>OLIW01000219.1_pt1 | contig 71191 bp, 66 predicted proteins | sample 1601321 | NCBI WGS metagenome assembly OLIW01 (sample SAMEA2452114, study PRJEB22498) | human gut metagenome
TTAAGCCTGTAGCTAGCGTTCATCCTGAGCCAGGATCAAACTCTTCATTGTAAAAGTATCTTGACTGCGCATATTAAAAATTAAAGTGCGACAGCTTAATTATCTGTTCAGGACGCTCGAATTCAAAAAGTTTATCTTTACCTAATCTATATAGAATAAGTATTGACGGTTCTTTTGTTTTACCCAGGTACGACGCGCCTTAATCATTAGTTTCCAATTATTAATTTGCGAAGCACCTGCTCTTGTACTACTTGTATTGTTTATGTAAATCTGTTCAAAGATCGCTTGTTTCACGATTGCTGTTCTTTTCAGAAAGCGGATGCAAAGGTAAGAACTTTAAAGCATATCCTCCAAATATTTTCGGAAGTTTTTTTTCATTTTTCTCTTTCCTGTATTTTCAAATCCTTTAAACAAGGATAAGAAAAGCAAAACAAGAAAAGTTCTTTTTCTTTGCGAGTCGGACTGCAAAGATAAGGAGAATTATTAATAAGTTCCAAATGTTTTTCGAAAAATATTTTTATCTCTTTTTATTTCTCTGTGTCACCTTCCACACTTCTGTTTCAGTATTTCAATCTTACCACTTTCCTTCTCTTGGAAAGCGGGTGCAAAGGTATAGGATTTAACAATACAAGCCAAACATATCTATCATTTTTTTTAATAAAAATGAAACTTTTTTGTAACTTACTGATTCATAAATGCATTTCGCATTAACAATTTTGAAGAAAGGAAAAAGAGAGAAAATAACTATACATTATATATATACGTGCGCGCGAAGAGCACGAAGAAAGAGAATAAAAACATTTTATAAGCATGCCGGATTGGGTGGTGGCGGTTCTGTCAGTATAGTCGCCGCATCAAAGCAGGGACATTGTTTCACCCACTCTTCCGGCTCTATCTCCCCGTTATGGTTCAGGTCGGGGCTCAGGTCGCGGTGACCGCACAGCCGGGAACCGGGATAATCCTTCAGCAACAGCAACACAAGCACACGCAGGGAGTGCCTTTGGAAAGGGGTGCGTGTATCGGCAGGGCGACCACACTCGTCAAGACCGCCTTCGTAACAGACCCCGATGCTCTTGTCGTTCCAACCGCGGGCATGGGCACCGGGCAGGGCCAAGGGACGGAGGGACTTGATGTCACCGTTCTTGCGGATATAAAAATGATAGCCTGCGCCGGAGAAGCCCCGGCGCAGGTGGTCTGTCGTCAAGTCGTGCTCCGTATAGCAGCGGTCGCAGCGGGTGGCGGAACAATGGACGACGATAAGATTGATGAATCTCATGAGAATTAAAAATTAGAAATTAAAAATTAAAAGTGAAGGAAACCCGCTACACTGTCATGGCATGGGCGCTCAGGGCACCAATAAGCGCGGAGGCTACAGCGATTATCACTTTCAGAATCTTATCCCAAACAGATGATTTTGTACTCATAAAATTAAGGATTAATAGTTAAGAATTAATGGTTAAGGATTAGTGATTAAGGATTAAGGGCTAATGATTAATGGTTAATCATTAGGGATTGATTAGCGATAAGCGATTTGCTTGTGTTCATTAACCATTAATCACTAACCCTTAATCATTCCTTCTTTATCCCAGCGGATTTTCGCCCTGGTCGCCGTCGTCGCCGGAGCCGCCTCCGGAACCACCGCCTTGATTGCCGCCGCCGGAGCCGCCCTCCTCGGGCTTGTCGAGCACAAAGCCCACATTCGCCGGGCTGCGGGTCACGGCGGTACTGCCGTTCACCAGCTTCAGCTCCTTGTCGGGGATAAAGCGGATATTCACCTTCGAGATATTGCGCACCGTACATTTGTCCGAGGCCTCCATGCCGGGACAGCGGAACGTCATGTGGAAAGTGCCCAGCTGGTTCAGCTTCACCTTGTCGCCGTTGGCAAGGTTGCCTTGAATCTCCTCCACCAGGGCTTCGATGACGTGCTTCACGTCGCCCTTCGTCATAGCACAGTTTTTCTGAATGGAGGCGGCAAGGACATCGATGTCCACGGTGCCGCAGGTCTTGGGTTTCTGACGGAGATAGTACAACATGGGCGAAGCCGGGTTGCTCACGATTTTACGGCGCTGAAAGCGCTCTACAATTACATCCATAAATTTAAAAAGTTAAGGTTTAAGTTAAGAAAAATGAGTTATAAGAGAGAAGTGGGTAAGGGAAGGGATAGGGCGCCCGAATCAATGATTATTCCTTTTCTTAAGCACATTACAAAGATACAACATTAAGAAGCGGAAGTCAAGTGTTTTGCCATTTTTTTTACTACAAAAAACACGGAGACACAGAGTTTTTCAAGCAATAAGAAAAATCTCCGTGTCTTTGTGTCTCTGTATTCTATAAATTTCCATCCATCACTTTGCATTCCTCGTCAGCCACTCCAATGGTGGTATGTAGTCCACCAGTTTTGTCATGCTTTGGTTATGATGGAAATAGACTTCACCGGTTTTGCCATTACGGTGCTTGGCTATGATGACGATACCCAGGCCATCGGTGGGATAAGTACTCTTCTTATCGACGGTCTTGCCGTAGAGGGCAGGGCGGCAAAGCAGCATTACCATATCCGCATCCTGCTCTATGGCGCCGCTCTCGCGCAGGTTGCTCAGGGTGGGGCGATGGTCTATGCTACCGTCGCTCGCCCGGTTCAGCTGGCTCAGCAGCAGTACGGGGATATCCAGCTCCTTGGCCAGCAGCTTTGCCTTGCGGCTTGCCTGCGCCACTTCCTGCTCGCGGTTACGGTTTTTCTGGTCACTCCTCATGTCACATAGTTGCAGATAGTCCACAATCACCATGTCACAGCGATTCTTGCTCTTCAGCAGGCGGGCGGAAGAACGCACGCGGTCCATGCTCGTCATCGGATGGTCGTCTATCAGTATGGGCAACCGCGACAACTCAGCAGACGCCTCATGCACCTGCCTCACCTCGCCGGGTGTGAGCTGGCCGCTGCGCAGGTGTTGCGGGTCTACCCCCTCCGTAGCTGCAAGCAGCCAGCGGTCGCCCAGGCGCTCGCCTTGCATTTCGAGGCTGAAGACCACCACATGACGCCCCGCCATGGCAGCGGCACGGGCCAGGTGGAGGGCAAAGGCCGTCTTCCCCACCGACGGACGGGCAGCAAGGATGTTCAAGTCGCCGCGCTGCCAGCCCGCCGTAACGTGGTCCAGAGCGTCAAAACCCGTAGGGATACCCGTAATGCCGTTGCATCCGTGCTCCATACGCTGCTCCACCTCGGCCAGCGTGTCGTCCATCAGCCGGTCTATGGAGCGAAGGTGGTCGGCTACGCCGCTCTCGTCCTCCAGCCCCTCCAGCAGTCGATGGGCTTCCACCAGGATGTCGTCAATATCCATCGACTCGTCGGCACTGAACGCCAGCAGTTGCTGGAATCCCGTACGCATGATACGCCGCGTGTGCAATTGCCTAAGGATGAGCGCATGATACTCCAGATGAGCACTGGAGCTGACCTTCGAGCTGATGCGTAACAGTTCGTAAGGCCCGCCCACGGCATCGAGTTTGCCACGGGCTGCCAGTTCGTTCTTCAGCGTGATGGTATCTATGGACTTCGCGCTGCGATACATCGATTGCAGGGCGGCAAAAATTTCCAGATTCTTCTCCTCGTAGAACATCTCGGGACGAAGTTTGTCCACCACCAGAGGCATGGCAGCGCGCTCTATCATGCAGGCACCGATGACAGCTTCTTCGAGGTCACTGTCGTGGGAAAAAGTAGTTTCAGTCATCATATTCATTTTCAAAAGATTTGTCCGCCAGATAGGTGGCGGCTTGTTTACAATATTTTTGGTTGTTCAGATGGTCGTAATATTCGTCGATGTTGTCCAGTGCCCGCTGTTTCTCGCCTGCCGTCAATTTTTTCCATTCGCGACGGGCCCGGCCGATGTTTACCTTGGGATGCTCGGTGATGTCATGAAACTTTTCCCAGAAGATGCAGAAGTCCTCTCCCACCCCAGCCACCGGCGCTGCCTTCTTCTTCCGCGGGGCTGCTTTAGGACGGGCATTGCCAGTAAGGAAATCATAATCGGGGATACGGATGTGCATCACGTAGGGGTTGGCCACCCGCTCCACGATGCCGGCGTCGAACATCTTGTTGAAGAAGTAGCGCGTACGGTTGCGGGGCCACCCCAATATCTCCATCCAGCGGGCCAGGGAAAGTACGGACTCGCCACGTACACAGTCGAAAAGGTGTCCCCTGACGTTGCAGGTCACCGTGCTGTAGTTGACGTGTGTCAGCACAAAGACAAAGGCTTCGAAGGCATCGGCGGCTTTCTCTCCGGTTTTCATATTCATTTGTTCCTCAAACAAGGCTTTGGGGAAGAGGAGATAGCCTTTCTTCAGCATCTCCGTTGTCATGGGGCTCATTTCTTTTTCCATTTTTGTCTATTCTTAATTCGATAATGCGACAAAGGTAAGGGACCAGCCAGGGGGATACAAATAAGCAGTTAGAATCGGCTAAAAATTAATGAAATACATAAGGTGGCGAGAGAGGGGTTCACCTCATCCTCCACCACCCTATATAATAATATACTAAAATAATCAGAATGTATTAGAAATACATTCTCTATTTCGCATATTTTTTAGAGACCAGAAGATACGGATTTTTCACGGTCATATCCTTCACGTGGTCGGGCATCCCCCAGTAGCTCAGGAGGATGCCTATCTGTACGGGGGTGAGGTGGGCAGTCCTGGCGGTATAGCCCTGGTCCGTCAGATCCTTCAGCAGGCAAGCGTGTTCCGCAATGGAACGGCGCAGGGCCTTTACGGCCGAGCAGGCATACGCGTAGTTTGGGTAATAGGCCACTGCCACATCTGCAATGCGATGGCATCCCTCGAGCAGCCATTCAAAACTTTGTTCTTTTATCATTTTGCATATATTTATTAATAAAACATGTTGCAAAGTTAGAATGGGAGGGAAAACTGGGAAAGTTCGAGTGGCAATAAGAAAACTTGCTCAAGAAAAATGAATGTGTCAAAACGGTTGATAACACACCCTCACTGTCTTATTGATAAAAGCAACACTTTCATACTATAATAGGGAAGCACACATTTTGCGTATTTCATGCAACTTATCGGTCAGCGATTTTTCTTTAAGAGAGACAGCCATATTATATCTCGCCTGCCTATTAACGAGAAGTTCCGCACTAATCCCTAAGGCTGCTTCTACCATAAGAGCGAAGTCACTGGTTACATCTCCCTCTCCCTCTTGAAGTACCCCAGCACCGTGGCCGGTGTAAGACAGCAGCGTTCCACGCTTTTCAGGCGGCTCTGAAAAGTATATCGGGAGCATAGCACAAGGCAGAACCAAGTATAGTTCAAGCTACGGTGCAAGCGGTGCTGAAGGTGGTCGAAAAAACGGGAAACACGGGCAAAGAAGCTAGCGATACGCTCGCGGGGGACAAAACGGGAAGGCTGTACGGCAGCATTGCGGGAGCGCTTGGCGGTACGTTCCATCTGTGCAAGGGTATACTCCAGTTGCTCGATGTCATTGCGGGTGTTCTCCATGGTTTGTTCCAATTTCTCGCGTCGTGCCTGCTGCTTGGTATATCGTTCTTTTCTGTCAGCGATTCGATTTTTGAGGTCTTCTGCGGTGAGGTTTATTCCTTTGTTCTGGATTGATTTCATTATAAACGTCTGTTTTATAGTTGTTTGTCTGTATATAAGTTCACGAAAACACATCATCCGTCTGCACCGAATGCATAATGCATAAAGGGCAAACGGATGATATATCAGGAGCAAATGTACGATGAATATTGCAGATAAAGTTCTTAATGACCATTAAGTCTTGTTATAAAACATGATATTATCTACTGCAAATTTGGAGATTATCAGAAAACACGTACCTTTGCAATGTGTTTTTCATAGTATTAGATTTAAGGTTAACAAAAGATTGGCTGTCTGGGATAGATAGCCTTTTTTTATGCCCGCACCATTCGATTCATCCAATTAGTATCAATTCACTTTATACAACTTTTTAACCCACCAAAAGTGTTTTTAAACCCCAAAAGTTGTAGATTATAAATACTATGTTTATATTTGCAACATGAAAAAAGCGCTCGAGAAAATGTAGTATCTACAACTCGTCTGTGAAGTGGGTGGCGGTTGTGATATAGACAGCGTTCATAAGACAAACAAGCAAGCAATCTACAACAATAAAAATATGAAAGTTAGACTTATGACGAAAGTTAGTGCTGCAACCCTCATTTCAGCAATTGCCTGCAGCATATTCACGGGATGTACCGAAAAAGACCTATACAATCCCGAACGTGGAAAAACAGAACTAAAGCCGGAGAGCGAATACTTTGACTTTGCAACAACAGCCCAGGTAGCTTTTGACGTGAATTATGGAAAAATCGCAGGAGGCGCATTAATAGAGGTGTTTACAGAAGACCCCATCACCTATCAGACAAACAACCTCTACTCCATCAACGGCGAAGCGGTTTTTAAAATCTTTGCAGATGCAGACGGACGCTTCACCGGCAACGTAGAACTGCCCAAAGCGACAGAAAAGGTATATATCATCTCACAAAGTTGGGGAGCCCCCATGTATGTGGAAGCAGATGTGGAAAATGGCAAAGTGGTGGTAGATATGACCGAAAATAATGCCAACACCCGCTCAACTGCCATGACACGTGCAAAATCCAACCTGACTATCGACCTAAAGGATAGGAAGGAACGGGTATACTCCATCGTTGGATGGGGACAATCTCACGGTGAGATTATTGATAATAATGACATTGTAACTACGGGAAATTTCAATGACGGAACTTTAAAGCAGTTGCAACGCACGCTGTGGAAAGGCCATGACAGCAAACCCAACAATCTGGACAACAGAGATTTGGTGAGAGACACAAAGCACGTGAACACCACCATTGCCCAAGCATATATCAACAACCAGGGACAACACGTAACGATTACCGATGCAGAACTGTATCTGACCTTCCTGACCGAACGTGCCGGTTACCTGACTTCCATCGGCTATTATTACTACAAGACCAATGAAGTTCCCAACAGCCCTGACAAGGTAGACAAATTCATTATCATTCCCAATGCATCCATTGCAGGGGACGACCCATATACCAAACGGTTTGGAGGTGGTAACAAATATTCCCTATATGACGCTCCCATAGAAAAGAATACAAAAATACAACTTCTGTATCGAGACGAAAACGGTAACGTCTCCACCAAATTCCCGGCAGGATATACCATAGGATATTTCATCATCCCCGATGGATATACCCCCTATGAAGGTATCGACTACTCTATAAATTATATATATTCCAATAAAGAATGGAACAAGATATATGCAGACCAACAAGCCCGCTTTATCTCCCTCTCCGCCAGCAACGGCACGGTAGTCTATGGAGTAGAAGATGGCAATGATACCAGCTACGAAGACATACTGTTCTGTATCGATGCTAACCCCAATGAAGCCATTCAAGACCCGGACCGCCCGGTCATAGACCCGGAAGAGCCTACGGTGACGAGCTCTGAAACAACCTACCGCACGTATGCCTACGAAGACATCTGGCCCAATGGCGGTGACTATGACTTGAACGACGTGATTATCGAACACAAACGGGCCATTTCATTCAACAGCAACAATTATGTGCTGAAGGTGGAAGACACCTTTGTACCCGTACAGAAAAGTGGTGCCGCCACATACTCCAACGCATTTGCCGTGCAATATGTGGCCAGCCAGCGAGGCAGCATAGAACTGCCTGCCGGAGCAGTCGATGAAACAGAGACCTCTTCTGTCATCCTATTCCCCGATGCAAAGTCTGTGCAGGGCAACGAATTTACCGTAACCCGTACATTTGCAGACAACACATTGCCTAAGAAGAATCTGGAAACCGACTTGAATCCGTTCATCATTGCCCAGTATACAGCCGGAGCCGACAACCGGACAGAAGTGCATCTGCCCAAGAAGAAAGCGACCGGCAGAGCCAACGCAGAGCAAATCGGAGCCAAAGACGATGCCTACTACATCAACAAGGACGGCAAATATCCATTCGCCATCATGCTGCCAGCCACAACCGGCACGGAAGGCCCCATCCGGTTCACTCCGGCAAAGGAAACCGTACGCATCGACCTGGAGTATCCCGATTTCGCCAAATGGGTAGAGTCCAATGGTGCCACCAATAATGACTGGTATCTCTACTACCAGTCGTCCAAAGAGTGAAATCCTACGACATTGCTTAAAGAAGAGCCGCGCAAATGCAACTATTGCGCGGCTTTTTCATGCATGACCATTACCGTTATGAAATTATTTTTTCTACATTTGCATCCGCTAAAAGGAAACAAAACCGCATCAGGCTGAAAAAAAACATGAGGAATACATCACCCGCCGCACCTACCATCCGCTTCCGCCGCTGGAGCAGAAAAGCCTACGCTGCATTTGCCAGCATAGGACGGTGTGTCACTATCGGTTGCCTGCGCAAAAGCGTGGCAGACAGCTCTCTGTCCAAACAGAAGGCTGCGGGAACCGCCGGACATGCCGGATGCGGGGAAGAGAGTACCTGGAAAGGAGAAACGGAAGGAAGAGAAACCGACACCGGCATTCCGCTGGGTAGCAGCAGCGCCCTGACAAGTATCCTCACGGAGCTGGGAACGAACCGGCACATTCTTTTTGAAACACAATTCATCCGCCCCTGCGGGAATACGGGCGGACAAGACACATATAGCCTGAAACAAAAGAGAACAAGAGGTACGGATTACCGGAAGCCATGCAGCAGAATGACGAGCTGCACCGCCCCGGCAATCCGTACCTCTGTCTTTATCCACGAACTTAACCCAAGAAAGATATGACCCTACAGAAGTTGAAGGAACAAGTGCTGCGCGGCAGCCACATCAGTAAGGAAGAAGCCGAATGGCTGGCTGTGCAACCCGACAAGGAAGCGCTATACGAAGCTGCCCACGAGATAACCCGGGGCCTGGCCTCGGAGGAGTTTGACATGTGCTCCATCATTAATGCCAAGTCCGGACGATGCCCGGAAAACTGCAAGTGGTGTGCACAGTCGTCGCACTACAAAACCCAGGCAGACGTGTACGACCTGGTGGACAAAGAAGAATGCCTGCGGCATGCCCGGCATAATGAAGCCCAGGGCGTGGCACGTTTCTCGCTGGTGACCAGTGGACGGAAGCCCTCCTCCAGAAACATGGAGAAACTGTGCGAAGCCGCCCGGCACATGCGCCGGCACTCGTCCATCCAGTTGTGCGCATCACTGGGACTGCTCAACGAAGACGAAATGCGGGCACTGCACGACGCAGGCATCACCCGCTATCACTGCAACCTGGAGACAGCCCCCTCCTACTTTCCCCAACTGTGCAGCACGCACACGCAGGAAGAGAAGCTGCGCACCCTGCAAGCCGCCCGCAATGTAGGCATGGACATCTGCAGCGGCGGCATCATCGGCATGGGCGAGAGCATGGAGCAACGCATCGAATTCGCCTTCACACTGCGCGAGCTGGAAGTACAGTCCATCCCCATCAACCTCCTGAGCCCCATCCCCGGCACACCGCTGGAACGGCAGGCACCACTCAGCGAGGAGGAAATACTGACCACCATCGCCCTCTTCCGCTTCATCAACCCGACAGCTTTCCTCCGCTTTGCCGGAGGACGCTCGCAACTGAGCAAGGAGGCCGTAAAGCAAGCGCTACACATCGGCATCAACTCCGCCATCGTGGGCGACCTGCTGACAACGCTCGGCTCGAAAGTGTCGGAAGACAAGGTACTGATAGAAGATGCCGGATACCGGTTCTGCGGCTCGCAGTTCGACAGAGAGCACCTATGGCACCCCTATACCTCCACCACCAACCCGCTACCGGTGTATAAGGTGAAGCATGCCGAAGGCGCCACCATCACCCTGGAAAGCGGAGAAACACTCGTAGAGGGAATGTCGTCGTGGTGGTGCGCCGTCCACGGGTACAACCACCCTACACTGAACCGGGCGGCAGAGGAACAGCTGGGCAAGATGTCGCATGTGATGTTCGGAGGGCTGACACACGACCCTGCCATTGAACTGGGCCAGTTGCTGCTACCGCTCGTCCCGCCGTCCATGCAGAAGATATTCTATGCCGACTCGGGCTCGGTGGCAGTAGAGGTAGCCTTGAAAATGGCCGTGCAGTACTGGTATGGCAAGGGAAAGGCGAAGAAGAACAATTTTGTGACTATCCGTTCGGGCTATCACGGGGATACATGGAATGCCATGTCTGTCTGCGACCCGGTGACGGGCATGCATTCGCTGTTCGGGGCATCATTGCCGGTGCGCTATTTCGTGCCGCAGCCGCGCTCGCGCTTCCACGGAGAATGGGATGAACGGGATACGGTGGAACTGCGGAAACTGGTAGAGGAGCATCACGAGGAACTGGCAGCGCTTATCCTCGAACCTGTGGTGCAGGGCGCTGGCGGCATGTGGTTCTACCACCCCCAGTACCTGCGCGAAGCGGCACAGATATGCAAGGAACATGGCCTGCTGCTGATATTCGATGAGATAGCCACGGGCTTCGGACGGACGGGAAAACTCTTTGCCTGGGAGCACGCGGGTGTAGAACCGGACATCATGTGCATAGGAAAGGCCATAACGGGCGGATACATGACGCTGTCTGCCGTACTGACGACGAATGAAGTGGCGGATACCATCTCCAACCATACACCGGAGGTGTTTATGCACGGACCCACCTTTATGGGGAATCCACTGGCATGCGCCGTAGCGTGCGCTTCGGTGAAGCTGCTGACCTCGCCCGAATACGACTGGCAAGGCAAGGTGACTCGCATCAGCCGGCAACTGCAAGAAGAGCTTGAACCGGCACGCCGATTACCGCAAGTGACGGATGTACGTGTGCTGGGAGCCATCGGGGTGATTGAGACAAAAAAGCCCGTAGACATGGCGTGGATGCAAAAACGCTTCGTTGAGGAGGGAATCTGGGTACGCCCGTTCGGAAGATTGGTATACCTGATGCCTCCGTTCATTATAGAGCCGGAACAGTTGAGGAAGCTGACGGGAGGGTTGATGAAAATTATACAGGAAATGAATTGAGAGGATAAAGGGAAAATTATTATATCAAGAATTTATGAACGTAACTAACTATATGCAGCAAGAGCTGCAAACATTGAAAGAACACAGCAACCTGCGCCGCCTGCCGCAACTGACACACGAGGGACGCACGGTTGTAGCCGATGGCCGGCATATGCTGAACCTTTCGTCCAACGACTATCTGGGTCTGGCTGCCGACCGCCAGCTGAAGGAAGAATTCCTGCAGACACTGACACCGGACACCTTCCTGCCGACTTCCTCCTCCTCCCGCCTGCTGACGGGGAACTTCGGGATTTACGAAGAGCTGGAGACGGAACTCGCTACACTTTTCGGCACAGAGACAGCACTGGTGCTCAATAGCGGCTATCATGCCAATATGGGGATTCTACCCGCCGTGAGCGATGCACAAACCCTGATACTGGCAGACAAGCTGGTGCATGCCAGCATCATCGACGGCATCCGCCTATCCACCGCACGCTGCATCCGCTTCCGCCACAACGACCTGGTACAACTGGAACGCCTGCTGGAACAACACCATGCAACATTCCGGCAACTTATTATCGTCACAGAAAGCATCTTCAGCATGGACGGTGACCAAGCCGACCTCACGGCATTGGTGCGTTTGAAAAAAAGATACTCCAACGTACTGCTCTATGTGGACGAAGCCCATGCATTCGGCGTAAGGGGACCGCGCGGTCTGGGCTGCGCCGAAGAAACCGGATGCATCCGGGATATAGATTTCCTCGTGGGCACCTTCGGCAAGGCAGCGGCGTCTGCCGGCGCATACATCGCCTGCTGCCGGACGATACGCGAGTATCTCGTCAACCGGATGCGAACCCTCATCTTCACCACGGCATTGCCTCCGACAAGTATTGCCTGGACACTGTTTATCGTACGGAAACTTGCCAGAATGCAGGACCACCGCGAGCATCTGGCAAGAATCAGCCGGACACTGCGCGAAGCATTACAAGCCAAGGGGTACGGATGCCCCAGCGCAAGCCATATCGTCCCACTGATTATCGGCCCCAGTGCCGACACCGTGCTGTGCGCAGAGTTGCTGCAGAGGCATGGCTTTTATGCACTGCCGGTACGCCCGCCCACGGTGCCCGAAGGGACATCACGTATCCGCTTCTCGCTGACAGCGGACATTACAGAACAAGAGATAGAAGAAATAATTAAATATATATAGTATAAGAAAATTCATCACATATATTATTATGAAACAAGTTTACATCATCAAAAAAAATAATCCCAAGCTGCTACTGTTCTTCGCAGGATGGGCAGCCGACGAAACACCCTTTAAACAATATTGCCCCCAAGGCATGGACTACATGATTTGCTATGACTACCGCACGCTCGATTTCGATACCTCCATCCTGGAGCAATACCGGCAAGTGAACGTAGTGGCATGGTCCATGGGCGTATGGGCAGCTCCCATCGCACTGGCTTCCGTGCCCAAGGAGAAACTGCTGCTTATAGCTTTCAATGGTACCATTACCCCTATCGGTGACACAGATGGAATTCCCGAAAAGACCTTCCGAGACACCTTGAGCGGACTGACTCCCGCCTCGCTCCAGAAGTTCATGCGCCGCATGTGCAAAGACAGCAATGCCTACAAAGCCTTCCTTGCCATCACTCCCCGCCGGGACTTCAACGAAATTAAGGAAGAGCTGGAACTCATTGAGAAAAAATACACCCAAATGAGAGGGATAACCATCGATGAAAACGGCAATTATATCTACTCCAATGATGACGAGATGGATGCCTATGTAAACGATAAATACCAATACATCGATTATGACTACGCTTTCATAGGCGTCAACGACCGCATCTTCCCTTTAGAAAATATGAAACTAAATTTCGATTACATGTTCGATGACGACAAACTGATTGTTGCAGACTGCGCCCACTATGACGAACCAATGTTCCGCTTCTTGCTGCAAGACATGTGGTCGATGCCCATTGACGATTTTCTAAGCCATCTGAGAGAACTGGATACATAACAAAAGGATTGAAAAAAATGACAGATACCCCTACACACCCCATAGACAAAGAACTTGTAGCAAAACGCTTCTCCTACTCGCGAAGCACCTACGACCGCGAAGCCAGCGTGCAACGGCAAGTAGCCGAAAAAATGATGCGCCTACTGACCGATGCCCTGCTTTCCGCAGGCATACCCCGTCCGCAACTTCCTACACACTTCCGCCACATCGTAGAGCTTGGTTGCGGAACGGGCAGCTACTCGCGCATGTTGCTGAACACCTTGCAACCGGAAACGCTGTTGCTGAACGACCTCTGCCGGGATATGGAGGAATGCGTCAGGGAGCTATGCACTACGCGCACTCCCCGCGTCAGCTTCTTGCCGGGTGATGCCGAAGCTCTCGACTTCCCCAGAGAAACCGACCTGATAACCTCGTGCTCCACCCTGCAATGGTTCAACGACCCAGGTGCTTTCCTCACCCGCTGCCACCAAGCACTGGTGGCAGACGGCCTGCTTGCCTTCAGCACCTTCGGCACCACAAACATGCACGAAATACGCCAACTGACGGGGCATGGGCTGGACTATCTCTCCGTTGAGGAGCTGCAAGCCCTGCTGTCTCCCCACTTCGATATTCTTCATGCCGAAGAAGAGGTGATATCCTTGCCCTTCCCCACTCCCCAGGCAGTGCTGAAGCATCTGAAGCAAACCGGAGTCACGGGTACGGAAAAAAGGATGTGGACGCGTAGTCGCCTGCAATCCTTCTGCAAAGAATACACAACCCGGTTCAGTGATGCCGCAGGCAACGTAAGCCTGACCTATCATCCTATTTATATCATCGCACGAAAAAAAACAAAATAATGGAAACAAAAAACATCTACTTCATCAGCGGCATTGATACAGATGCCGGAAAAAGCTATTGCACCGCCTGGTACGCCCGTGAGCTTATGCAACGCGGCCTGCGCGTCATCACCCAAAAATTCATCCAGACCGGCAACACCGGTCATTCCGAGGACATCGACCTGCACCGCCGCCTCACCGGAACCGGCTACCTGCCGGAAGACAAAGAGGGGCTGACCATGCCCGAGATATTCTCCTATCCCTGCTCTCCCCACCTCGCCGCCCGCATAGACAAGCGCCCGATAGACTTCGGAAAAATAGAGCGTGCCACCAGGGAACTTTCCCATCGCTATGATACCGTGCTCGTAGAAGGCGCCGGCGGTCTGATGGTTCCCCTTACCGAAGATTTCCTGACGATAGACTACATTGCGGAGAAGCAGTACCCGCTTATCTTTGTCACCTCCGGAAAGCTGGGCAGCATCAACCACACCCTGCTGAGCTTCGAAGCCATCAAGAACCGGGACATCGCGCTCGATACGGTACTCTACAACCTCTATCCCACGGTAGAGGACAAGACTATCCAGGAAGACACGATGAAATACATCAAGCAGTATTTGTCCAAGCACTTTCCCGGAACAAAGTTTGAGGTAGTGCCGGAAATTGTGTAAATTTGCAGCACATAAACGTCCTACTGCACATGGAAGCATTTACATTAGATTCAACTGAAATTATCGTACTCGCTACGGCGGGTGGTCTGTTCCTTATTCAAATTATCTACTACCTCTGTCTCTACAACCGTATTCATGCGCGCAGCCGTGCCGTGAAGCAGGGAGACACGCACTTCACCCAGGAACTGCCCCCCATATCCGTCATTATCTGCGCCCGCGAGGAATCCGAGAATCTGCGCCGCAACCTGGGCGCCGTGCTGGAGCAGGACTATCCCCTATTTGAAGTCATCGTCATTAACGACGGCAACACTGATGAGAGCGAAGATTACCTGACCATCCTCGAGGAGAAATACCCCCATCTCTACCACAGCTTCGTGCCCGATTCCTCCCGCTACATCAGCCGTAAGAAGCTGGCTGTGACGCTTGGAATCAAGGCCAGCAAATATGAATGGCTGGTGTTTACCAATGCCAACTGCATGCCCCAAAGCAACCAATGGCTGCGACTGATGGCACGCAACTTCACATCACGTACCCAAGTGGTGCTGGGATACAGCGGCTACGAACGCGGCAAAGGCTGGCTGCACAAACGGGTGGCATTCGACAATCTGTTCACTTCCATGCGCTATCTGGGATTTGCCCTGGCAGGCAGCCCCTACATGGGCATCGGGCGTAACCTGGCCTACCGGAAGGAACTCTTCTACCAACAGAAAGGATTCTCCGCACACCTCAACCTGCAACGGGGAGACGACGATTTGTTCATCAACCACGTGGCTACCCCGGAGAACACGCGGGTAGAAACGGATGCCAATGCCATTGTGCGCATGCAGCCGCTTCTGCGTACCAAGGACTGGAAAGAAGAGAAAATAGGCTACGCCTCCACAGCACGGCTGTATCATGGAATGCAACGCTGGCTGGCCGGTTTTGAGACCCTGACCCGCCTGGCATTCCACGCATCCTGGATAGCCGCGATGGTCATCGGCATTCTGCACTTCCACTGGCTGGCAGCAGGCGTCGCTTTTCTTTTGTTCCTGTTCCGTTTCACCATGCAGGCAGTCATTGTCAACAAGACTGCCCACGACCTGGAAGAACAGCGCAGATATTACTTCACACTACCGGCTTTCGACCTATTGCAGCCGATACAGTCTTTACGTTGGAAATGGTACTGTCTGTTCCGCAAGAAAAGCGGTTTTCTGAGAAAGTGATTCTCTTATTCGTAACGGATGGAAGTTGCCGGATGGATGCGTGTAATCAGGAATGATGGGCCCAGCAACATCAGGACCGAAGCCAGCAATGTGCCGGCATTCAGCAGCAGGAACAGCCAGATATTGAAAGATACCGGAACAGTAGCCATGTAATAGGTTTCAGGGTCGAGCTTGAACAAGCCGGACCAGCGCTGCACGAAATAGAACGCAAGGCCGATTATGTTCCCCCAAAGCATGCCTTTCCCAATGAGGAAGACCAAAAACCAAAGGAAGACTTTACGGATGGTAAAGTTATTGGCTCCCAAAGACTTCAGCACGCCTATCATGGAGGTACGCTCTATGATGATAATCAGCAGGCCGGATACCATGGTGAACCCCGCCACTCCAATCATCAGAATGAGAATGACCCAGATGTTGACATCCAAGATGCCCAGCCAGGCAAAGATTTGGGGATTGAGCTGCTCTACATTGCGGACGCAATACTCGGCACCATAGCGGTCGGGATTCTCGTCCGTATCGACAGCTATCTCATAGGTGGTTTCTTCCAGCTTGTCATAATCGCGTATTTCCAGCTCCACACCGCTCACCTGGTCCGGCTCCCAGTTGTTCAGGCGATTCACCAAATAGAGGTCGGTAAGCAGGAATAGGTTGTCGTATTCGGAGAAGTTGGTTTGGTAGATACCTACAATCTTCAGGCGGCGAGCACGCACATCGTCCTGGATGAAGTAGGTGTCTATCTTGTCACCGAGTTTCAATTGCAGCTTGTTGGCAAGAGACTTTGAGATGACTACGCGGTTGGACGAAGCGGAATCGCTGAATTGCGGAAACTCCCCCTCCAGCAGATGGCGGTGGAAAAAGGTGCTGTCATACTCCTGCCCCACACCTTTCAGCACCATTCCCTGAAAGGCATCGGCGGTCTTTATCATCCCCGGCTTGGTGGAGTAGCGTTGTACATGCTTCACTTCGGGATAATCGGAAAGCGCAGCCATCATGCTGTCGCCCACCACCACCGGGCGCGTCTCATAAGAGCGTGCAGCATCCAGGTTGCCTATCTGGATATGGGCACCGAAACCCACGATTTTATCCCTTACCTCGCTCTTGAAGCCGACAATGACGGACACGGCAATAATCATCACCGCCAGTCCGAGAGCAATGCCCACCATGGCAATAAGGACAGCCGGACGGGAAACTTGCTTGCCCGGCTCCGAGTTGCGATAAATGCGCAACGCTATAAAGCGAGATAAGTTCATAAATTAATCCCTAATCCTTCATTTCTCTTCCCGGATAGGCTTCCAATGCTTTTTGCAATACAAACAAGGCGCGGTTCAAGTCGTCTTTCTTCAGTACGTATGCGATACGCACTTCGTTGCGACCGGAACCCGGCGTAGTATAGAATCCGGACGCAGGCGCCATGAATACCGTCTGTCCCTCGTATTCGAACTCCGACAGACACCAGGCACAGAACTTGTCCGAATCATCTACCGGAAGCTTTGCCACCGTATAGAATGCTCCCATCGGGATGGGCGAATATACGCCCGGTATACGGTTCAATCCGTCAATCAAGCATTTACGGCGTTCTACATATTCATCGTATGTGTCGCGCAGATAATCCTCATCGGCATCCAGCGATGCTTCTGCGGCAATCTGGCCTATCAACGGAGGACTGAGACGCGCCTGGCAGAACTTCATGACAGCATCCCGGATTTCCTTGTTCTTCGTTATCAGGGCACCGATGCGGATGCCGCACTCCGAATAGCGCTTGGACACGGAATCAATCAGCACCACATTGTTCTCAATGCCCTCCAGATGGCAGGCAGAGATATAGGGAGAACCCGTATAAATAAATTCACGGTACACCTCGTCCGAGAAGAGGAACAAATCGTACTTCTTCACAAGGTCGCGAATCTGGTTCATTTCACGGCGTGTATAGAGGTAACCCGTAGGATTGTTGGGATTGCAAATCAAAATAGCACGCGTGCGCTCGTTAATCAACTCCTCGAACTTCTCTACCTTGGGCAACGAGAAACCCTCTTCGATGGTCGTGGCAATGGTGCGTATCTTGGCTCCGGCAGAGATGGCAAACGCCATATAATTGGCATAGGCCGGCTCGGGAACAATGATTTCATCCCCCGGATTGAGGCAAGCCAGGAAAGAGAACAACACCGCCTCCGAGCCGCCGGAAGTGATGATGATGTCGTCTGCAGTCAGATTGATATTGTACTTTGCATAGTAACCCACCAACTTCTCGCGGTAACTGCGATATCCCGCACTGGGACTGTATTCCAGAACTTTCCGGTCGATGTTCCGTATCGCTTCAATCGCGACTTCCGGAGTAGGCAGGTCGGGTTGACCGATGTTCAGGTGAAATACATGTATACCCCTCTGCTTGGCAGCATCTGCCAGAGGAGCCAGTTTTCTGATAGGAGATGCGGGCATCTCCATTCCGCGAATAGATATTGTTGGCATGAGGTTTATTTACTATTTGACGATTTATGATTTACTATTTAATAGAGTATTTATAGGTGATATTGCTATCACTTTATCATTAAAGTTGCAAATGTAGCGAATTATTTGAAACCAAAAGGAAGGCAAGACCATAAAAACTTTAAAAAACTTATCTATCGTAAAAACTCTATGATATGTAAACAGAAACTTGTATCTTTGAAAAAGCAAACGAGCCAAGTAGAATCAATTGTAAATAGTAAATAGTCAAATAGTAAATAACACCATGGTCATCAACCTTATAACTTTTGCTTCCATACTGCATAAACAAGCATCAGTCCGTAGCTCCCACGAAGTGATATTGACTGAATTGGAAAAATACTTTACCGTCAACTTCATTGATTACAAAGACATAGACAAGTTATCACCCGATGACTTCAGTATTATATTCATTGCCACCGGAGGTGTGGAACGGCTGGTAATCCAGCATTTCGAATCCCTTCCCCGCCCCGCCATCCTCTTGGCAGACGGCATGCAGAACTCACTGGCCGCCGCTCTCGAAATATCTTCCTGGCTGCGCGGCCGGGGAATGAAAAGCGAGATTCTTCACGGAGAGCTCCCCGAGACCATCAAGCGTATTTTTGTCCTGCACAGCAATTTCGTGGCACAACGCAGCCTTTTCGGCATGCGCATCGGCGTAATGGGCACTCCGTCCAGCTGGCTCGTTGCCAGCAATGTGGATTATCTGCTTGCCAAACGCCGCTGGGGTATCGAGTACACAGACGTCTCATTGGACCGCATTTATGAATACTACGGACAGATAACGGACGACGAGGTGGGCGAAGCATGCGCCGGACTGGCAGGAAAAGCGCTTGCCTGCCGAGAGGCAAGCCCCGAAGACATGATAAAAGCCATGCGGCTGTATCGAGCCATCAAGAGGATTGTAGAGGAAGAGCGACTGAGCGCCATTACCCTCAGCTGCTTCCGCCTGATAGACCAAACGGGAACCACCGGCTGCCTTGCCCTTGCCTTGCTGAACGACGAAGGAATCATTGCCGGATGTGAAGGCGATTTGCAATCCGTCTTCACCATGCTGGCCGTAAAAGTGCTGACGGGGAAAAACTCCTTCATGGCCAATCCTTCCATGATAAATGCCCGTACCAATGAAATCATATTGGCACACTGCACCATCGGCATCGCACAAACGGAGCAGTTCATCATACGCAACCATTTTGAGACGGAAAGCGGCATCGGTATTCAGGGAATCCTGCCGACGGGAGATGTAACCATCGTAAAATGCGGAAGCGAAAGCCTGGACGAATATTACTTGAGCACCGGCACGCTTGTTGAGAATACAAACTACATCAATATGTGCCGCACCCAAGTGCGGATAAAAATGAACTCCCCTGCCGACTATTTCCTCAAGACACCGCTGGGCAACCACCACATCATGCTGTATGGCAATTACGAGGATATATTGGAAGAGTTCCTGCAAGCCAATGCCTGCAAACGGATTGAATGATTACTCGTTCGCATCCGGTATCACCACCTCGAAACGCGTTCCTTTTCCCAACTCTGAGGAGACCGAGATAGAACCATGCAGGCGGTCTACGATGGTCTGGCAAATGCTCAGCCCCAAACCGGCGCCCTGCGTAAAGCTGTCTTCTTTGTAAAAGCGTTCGAAGATATGTTTCTGGGCGTCTTCAGAGATACCGCTTCCCGTGTCTTCGACAAAGATGGTGGTATATCCTTCCCGGTTCGTGACATAGCCGAAGGTGATGCTGCCCGTTACCGTGAATTTCTTGGCATTGTTTATCAGGTTGTTCACGACCTGCTTCAAGCGGACGGAATCGGTGATGACCAATTTGTCTTCCCCTTCCGGAATCTCTATACGCAGCTCTACATCCCGAGGCATACTCAGACGCTGGGATTCATGGACCTCCTGCATGATAAACGCCAGGTTGAATGCTCCGAACTTAAAGTCCATCGTGCCCGATTCTATGCGCGAGAGGTCCAGAATATCGTTTATCAACGCCAGCAGCAATGTACAGTTGATGTTGATTGTTTCGACGAACTGCTTTACCTCTTCCGGAGAAAAAGCGTCCAAATCCTTCAACAAATCCGAGAAGCCGACAATGGCATTCAAAGGGGTGCGTATCTCATGGCTCATATTGGCAAGAAACGCAGATTTGAGCTTGTCGGCCTGCAAGGCACGGTCACGTGCGGCAATTAAGGCCTCTTCCGTATCCTTGTAACGCTGGATGCTCTGGCATACTCCCAATACCATGTATGGGGTATCAACCGTCAGTCCGTCATAAGCGGTACTGCGGAACTCCCACCATTCATAGCTCCCATCCGCACTCTTCAACCGGAAACTCATCCGTGAATTGATTTCATTGCCCAACAGAATGGCATCAAAATTCCTGCGCGTATGCAGCAAGTCTTCCGGATGTATAAGGGTGTCCATCTCATCACGTGCCAGCAAGTCCGTATCATCGGTATACCCGAAACGGCGCAGCAATCCACCCGGGAAATGGAAACGGTTCATATGCATGTTGTACTGCCACGGATAAATGGAGCTTTCCTCCACCGCCATATTGAAGAAGCGTCTCTGCATCTCTTCTTCGGAGATATTGCGGCATACAATCGCCATTCCCGTCATCTTTTCATTGGCAAAGATAGGTACTACCTCGCCGGAAACGGGGAAATACGTTCCCTGATGGTTTTCCTGCATGAAGGCTTTCTCCGGAATAGAAATAGGTCTCTTTCCGGTACGTACTTTCTTCAACAAGTCCTGCAGGATGTTTTCTCCATTCATGTAAATCCTGAAAATGGAGCCAGCCATCTGCCCTTCATAGAAACGGGACGTATAGGTTTCGGAAGAAAGTCCCAACATCTGTAACAACGGACGGTTGACAAAATGGATGCGCAGGTCGGTATCATACGTAATCAAGCCGTCGCGAATGGAACAGAAGATATTGTCGAACTCGTCGCGCTGCTCCACCAGGCGGTGCTGTATCAACAAGCGGGTCTGGGCATGTATGCGCTTACGCGACTCCCTGCGGTTGGCACGGAAAAGCCAGGCAACCAGCAGCACCAATGCCCCGACAATCAGCGAATAGAACAGAATGAACCAGACACGGTAACGCTCCATCAACGGTATATTCAAAATGATGCCCTTGCTCTCCGCACGGTTCGTGTCCACACGGAAAAACTGCAACTGTTTGTAATCGAACAGCAACTTGCCCCCAAAGTCCTTTACTTCCAATGAGGCGGGTGACTTGCCCTTCAAAATACTTGCAGCCTGCCGGCCGGCGGCAAAGGCATCCTCTCCGGGAACGGCATCGTACACACACAGAACACCGTTCGTCATAGCCAGGTTCTGGCTGGTAAACACGGGGGCCTTCAACTTCAAGGAAAGAAAGGGAATCCATTTGGGAGCAATGACAATATGCTTGTAGGCATTGTAGTCATAGCAAATGGAAGTGATGATAGAGTTCAAGGACTTGGCCTGCACATTCAGCACTTTCAACTCATGCTCCGGATAGTTGCTCTTTATGCGTTCCCAGGATTCCTCCACAGCCTTAACCCCTTTAAGGCTCAGGAAACTGCTGTCGGACAGACAGACCAACTCCCTGCGGGAAGGAAACATGCGGACAGCCGCATCCAGCAAGACATCGAAATCCGTTTTCGAAACATAGCCGGAGACGTTGGGCATTCTTTCAAAGACTCTCTCATCCGGGTATTTGATACCCGAAACCACTACCGGTATCTGATAAGGCAGGGAATCACCGCAATGGGTCAATGTGAAGAAAGCCTCATCGCTGGAGGTCACAATCAAGTCCGTTTTCCGTTGCCTGGCACGCTCGCAGATGCGGCGCATGATGAAGCACTCGGAAGCGAAAGACCAGTAATCGGCATTCAGATATTCAGTAGTGATATTGGCTTTAACTCCCCCCTTGTCCAGTCCGTTCTCCAAATTTTCTGTCAGAAGGCTGTGCCAAGGAGTATTTTTTGTATAGGACTGTATGAAAAGTACATTGTACGTACGTTCCGTAGCCGAAAGTGTTCCCGACATCAACCACAACAAGCCTGCAAACAATGGAAAGAAAAGGCGTTTCATCATAATATAGATTTTGTATACTCAACGCAAAACTCTTATTCGTCACGCAAATATACAAGTTATATTGAGAATGAGCACAGATTATTCAAAAAAAACTCACTCATCGTGCAATGCTTCGGCAGGCTGTACCTTCATGGCCCGTGAAGCCGGATACCAGATTCCTGCAATCACCATCAATGCCATCAATATCCAGACAATAGAAACGCATATGACAAATCTCCCCCAAGTGGCATCCGTGGCTTCCGTAAAAGTGACATCTGCCATAACCATATTGATACATATCATCAAAGCGGGGATGGAAGCAAGTGCCAACAGCAGCAACCCTTCACCCAGCAATTGCCAGCGTATTCTTCCGCGGCTGCTGCCCATGGCCATGCGCAAAGCAATCTCGCTGCGGCGATGGCGGGTACGGAACCAAAAAGTTCCCATCAGCCCGATGAATACATTGAAAACAAAGAATATCACAATGAGCCTTGCGCTGCGGATATACGGGGTGATTCCTTCGGCAGCATCCCGCTCTATCTTCTGGTCCTTATAGCTCTGTATGTCGAAAAGATAGAATGGAGCGACCTGCAGCTGCGACATCATATCCTGATAAAAACGAGCTGCAAAATTATCCGTATCCGCCTCCGGACGTATCCGTAGGGAGATGAACGGGAGGTACTGGTCCTCATAGAACCAACCGGGGAAAGGAGTCAGGACAAAAGGTCCGTAACGGGCATAGTCATCCGTCTTCTGCAAGGCACAGACTGCAAAGACACGGTAACGGAGACCTCCGCTGTAATAATCCAGAAACTCGCGGCCCACCGCCCCGGCACTTGTCTGAAAAAGACTGTCTGCCAAATCACGGGTCACCACGGCAGGCAGAGGACTGGCAGTGGAATTCCAATCCGAGACATTCCCCTGCAACAGCGGAATGCGCATGACGTCGAAATATTCGGGAGACACATAGCGCACTGTAGTCTCGACAACATGCACGCTGTCCGTCGTATACCCCTGGTAAACACGCCCGCGGGTATAAGTATCGGTACCCAGCCACGTGGCAGCACTTTCCACTGCAGGATATTGCCTGATACGCCGGAGCACTTCCTCCATCGGCTTGAACCAGAAGGTCTGCAGGCTGTCTTCCGACGTGCACGGCACTATCTGTGTGGGATTGCAGGAAATCCTTATCTTATAGACATGCTCCAAATCATACCCCTTAGGCTGCCGTTCTGCATGGGCAAAGCCATAGAGTACATCCACACAATACCACATCAATGTAAATACAATCAACAGCTCGGCAAACAGCCAGCCGTTACTGCGGCGCTGGTTCCATATCTGGTGTAAAATAGAATGTATCATACTCGTTACTGTTTTAATTGGGATTCGTTTATCCGCTCATTCTCCGCCAAGAACCTCGGCTATAGGGCGACGGGTGGCATGCCAGGCAGGAATAAACACAGAAAGCAGGTTGAACAACAGACACACCACCAATACAGCCACGAAAACCGCAGGACGGAGGAAGAGCCAGACGCTTACATCAAAATTCGTTCCGGGAGCACCATCGCCAAGCATCCAGTCCTTACCCAGCCATAGGAATATGCACGAAAAGAGAAAACCGAGCAATGCGCCGGCAAATGCCAAGGCCAGGTTCTCGCGGAGCAACTGCACCATCAAGGTAGAACGGCTGGCGCCGTATGCTTTCCTTACCGCAAGCTCAGCCATGCGACGGGACATTTGCGAAGATATAAGTCCGCTGACATTGATAGCGGGCACAATAAGCAATATCAAACCCAGGATGATGCAGGTTACGGCAGGACTCATCGTGTCATTACGGAAGAACTGCCGTTCCGTATAGGTGCTGAGGTCGGGAAGCTCCAGTTCATATTCGACCAGTATCTCGTTGAAGCGGGCAAGCGACTGTTCTATCTGCCGCTTGAGTTCCTCTCTGCCGACACCGAGCTTGACAAGGGCCACAGCCTCGAAATCTCCCCGTAGCCCTTCACTGCCCAGACCGGAATCCCGGGTGGAATAAGGCATCCACAACTCTCCATAGGCAAATGTGAACAGAGAGCTCACATCCTTGGTGACCCCGACAATGCGCTTAGGGCGAAAGTTGACAAAATAATTTTTGCCAATGGCTGCTTCGGCAGACCCGAAAGCTTCGCGAGCAAGCTGTTCGCCTATAACCACGACATCCCGGCAAGCATCGAACTCTTCGGTACTGAAAAGACGGCCCGCCACAAGAGGGATATCGTAGACACGCCAATAGTTCAAATCCACCTGACGAACCGTACGGCGCATTCCCCGCACGGGCGAATCCCCACAGTATCTAAGATAGGTAGGTCCCAGATAGGTGACAAGTTCCGCACCCGGAAGTTCTGCGAAAATAGCGTTGACAGCCCGATAAGACATGCCCGTATTGGAATTGCTGTGGTCGGACTTGCGGTAAGAGTATCCATAAGAGGAATATACTATACTACTGCGGCGCGACTCGGGAGCTAAGTCAGCCGTCTGGATGTCATACACCATGTAAATGACCATGACAAAGGTGATGCTCACTGCCGTACCGATGACGGAAACAGCACTGAAAAAGGGATTCTGGCGGATAAGAGCTAAAATTTGTTTCATAGCTTTCTATTCATCGTGCAATGCTTCGGCAGGCTGCACCTTCATCGCCTTGCGGGCGGGAATACCTATACCGATGACAATCATTAGGGCAATCAGCACAAAGCTGATGGCGGCACATAGCAGCAGGCGGTCCCACTCCAACGTCGTACCGTTCCTCCAGGAGTTCAACTCCAGGTGTGCAAGATTATAATCGATGAGCAATGCAACGGGGGTGACAATTGCCAACAACAATATCCCTTCACTAAGCAGCCGGCTGAAGATGGCACGGTCTGTCGCTCCATGCGCTTTGTGCAGTGCTATCTCCGAACGGCGTTGCTGCGTACGGAACCAGAATGTTCCGAGCAAGCCGAGGAAAATGTTCAGCAGCAGGAATCCCATACCCATCACATAGTTACGGATGTCATTGGTCCATGCCTGCTGGTAGTTGCGACGAATATCCTTGAAAGAACGTATCTCCGAAATGAAGATATTGCCTATGCGGAACTGGCTCTCACTGTCTGCCTTCAGCCTCTCAATGAAGTCATTGTCCTGCCCTTCACGGACGCGGACACAAAGTTCGAGACCGATATAGTAGAAACTCTGCTTCACCATCATGGAATATGAGCTTCGCGCCTGGTCATAATCGTGATAGCGTACATTTTGCAGTGCAGCACCCAGCCGGTAGGTCTTCGTAGTATCACCAAAAAGATAGAACCGCTGGCCTACGAGATCTGTCATCCGGCAGTCGTATTTCCGGTAGAGGTTATCCGAAGCCATAAACTCCCCGCGCTCCAACATTTCAGCCAATTGTTCGGGTGTCTCGCCACGCGTGCCCCGATAGCGGAATACACGGGGAAAGTCCGGTGTCACTAACCTGCGGATGGTCCAACCGGGAGAACGCAAAGTGTCATAGCTTACTTCAGCGCCTGAATTGCTTCCGTTGTAAGGATACGAATTCTGCGAAAGGCTGACCGCTTCTATCTCCGGCCGACGACGCAGACGCTCCAACAACTCGGCTATGTCATCGTGGGTCTGCTGAGAGGTATTCCCGGCTATGTAGTCGGGACTTTTGGGTGTCAGTTCCCCCAACTCTATAAGGTAGCAGTGCTCTATATTAAAGCCTCTCGGCTCCAGATAGGTGGCGGCGCGCGTGTAGAGATAGTCTACCACGTACCACATCACTACACTCACTACCAATAACTCCAACACCAACCATAGGTTTGAGAGCCATTCATTCTTTATCTGTGTAAGAAGTTTCTTAGTCATTTTCTTCAATGATTAATGTTTTGTGATGGAGTTATTTATGCAAACGTCCGCCCAATGCATTTACAATCCCTATTCTTGATGCACGCCATGCGGGAATACCGGAACTTAGTAAGTTCAGCACAAAGCAGAACAACAACGCCCAGCCAAAGGTGGAGCCATGCAGCAGTATGCTTGCATCCACTGCCGGAGGACTCAGCGTCTGGCTGAATTCCTGCGCAAACAGCAGTGTATTTCCCAAATAAGCGAATGCTACACTCAGCAACAATCCCATCACCCCTGCCAGCAATGTCACCACCAGATTTTCTGCAATGATTTGCCCCATCAGTTCCAGTCTCGTTGAACCGAATGCCCGGCGCACACCAATCTCTGCCACACGCTGGCGCAGACGGCTCTGCGTCATCGAGCTGAGGTTGATGGCAGGAACAATCAGTAGAATGATGAAGATAATGAGACGCTGCCTGCGTGCCTGGTCCACGTCCGGTTCGATGTTGGCAGCCATTCCTGCGGCATTTTTCTCCTGGTCATAAGGACGGTTACGGTAAATCAACGAATAACCATTCTCGCCAATTACAGTGTCGTACTCCTGACGGCGGCGTTCCGTCTCCTCACGAATAGCAGGAAAATCATCACGGCTTTTCGCCAGAATGGTAACGCTCATCATCCCCATATGCTCATCACTCCATGTGCTTTTCGTTATCTCAGTAGAAGTATAGGGCACCCATACCTGCGCATAGGCAGTGTTGGCCAAAGTAGAAACATCCTTCACTACACCGGACACTGTATAAGGAGCATGGTTCAAAAGGAATTCGCGACCAACAGCCTCCGTTGTCTGGAATAACCTGCGCGCTACACTTTCCGTAATTACCGCTACGGGTAGTCCGGCATCGAATGTAGCCTGGTCATAAGGTTTCCCGGCAACAAAAGAGAAATCAAACACACGCCAGAAAGTATCATCTGTCTGCAACAGGTCGATACCCGTTGCAGGTTGTCCCGGCAGATTCACGGGGGTAGAAATGACCATACAGGTATAAATCGTTACTGCTTCGGGGGTCTTCAGCGATTTGAAGCACTCAAGCGCAGTCTTTATCCCCATCGGTCCGTTGGAACTGTTTCCCTCTCCCCAGCTTTTGTTGGTGATGCTCATATAATGCACATGTAGAAAGCGGTCGCGGTTGCTCTCCGGAGCAAACGGAGCTACCTTCACCTGCTGCATCATCACCACCAGCATGATGAGGAAGATGGCAAGTGCCGTACCGGCTATGCTGACGGCACTAATCATCGGTTGCTGCCGCAACTGTGCCCAGGCTTGTGTGAAGTATTGCTTTATCATATTGATATTTACGATTAGACGATTTACTATTTACGATTGGTGTTACCGCTACTCAACGGCCCACCTTCAGGTTACATGTATTCACTCCGCCTATGCCTCCTTTAGAAATGTCAGCATGCCCGGCAGTTCCGCTCAAAGTGACGTCACCCACACCACTCATTCTGGCAGTCAAATAATCGCAGACTACATGAATATCGGCGCTACCTACTCCGCGCAAAGCAACTTTCAGCTCGTCACACGTCAAATCGGATACATTCACTTCACCCACTCCCTTTACTTCAAATGACACCTCATCCAGTTTCAAGGGCTTCTCACAATTGAACTCCCCTACACCGGTAAACTCCACCTTCTTCAAATCAGGAGCCGAAATCCAAATGGTCACGCCATCTTTCTGATTTCTCATGCTCTTGTTTTTCCTATCCTTGAAGCCTATCAGCAGACAGCCGTCCTTCACTGTGGTTTCTGTATTCTTCACGTGCTTCTCCTTACCTTCAATCTTGAAAGAATAAGTGTCACTCTGTGTAAAATAAATTGTTCCCACAGACGTTATCTCAATGGACGAAAAGGCATCCACTTTGCGCACTTCACTCACTTTGGTATCTTGTGCATAAACACTCAGCATACCTACAAATGTCAATATCAATGCAATGATAATACCTACTATATTAGTTTTCATTTTTCTTCTTTTTTATTGTTAATCCTCTATTGTTTTTCATACTACTCTTCATGCAACGCCTCTGCCGGCTCAATCTTCATAGCCTGCCGTGCCGGAAACCATATTCCAATCACTACCATCAGAGCTATCAGTAACCAAGCCCCTAGAGAACCTGCAAGGAAGCGTATCACACTCCACTCTATCGGCCAAGTGGATATGAGAGAGGTACGTCCTATAGTAAATTCCGCCATCCCCACATTGTAGCATACAACCATGGCAGGCAATGTCACTAACGCCAATAACAGTAACCCCTCACCTATCAGTAAACGAAACACACCGCCACGCGTACTGCCCATCGCCATCCGTAGAGCTATCTCCGAACGGCGGCGGCGAGTACGGAACCAAAAGGTGCCTATTAACCCCAAAAATACATTCACCAGCAGGAAGAGCACCACCACAGCCTGACTGTTCACCTTATCCGTATCGCCATTCATCACCTCGAACTGCAACTGTTGTTCAGTATAGGGAGCGGCATCTGCCACAAACGCATTGTCCGTGTCCAGTTTAGGCGCTATTTCGCGCAGAAACTTCTCCCGATAATCCGGTCCGTCGGCAGCAGGCTTCACGCGGAAAACAATCTGCGACCAATTGTCGGCAAACTCTGCCTTAATCATATTCTCTCCCAAATGATAAAAGAACCAAGGTTCCTCAACTCCATAACGATAGGAACGGAAAGCACCGGTCTTCCCCATCTGCTTGATGATTGTAACAGAATCACCATTACCTAACGGCGTAGTCTGCGAAAACTCCGGCATTTTCTTACGAAAACGTTCAAAAGCGGCATTACTCAGTGTCACATTGTTCCATCCTGCGGGAGTGTCCCGGAACGGGTGACGCGGGTCCTCACTTATCCGGAAAACATCCATATATCCTCCAGTCGTATAAATACAGCGTCCTTGCACCCAGGAAGTATCTTGCACAACCAACGCATTGTAACTATTACTGCCACTCATCGGAAGGCTCCAATAACAAAGGGCAGCTGCCTCTACGGAAGGCTCTTGTTCCAATTTCGCCAATATACCCAGATATTTATCGGCATCAGTCAGACTCGTATCCCGACTTTCTCCACCTACAACGGTGGATAATTTATAGACATGTTCAATATTATAACCCAGCGGACGGTAGAAAGTATATTTCATGCATCCCAGTGAGTCACAGAGGAACCACATCACGATGAATACCAAGAACAATTCAGCCAATACCCAGCCGTTACTGCTGAAGCGTGCCTTTATCATACGTAAGTTATGTATCGTAAATTTCATATCAAGTACCTCCTTCTATTTATCATTCAAAGAATCTACAATAGTGTGCCGTGCCGCTATCCATGCAGGCAGTGCCGCACTCAACAGATTGATGACCACACAGAAAACAAATGCCAGCAGGAATACCCACGGACTAAACAGCGCCTCCATGTTCAAGCTGAGCTCGCCCGACGTACCCACATTCTGATTATTGGTGAACAGCCACATACGCATGGCATATACTGCCAAATAACTGAAAAGCAGTCCCACTACTCCACCCAGTAATGTCAACATCAGATTTTCGTTCAGTATCTGCCGCACAAGCACGCTTTTCGTTCCTCCAAAAGCCTTACGTACACCTAATTCGGTAATACGTTGCTGCATGCGGCTGTTACTCAAGCCACACAAATTGAGTGACGGTACCAACAAAATGATAAATAAAGCTACGGCATATTGAAGATAAAGCATTGTCAAGTCTGGCCCTACATTAGCCCATACGTGGTTGACGTGCGCCACGATATTGTCCGGCTGTTCCATGATGTCTATCTGTTTGTTGCCCAATCCGGCATTAACACGTTCCACCTGCTTGGCAATGCCCTCCCGGATGGCAGGAAAGTCATCAGATGTACGTGCCAATACAGCAATCTGCATGCCTCCCAAATAACTGTGGACTCCGGTAATTTTCAGTTCGTCGGCACTGTACATACCCCACACTTGTGCGTATGCATCCTTAGCAGTGACGGAAACATCTTTCACCACTCCCACGATACGTGCAAGTTCCCGGTTCAGCAGGAATTCCTGTCCCACTACATCTGTACTTCCATACAGTTTCCGCGCTACAGACGCACAGACTACTACAGCCTTGCTTTCTCCAGCACGGTCGGCTTCGCTGAAGCCGCGTCCGGCAAGAAACTGCATGCTGAACACTTTCCAGAAGTCGGGATCTGTCCGCATAGCATCCACTTTCACCCGATTGTTACCGTCAGTCAACGAAGCCAACGACAAACCGGCTGGGGAAAATGCCGTACAGTATTCCACTTCGGGCACCGGCTGCACGCATTCTTTCATAAATGCCGCCGAAGGATTACTCCAATTATTATTGCCGTCCTTTTCCTTGTCGTATACGTGCATAGCGGAAAAGTAAAGACACCGACTGCGGTTCACTTCCGGTTCCAAGTCAGCATATTTTGTCTGCCAAGTAATCACAATAGCCATAATCATGGTGATAGCAAAGGCCGTACCCAATATGGAAATCGTACTTAGCAGCGGATTCTGCTTCAAGATTGTAAAAGCTTGTCTTACGGTTTGCATTTCATTTATTGATAGTTGATAATTAATAGTTGACAGTTGGCTGTTAAGCAGTAATTATTCCACCTGACGTCCGTCGAAGAAGCGGACGGTACGTGAGGTCTGTTTGGCCTGCTCTTCATTGTGGGTCACCATCACGATGGTACGTCCGTCTTCCTTGTTCAGTTGATGCAACAGTTCCATGACTTCGGCACCCATCTTGGAGTCCAGGTTACCGGTGGGCTCATCGGCGAGGATTATCTCCGGGTTGCCGATAATGGCACGGGCAATGGCTACACGCTGGCACTGACCGCCGGAAAGCTGTGTAGGCATGTGACGCATGCGGTGGCTCAAACCGACCTTCTTCAATACCTCTTCCGCCAGATGACGGCGTTCCTTGGCAGACACCTTTCTATACAGCAAAGGCAGCTCCACATTATCCAGCACATTCAGCGAATTAATCAGATGGAAAGACTGGAACACAAAACCCAGCTTCTGGTTACGGAAAGCAGCCAGCTCCTTGTCCTTCATGCCGTCCACTTTCGTACCGGCTATTTCGATGGTGCCGCTGGTAGGTGCATCCAGTAAACCCATAATGTTCAGCAACGTAGATTTTCCACAACCGGAGGGTCCCATGATACTGAGAAATTCTCCCTTGTTCACTTCGAGGTTTACATTTTCCAATGCCACGGTTTCAATCTCGTTTGTACGATAAATCTTGTTGATGCCAGTTAACTTAATCATAATGGTAAGTATTTAATTGTTATTATTCTGTTCCGTTTCTATTCCGCACAATTTCTGTTTCAAGAGGTCAAAAGTTGTGCCAAAACCGTTTATTATTGATTATCTGCTATTTATACATGCAGTAAGGTGTCCGAAAATGAACACTTTGTCCGTTTTCATCTATTCGTCACGCAGAGCTTCCGTAGGTGGAATGCGGCTGATGTTGCGCGCTGGGATATAGATTCCCACCAACACTACCACCAGCAGTATCAGAAAGATGACGAGCGACACGAGCAGATAATGCGAGGTGAAATCCGACACCCAATAGCTCTCTGTACTCTCCACCCAATTCTGTCCTTTGGCCAGCCCTTCTTTCAGTGCATATTGCAAATAAAGCAGAAAACCAGTCAGTGAAGCGACCACGGTCAATACCGTGCCTTCGCCCATCAGCAGGCGGACAATGTCACTACGTGTAGCTCCGAACGACAGCATCACTCCCACTTCCTCGCGCCTCGTACGTGTCTGCAACCAGAAGGTACCGATGACACCCAGGCAAAGATTCACCAGGAAGAAAGCCGCCATCGCCAGATTACGGCGGTAAATCGGTGTGGAATTGCTGGCTTCGCTCTCCGTTATAATCTGCTCATAGGAACGGACACTGCGAGCAAACAGATTGCCCCGCCTCATCTCCTTCACCATCCAAGGACGGAAATCGTGCAGAAAACGCTCCATGCTGACACCCTCTTTGAGACGTACCAGGATATGGGCACTTTCAGGGATATAACTTGTATCGATGGTAAGCATCGGCATAAATGCAACGGGGACGGGACGCCACTCGCTATACATCTTCATGGCTCCTATCGTACCGACAACTGGCATGTACAAGGTATCTCCATGGTCTCTGCTTATACAGCGTTTGCCATGCGCGTCTTTGGTATGGAACAACTGTTCGGCAGCATTCTCCGTCAGTACAATGTCATTCGGGGCATAGGCGTAGTCGGACAGCTGTCCGGGTGTCCGCCCCTTACCGGAACGGAAACCATACGTATCGAAAAAGTTCGTATGAGGCAGAAATTGTATCATCATAATAGATAAGGGAATCGTATCCCCTTCGGCAAACAATTGACTATTCGAACTTCCCGAAGAATTGGGATAACAGAATCCCAGCACGGGAGTGGCCGATTCCACACCGTCAAAGTCCTTGACATAACGCACCAAATTATAATAGTTGTCCACCAACGTAGCAGAGTCCTGCGCTTCGGCATCGTATCCCGGTGCCTGGGGCTGCAATGCGCCCAATGAAATGAGGCAAAGCCGCTCCGCATCATAGCCCAACGGGATATTACGATCGTGCGTGACCACAATCACCGGGTCCAATACAACCCAACTGATGATACTCACCAATATCAATTCGGCCAACAACCATCCGTTCTTGCGGCGGCGCGCCCAAAGATTCTTCCATATTAACTTAAACATACCAACCTCCCGTGTCTTATCGTTTTTCATTCAGTGAGTTCACAATCGGTTTCCGCAAGGAATACCACGCCGGTATAAGGGCCGACAACAGATTCAGCACGACGCACAGCGCCAATGCGGCGAGAAAAACCAGCGGAGCAAACAGCATTTCACCCGATACGCGAACCTCCACTCCTTCGGGTACCATATTCGGCCAGCTGTCGAGTACCGTAAATATCCACTCGCGTCCCACGTAAAGTGCCAGCCATGCCAGCAGCAAGCCCAATGCTCCGCCCAGTGCGGTCAGCAGCAGGTTTTCCCACATCACTTGTGAAAGCAGTATCTTACGTCCGGCTCCAAACGATTTCCGCACGCCCATCTCTGCCAGACGTCCCTCCATACGGCTCGATATCATGCCGCTCAGATTCAGGGCAGGCACCAACAGCAATACGAGCAGGACAAGCAGAAAGTGGCGCACTGTGGCCCAAAGGTCAAACTCCATACCTGCATAAGTCTTGAAGACACTCAACAGATGGGAGGTGGGCTGCTCCCAGAAATCCACTTTCCATTCATCGGGATGCATAAGATTCTCCTTGCGGCAGATTTCCTTTATCTCAGCCCGCAGAGCATCTCCCTGCTTACTGTCCTGCACCAGAAAGGTAGCACTGAAAGCTCCCAGATAGGGAAGGTCGTACTTGGGAGTGCTGTAATCGGGCGACACCGTATAAGGTATATAAAGCTGTGCATAGGATTTAGAGGTGAGGTAACTGGCACTGCGCACCACCCCACAAACCCGATAGTCGATATAGTTCAGGCTGAACGAGCGTCCTACTACCTCTTCCGTCGTACCGAACAAGCGGCGTGCCAAATCATCGGTAATGACAGCAGTGGAAATGCCACTTGCCAGGTCGGATGCCGTGAATGGACTACCTTCCAGGAATTGGAAAGAATATATCTTGAAAAAAGCAGGGTCTGTCAACTTTACCATAACCGGAAAATCACCGCTGCGGTCGGCAGGCTGTATATAACTGTTTTCCGACAAATCATTATGCAGCTCGGCCGAAACGACAAGGGCATTCTCTACGGGATAGAACCAGTCTTGCAGTGCCTTGTAGGAAACAGCCCATTGCATGGTCCTGGTATTGTTGCCGCTTCCCTGCGTGAATTTTGAATTGCTGAGGTAAAGCGTATTCATGCGGTTTGCCTCTGGATAGACGGGCGCAATCTTCACATAATACACCACCGCCATAATCATTGTCATGGCAATGGCCAGCCCCGTACCCACAATGTAGAGCATGCTGAACAGTTTATTCTGCTTCAACAGCTCCCAGGCTTGTTTCAAGTAAACCTTTATCATTTTAGCTTCAACTTATTCTTGTTCTTATAGTTACTCATATCGCTCACCACCACTTCATCACCCGGTTGCAAGCCACTGACCACTTCTACAAACTCAAAGTTGGAATCGCCCAGCTGCACCTTGCGCTTTACAATTTCCTTGTCGGAATTGCGTACAAAAAGTTCATACTCCCCACGTCCCACATAATAGCTGGCATTGGCTATGCGCATCACGTCTTCCTTCACTGCATTCATCACATAGACGTCGGTTTTCAGACCGGAACGCAGTCGGCGGTTGTTGTCCTCATTCAACTGCACGGTAAAGGAGATGACGCCATTCTTTGAAAGCGGAGTAACACTGCTTACGGAACCTTCCAGCTTTTCGCTGCCAATCTTCACAATGGCCTTGCCGCCGGCAGCCACACGGTCACCGTAAGTATCGGCAATCTCGCCTTCCACCTTGAAGTGACTCAAGTCGGAGATGACGGCAATCTGTGAGCCTTCGGGAACCTGAGCACCAATCTGATTGTTGATATAAGTAAGGATGGCCTTCCGGGGCGAACGCACCTGCGCATCGTCGAGCGTACGTTTGGTTTCGGCCAGTGTCTTTTGGAACATGCTGAAATCCAGTTCCTGCACTTGGTATTCTGCAGCCAGCACTTCCTTCTCGTTGGCATACTGCTGCTGTAATTGCTCGTATTCCAGTTGTGCTACGTTGTAGCTCAGTTCGGCTTGGCGCACTTTGTCGGTGGTGCCCGAACCGAGGCTATCAAGGTACTGCTCGTTACGCAGCTCCACCTTCATGCGGTCCAGCTTCATGGCGGAGACTTTGATTTTCATCTGAAGGTCGGTCAGCTTGGTCTGGTTGTCAAGTTTCAGCTGTTTCAGCTTGTAGCTGCGCATCTGCTCTTCATCCAGCATCTTTTTGTAGTCGGTTTCGGCACTCTGCAAGTCCAGTTTCAGGATGGGGGTACCTACATCCACGCTGTCGCCACCTTTTCTGTACACTTCCAAAATGCGGGTATTGATGGGCGAGTTGATGATTTCCTCGAATGCCGGGACTACCTTGCCGGAGGCGCTGACGCTGACTTCAATCGTGCCTTTACCCACTTGGGAGAAAACGAGGTCTTTCTCCTTCACTCCCGTACGCATCAATGAAATGAGTACACTGACCACTACGATACCTGCCACGCCGATAGCACCGTAGCGGATGATTTTCTTATTGCGTTCTTTATTACGCACTTCTTTCGGAATTTCTCTATCCATATCTTTAAATTTTATTGTTTGCGAACATAACGCTTAATATATACTAAATCCATGCCAAAATCATAAACCACTGAAAGTAAGCGAAAAGGCAAAAAAGAAGGGTGTCCGTTTTCGGACACCCTGTACATTTTCGGATAGCTTCTTTATCTTAATCTCAAGCGGTCTCCCACCTCGGGCACGTATTCCGCATCCTTACGATTCATCTTATAAAGGTTCTTCAGACGAATACCGTACTTTTGGGAAATGGAGTGCATGGAATCGCCGTCCTTCACAATGTAGACTGTATGGGGTTTGGCAGCTTTCTTGCGCTTTTCTTTCAAGTAGATGATGTCTCCTGCCTCCAGTGTATATTCTTTATGGAGGTCGTTGTATTTCACCAGTTTCTTCCAGCTGATGTCAAACTCCTTGCCCAATACCTGGAAGGTGTCTCCGTCGCGTGCCACGACATAAGCTATATCGTTGGCAATGTACACCTGATGCGGATTGGCCAGCCAAGGTTTCTTTTTCAGTTCCTTCTCCCAACTGCGGACATCGTGTTTGCTCATGCCACGGCTGTCGTACTTATACAGTTCATAGTCCTCAATAATGGTTATCAGGCGGTTGGCATACGACGGGTCGGTAGCATAGCCGGCCTTCTTCAAGCCGCGCGCCCAACCCTTATAGTCCGTAATCTTCAGTTTGAAAAGAAAAGCATAACGTGCTCCCCGTTTCAGGAAATCGGAATGGTCTTCATAAGAGTCTTTCGGATTGCGATAAGCGCGGAAACATTCATTGCGGGCATCGTCATCATGCCTCACCGTCCGTCCGCGCCAGTTGCCTCCACACTTGATGCCGAAGTGGTTGTTGCTCTTACGCGCCAGCTCGCTGTATCCGGCACCACTCTCCAACAGCCCTTGGGCCAGCGTGATGCTGGCAGGTATCTTATGACGTTGCATCTGCTCCACGGCAAGGGGAGCATACTGTTTGATATACTCATTGTAGCGGGCATTCCGGCGTTGTGCCTGCACTGTTGTAATGGAAATAAAAAGAAATGCTATGATAGCAGTCAGTCTGAAAATCCGTTTCATGCTTAAAATGTTGAGTTCTGCACAAAAGTCCGTAAAAGAATTGAAATAACCAATCTCTTTTCTATCTTTGTAACATTAATTACAATATAACCCTTTGCCTTATGAAAGAATTAAATATCGAAATCGCCGTCAAGATATACGACTATGAAGAACTGGATGCCGCCGACCGCGAACTGATGGATGCCGCCCGCGAGGCTACCAACCGCAGCTATGCCCCTTACTCCCACTTCTCGGTAGGAGCTGCAGCCAGACTGGCAAACGGTATTGTAGTGACCGGCACCAACCAGGAAAACGCCGCCTATCCTTCCGGGCTGTGTGCAGAACGTACCACCCTATTCTATGCCAACTCCCAACATCCCGACCAGGCGGTAACCACCCTCGCCATTGTCGCACGCAACGAGCACAACGAATTCCTGGAGTCTCCCATCCCTCCCTGCGGCGCCTGCCGGCAAGTGATGCTCGAAACGGAGAAGCGCTTCAAGCATCCCATGAGGGTGTTGCTATATGGCAAAAAGGGAATCTACGAGCTGAAGAATGTGGGAGAATTACTGCCACTCTCGTTCGATGCTTCGGCCATGAAGTAACAGAACCAATAAAGTATTAACATCGTGTCTGCAGGAAGTTAATTTCTTGCAAACACGATATTAACTTCTTGCCGACACGATATTAATATCGCAAAAAGCCTTTGTTATTCAGTGGAAATCATTACCTTTGCGCCCACTAACCAATTAATTCCACCGATGAGAATATCCGACTAAAGACAACACATTTCGGTAAACATCACTATCAACATGCTTTTTCAGACTGAACGCTGAGTATCACCTATATAGATGTTTAGCCAATACTGTGTTTGTCCGTACCCCTCCCCTTCGAGAATTTCAATTTCGGGGAATGCTTGCATCTCCCCTATCATTCTTACTTCTAAAAACACAGTAGAAACTTATGAGCTTTATCATTAAAGACCTTAGCTATATCCATACAGATAAGGAAATCTTGTTTTCACACCTCCATTTGAGTATCAACTCCGGAGATAAAATAGCCCTGACCGGAAATAACGGTTGCGGCAAGTCTACCCTCATGCGCATTTTGGCAGGAGACTTGTCACCAAGTTCGGGAACGGTGCTACGCCCCGAACATCTGTACTACGTGCCCCAGCACTTCGGACAATACGACCGGCAGACAATAGCACAAGCTTTGGGAATCAGCCACAAGCTATCTGCCCTGCATGCCATCCTAAGCGGTGACGCTACCGAAAAGCACTTCAATACGCTCAATGATGACTGGAACGTGGAAGAACGCGCCCAGGCTTCTCTCGACAGCTGGGGACTGGACGGTATCACACTCTCCCGTCCGATGGAAGGACTTAGCGGCGGCGAAAAGACCCGCATCTTCCTGGCAGGCATGGAGTTGCACAACCCAACAGCCATCCTGCTGGACGAACCGACCAACTATCTGGACGCGGATGGACGGGAACGTCTGTATAACTTGATACGACGGACATCGGCTACCGTGCTCGTCATCAGTCACGACCGCACGCTACTGAATCAGTTGCCTGCCATCTGCGAACTCTCCTCCCAGGGATTGACGTATTACAGCGGAAACTACGACTTCTACAAAAAACAGAAGACCCTGCAACAAAACGCCCTCACCCAACAACTAGAAGAGAAGCAGAAAGCCCTGCGCCTTGCACGCAAAGTGGCACGCGAAGTAGAAGAACGGAAGGCCAAACAGAATGTGCGGGGAGAAAAAAACTCCATTAAAAAGGGGATTCCCCGCATCATGATGGGAGCACTGAAAAACAATGCGGAAAACAGCAGTAGCAGACTCAGCAGCATACATGCGGAGAAAGCGGAAAAGCTGCAGACGGAAATGGCAGGCATCAAAAGTTTACTGTCGCAGACGGACAAGCTGAAAACAGACTTCAACACCTCCCATCTGCATACGGGCAAGATTCTGATTACGGCAAGGAACGTCAACTTCCATTATCCCGACCATACAGCCTCCCCCGTAGAAACACCCCACACGGAGACGGCTGCAAAGAGTCTCTGGGCTTCTCCCCTCACCTTCCAGCTAAGAAGCGGCGACCGCCTCAGCCTGAAAGGAAAAAACGGCAGTGGAAAAACAACCCTGCTGAAACTCATCATGGGCGAATTGCACCCCACCGACGGAGTGATGGAGCGTGCCGGCTTCACCTCCGTCTATCTGGACCAAGAATACTCCCTCGTCCGTAATGAGCGCAGCGTACTCCAACAAGCAGAAGCTTTCAACCACCGCCACCTGCCGGAACATGAAGTGAAAACCATCCTCAACCGTTACCTCTTTCCCCGCGACGTGTGGAACAAGCCGTGCGGCAAACTGAGTGGCGGCGAAAAGATGCGCCTCTCCTTCTGCTGCCTGATGATTGCCGACAATACCCCGGATATGTTCATTCTGGACGAACCCACCAACAATCTGGACATCGAGAGTATAGAAATAATAACGGCAACGATACGCGACTACGCCGGCACCGTAATTGCCATCAGCCACGACCGGGAGTTTCTGAAAGACACCGGCATCGAACGGGAGATACTTTTGGAATGAATCAGTAATTTAGGTAACAACAACCGTAATTTGTATACTGCCATTCTCATAAAACCTGCCTATTTTTGCAGCACGTAATCATTTACTAACTAACGAACAACGAATATGAGCAAAAAAGTATTAATCCTCTCCTCCAGTCCCCGCAGGAATGGAAACTCCGACCTCTTGTGCAATGAATTCATGCGCGGTGCCGCAGAGGCCGGACATCAAGTAGAAAAGATTTTCCTGAAAGACAAGCACATCAACTACTGCACGGGATGCAGCGTATGCAGCATGTACGGCAAACCCTGCCCGCAAAAGGACGATGCCGCCGAAGTGGTGGAAAAGATGATTGCCGCCGACGTCATCGTCATGGCAACCCCCGTCTACTTCTACACCATGAGCGCGCAGATGAAGACACTGATTGACCGTTGTTGCGCACGCTACCTTGAAATAAAGGACAAGGAGTTCTACTTCATCATCGCCGCCGCCGAAGAAAGTGTCCCCATGATGGAGCGTACCATCGATGGTTTCCGTGGCTTCCTCGACTGCCTGGAAGAGCCCAAAGAATGCGGCACCATTTATGGCGTGGGTGCCTGGAAGGTGGGCGAGATAAACGACAAGCCTTCCATGCACGAAGCCTACGAGATGGGAAAAAAGGTATAAAGAACGAATACTAATCGCTATACAATACATTTATGCTACGTACCATCAGACTGACCCTTGCCGTCATCTTCTTCGCACTCATCACGCTGTTGTTCCTCGACTTCACGGGAACACTGCATGCCTGGTTCGGATGGATGGCGAAGATACAATTCCTGCCGGCCGTGCTGGCACTGAACATCGGTGTAGTACTGTTTCTTGCAGTGCTGACCTTGGTATTCGGACGCATCTACTGCTCCGTCATCTGCCCGTTGGGAGTATTCCAGGACATTGTTTCCTGGCTCTCCGCCAAACGGAAGAAAAACCGTTTCCGCTACTCGTCCGCACTGAAATGGCTACGCTACGGTGTGCTGGGAGTATTCGTACTTGCCATTATCGGCGGACTGAACTCTTTTGTCGTGCTGCTGGCCCCTTACAGCTCATACGGGCGCATCGTTTCCAGCCTTTTCTCCCCACTCTACCAGTGGGCAAACAACGGACTGGCCTACCTGGCCGAACGTGCTGACAGCTATGCCTTCTATGAAACGGATGTATGGATGAAGAGTCTCCCTACCCTGCTGATTGCCACGGTCACTCTGGTGGTCCTCATCGTGCTGGCATGGCGAGGTGGACGTACCTATTGCAACACCATCTGTCCGGTAGGTACAGTGCTTGGCTTCCTCTCGAAGTATTCCTTGCTGAAACCGGTAATTGACACAAAGAAGTGCAACAGTTGCGGACTTTGTGCCCGCAACTGCAAGGCATCGTGCATCAACATCAAAGCACACGAAATAGATTACAGCCGTTGCGTGGCATGTATGGACTGTATCAACAAGTGCAGGAAAGGTGCCATCACTTACACACGCCGCAAGCCGGCCTCCGCTGCAGTCTCCCAGGAAACCTCCGTGGCACCGGAGCAGGTAAACGACGCCCGCCGCGCATTTCTCTCTACAACTGCCGTGTTTGCTGCTACGGCAGCCCTCAAGGCGCAGGAGAAGAAAGTGGACGGTGGACTGGCTGTCATCGAGGACAAAAAAATCCCCGAGCGCGCCACTCCCATCACTCCTCCGGGCTCACTGAGCGCCCGCCACTTTGCACAACACTGCACAGCCTGCCAGCTCTGCGTATCGGTATGCCCCAACCAAGTGCTCCGTCCTTCTTCGGACTTGACAAAACTGATGCAGCCGGAAATGTCCTACGAACGCGGTTACTGCCGCCCCGAATGCGCCAAGTGTGCGGAGGTGTGTCCTACCGATGCCATCCATCTGACGAGCCTCGCCGAGAAATCGGCCGTCCAAATCGGTCATGCCGTATGGATTAAGGAGAATTGCATCTGCATCACAGACAAGATGGAATGTGGGAACTGTGCCCGCCATTGTCCGGCCGGTGCCATACAGATGGTTCCTTCAGACCCGGAAGACGAAGCCTCCATCAAGATACCGGTAGTCAACGCCGAACGCTGTATCGGATGCGGAGCATGCGAGAACCTTTGTCCGTCGCGTCCGTTCAGTGCCATTTATGTGGAAGGCCATGTGATGCACAGAACTGTCTGAAGCAACTTTATCACCCTAATATCCATTTATAATTTCAGTCCTATCACAATGAAAGAAGACAATAAGAACAAGATAAACCGCCGCGATTTCTTCAAACTCGCCGGTGCAGGAACGCTTGCCTCGGCAGCAGCCCTATACGGCTGTTCGGGCAACAAGAACAACGGGGAAAGCGAATCGGCCGCACTGGGCGAGATACCAACCGGCAAGATGACCTATCGTACCAACCCCAACACGGGCGACCGGGTTTCTCTGCTGGGATACGGATGCATGCGATGGCCCACCCGGAAACGCGCCGATGGGAATGGAGACGAAATAGACCAGGAAGCCGTGAACGACCTGATAGACTATGCCATTGCTCACGGAGTGAACTATTTCGACACCTCTCCCGCCTATGTGCAAGGTCTGTCGGAGCGCGCCACAGGCATTGCCTTAAAACGCCATCCACGGGAGAAATTCTTCCTTGCCACAAAGCTGTCCAACTTCAGTCCCAGCACGCACAGCCGCGAAGAGTCCCTTGCCATGTATCACCGCTCCTTCCGCGACCTGCAAGTGGACTACATCGACTACCTCCTGCTGCACGGCATCGGCATGGGCGGCATGGAAGCCCTCCGTTCCCGCTATCTGGACAACGGCATGCTGGACTTCCTGCTGAAAGAGCGCGAAGTCGGACGCATCCGCAACCTCGGATTCTCCTATCATGGAGACATCGAAGTCTTTGACTACCTGCTCTCCCGCCACGACGAACTGAAATGGGACTTCGTACAAATCCAACTGAACTACGTGGACTGGCGACATGCCAAAGAAGTGAATACCCGCAACACGGATGCCGAATACCTATATGCCGAGCTGGTGAAGCGCAACATTCCCGCCGTTATCATGGAGCCGCTGCTGGGCGGACGCCTATCCCGCCTGAACGACCACTTGATGGCACGTCTGAAACAACGCCGCCCGCAAGAGAGCGTGGCTTCCTGGGCCTTCCGATTTGCAGGTACTTTCCCCGATGTGCTGACCGTACTGAGCGGAATGACGTACATGGAGCATCTGCAAGACAACCTGCGTACCTTCTCCCCGCTTGTTCCATGTACGGAAGAGGAGTTTACCCTACTGGAAGATACCGCCCAGCGAATGCTGCAATACCCCACCGTGCCGTGCAACGACTGCAAATACTGTATGCCGTGCCCCTATGGGCTGGATATTCCAGCCATCCTGCTGCACTACAACCGCTGCATCAACGAGGGCAACGTGCCGCAGAACAGCCAAGACGAGAATTACCGCGAGGCACGCCGCGCCTTCCTGATAGGCTATGACCGCAGTGTTCCCCGTCTCCGCCAAGCCAACCGTTGCACCGGTTGCGGCCAATGCAACCCGCACTGTCCGCAAGGCATCGACATCCCGGCGAAACTGCAGGAAATAGACCGGTTTGTGGAAGCACTGAAGCAGGAAACCCTTTAACGGAGTTATCTTCCACATCCGTTTTCATTTCGAGGATTACCAATCATATACAGATTCTTCTTTTTGTATAACTTTGCAGAAAGAACCATAGATAAACGATGAATAAAAAGATTTTAACGGCTATTTTAATAAGTATTGCCCTGCCAGGGGGCATGCTGTCCGCACCTGCCGACAGCCTCCGGCTGAAAAGCTACAAGCTTGATGAAGTCGTGGTGACCGGGACAAGAAATGAAACAGACATCCGCCACCTGCCAATGACCATCTCCGTAGTGGGCCGCCAGCAACTGGAACAGACCTACCAGCCCTCCATCCTGCCTGCACTGACCGAGCAGGTGCCCGGACTTTTCACCACAAGCCGCGGCATCATGGGCTACGGCGTATCCACGGGAGCCGCAGGAGGCATGAGCCTGCGCGGCATAGGCGCCGGGGTGAATGCCGCCGGAGGACCTACAACCAGCCTGCTGGTGCTGATAGACGGACACCCGCAATACATGGGCTTGATGGGGCATCCCATCGCCGACGCCTACCAGAGCATGATGGCCGAACGGGTGGAAGTGCTGCGCGGTCCCGCCTCCGTCCTCTACGGGTCCAATGCAATGGGCGGGGTTATCAACATCGTCACCCGCAAGATGCAGGAGGACGGGGTGAAAACCAATGCGCAGATAGGATACGGTTCCTACAATACCCTGCAGACGGAAGTCTCCAACCGCGTGAGGAAAGGGCGTTTCAGCAGCGTGGTGACCGGCTCGTACAACCGTACCGACGGACACCGTGACGACATGGAGTTTGAGCAGTATGGCGGCTATGCCAAACTGGGATACGACTTCAGCGACACCTGGAAGCTGTGGGGCGACGTGAACATCACCCGCTTCAACGCCTCCAATCCCGGCGAAGCCGACAATCCGTATATTGGAAAAGCCACGCGACTTTGACCCCTTTGGCCAAACAGGATTTGCCCACCTTTGGCTACAATATGATTGCCCTTTTAAAGTCCTGGTGTTGGGGGTCAATTTTATTTTACCCTTTTAAAATTTCTCGTTTTTCTTAGACCTTAATTTTCGCATACTTTCACCATATAACTCTATGGTATGAGCCGTATGTATGATGCGGTCAAGGATTGCATCGGCAATTGTCGGGTCACCTACCATGTCATACCAGTTGGAGGATGGGTACTGCGATGTGATGATGATGGATTTCCGTTCATGCCTGTCCTCGATGATTTCAAGCAGTATGGGACGCTCCTTTGCGTCAAGCGGTACGATGAACAGGTCGTCAAGGATGAGTAACTGGCAGCGCTCAATCTTCTTGAGTTCCGTTTCAAGTGTACCTTTGACTTTGGCGACTTTCAGCGCACCGAGCAGTTTTGGGGCATTGGCATAGAAGGTTCGGAATCCCCTTTTGCATGCTTCATGTCCGAGGGCACAGGCCAGATAGCTTTTCCCCGTTCCTGAAGAACCAGTAATGAAAAGGTTCTGTGCCTTATGCACAAAATCAAGGGTGGCGAGACGTTCCATCTGGTTGCGCTCCAGACCTCGGTTCGTGGCATAGTCGATCTGTTCAATATAGGCCTTGTAGCGGAATGCCGCATTCTTGGTAAGCCGTGCAATGGCAGCCTGTGCACGATAGTCCCATTCGCGTGCGAGGAGCATGGAAAGGAACGTGTCCGCAGTCATGGATTGCGGAGTGGTGCCGGCAAGACTTTCCCTGAAAGCCTCTGCCATACCATGCAATTTCATACGGTTCATTAAATCCAGGGATATGGTATTCTGGTCTTGTTGTCCCGTAATGGGAGCTGTTTTATTGTTTATTTCCATAAATATGAGTTTTATTGTTTATCCTTTCTGTAATATTCGCGTCCACGTATATTTTTGTGGGTCAATGGAGCCTGGGAAGTCACGTTGGGCTGTACTTTCCCGTCCTCATCGGGAAGGAAATCCGCATCTTCTCCAAGTTCAAGCACCTCACGCAAAGCCTGATACCCGTATTGCAACTTCTGGTCCGCACATGCACAAGCCGCAACCAGACGGTCACGGCCGTATTTTTTCTCCAGGGTCAGGATGCCACGGCATGACCTGAACGCTTTGGGAGGATATTGCATGGCACGCTCCACTTCCCGGAGATAGTTCAATACGATATTGTCTATTTCCGAGGCACGTTGGAAGAGTTCCTCCAAGTCCTTGTCATAGGGGCCATAGTGTCCCGGCAGGTTGTGCTCCTTTTTCCAGGAATAAGCGTAGGGAATGTCACAGCGGTCATGGGTGGCGACAAGGTTCATGCCACAGTAGATTTCCACTGTATCGGCATCATAGAGAATCGTCATGCGCCTGCCTACATACTCCTTTGGAACGCTGTAATGGTGCTTGAACAACGAGACATAAGAGTTTTTCCCGACAGTCATCAGCTTCCTTTCTTTCACCACGTAACGTTTTACAGGAAGCGGTCGAAGGTAGTCCTTCTCTCCCTGAAGGAACATTTCCTTGCGTGACATCTCCCGTCCGGCCATCACCTTTTCATTGAAATCAAGCAGGGAGACATGGATGGCGGTATTGAGTTCCTCCAGGCTGGAGAATGTCATTCCCTCTATTTCAAGGTAAATGGAACGGTAGAGGAGCTTCACGGCATTTTCTACCAAAGCCTTGTCCTTGGGGTGACGCACACGGGCGGGATAGACCGCACAACCGTAATATTCGGCAAAAGCGGAAAAATCATCATTGATGACAGGTTCGTTGCGGTCGCTTCGTGTGACGGCAGCCTTCAGGTTGTCGGGGACGATAGCCGCAGGAACGCCTTCAAAATATTGCATGGCATTCTCGCATGCTTTTATCAGGTCTTCCTTGCGTTGCGACCACACGGCTTCGCAGTAGGTATAATGGCTGAACGGAAGGATGGCGACAAACACCTCGGCTTTCTTCGTCTCGCCTGTCATTTCATCAACAACTTCAAGCCTGTCACCGGCAAAGTCAATATACATCTGGTCTGCGGCATAGTGCTCGACATGACCGACGACCTTGATGTGAAACCTGTATTCGCTGACAATCCGTTTGAAGGAAGACAACCGGAAACCGTCCGGATATTCGGAATGGTACTCCTTGAACAGTTTTCGGACACTCATGCCTTTACGTGACAGGCGGGATACATATCCGGGAAGCAAGGCCTCCAATTCAATCCTTCTGGGAGAAGGCTCCCGATGCCGGGATGCCGCACAGCCAAACAACTCATCCAACTGCACATCGGACAGGGAAAGAAGTTGTTCAATACTCTTACCACTTGAAAGAAACAAGCGGACATACTTGCGGACTGTATTACGGGATGTATGAAACGTGGACGCCGTTTCCTTGATTCCCATGCCGGCCGCATAACATCTTAAAATGTTTTTGATTCGTTTATCCATTTGTATAGATTTTATTATCACCCCCGTTACACCAGGACTCGGGTACTCAAATCTACACAAAAAAAATCTATAACAATAGGTGGGCTAAGTGGTCAATACTATTTTGGCCAAAAGGGTCAATTATATTGTAGCCAAAGGGGACCATCCTGTTTGGCCAAAGGGGTCAAAGTCGCGTGGCTTTTCCATTCAACAGAGATTGAGATTCAGGCATGGGTGGACTTCAACACGAACGAATACCACAGTGACGTGGACGATGACATCTGGTGTTCCCGGTGCGAGGACAATGTGGAGACCTGCTCCAGACAATCCTTTCTGGAAAAGATGCAGGAATGGTGGAAATCCAACAACACCGAGGGCCTTGAATACCTGACTGGACTCAAGGCGTCCGATTTCCCTTCAGACAATTCCGGGCAGACATTCGCCGAGGCCGCCGATGAGTGGTGGAACGGCAAAAGCTATGACGGGAAGCGGGACATATACCTGGTAAACAACTAAAGACAACGGATATGGTACGGAGCATCATTGACCTGATCTGCAACTCATGCGGTTGCGGCAAGGAAGAGGCACAGGAATACCTGGACGACGAGATAAGGAACCTGCAGGAACTTCAGGCAGACAACGACCTGAGAGGCGAAGACTTCGAAATCGCGTGCAGCAACCTCGGACTCGACCAGGACTGGCAGATATATTTTATCAACTGTCTTGCGAGACTTTAATATCTACACTATGACTTATTTTCAGAACATACACTCACTGGCGGACCTGAAAAAGGAATACCGCCGTCTGGCAATGCTTCACCACCCGGACAAGGGTGGTGACACTGCCCTCATGCAAAAGCTGAACACCGAGTTTGAGAAACTTTTTGAGATATGGAAAGACCGGCCTGGTGTCTCCTCTGCTGCTACAGGGTATGAACACGACTATCAGGATGCCACCGCAAGGGAATACACCGAGTACGTGTACAATGAATACCACTGGAAAGGGCGTAACTATACCGGACAGTCCGCGCCGGAAATCACGGAACTGGTCAGGACATGGCTCAAGGAGACCTATCCGAGATACACCTTCTCAGTCCGCAGGGACGGATACAGCTCAATCCTTGTCCGACTGATGAAAGCGGACTTCGAGGCTTTCACCAAAGAATCCGGCAAGGTACAGGGAGACATCAACCACTACAACATCCAGGCATCGGACAGCCTGACCGACCGGGCCAAGGAGGTGATGACAAACGTCAGGGATTTTGTCATGTCATACAACTTCGATGAAAGCGACCCTATGACGGACTATTTCCACACCAACTTCTACCTCACGCTCGGAATCGGCAGCTACAGGCAGCCGTACCGGATGGAACTGCCGAAGATTACGGGAAAAGACAGGCCTGAAGTGTTCAGGCATCCAGAAGGCCCTGCACACAAGGCCATGCGTCAGGCTTTGGGCAAGGCCCGGTTCGGCTTCATCGAGCACAGCAGGCATATAGGCGAAATGATACTCGGAGAAGACTTTTACGGCTCACAAGGCGAACATTACTTCTGGCCCAAGGAGTATTCAAGCGCAAAGACGGCACGGAAACGCATCGGGAAACTGGAGGCAGCCGGAATGAGATGCGAACTGACAGGCTGCAACAGCGGATACATACGCCTGCTCGGATATACTCCGGAAACGGAAAGCAGTCTGGAACGGGAAAGGCAGGAATATGCCACGGCATACCGGAAGTGGGTGTCAGAACACGGCATATCCCCAAATACGGAAACCGTACACCAGAACATTTCAAATCCAATCAGACAGATACAATTATGACAAACAGGGAAATCATCAGAGAACTGGAACGCAGCGGCTACAGCCGGGTGGACATTGATACGGACAGAAGAACCGCAAAGACTTTCTACACCTACCGTGGCGGGCTTCATATCAACGGTACGGAAAATCTGTCATTCCATATCGTACCGTCACAGGACAGTCTCGGACTGGGACGGTTTGCAATATGCGCCACCCGGAACGGGGAAAGCTCACAGTTGGGGACAGACCATGCCCCGTTCTTTTTCCAGAGGCTGTTCGCCTTCCTCAAAGCTGAGAGAAAAGAGAGTGAGATAATAGATGAAATATGTACCGACAGAAAAACAGAATAGAAATATGAAAACAAAAGTATTGAAATATAAGTTTGACGGCAACACTATCGTTGCCCCATACATGGAACTTGAACCGTATGCGGAGAATGTATTCATCTCGCTGGCAAGAAAAAACGAATATGGAAACGAAAGTGAAGACAGTTTCCATGTAATCTGCAAGATAGGTGATGTCCATTTTTCCTGCGGACAGTATTCACGCAGAATCCTTGACAAGGAGGGGCACCGGGAAGCAGCAGCAGCCTATTGCAAGAACTGGATTGAAAACACCCTGAAGGATGCGGAAGATGGAAAAATCATCTCTCTCTTGTCTGTCCATGTATTCAATGCCCTCGGTCTTGACTCCACACCTTTGGAACAGGCCCGTGAGGAATATGCAAAAAGGCAGGAAAAAAAGCGGCTGGAACGGAAAAGAAAAGAAGAGCTGGAGAAAAAGGAGAAAGAAGCCAGATGGCAACAGCAGCTTGACGAGAACAAACGGAAATTCCTGAACGGTGAGAAAATAACAGCAGAAATGTTTCTTGAAATCACCGGGAGGGACGGCTTTGACATCCATATCAGGACCAAAGGGACATTCAACAGGCATGTGGCAGCAATCGACAGGAACGGGACGGTAAGTTTCAGGAAATACAAAGGCCGCCGGACTCCAGATTTTACAGGGTGCCATAAGGCTGTAGCAGACTATCTCGCATTTCTTTCCGGAAATGAAATCAGAAAATAAGGTCCAAAGCGGTAACAGCCATCCTATGCAACTGTTACCGCTTGTATATTTTATTTCCCTCCCTGCAAAGGTAGTCCCGTGTCCAGTGTACCCGGACAAGGTCTGGCCCCTGCGGGGTTGGCTGAAAGAAAATCATCCTCGCCGTCGGCTGCGGTATTTTCTTCCGCCAAACCTTGCGGGTACGGCCACGGGACTGTCAGGCAGGCGAGAAATAAAAATACCGGCTCCCGGAGCCGGACGTGTTTAACAGATAAAATACAACGAGTCATGAAAATCCTGAATGAAGAACATTTCCAGAATGTAATGCGTTACGCCGAATCCATCGGTGACACATCACTCCAGAACTGTCTGGACCGGCTGAAAAAGTGGGAAGAGAACCCCAACCATCCAAGCGAAATCTCGCTCTATTATGACCATGCCCCGTACTCGTTCGGCTTCACGCAACGCTATCCTGACGGAAACATCGGCATTGTAGGCGGGCTGCTCTATCACGGAATACCGGACCAGTCTTTCGCCGTGACACTTGAACCGTTCCACGGATGGCAGATACATACCTGAAAAATGACAGACAATCATAGTATTAACTTTATAAAATTCAAGATTATGGAAGCAATGGCAGTATTGGAAAAACAACAGCAGTTTGATTTTCAGAACAACGGAATCGAAGTGATGAACTTCGAGACTCTCCAGCGTACCTATAAGGAAAATGATATCTACGGCAAGCCTGTCCAGGGCATCTACCATTATCAGGTCCTGCAGCGTATGACGGACATCTGCGAGAAATACAATCTCGATTACGAGGTGGAAGAGATCTTCGCGGCCCAAAACAGGAACAAGACACAGCCGGGGGTGAGCATTCTCCCGCAGGTGGAACAGACACACGGTGAAAAGGCCGTGGAAGCGCATATTCTCCGGCGCATCTTCGCAACCATCCGTATCAAGGACTGGGAAACGGACGAACTGACGACTACATTGGTCGTCGCCTACCATCAGGACGGTATTCAGGCGGCCATAGGCCCATGCGTGAAGATATGCCATAACCAGTGTATCCTCTCGCCGGAAAGGAGCATCTGCAACTACGGAAAGAACAAGGTGACAACGGAAGGCATATTCGAGGCGGTGGACGGATGGCTGGCCAACTTCGAGGTGAACATGAACGAGGACATTGCAAGGATTCAGCGGCTGAAACGCAGAACCGTTTCCATGGAGGAAGTGTATATGTACATAGGACTGCTGACGGCTTTGCGTGTCTCCCATGACAGTTCGGACAGGAACCTGTCATCCTCCGTGGAAACTTACCCGCTGAACCAGAGCCAGATTTCCATCTTCACGGAAGAGGTGCTGAAACTGGTCCGCGAAAAGGGACAGGTTACCGCTTGGGACTTGTATAATGTAGCGACTGAGATATATAAGCCGGGCAGAACGGATTTCCCGGCACTGATTCCGCAGAACGGGGCAATGGCGGAACTCCTGCTTTCCCGTCTGCCCTCAGAGGTGGAAATACAGGATGCCGTTCTGGTAGGCTGAACAGCTACAGAATGAAGTATTCATATTATTTTTGCATAGAAACAAACCAATGACATATCAACAACCCGGACAGGCGTTCAGAACCGACGCCTGTCTTTACTATATAATCTTAACAATATGACTTGGGAAAAAGCAAATATCATCATAGACGGTCAAAAAATGGAAGTTCCGGCTCCCGACATCATATCAGCAAGCCGCAGCACGGATATCCCGGCATTCTATGCGGACTGGTTCTTCCATCGGCTCGAAACCGGCTATTCCGTGTGGAACAACCCGTTCAACGGAAAAAAGAGCTATATCTCTTACCAGAATACAAGATTCATAGTGTTCTGGTCGAAAAATCCCAAACCTCTTCTTCCTTATCTGCCGATCCTGAAAGAAAGAGGTATCGGTTGCTATATCCAGTTCACTTTGAATGATTATGAGGAAGACGGACTGGAAACCGGTGTCCCTCCGCTGACAGAACGTATTGAAACATTCAGGACTCTTTCCGATATATTGGGTAAAGAAGCCGTAATATGGCGATTCGATCCGCTGATACTCACAGACAACATATCCGTGGATACTCTGATTGAAAAGATCGAACGTGTAGGAACGGAGATACACAATTGTACGGAAAAGCTGGTTTTCAGTTTTGCAGACATAGACTCGTACAAAAAGGTCAAGGCCAACATGACAGACAGCAGAATCCCGTATCATGAATGGAATAAAGAAAAAATGGAGGAACTTGCCGGAAAACTGACAGTACTGAACCGTAACAGAGGATGGAATCTGGAGCTGGCTACCTGCGGCGAAAATATGGATCTTGGCAAATACAGAATATCCCGTAACCGCTGCATCGACGGTGACCTGATAGCACGTCTGGCATGGAAAGACAAGGAACTGATGTCTGCATTGGGAGTCACCATACAGGAAATGCCGTCTCCAGCCTTTTTCGACATGAATGACCTTCCTTACGGTGCTGTGCTTCTACCTGGCAACAAATACTTCGTCAGCAACCACAAAAAGGATCCGGGACAACGTGCCTCATGCGGATGTATGGCAGCCAAGGATATCGGGGAATACAATACCTGCCCTCATCTCTGCGAATACTGCTATGCAAATTCAAGCAAAAAATCGGCAATCATGAACTGGGAAATGCACCGGCAGAACCCTATGGCGGAAACGATAACCGGAAAGTAGAACAACAGACGAGGAAGAAACTGACAGTCAAAAGACTGAAAGATTCTTCCTCGTTTTTTTATTCCTCGAAGAGCAGCATATATTCCACCTTCCTTCTCCGTTCAATGCTCGGAACTACCTTGCCTTTGTAACACCGGAAAGAGACATACTCCTTATAGATATTCCTGTCACCTGCCTCCAGCTTCTTCAACAATTTGCTTTTGGGCATTTTGCCGTAACCTTTCAGACGGTATGCCCCCACATTATAGCTCAAAACAGCGGCGATCAATGAATCACGTCCCAGATAACTGAACATACGGCACAGCTTGCGTAAATCCGCTCTCAGGATTGAATCACCCTGTTCTTTTGTAATGTCATTGGTCAGCCTTTCCCCAGGAAGGACCTTATGCCCGTACCCGACATAAGGCCAGTGTCTTTTTTCTCCATGCCAGCCCTCGAACCGCTTGATACACTCTACCGCAAGGCTGAACCTGTCCTGTTTCTCCTTTACCGGATTCTCCGCCCGCAACGGTATGCTCCCGAAGCAGATGATGGCGAAAAACGCCGCAAACAACTTTGCTCTTATTCCCATAGGCAGGTCAGGTTCATTGTGATACGACAACAGGCAGTTCCTCGCCGCTTGACGTAACTACGGTATCCTCGTCCTCCGTCTCGTTGTTGAAATCGAAGGTCAGCTGGAAAAGCTGTGCCGGCTCGCTGTTATCCTCAAAATAGATGTCGATACTCTGCTGGTCTTCACACTCTGAGGTGTAATAAAGACGGAACACCTCCCTGTCCAGAGGATAACGGTCGTTGGGCAGCAGCACCATCCCGTCATCCATGCGCAGTTTGCCTTCGCCGTCCGGCTGGAAATAGCGGATGGTATAGCGGGCGTCGGAGAACCGTCCTTCCCGTTTCAGTTCACAGCGTATTTCCACGGTCTCGCCTTTCACGATACGCTTGGGTACAGGCATCGTCTCCACAGTAAAGGGATAGGACTGCTGCACGTCAAGGTCATCGCTGCACGAGGTCAATATACTGAAGGTCATGCCCATCAAGGCGCATACAAGGGCAAACAGCCCTTTCTTGTTCATAATCGGTTTCATATTCATTTCCTGTTTTAACGGTTTATAAAAAAATTACTGTTCAGGCGGAAAATTACTTTCCAGGTATTCGTTCAGGTCCTTGCATCCGGCATACAGGTCGGAACAGTCGTCAATCCTGTCACCGTAGCGTTTCCGGAGGACGGCCAGCGTCCTTCTTCCGGCATCGTCATTGTCCAGGTAGCACCGGATCTTCCCGTAATTGTCCAGATAAGGGAACGAGCGTTCAAGCAGGGACACCGAATTGAGGACCAGATAATCCTCACCGCGGCTGATGCCGAGTACCTTCCATGAAAGAAAGTCGATGAAGCCCTCAAAAAGGTTGCAGGTAAGCGAGCCGCCCCCGATAAGGGAAATGTCCTTGGGCGGCAGACACCATTTCATGAACCTGGTCCGAAGCTCATAGCCTCCGCCCATATTCCTGAAACCGACGGCGAAATACCGCTTGCCGTACAGACGGAACCGTATTTCCTCGCACTCCGCACGGGCGATTTCCTCTGGAATACCGCGTCCCTTCAGATAGCCGAGCAGTGCATTACACCGCAAGGGACCGCAAACCACCTCCTCAAAGCGGGAAGACTCCTTGTGCTTTTCTGTCCTGACACTTTCCTTTTCTCTTTTCTGTCCGGCATATTCAGGTATTGTGCCTCCATAAACTCCGGCGATGAACCTCGCCTGCGCCATGAAGCCGTCACTTCCTGAAATTTCCCCCGCAAGGGTGAAGATGTCGCCTCCATGTCCGGTGCCGAAGTCATGCCATACACCCTTACGGGTGTTCACATGGAACGAAGGTGTCCTTTCCTCACGGCACGGGGAGAGATACCAGCATTCGTCGCCGTGCCTTCTGACGGGCTCATGTCCCAGACGGGACAGGAATTCCTCAATGGGAATGCCTCTTATCATTTCTATATCCATAGGCGTCTAATTGAAGATGAAACGGACTCCAAGCCCGAACTGTGTAGTGAACTTTCCCAGAGAACTGCCCCAAAGCACACGTTCGCGCACATGGGCAAGCAGCACGATACGGTCAGTCACATAGCTTTCCAGTTCCAGCGTCAGGGCTCCGCCATAAACGAAGGCATCCCGGTGGGAAAGCATGGAACCGTCATACAGAACCTTTTCTCCCCAGTTCAGTGTCTCATATCCCACCAGGGCGGAACCGCCTACAGAAAGGAAGAATATCTTCGCCGGGTCGGACAGGATCTTCAGGTAATAGCCGCCCTCCGCAGTAAACTGGGCCCGTGGAACGAAGGTCCCACGATAACCGTAGTTCTTCAGCAGGTATTCCACGCCAGCCACCCAATGGTTGGCCCTTTTCGTATATCCCGACACGGCAAAGCCCGTGTACCAGTCAACCGGTGATTTCAGGTTTCCGGCAAAGCCTCCCCTGAGTTCCACACCCTTCATTCCCGGAAGGTAACGCTGGGCGTATGCCTGCCCCGATGACAGGGCAAGCGATACGCATACGGCAAAAAGAAACAGATACTTCTTCATGGTCATTTCACTTTAAGTTCATTGATCACCCTCGCTCTCACGATGTCCTCACTCTCCACGGTGAAGGTCTGGTGACGGCCTCCGCTCTTCTCGTGCATCTCCACCACCAGCATCTTGTCGGCGGGAATGGTGAACTTGTCAAAGACAAAGACAGTACGCTCATCCTTCTTTCCGGCGACAGCCGTGGCATAGTTGTAGGCACGCAGTGGAAATATCACCTGCTCCTGGATCGCCGTGCGCTTGAGTACCTTCTTGTCCACAATCTTGAACGTCACGAAATCCACCTCATAAGGCACGTTCGACGTGTTCTTCACCTGGGTGTGGAAATAGAGCAGCCCGTTATGGGTATAGAGCCCGCGCAGCAGGTACTGGATGCCGAACGCCTTGCTCCCGATATGCTTGATGTGGCGTCTGTTATCCTTGTGGATGGCCTTGGCAATAAGGTGTACCAGCTTGGGCGACTCGCTGCCGAGTTCCTTCAGGTAGATGTCAAGGGCATTGTTCGGGCGGTTCACCTCGCTGCCGTCATGAATAAAATCGGCCATCTCGATGTTGAGCAGCAGAGGCTCGTCGGCATACTTCACATTGAAGGTGTAGAAACTTCCGCTTTCGGTAATCACCGACATGTTGGTCTCCTCACGGAAGTTCTTTCTGGTAGCCTTTACCCTGATTACATTCGCTGAACCGTCCGCCTTGCCCGCAATCAGATTCGGAGAACCGAGATCCACGTAACGGACAGCCGAGGGAAAGATGATATGGGTCGTCTTGTCATACGTCACTTCCAGACCGTAAGGCGGAATCATCCGGTCAAAGGTGAGCTTTCTGGACAGCCCGTGATAGAGGTCGCCGTCCTCCTGCTGCGGATAGATATCCGCCTTCAGGGTCAAATCATTTACGGCCGTGGTATCAGCCGACTGTGCATGTGCACTTGCAACGCCGCCTGCGAGGGCAAGCATCAAAAGAATCTTTTTCATGTCTTTACTGTTTTAATGGGTTATTGATTGTTGTTCTGATAAAGCATCAGTCCGTAGCCTGATTTGAGGTGTACCTTCTCCTCGCGCATCTTTTTGGAGATGTACTGCGACACGCCCTGTATGGCCCCCCGTCCAAGCTCGGAGAGAAGCTGGTCGCCTGCCGACTGGTTGGTGATGGAGATGGTCGTGCCGAGATTCTGTCCCATGTTGGCGGCCACTTCCCTTACCGCATTCGCCTCCGTCGAACCGGGAATGAATATCCCGTCCTGTCCGTCACTGTCCAGCACGGTCAGTTCCACGGGAATGACATTGCCGTCATATTCGACCTGCAGGATTTCAATGCCAAGCCGCTCGCCCTGGATACGTCCCTCACCGGTCAGCAGGGTATTGCGGGGAAGCACATATCTTCCCACACGCATGGCCTCCAGCAGCCTGAGACGCACGCTTTGTCCGCTGATAACGGTCTGGTCGCCATGCACACAGGCCCGTATGGTATTCCTCGCCATCTGCGTCCCGGCACTGCCCACAGCCGTATGAAAACCGGCATCCGCACCGGAAAGCAGTCTCGCGAACTGCACCGAATCGGCAAGAGGCTGAGGAAGGGATGACACGACCGGAGAGGACACCAACCCGACGGGAACGGCTTTCGCCTTCCTCTCCCTTGAGTGGCTTTCCGTCTCCTGACTCTCCGCTGTTCCCGTACTGCCGCCCGAAGACATATATCTGGCGGCAAGCTCATAGGACTTCTCCAGCAGGGCCACCTGCTCCTCGTAGCTCGGTCCTGCGGTCTGCGCTGCGGCAGCCTGGCGGAGCTGTTCCACCTCCGCTTTCAGGGCTTCCTTCTCAGGGTCTTCCTCCGGACTCTCATAGAAGCTGCCGAGCGTGGCGTTGATGTCATTGTAGGCCGAGGCTGAAGAGGCGAAGGCTCCCGTCCTGCCGTTTCCGCTGCCGCGTTCCGGCCTGCTGTCCGTCTCACGGACAATATCCGGTTCCGGAACATCCTCCTCACTGCGTCCGTCGGTCATGGCGGAGAAGTCAGCCAGCGTGCGCATCTTCTCCTCCTGCCTGCGTCTCATATCCGCCTGCTCATAGGCAGCCATCTTGTCCGCCTCGATACCCGTACCCCTCGGATCGGGAAGCTCGGCGTTGAAGCCCGTCTTCCTTTCCGCTTCCTGTCTGTCTTTCTCGGAAGGGGCGAAAATCAGCCACATACACCCGAGGAACAGCAGGAACATACCTGTGAAAACCAGATATTTCCTGATTTTCTGCTTCTGTTTCAATCTATCTGCATCAGTATTCATATCCTTACCTGTTGAACTGGTTGAAAAACTCTTCCATCTCACGGATCTTCATATCGGAGAGGGTATCCGCCGGCACAAAGTCAGGAACCTCAAGCGGGGTTATCCTGATGACGTCCTGCCGGGCATCCTCCCGCCCGATATCATAAACCGCACGGAAAATCATATAAAAATTGGCGAGCGCGAAAAGGGAAGCCATGACGATGACGGCAACCGCTCTCTGCCGGGGGCTGAGCCTGTCACACAGGCCGCGCAGCCTGCCCCCGATGAAAAGCTTGATCTTTACATACATCTTTCTCATACCTGCATTGTCTTATCGGTCATACATTCTGATATCCCGGTTCTCCAGCACGCGGAACCCTTCCAGGATGAACCCGTGCGGATTGTTGTCACTGCGGGTGGAATTGAGCAGCCTGCCATGCGTGACAAGGCTGCGTTCCGTCACGCTCTTCTCCCGGATGATGAAAAGGCGTGCATACGTCATGACCTCATACGGATAGGCATTGAAGTCGCACTTCACGCTGTCTATCTCGATACGCTGGCTGACATTGCCCGAAATGATTCTATTGTAGTAACCCTGTTCCGCAAGGTCGCCGTAATGGGCGTAGGCGGAACGGTCGCTCAGGAACATGGCACGCTGCACGTTCCCCTCGATGGCACTCTTGTCTGGTGACAGCGTGAAGAACAGCTCGTGGAAACGTCTGACATGCTCACGTGCCTCCACGGGACGGTTCTGTTCCAGATCCTGCGAGAGGGCGAGCATGAGCGACTTCCCTTCGTCCAGCACATAGATTTTCTGACGCTGCGCTTCGGCAAAGCTGTACGCCTTCCACACGGAATAGCCCACAAGCAGGGTGCAGACACCCAGATAGACGATTCCGAACAGGCGCAGATGCCGGAAGCTGGTCTCGATATTTTTCAGTGATTTGAATTCCATTGTCTTTCAATTTTTTTGATTGTTATTACTTGAACAGTCTTCCGGCCACATTACCTACAGCAGCACCTGCGGCACCGCCCACGATGGAGCCGGTCTTGGAAGCCGTCTGGCTTACGTTCTTGCCGTAATTGCCCGCCCCGCCTCCGGCCTGCACGATCCAGTTCGCCACGGTCGGGATGGTGAAATAGCCGATGATGCCGATGATAAGGAATGTGATGTACACGGCATTGGAACCGTCCGGGATGAAAGTGGGGTCGGACAGCTGCTCGATGTCCTTCTGGAGCATCAGCACCTGTATGCGAGCCAGCACGCTGCTGAAAAGGTCGGATACGGGCAGCCACAGATAGATGCTTATATACCGGACAAACCACTGGCTGAGCGAAGCCTGGAAGCCGTCCCAGCAGGAGATGGCAAAGGAGATGGGACCCAGTATGGAAAGCACTATCAGGAAGAATGTCCTGAGTGTGTCGATGACCAGTGCGGCCGCATTGAACATGAGCTCCAATAGCTCACGGAAGAAGTTCTGCACGGCCTTCTTCATGTTGTACATGGCACGGTCCACATACATGCCGCACGCCTCGATAGCGTCCAGAGCCCCCAGCTCGTCCAGCTTGTTGTCAAAAGCCTCCTTGTCCACCAGGTAGGCCGTCTCGGGATTCCTCCGCATCGCCTCGAATTCCAGCCTGTCCTTCTGCTGCCGGTATTCGTTCATGTCAAAGGTCTGCGTTTCCAGAATCTTGTGTGTCCCGGTCACGATAGGCGACATGATACTGTTTAATGTGCCCAGCACGACGGTCGGGAAAAACATGATGCAGATACCCAGGGCAAACGGACGCAGCAGCGGGAACACATCCACAGGTTCGGCATGGGCCAGCGACTGCCACACGCGGTACGCCACATAAAAGAGGGCGCCCAGTCCGGCAAGCCCCTTGGCCACGCCGGTCATCTGCGAGCAGAGTGGCATCATGTCCGTGTACAGGGTCTGCAGGACCTGGTGGAGATTGTCAAAACTTGCAGTCAGCAATACCATAAGCAATCCTCCCTGAAATTACCAGTAGCGTTCTGCCGGAGAGCCGTACAGGGCCATCACACGGTCAAGGTCATTCTGCTTCTTGGCACGCAGATAGGACACGCCGATGTTCTTGTTGGTGTAATACTGCACCAGACTGCGGTATTGCAGCATGTCGGTATAGCAGCGGTCGATGATGTCCATACGCTCCTTGTCGTTCATCGAAAGGCCGTTCTCGTTGACTACCGTCTTCAGGTCCGTCAGCAAATTGGCACTCTCCTCCAGCAGCTTCGTGTAGCCGAGGGCGATGGCGCTCAGTTCCTCGGGGGTGAAATAAGGGTCGCTGAGCATACGCTCATAACTGGTCACATAGATTTCCGTGATGTCACCGACCATCAGGATGGTCTGCTGTACCTTGCGGGCATCGCGCACAAGGTTCTTGACCTTCCTGAGGCCGTCATAGAATTCCTTTCCCTGCTGGTAGATCTTTACGGTCTCCTGGAAATTTTTCACCATGTTCGTCGCAGTCGTAGAGGTCTGCACGATGTTCTTGGCGGCATTGATGATGCCTTGGGCCAGATTTGTGGGGTCGGTGACTATCCACTGTGCGTGGGCTCTGCCTGCCGAAAGGAGACAGATACAGCATAAGGCTGTCATAATTCTTTTCTTCATGTCGTAGATGTCTTTAATTGTTGGTAATACGGTTGATTGTAAATTCAGAGTCCCATCTTGCGGCCTTTCGGCTTCGGACGGACAGTGATGTGCGGTTTCCGGCGGGGACTGCTTTCAGGAGATTCGGACGGTTTGGTCTTGAAGCGTCCGAAAAGCCCGTCTGCATATGACCGTCTGCCTGTCATCCTGACAAAGCGGGAGTCAAGTTCCCGGTAGGCCTTCTCCGCCTGCTTCCGTATGGCATCTTCCGGGGCGTTACGGTCAATGCCGTATTTGGCAAGGAAATCAGGACGGATGTGGATGATGTCATGGACAAAATCCGGCTGGGCAGCAATCCGTCCGAGCCTTTCCAGCTCCTCATTCAGCCTGTCCAGATACGGGTTCGGAGGACGGTGGCAGACACGTTCGAATACTTTTTCCACGACACGGGTCAGCTTTGCATCAACTTCCAGTATATCGGGTAGTTCACCTGACTGACGCATCTGCCTATAATTTTCAGCATCCATATTCTCCAGATGGTGGTACAACTGATAATCTTTTGTAAAACCATAGAAGTCACAAATTTCCGGAGGTATGTCCCACCATCCGTTCATCAGAGACCAGTAGAGGCATGACACGACCTCCCTGCGTCTGCTTTCATTCGATTCCAGATCACTGTACATAAATTCAGATGTTTAACGGGTTGATAAATGACTTCACTTTTTCCTTTTGCTCTCGGCCAGCTGCCTGATTGCCAGTTCGATGTTTCCACCCAGTTTCCGGGTAAGCCGCATCAGTTCCAGCTTTTCCGTCTCCTCTGTCGTGTAGGTGTAGTACTCTTCCGGCGAGACCTCTGTGGCATAGACCGCCGACTGGGTTCCGCCAAGACCTATCCACACTTCCTTGTACTTGCGGGACGGGCTGTTGGCCATGTTGATGGAGAGAATCTGGGCACGTTCCTTGTCGGTCAGACCCAGCAGGGACTGGATTTCATCGAACTTGTTGACATACTTCCTCTGGTCCAACAGAATCTTGCAGTCGCTGTTGTTGATGATGGTTCCCTTGACAATGGGTGACGAAATAATATCTTCCACCTCCTGGGTAACGACAACAGCCTCTCCGAAAAACTTTCGGACGGTCTTGAAAAGGTAGCGGATATAGTTGCTCATATTGGCGGATGCCAATGCCTTCCAACATTCCTCAATGAGTATCATCTTTCGGATACCTTTCAGCTTTCGCATCTTGCTGATGAAGGTTTCCATGATGATGATGGTGACAATCGGAAGCAGCACCTTGTTGTCACGGATATTGTCCAGTTCGAAGACAATAAACCGTTTGCCAAGCAAATCAAGCTGTCTGTCGGAATTCAACAGGAAGTCATACTCGCCACCCTTGTAATAAGGTTCCAGCACATTCAGGAATCCCCACACGTCAAAATCCTTCTCCCGTGTACGCTTGGTCTTCAGGATTTCCTGATACTCGTCGCGGATGAACTCATAGAAGGTGTTGAAGGACGGAACCACGGTACTGTCCATGCGTATCTTCTCCAGAAAGAGATTGACCGCGTTGGAGAGCGCCACCTCCTCGGCACGTGTCGGCGGCTCGTCATCACGTTTCCACAGGGTAAGGATAAGCGTCTTGATGGACTCCTTCTTTTCGATGTCAAACACACCGTCCTCCACGTAGAAAGGATTGAAGGCTATCGGATCACTCTCCTCATAGGTGAAATAGATGCCGTCCTCGCCATGCGTGCGTGCATGGATAAGGCTGCACAATCCCTGATAGGAATTTCCCGTGTCCACCAGCAGCACATGCGCTCCCTGTTCGTAATACTGGCGCACCATGTGGTTGGTGAAGAATGACTTCCCGCTGCCCGAAGGTCCGAGGATGAACTTGTTGCGGTTGGTAATCGTACCGTTCTTCATCGGCAGGTCGGAAATGTCCAGATGGACAGGCTTTCCGGTCAGACGGTCCACCATGCGGATGCCAAACGGAGAAAGCGAATCCTTGTAGGAAGTCTCCCCGATGAACAGGCAAAGGGCCTGCTCGATGAAGGTGTAGAAGCTCTCCTCTGACGGGAAATCGCCGGCATTGCCGGGAATGGCCGCCCAGAAGAGTGTCGGCACATCGACCGTGTTATGGCGGGGCTTGGCCTCCATCAGGGCAATCTGACTGCCCACATCGTTCCTGATACGCTTCAGCTTCTCGCGGTCGTCGCTCCATGCAAAGACATTGCAGTGCGCACGTATGGAAGTGAGTCCCTTGCTGTGCGCCTCGTTCAGATACTCCTCAATCCATTCACGGTTGATCTGGTTGGAGCGGCTGTAACGGGACAGCGAGTGCATGTTGCGGGCGGTCTGCTCGAACTTCCTCAGGTTCTCCGCCGAATCGTCTATGAAGAGATACTGGTTCACGATATGGTTGCACGTGAGCAGTATCCCTATCGGTGCGGCAAAGGAGAGGCGGCAGTCGCTGCGGTCTGTGGAGAGCCGCTCATAACGGCTGTCCGTACCCACGGATGACGGCAGGTCCTCCGTTTCGGAAAGGGTATGCAGACAGAGCAGGTTGTCGCCGACCTTCATTTCCCCGGCTCCGAGAGTGATGTCCTGCAGGCTGGTAGTATTTTCCTGCGAAAGCGAAAAATACTTCTCGATAATGCCTGCGGAGGTTTCCGTACCGGTAATCTCTTCGTCCGTCAGCCTGACCATGCGGAGCAGACCGCTGTCGTTCACGATACGCTCGAACTGCCCGCAGCATTCCAGGAACCGTGCGACGGTATCCTTGTCCTGCATCTCCTTGGGAATGATGAACCCGCGCGTGAGGGCATTGAAGCTGCTGGTCGTGCGGCTGTGTTCCTTCGTGGTCTTTGTAAGGAACAGGTAGCATGTATGGTTCAGGTACGGCCGCTCGTTGAAATGCCTTTCAAAGCTGCGGCTGAGGAAACTCAGGTCATCCCGGCAGATATCGGGCCTGTAGCTCTCCTCGATGAAGATGTCCTGCTTGTGGACGATACTGTAGTTCGGCAAGACTCGGACAGCCTTCGCCCATGTGGAATGGAGGGCCTCGTACTCGGCGCGTGTCAGCGTGAACACTTCCGGGAGCTCCACCCTGTAGGCCACGGTGATGTCGGCGTCCTTGCTGATGATGCACCCGTGCTCGACGGCTATCAGCGGGAACCGGCTTTCCAGCGTGGCGGCTTTCATTACATTTCTCATACGCTTCTTCTTTTATGGTTTGGAAAAAGCCGGAGGAAACCCTTCCGGTTGATGATGTAGCGGGGATGGCGGCGCAACGCCTGCAATTTCATCAGTCCCCATTTACCGTATTTCGCGTTCAGGCGGAAAGTCGCCCACACGAGCACCGAGGCGCAGATGACACCGAAACCGATACATACCCACTGGTCGATGCCTGCCATGTACATGATGACAAACAGGACGAACAGGGCGAGCAGCCCGCCGGCGAAGATGAACAGGTACTGGCTTTTCAGCCCCTTGAACTCAGGGCTGCGGCCGATTCCCTTGTTGACAGGATACTCCGCCATAATCAGAGGAAGAATGAGCGTAAGATTGTGGCGGCTACGATTAAAAAGATACAGGCACCGAACCAGCTGGCTGCCGTCTTGGAGGTGTCAGGATCTCCCGAGGAAAACTTGGAATAGACCTTCACGCCTCCGATAAGGCCGACCACGGCTCCGATGGCATAAATCAGTTTGGTCCCCGGGTCGAAATAGGAAGTGACCATGTTGGTGGCTTCAGTGATACCGCCGATACCGTTACCCTGGGCGAAAGCCCCTGTCGTCGCAAGCAGCGCCACGGCTGCAAAAAAGAATCTTTTTTTCATGTGTCGAAACTTTTAATTGGTGAGACAAAAAATGATTTCGACCACGAATATATAACGCTTAATTCATTGATTTACAACACTGACGATGCGTGACATCGGGTGTCATTATGTTACATCGGAAGGCTGTTTCAGTAATGTGGAAAAGCCATTACTTCTTACCGCAAAGGTATCTATGTGTCCTGAACGTATGGGGCAAGTCAGACCGGAAGGTCACAATCTCTGATAAGTATTACAATCTGCCTATCTACGTTGGAGAAAGTATATGATCAATTGGGGCTCCGTCGCGATAGACTATTGAGATAAGGTTCGTGAAATTAACACTTACTATATTGTCAGAAAGGTTGTGGAAGGGGATGTTCAGTCATTAACTATACAATACACGGACGAGGAAATGACCAAAATGACGAATTTATAAAAAAATAGCTATTACAAAATTGCCGTATATTACCAATTCACTAATTTTATATTCAAAAAACATATAATTTAATTATTGGCAATGAAAACACTTATATTTGGCGCAGGAGCATCAATTCCATTCTTTTTCCCTGTATTGAACACTTCTTATTTAACTGATATGATATGTAAACAAAAGGAGTGGGACAGAGTGATGGATAAATATAAATCCTACCAAGGAAAAAACCATCTGATGATACCTTCTACAACAGTTCTACAAGTTATAAATGCAATTCGTCATATCCAACCACATGCTAATTTTGAACAAATAGCTGAAATTATAGATAAGATTAGTTCGTACGGTTTTGATAAAATACCAACACACAATATGATGAATCTACTTATCTATGTGATGAATACCGGTTTTAAACCCAATAATATAAATCCATTCGCTTCAGAATGGAGTGACATTCCATTTTTATTAAGGGAGATTATCGCAGAAGCTATTCTTGAATTACAAAATCATCATAAAACCACAGATTTTAAACAACTTATAGATTTACAGCATGAATTTATAGAAACTGTTAGCAGTATAGATGAAGAAATTAGTGTAATGAGTCTGAACTATGATGATTGTGTTTATGATTCATTAGAAGGGTTAGAATTTGAAGAAGGATTTTCTCCTGTCGATCAGCATTATTTAAGGCAGATAGATGTAAATAAATTCATGCATGCAAAAAAGGTTATATACTTTCCTCATGGTCATCTTAAATTTCAATTTACAGATAATGATAATGTGACTTTCTGGTATGATTCAAATTTAGCTAATGAAGAGCGTTGGATAGGAATAAATGGAACTACTTTAGGTTCAACTCTTACAGTACTTCCTGATAAGTTCGCTTACAATTATAATACCTTTCTTTCTACTGGGCAAACAAAAGATGATGGACTAAATCACTTGCCATATGCTATTTATTACCAGCGCCTTGCTGTTGATTTATTCAAAAGCGATACTGTCTATGTAATAGGATATTCATTTGGAGATAATCATGTAAATCGTCTTCTTCGCTCATTTTTACAATTAAGTACCCAAAATAAAATCATAATAGTAGACTACTACCCAAATACAGTTACAATGGTAGATGAATACTTGGATAGAAATAATATCATAACTAAAATTAATCAGAATTTTGGAACAGAATGGCAAATTATGTATAATCAAAGTAGTGGAAAAAAGCCTGCAAATCCCATTGAAATCGAAAAATTGAATGCGCACGGATATGGAAACTTGTTCCCACAAATTGTATTTTATAAAAAAGGATATGGAAATTTTTTAAGTGAATTCAAGGACATTATAATATAAAATATGGCTAAACATTTATATATAATTGGTAACGGCTTCGACCTTCATCATAAAATTAACAGTTCATATAAGAATTTTCAGCAATGGATGTATGAGAATAATCCTGATATAATTGAAAAAGTTGATGAAATATATGGTATTTGTGATGATGACTGGTGGTCGGATTTTGAAAATCAATTGGCTTCTCTGGATGCCATCAGATATAGTAGTGTAGTTGCATCTGAAAATCGACCAGATTTAACTTCTGACCATTGTGATAGAATGTGGACTGATGCTCAATTTGAAGTAGAGAATCAACTGGAAGAATTATATTCAGAGCTTAGAAAATGTTTCCATGAATGGGTAGTACAATTAACCCCTCCTTCAGCATCAAGTAAAGTCAATATTATAACCCAAGATTCTAAATTTATAAATTTCAATTATACGAAAACACTAGAAAATTTATACGGAATAAATCCTCATAAAATCCTTCATCTTCATGGATGCATTGATGAAGACGAAGATTTTATTTTAGGTCATGGTAAAAGTTATGAAGAACTTGATTCCCTTAATACAGAAAAACGACCTGTCCCACCTGAAGACTTGGACGAATATGAGCTAAACCTATTTAATGAAGAGCAAGCAAACTCATATGAATTTCATGAACAATTAGCGAGACAAGCTGCAATTAGCGGTGTCGCCTCTCAAAGAAAACCTGTCAATGATATAATTAAAAAGAATGAAAGTTTTTTCAATTCGTTATCTGATATTTCTCATATACATGTATATGGCCTATCTTTATCAGAAGTTGACATGCCATATCTTAAACACATATTATCAATAGTTAGATCTGCAAAATGGGAATTTAGCGACTATAACGGTCTTAACCATGACAAAATAAACTGTTTTTGTAAAACTAACAATATCAAAGATTACGATATAATAAATCTGGAAGACATAATTGACAAAGCACAGCTGAAAATTCAATTTCCTGAATTAAAATAATACGATTAAAAAAGAGGCAGTTCACTTATTGATGAGAACCCCGAAAGTAAGACAAAACTTTCGAGGTTTTCATCTGTTTAACGCCACACCTTTTTTACTAAACGGCTAAGTATATTTCCTTATATCAAATGAGAAGTCGGCTTTTCCCCCGGCATCCTGCTTCGTGAAACCTTCGGCCTTATCGATATATTCATCAATAAGATTGTCAATTTTCTGCTTGAACCCGGATTCGTTTTCAAGGAAAGCCAGCAATTGGGTACCGGACAGTTTATGCCGTATGGTATGGACGGCACGGATGGCCTTTGTCTCATCAGTAGAGTTTTTCACCAGCACATCCGCCATATTGTTCATGTCCTCATACGTCAATGCCGTATTGAAATCAGGGTCCGGTTCTGAATCAGCCGGAGCCATCAATTCACGTTTTTCTTCATCGGTCAGACCGTTCTTCTTCCCGGAAAAAGTATCTTCCACTTCATCGGCATTGATTTCCTTGTCTTCCTCTACAGGTATCTTTTCCATAGGCTCGGAACGGACCGGTATTTTCCTTCGAGCCTCAGGATCCTCAAGGTACACGACCTTGGTCTTGCCGATGACATCATCGTCTGAAACTGGAGGCGCCGTTTCATTCCCTGCGGAATTTTCAGGGATGTGCTTGCCTGCTTGTTTCACGTTCCCAGACAGGGACTGTATTTTTTTACGTCCAGATTTCCGGTCCTTTTCTTTCTTTTCCATACGTTTTTTGCCAAATTTCCATAACCGGATGCGGGCAATGCGCAGCAAACGGATATTCCGTTCCCATAAAGCGTGCATTCTGCTTCCAAAAACAAACATCCACAAATGATGAAGGATAAAAGTCACACATGCAGTCTTGACAATAAAGTATAAAGTCGCTTCCATAATCTGTTTTATAATTATTCTTTGAATAGGGGTTCATTATTGATCTGATTGTTATAAAGGCTGTTTATTTCCTCCCGGTACTGTTCCATATGAGCGGTCAGAATATCATCGATATATTTTGACATGCTGACTCCGGGGGCAACGACAGACAGGAATTTCCGAATGAACTGGTAATTGCCCAGACTGATATAGGCCTGCTGTCTCAACTGGATATTGCCACCCTTGAGGAACTGCCTGCAGTATGAGCCGGATTCATCCTTGCGTTTTTTCTGCCTCACGGTACTTTTCATATCATGAGCGCCTGTGTCGTTTACTTTCTCTTGTACATCTTCTCCGGCAGATTCTTCGTCAATGATTACATCTTTCGGAGCATTCTTTCCATAGACCGGAACATCCCCTGCCATAATTCCCCGGAGAAGTTCCTCATTTACCGTTACCTGTTTCTTCGCCATGACATTCCAGTTTTAATTTTACAAAAAGTTCCTCCGCAAGTTCTGCAAGTCCGCTGCCTTTCATCAGCTTGGCCGGAGGCGGGAAAAGGGTACAACGGAAAAATGATTTGTTCAGAAGTGACAATTCCTTTTCATAACGGTTGGTTTCCGGAACAATGGTATCCAGAACATTCAATTCCAACTTGTGCATGATGGCACAATAGGTGTCGAATACTTCCGTCGAAGCACGGGCATCCTTTTTGGTCCAGAAAAAGAAGAACTCCTTCAAAGGGATATCCTTCATCTCCTTGATGTAATCCAGAACAGCCGTGGAAAATGACAGGCTGCTCTGCATCACAATACGGTCCGGAACAATCGGAGTCAGCACGTAATCCATATTGACAATGGTATTAAGGACCCCTTTTGAATTTACCGTTCCGGGCAAATCCACGATAATCAGGTCATAATCGCCGCCCGCCGCCAATTCATCTGCCGTCTGACGGGCATTCTCTGCCTTCGATCCTACAATCGTATAGGCTTTCTTCCTGATACGCTCGAACTGGGATACCATCAGCTGCCTGAAATATTCGCTGTGTTCGACAGTACGCATATCCCTCTCTTTCATACGGACCAGACTGAACTGTGGGTAGTCACAGTCAACAACCGCAACATTCAGTCCTTTCAGATAATGGTAATACCCGGCAAGCAAAATCGTCATGGCCGATTTGCCGACTCCGCCCTTCTGGTTGCAAAGGGCAACATAAACTGTTTCTTTTTTCATACGCTTCTTACTTTTATATTGAACATAACAGATTCCATACTTACTGGCTGACTGGATATATGCAGCCTGTCATTACAGCATTACGCCAGTACATCATCACTGCTTTCCATCACTACTGCATAACATCAGTATGCCAGTCATTATCTACTTCCGATGTGCAGTACTCCAGCCAATCAGTCGTTCTGTCAGTCAGTACTGCATTCACACAGTCAGTAATGCAGTAATTCAGTTGTTAAGTATTGCATAAATTCCGTCATTCACTCTGCAAATAAAAAGGGATTTTCCCGAATAATCACCATCATCCGGAGACGGTGACGACCCTTGTCACCGTATGACATCTTGTTACATATAATCCACTGTTTTACAGATGAATATACCGACGTAACTTTGCCACCGACAACGGAATGGATGCCGGATGGAGCTATCCCCAAAGCCGAAGAATGAGGCTGAAGGTCAAAACTCAATTTGACTTCAGGCAAATTCATGTTCAAGCGAACATAGCAAGTTGTGTTTTGGGCAGCCCGAAATGATTCGGGCATCCCAAAACAAACTTGCCACTCGCCTGAAGGCTCGGGAGGGATTTCCTCCAAAGTCGGAAATCCATGACGTAAAATCAGAAACAGAAAATCTCAATGCGTATGGAAGAAAACAGTAAAAGAAGAACAAGAAGAAGCACGGGCAGAAAACCGAAGACCGACCCGGCAGTATTCCGCTACGGTATCAAACTGACTTCGGAAGAGAACGGAAATTTCGAGCTGCTGTTTGAAAAATCCGGGATGAAACAACGGGCAAGATTCATCAAGGCGATGATTTTCGGACGTGAAATGAAGGTCGTCAGAATCGACAAGGCTGCGATGGACTACTACATCAGACTTACAAATTTCTATCACCAGTTCCAGGCCATCGGCAACAACTACAACCAGACTGTGAAGGCAGTCAAGTCCAATTTCGGCGAGAAACGGGCGTTCGCCCTGCTCCGCAATCTGGAAAAGGCCACCATCGACCTGGTGGTGCTGAGCAAGCGGATCATCATGCTTACCCGGGAGTTCGAGGAGGAATACCTTATAAAAAGAAAAAAGGAGGAACAGCAGAATGGTGGCTAAGATCAACAGGGGTGTATCACTCTACGGGGCGGTCATCTACAACCAGCGTAAAGTGGATGAGGCAACCGCCCGTATCATCGCGGGCAACCGCATGATTACCGACCTCACCGGAAATCCCCACAATGTCATGCAGCAGACGCTATGGGCTTTCGAGAGCTACCTCGCCGCCAACAGGAACACGGAGAAGCCGGTACTGCATATCTCTCTGAACCCATCGGTGGACGACCGCCTCACGGACGGGGAGTTCGCGGAACTGGCACGCGAGTACATGCAGAAGATGGGCTACGGCGACCAGCCCTACATCGTCTATCTGCACGAGGACATCGACCGCAGGCATGTCCATATTGTCTCCACCTGCGTGAAGGAGAACGGCGAGAAAATCAGTGACGCATACGAATGGAACCGTTCGATGAAAGCCTGCCGGGAACTGGAAAACAGATTCGGACTCAAGCCTGTGGCTGACAAGCGGAACGAACTGTTGGAACCGTATCTCAAGAAGGCGGACTACCGGGACGGGGACGTGAAACGTCAGGTCGGCAATATACTCAAAAGTGTGTTCACCGCCTACCGCTTCCAGACATTCGGGGAGTTCAGTGCCATGCTCTCATGCTTCAACATCGAGGCCAAACAGGTTCGGGGAGAATTTGAAGGCTCACCCTACAACGGTATCGTATATACCCTGACGGACGATGCGGGCAGGCCGGTATGCACGCCCATCAAGTCTTCGCTCATCGGCAAGCGCTTCGGCTACGAAGGGATAGAAAAAAGGATTGCCGTCAATGTCCGAGATTTCAGAAACCGGAAGTGGCAGACGAAAATCCATGATGCCGTCACGCTGGCCATGCACGGCTGCCGAGGAAACCGGGAAGATTTCATCCGGCTGCTCGGGGAAAAGGGCATTGACGTGGTGTTCAGGGAAAACGAGGAAGGCCGTATCTACGGCGTGACCTTCATAGACCACAGAAACCGTGAGGTATATAACGGTTCCCGTCTGGGCAAGGAGTTTTCCGCCAACGCTTTCGAACAGCTTTTTAACAGGCCGCAGGAATTTCCGGAGCCGGAATCCACCGGACAATATGCCTCCACACGGGAGAGCCTTTCCGACAACATGGAAAGCGCCATCGAGCAGGCTTTCGGAATATTCAGTCCCGACATCAACGGACCGGACCCGCAGGAGGAGGCACTCGCCCGCAGACTGCAACGCAAGAAAAAGAAGAAACGCCGTTCACGCGGCATATCCTGATTGTCAATTACCAACCATCAAAATTTTTACAGTTATGCAACAAGAAGATGATTTAAGAGGACTGGCCAAGGTCATGGAGTTCATGCGTGCCATTTCCATCGTGTTTATTGTGATCCATGTCTACTGGTTCTGTTACAGCGCATTCGTGGATATGGGCATCAACATCGGAGTCGTGGACAGGATTCTGCTGAACTTCCAGAGGACGGCAGGACTGTTCAGCAACCTGCTCGTGACGAAAGTGTTCGCCTTCATATTCCTGGGACTTTCGTGTCTGGGTACGAAAGGTGTCAAGAACCAGAAGATGACGTGGCGGAAAATATACGCCGCCTTCCTCGGCGGCATCGTCCTGTTCTTCATGAACTGGTGGATGCTCGACCTGCCGTTCAGTACGACAGTGAATGCTACCGTATATACGCTGACGCTCACCGCAGGCTACATTCTCCTGCTTATGTCGGGAATATGGATCAGCCGTATGTTGAAACACAACCTCATGGAAGACGTATTCAACACCGCCAACGAAAGTTTCATGCAGGAAACAAGGCTTATGGAAAACGAGTATTCCGTCAACCTGCCCACGAAATTTGTCTATCAGGGCAAGGAATGGGACGGCTGGATCAACATCGTAAACCCGTTCAGAGCCTCTATCGTACTGGGAACACCCGGCTCCGGAAAGAGCTATGCCGTGGTAAACAACTACATCAAACAGCAGATTGAGAAATCCTTTGCCATGTATATCTATGACTACAAGTTTCCGGACCTTTCGGAGATAGCCTACAACCATCTGCTCAAGCACAGACAACATTACAAAGTCAAGCCGGAATTCTATGTCATCAATTTCGACGACCCCAGACGCAGCCACCGATGCAATCCAATCAATCCAAGATTCATGGCAGATATCAGCGATGCCTACGAAAGTGCCTATACCATAATGCTCAATTTGAACAAGACCTGGGTGTGACCTGGAAAGTCACGTAATTGATTGTTAGACAACAATGTATATT
>OLIW01000228.1_pt1 | contig 69809 bp, 92 predicted proteins | sample 1601321 | NCBI WGS metagenome assembly OLIW01 (sample SAMEA2452114, study PRJEB22498) | human gut metagenome
AAAATGTGTTTTAAGGTATCGTTATTGTTTCCGGAAGTCCTTCCTTATGTGAAGTATTGCTTTCAAGTATAAAGAGCATGTAAGAGACCGTCGACGTTTCCGGATGATGCGAAACAGGTGAAGGAGATGACAAAGATTCCGATTATATATGAAATAATTAGCTTAAGTCATACTATTATTTTAGTTCTGTCAAATTCGAACTGATGGACGATTAAGCAATCAAGTTCTGTTTTATATAGGAATATATTATCCCTGGCTAGATTATATTCGTTCTGGTTCAGAGAAAGCTGCATCCATATTACATTCATTCCGGTCAAATAAGAGAAAATTCAATTTAATCAGAGAAAGTCCGGTCAAATGACATTTTCTCCATACATCGAAGGAATGATCGAATTTTGTTTCAACTTATTATAATTCAATACATTTCCGAACAAATTCCATAATATTAAAGCAAATAAAAAACCCCTCCGACTGAGCTAAATCAGTCGGAGGGGTTTTTGTTATAATTTATCTAATTTGATTTACTTCTTCTTAGTTACAACCAATTCCTCACCGGCCGGTCGTTCTTCTGTATTCAGTTCAAAGTAAGCCTGATATACTTCTTCTCCCTTCTGGAAGGTCATCAACGTATTAGCTTCAGTATACCTGAGAGGAATATCTCCAAATGCCTCCTGCAGAGCAGGTTTTACAAGTTCTTCATACTTAGATGTAATCTTTCCGATGAGTTCTTCAACCTTGTCCATTTCACCCTTGACACAAGCCAGTTCAATTGCCGGAGCTTGCTTGGTCTTGACCGATTGAAGCGATTGATAACCGGACTTGTCTACAGGGATGATGATTACAAACGGATTGCCGTCGTTGATGCTGACTTTAACTTCAGTATTTTTCTTATCTGTTGCTGCTTTCATATTATTATATTATTTTGTGGTTTGTGTTTTATTTGTTGATTGCCAACACTTTTATAATAACTGAATCCACATTTTCATCAGGTGCTAACCTTAATTGCTGATATAAAAAATGTTTCATCTTTTATTATATTGTTGACTTATCATATTGTTCCTTTTAACATTGATTGTTATCAGGTACACTTTTATAATAACAACTTACATAACCTTTGGAGGTGTATTTTTATTACAATCAATCACCTGCCTTAATATAGGCCTGACATACAATTTTAATTGTATGATACTGTATAATTCAAGTTCAAATCACCTATAGCTATTAAGGTTTGGAATATAATCCGCCAGAAATGAAGCACCATTGATTATCAAGGTATTATATTTAATTTTCCCTAGGTTTACCACTTTTGAATAATCACCTGTATTTACCAAGGCTTATTGTATAATTTTAATTGTATACTGACATACAATTCTTATTATATGAGAACAATTTTTACAGTAATTCAGTTTTAATTATTGTTTATACTAAAAAAGTACTGATTGCACCAATTATGGTATAGTTTTGATTCATTAAGAAGAAGACAATTCAGTTTGATTTTTATCTGAAAAGTCCGTTTGCCCTATATCAACAAACTTGATTTGAAAAATGTCGATTTATACTTTATTGACTTAAAATCAATAAGTTATATAAGACTATCATATTTTGGGCTATTTTTTAAGCAGTTAATTTCTTTATATTGTAAAAAGTACCTCAAACGGTATATTCACCTGATAGGATTAAGGTATGATATATTATAAAAGTATGAATAACAGTTGCCAACTGAAAATGCAATTAGGTCAAAGCCAATATATTATTAAAATAACTGATTCATTTTTTAATGGTGAATTAAAGGAACTGTTTATTGATATTTGTAGAATAATAGAAAATATTGATAAGGTATCAGGTCCTGGCTTAAGCTATATCGCAAGTAAGGCTGAACTTGCAATTTATATTCAAAATCCTTTTTATTCAAGAAAAATAAGCATAGGCAAAAGACAATATAAATCATTGTTTTCTTTCAGAACAGATATCTGCAAATCATTTATAGATTATATTATGAGGAATAAACTTGTTTCTGAACATTTAATTTATGTTTATGATTCAATTAAACAAGTCAGAAGGTTTGAACCGATTATATATACAGTCAGCAGATTGTAATACAATATACAGTATACTAAGATAAAAGCACAGGTTGGAGGAAGTTTTATTTTCCTCCAACCTGTGCTTTTATTATAACTTATTAAAAATAAATCAATAAAGCGCAAATCAATATTTTTCAAATCAAGTTTGTTGATATAGGGCAAACGGACTTTCAAGAATAGTTTTTCTCTATAAAGAATAAGAAACAATATACAATATACTGTATATTAAATTTTATTATCGGTAATCACCCTAATAGTTTAAGATTTCCTTTATAATAAGAATACACATGAGCAAAGCTAAAAATCAAGAAACGACTGTTGAAACTAAGAATACCGAAGTTAAAGCAAACCTGAATGGGCAGGAAGTCATCCTTATCATTCCAGTAGCTAAATCGGGTTATCAAGGCCTTCAGTCAACCAAGTCCAAGAATAAAGATAAGATCACTTTGCATTTTGAACGGAACGAGGCTGAGAAAGGAGAAGAAGAAATCAAGAAGATCTCCAAGAAGTACCTTGAACTGGTTAAACCGTTTCTTACTAATCTGTTTAAGGGATTTGAAGGGCCTATTTCCTTTACTGAAGCTAATACCCTCATGGTCTTTGACTGCGGTTCTCAAGGAGAAAGGAAGGTCACTTTTAATCTGACTGAAGAAGACTCCAAGGAAGAAATGTCCTTGAGTATTGTCAAATAATGAATTAATTCAAGGGTTCCTAAGATTTGAAAGACAGTCTTAGGAACCCTTTTTTATACAAAATATTTCGAGAATATTTATAAAAAATATCCTAAAAGAATTTGTAAGAATATAAGTCTTAAGTTGAGTATAAGACTAAGAAATCTTATTTTTATATTCTAAAAAAGTTATTATAAGAATTCCTCAGAATATACCGATGCTGTTCTGATGTAATATCACCTTATTGATCATCACCTTTGATGACTTAACTGTCGTTAAAGTCACCTGTGCTGTTTAAGATCAGTTGTACAATAATATTATGAAGATGCTCAAATACATTCTTACTATTCCTACCTTGGTACTTTCTTGTGATTACTTCTTAATGGAAGATATTGAAAGAGGAATTGGTTTGGGAATAGTAACTCTTCTTATTACTTTTCTATGTTTAGCTCTTAACCAAGAAGAGAAAAAAGAAAAGGACATTTACAGTTTATAAGATAATAGTCACCTTAACTGATTAAGATCAATCATATAATAATATTATGAATGAAGATAATAAACTTTTGGAGATGATAATTGAAATGCTTTTAAAGAAAGGATTCAGCAGAAAGATGGCAGAACATAATGCAAAGATTATGATTGAAGATATGGCGACTCAAAACTGGAGTTGCTTCACGAAGAATAATCCTGAGCTAAACTGAAGCAGGACTTCCTAGCACTGGTATGGCCTTATGCTATGCCAGTGCTTCTTTTTATATATGCACCTGTAGGAATTAAGGCTTGATATATAATATGCCTTCCATATATGAGAGGTCTTGCATTAGGGAATGCTAATATATAATTGACCTTATAAATCAAAGGTACTCGGCCATGGCATTTTAATTTTAAAAAATAAAAATTTGAAAATAAAAATTTAAATTCAGCCCGCTGAATTATGATGAATATTATTTTCTTTAAAATTTTTCGGAATTATCCTCTCCTGCTTCGTGGAAAGAGAAATAAAAACTTCTTTCAAAAAGGAAGTTTTTTACAAATAAATTTCTATATGTGAGACAATACAAAAAATTAACAAGCTATTTTTTTAATAGAGTCTAAAAGACTATCAAGCTTACGCGTAGTAACTTCGTCATTCCAAGATGCCTCTGCTTTTCTCTCATCTGGATTATATTCAAAATGGAATTTATTAGAGTCTACTATACATATATTATGATTCAATCCTACACCTTTCTTTTTCTCAAAAGAAACAAGTTCAGCATACTTAGAGTCTTCTAATAAAAACACTAAACGGAAACTCTTTTCATCAGGTTCTTCTGATTGAATCATAATATCAAAATATACTTTCCTATCTAAAGCTTTTTTAATAGCATACATAAGTTCTAAATCACTATAAATTTCATGATTTAAACTACGGGCAAAGATACGAATACTATTTTCTGCTGAATTAATAAATTCAGTCAATATAACCTTGACATCACCTGTTGAGTCATTGAAAAAATAACGCTTATCAGCTGCATTTTTCATAGCTTCAACATAAACTTTATATATTGTCCGGCATGATGATTACACGGGTATCAAAAAATTAAACATAATTAACGCCTTCTGAACCGTTTACATAAATGCAGGTAAAAGTAACAGTACGATAGTTAAGAAATCTTAAAACCGTTTAATCAACTTCTAATATAGAAAAAACTGATACTGTTAATAACTTCTTTAAAATTACTTTTATAATGATAAATCCAATTGTCTATAATAATTCGCCTTAATATTATTTCCAGAAGTCTCAAAGACGTTCAGCAGGTATACTTTTTCTTTTGCTTTAATTTTATTAAGTTCTTTCTTTATCTCTTTCTGGAGGCGGCCGAATTGATTATTATAAAAATTTCTATAAAAATCAAAAGAAGCAGTTACTATTTCAGACAACCAAGTTTTGTCCGAAATCATTGAATCGATATTTCTCACCGCTTCTTCCGCATTGTTGAATTTAAACATGTAAAAATTAATCGGAGAACCTTGTTTAATTTTTTTATTCTTATGTACAAATAACCTGGACAAACCATCTTTAAAAAAGAAAGTATGAATACTTATTTCAAACTGCTTCATAAATCAAACTTTTTTATAAATGTAAAAAAATAATATTATATTCTGAAATTTTCATTAACAGGCATTACTTGGTAAGAAATAAACTTTAACAAGGTTCCGTCCAGCAAAAATCCTTCCCTGTCGTTCTCAAAATTATCATCGAAGGGAATATGCAAATGCCAGCCGCATACTTTTCTAAAACCTTTTTTAAGGTTATGCTTTAAAGTTTTCTTCCTGCTCCATCCGTTTCTTTGAAATGATTTTTCTTCTTTTTCTATTTTGTAGCGCTTTTCGGCTTTTTTAATGATTTTATTCCGAACATCTATATTCTTAAAAAGCATGTCGGCCGCTTCCCTTGCTGTTTTTTCATCTTTGTAGGTCAAATAAAAAAGGTCAATAGGAAGGCTTTTTTCAATATTCCTGTTTTTGTATATTAAACAAAAAAGAGTTCCATTATCATTGACATATATCGATAATACTGGCTCAATTGTGGTTTGCATAAAAAATAATTTTTAATTCGGCCCCGTCTCCGACTGCTTTTTTCTGATTGCTTTTCCTTTGAAACCCCTTCAAATAATACTGATCTTTATCTTTAAGCAGTTCTTCATTATGAAATTCAAAAGCTTTTCTTAAGATACATATAAACTCACAAGGATATTGAATAAATTTATCAATCACTTCATCAGCTTCGGATGGAGTCAAATATTCATGATCTTCATAAATTGGCCAGGCGGCTTCCCTGGAATTCTTCCAGACAAATGTTGAAATAACTCCGTCTTTAAGATATACCTTAACCATTGGAGTATTCTTACAAATTTCCTCCGAAAATGGATTTTCAAAAATAGTATATTGAGTTTGAACTTTAATTTTCATTGTTCATCTCTTTTAACTTTGTATTAACAATTTCAATTATACTTGTTTTAGTTTGAACAGCACCCCCAAATATTAATTAATTTCCATTCCATGAACCAAAAACCGAATCAAATACATGATTAAAACTTTCAAAGACTCCATTTAATCCAACATCTTTAACCAATTCTTCAGGGTCAATCCATCTCGTCGGTTCACCTTCAAAAGAATGAAATTTTTGATCCGTAGTATCAATAATACATAATTGAACTTTTCATCAATATCGCTATCATCCAAATATCCCAGAACAATTTTATTAACTTTCCATTTAGGATTATAAGCAATTACTTGCTTAAAAGGCTTAGGTTTTTCTTCAGAATAAATTTTCCAATTCATGATTTAAGAAAATTATTAATATAATTTTTCAATACATTAACCTTAATGAAAAGGACTTTTTCCGCTAGTTTATACATTTGCTGACCATTGACACTAAATTCATATAATTTTTGGTCATTTTCATAAACATATACCTCAGTTCTTTCTTCTTTATAAGGATACATACTTTCTTTGTAATAAACAAACTTATAAGGGTTACCGGATTCCTAAAATATTACTTGTTTACTATTATAATCAATTTTGATATTATCAGGATTCTTACCCAGCTTTTCCAAAAATTCTAAAACTGTATCGTCATTCATTCCGTTGGCCCATCAGTATAATATGTAAAAGGAAGACCGGTATCTTTATCAATACCCATTTTAATAGTTTTTGTTTTAATGATATTATATTTTTCTATAATAGCATTTTCAACCTCAGAAAGTTTTTCCTCATGATATTCTTCTTGAAGAGAAGCAATGTCTAAATTACTTTTATCAATATTAAATTCTTTAATCAAGATACCATTATGCTTAATTTGAATAGTATTATCTAAAGAATCTTCATCAGTATGAATTCTAATTTCAAGACCAAAATTATCAAAATAATCTTCAATACAAATATTTTGACTAATTACTTTATTATCAATAGTATAATATTTTCCTTTTTTTATATTTTCTTTTATAACTTTTATAATAAAAATTTCTATCATTCTTGTTCCTTTCGTTCCTTTATTTCTTGTAAAATTTTCTTATACTTTTTATGAGAAATCTTATATGTAAACTTATAATTATATTCTTCATTATTCAGATATACCCGGACACGATGCCCAAGCAACCCCCATAGATTAAAGATTAAAGATTTATCTATGCCATAAATGTAATCTTCATTATTTTCATTCGTAAAATTAATAACATAGAAAAAATGATCTTCTATAATAGAAAGATTATCAATAATTTCTTCAGGATTTCCTAAGAAAATATTATCAAAATATTCTCTAATATCACAGGTATTCATTATCAAATGTTACTATTAAATTAAAATCTACTATATATCTTAATTTGTTGCAATTAAAACATGCAAAGAATTACAATAGCATCCAACATAAAAATCAATCCAATTCCAATAGTGCTGCTGAATAACAATTCTTTTTTAGTTTCACAAATTTCTTTCTTTTTAAACCAGGACCAAATAATAGTAATAGAATCGCCTATTAATGGAATAACACAAAAATTTGCAACAATCGTGACTATTGACAATATTATATAAATTATAATGTCTATCATAAATATATGTCTATGACTAATGGACCTGTAATGAGTTTAGTTGAAATGCTTAACAGTCAATTTCCAGTTACCAGGCCTCAACCTGTTACCGAAGCTGATATGACTCCTGAAGAAATTAAATTAGCTGAAATATCTGAGGCGAAGCAAGCAGAAGAAGAAACTAAAAAAACTGAAGAAATTGTTCCTGAAATTCTTTCTGCTAAAATTAAAACTGAAGAATCAATTAAAGAAGTTAAGCCTGCTAAAAAGACAAGAAAAGCCCGATCTTAATACCATTAAATGGACGGCAATATTCAAATTTATACATTGAATATCCAACATTTAGACGAACATCTTCATCAAGTCTAATTGAAATACCTGTTCCAAATTCAAACGTTCCCAAAACAGCTTTATAGCGGTTTTCTTCGAAACCTGCTCCAAATGGAGACGGCCAATTAACCTTAACTTCTCCATAAGATATTCCGCCTAGAACTTCACCATAAAATCCAACTTGCTCAGTATAATTATACTGAGCTTTATATCCAAGCATAAATGGATAAATAGTAAAATCTAGACCAATATTTTTATTAAGATATTCTTTTTCTCCTCCTAATTGACCAAAAACAAAAGAAAAAATATGAGAAAACTTTGAATCAATCTTTTGTTGTTTACTCCATAATGATAATTCGAATCCGGAAATATCTGGAATATCGAAATTCTTAATTATTTTACCTTGTCCTGTATAAGCTGAACCTGAAAGACTAAAACCGTATTCAAGAGCAGATGATGGTAAAATTGCCATCAAAGATATGATGAATAGGTTTTTAAACATAACTTATTTTTATATTTTTTCTATAAAATCAAAGGTGCTTTACATTTTATCTCTATCATAGAACTCGTCTTTCTTCCAATGTTCTAAAATAGACTTCAGCTGATTTTCAATTTGTTTTCCTCGTTTAATTCGATAATTTCTTGCAGCTTCATGAAACATATAATATTCATCTTCATCAAGAAAACAAGTAAGAATAGTTGTTCCAAACTTAGCATCTATTAAGCTAGCAATAAATTTTGTAGCTCCTTCCAAAGGATATTCCTTATTAATTTCAATTACAAAATTACCAGGCAAATAGCAATTTATAAAAATTGTTGCTGGCTTATAATAAAATATATCATGATTTTCTGTGTGCTCAACTAAGCCCAATAGGTATTTTTTAAATGTATATGATTCGTCCATTTTAATCTTCATTTGTAATTTTATACTTTATACTGCAAGGAATACATCTTCCACCAATAAGATAAAAATCTCCAACAGGTTCTCCTTCATCATCAAAATTTTTTCTAGAATAATTTATTTTATACATAGTATCTTCAATAGGTAAAAAACAAGTGAATGCCAATAAATTATCTGAAGGAGAATAAATCTTTTCAGCAAAAGTTAATGTACTTAGTTGTTTTTCTTCAAGCCTTCTTGAAGCGTAGTCTTTGATTTTGCCATTCATTAGATCTAGTAAGCCTCATGGCTTTTTTAATTATAGTTTGTATATTATGACTTTCTTTTTTAAGAACTTTAGGAGTCAAAGCTTTTTCTAATTTCTTTTTATCAATTCCCCAAGATAAGGCAATATTAAAAATTTCATCTTTAACTTTTTCCCGAGCTAATTTTATACATATTCCTTGTCTCAAATATAAGTCATAATTAGTCTTATTGTGCCGTATATGAGTCAATATAACTCGAAGAGGCATTTTCAGATCTTTTTTAATAGCAAGTTTCCAATCTTTCCATTTAGGTCCTCCTATAATTTTCTTAAATTCTTTTCCTGGAATATAAGGAGCTTCTATTAATAATCTTCCTTCTTCGGAGTCAAGTCCATATTTGAGAACATAATGTCTTGGATTTTTCTCAAATCTTTCTTTTCGTTCCTTGCTTAATTCTTTTTGAAGAATATGAATATTTTGATTGTTCCAATTCCAGTCAATTTTAATGGGTTCATTTGGAAATATGTCTTTCAAAAGATAAAAATAAACTTTACGTTTCCAGGTATCTTCATTAGATAAATTTCCAGAAAAAATTCTTTTATTATTTTTATAAAGTTGAATCAGATTTTTATTTTCGTCAAGATAAACTTTAAAATCAGAAATACAGTCATTAAGGCATCTTCCAAATTTATACCTTAAAACTTCTCCAGTTTTATCTCGATAAAAAGTCACATAAGAATAATCAACTTCTTTATTCTCCTCCATTTCGAACAGTCTCTACTATATTTTCAATTTTATTATCCGGAGGAAATAAAATTATTTTTCCTACTTTATCTTTTTCAGAAAGCAAAACACCACCATACGTCGTACAATTATCAAGTTCAGAAACAAATATAATTACTTTTGGTTCAGAGATAGTAATAAACCCGGCGACAACACCATCAAAGAAAACTTCTCCAAACCATGGTTCAAATAATTCTTTATCCATATAATCCTCTAAATCCTTTTTGTTTTACTTCTGTAATATTAATTATCTTTAATTCTTTTGGCAAATCATAATTTGGCATCCAATGATGCTTAATAAAAATTGGCTGACAAATTTTAGTGTTTAATAATTTAAGACATAATGTTAAATGATCGTCATAATGACTCTTTACTCCACCTTCTAAACCTCTTAACAACTCAACTTTAGATTCTCTTCCTGTTGCAAAAATTGGAATATTTGGAAATAATTTTTCAATAATTTTACATTCATCTTTGTACCTATATGTTGTAATACAAAGTTTTGCCCCAGATTTTAATTGATTTTTAAAAATCTTATAAGTTTGCCCAATTAATCGTTTAGAATACGGATCATAAAGAGTATCATCAAAATCCCATGAAATCCATTTACTCATTAAAATAAATTAAATTATTTTTCTTAAATTTTAATGGTGCTATAACCATTTATATCCAATTTCATTACAAAAATAAAGAAACTTCACTATATTAACTTTCAAATACTTTCTTTTATTTTTATGGTAAGTATTACAGCATTTTTCTTTAAATTTTTCTAATATATCTTCATTATAAAGATTTATATCAAGAAAATCATAAATTGTTTTGATATACTCAAAAGTAGAAGATGAAAGAAATATTTCTTTTGACTGATTATTTCTTCCATATTCTACATCAATACAGAATTTTTCTCCAATAAGCATAGCTCCTTGAAAATCTTTATAAGGATTTTCTAATTGAGCCTTTTCCTGTTCAGGAGTAATAAAACAAATTAAAATATTAATTTGTCTAAGAATAGGTTTAAATTTTACTGCATAATATTGTTTTATCTCGTTAAAATTAATGGTGATAGCTTCATTAATTGTACATATTCCAATATTTTTATCAAAAATGCGCCAAACACCGAGTTCTCTCTCACTTTTACCATATTGATAATTGCATGTTATTTGTACAGATAAAGTTTTTCTAGTATAATTATCTAAACGCATGTTTTAGGAAAAGTTAAAATTGCTTCTAATGCTGCCACACCAATTTTTGCCAAGATTTTATCTTTACTTTTAATTTCAATACTTTTATTTTCTGCAAGCTTTCTAAAAACATAAAAAAATTTATCTAATAAATTTTGAACAATAAAATCATATCTTAGACTAGATAAATCTTTTTTAGAAAGATAATATGCAATTTCGGCAAGATAGCCCTTTTTTAAAAATATTTCTGAATTTTTATTCTGATTTACTTTAAGAAAGTTTAAAGCTATCCTATCTTTTCTTGCCGAAATATTAAAGAAATACCTTAAATTATCTTGAGCTTCATTTGATCCTATTCTGGCAGTAAGTAGAAAATATTGAATAAGAACTGTATACCAAAAATTTACATCAAATTCATCAAATGATTTTACATTTTCAATATCATCATATATAATATAATTAACTTTTGGATCATTATAAGATATTGAACAAATTATTTTCTTCGTGTCAATTATCGGATTATAATCGTTAAATTTAACCCCAGTTGAGTATATTTTTTCTTTTGATAAAAGAAGAACTTTATTATCTAATTCTTTAAATTCTTTTTCTGTATAATTTGAAACATAAAAATTAGCCATTAAATTTAATCTATTATTTCTTTTATTATTTTAAATTAATTTTGTAATATAGTTCTAATTTTATCTACATTTTTAATTTTGTCTTCAGTTCCATTAATTTTTTAAAATTTTTATTAGATTTATACTCATCTATAATTTCTTCAAATAATTTATTAGTTATATTACTATTATCAAATATGAATATAGACTGAATCTGAATTTTCAATGGTGCTCAATTAAAATTTATATATTATTCCTGAAGATTACTAAGTCACCTATTATTTTTCAGAATATATTTTTAATGAATAAAAAATGAAAAAATTAAAATCAGATAAATTCCGGACATTTTCATCATTAATGAATGGATTTCAAAGTTATACAGATTTGAATGCAGCTTGTAATTCCAGAGAATCCCGATTTGTTACATCAAAATTAGAAGAATATATTATTGCTGACATTTTACAAGGGGAAGTTGCATATGAAGTTGGTTGTGATATTATTAACTCTAAATTATTTCCAAACAAGAAAATTGAAGTAAAGTCAACTCAGAAAAGAATTATTCCTAAGCAAAAAATGAAAAATACCTATATGTCTAATAGGATTATCATTAATAATAATTTTCAAAGTATTGATGAAGATAATATTTCTTTAAATTCAGATTATATCTTTTTTAATTTTAAATCAGATTTTTTTACAATTTATTGTAAGACTGAAGACATTATTCCATTTATTACAAAATATAAAAATAAATTAATTTATAATACTGTCGGGTTCAACTATATTAATCATGAAAGAATTAATTGGCCTAATTCTGAAAAGTTCTCTAAAAATGTCATTTTAAATTTATTAAAATATGGAGCATCTCCTATTCCTGAAGATGAATATGGTAAATTCAATGATTATTTTAAATTTATCGTGAATAATCCTAATATTAATCTTTATAAAGAAGTTAAAAGGCTGTATGGCATATGAACATTTGACTAAAGAAGAAACTTATTTGTGGAAGTTTCTTAATGAAAAGAATATGAATTCTAATCCTGATAAATGGAAAGAAGGATATAAAGAATTTATCAGATATTGTAAGGAAAAGATTCCCTATTCTGAATTTGAAGATATGCTGATTAATTTTCGAAATTATTATCTTTGCATTAGCTTTGATTATGATTTTGATACAAAGAAGTTTAATAATTTTATCATATCAGATTCTTATAAGCCTAAACTTACTGATTCAGAGTAGGAGCGACAGATTGTTGAATATCTATGGCTGAATTTGCCAATGTTCCATTAAGACGTTTAAAATAATGCAAATGTGGCGGTGTAGTTACTAAAGCTTTACCTTCAACTCCTAATCCAGATTTAACATCATTTACTATCAAGCTTCCTCCTCCTAAAACAGTAAAGTCTAAAGAACCTCCAGTGACAGTAATTGAAGTGGCACTTTCTGAAATAGGAGCAGTTGCTAAAGTACCAGTTACATTAACATTGATTCTACCTTGCTGAATCATTAATTCTAATGCTGCTGCAAGATAACCATATAATTCTTGCTCGTTAGTTTTATCAATAGTTGCGGGACCATTAAAAGCCGGTGCAGCTAATCCTCCCTGGGCATAAATTGGACCAGAAGAAATAACGCCTTTAGTAACTCCAAGAACTCCTTCTATTGTAGTATTGCCCGATACTGCAATATTATTTGCTGAAATACTTACTATTTCTCCGCCTTCCATATTAAGAACATAAGGAGAAATAATATCAACCTGCTGCCCTGCTGTAATTTTTACATTTCCTCCGGCATTAATGCGAGTATGTCCAGATGAATTAAAATTAATCTCATAGGAATTCATCTCATAAAGCGTCTGAACATATACTATTTCTTTACCGGTAGGAAAGTCAGAAGTATAATCAGTATTTTGAAATAAAGGATAAGGAATTTGTTTATTAACTGTTCCGCCTTCTCTTAAGGTGATAGTAGTGGTAACATTACCGGTCGCATCAATTAATGATGGAGTAAACGGTACAGGTTTAGTACCGACAATTCGAATATTATTTTTGAGATAATAATCATAATTATCTCCGCCTTCTCCTAATGCCCTTTCAATAGGAAGAAGATTTTCTTGTGTTTGAATAGCAATAGTTTTTAATTGGTCATCATCTACCTTATTTTGAATTTTATCCTGAACTAAGGCTGAAGATTTGACATAAGATTCTTCTAATGCCTGGTTAGGGTCAAAGGCAGGATAATTTTTATCACAAAAATCTTTTAAAGCTTTTGCAAGATTAACAGCTAATTCTTTTTTCTTTTCTAAACCTTTTTTTAAATCTTCATTATTATCAACAAAAAATAATTCTAAAAGGACACCAGGTACTCTAACTGAGCGAGGAAATCCCATTCCCGGAAGATCTTTAGTAGTAACTGAAGCAGGAACAACTTTACGGAAATTAATTCCAAGAGTATCGCTTACTGCTTTATTAAGCATTCGTCCAAGAATTTTACCATGCTCAGTATTTGGACAGTAAGCTTCTGCGCCTGAAGCTTGATTAGCTTTAAAGGCATTTAAATGAAGATTAATAGCACATTTAGGATTATTAAGAGAAGGAAGAGCCCTATTAATAGCAGAAATTTCCGCTCCCATTGCACGATCTTGCATAGACCCTCCATTAATATCAGAATCTTTATAACGATTGGAAGTCACTCCTTTTAACCCAAGTTTAGAAAGTTCTTCACAAATCATTAAGGCTAAACCTCGGCAATAGAAATATTCGGTAATAACATTTCTTTTAGAATCATATCCAGAATCTTGTTTGGCCAATTTTAATAAGCCGGGATTAACCAATTTCTGGGATGTAGCATTTGGATGTAAAGAAGAATGACCAATGCCGACAATTACTGTATCTCTGTCTGCCATAATTATTTGTTTAAATTATACAATGCTTTTGCATTAGCATTAAAATTAGAATACGTTTCCATTATTGATTTTTGTAATTCTTCAGTACTTTTTTGTCCGGCCTCCATCATTTGTTTTTCGAATTCAGCTTTAGCATTTGCATCTTTATTATTTTCAGCAGTACCATTTAATAATGGTGGACAAACTGTAACTGAACTTAATCCGGAAGGAACTGAATAAACAGTATTAATTGGATAATCAGTAATAGCTAAATCAAACCGGTTATCTCTCCATTGAGATTTGAGAGCCCCCATGCCTTGCCCATAAGCTTCAATCCATTTATCGATTACCTCTTCCTGGATAATAGAAGTAGGTCCAACTAAATTAAATTGATCTCCTTCATTTCTTATTTCCGCAGTTCCTTTAATATAAGTTGAACTACCTCCATAAATTGTTGCAAATGAATCAGATAGTGTTAAAGATTGACTTTTCCCGGAATTAAAATAAGAGGTTGTTTGATCTCCGAATTGAACATTAGATCCTGACGGATGAGTAATATTAAGAACACTTCCAGTAACTGTATCAGAAGCTTCGATAGTACCTCCGGGAGAAGCCAAAATAGATTTAGTATTAGGGGAAACTTGCATATTATTCTATCATCATTTGATATTCTCGGGCAAAAGGAACTTTACCAGTAATTACTGCTTGATTTTTAATTCCGCCAATAAAAGTGACAAGTACTCTGGCACCGACATTAGGCAAAGAAAATGAACCTTTAGGGGAGTTAATATAATTTTCCGGAAAATAATCTTCTCCGGTAAAATTACCTTTTTGAGTTAATGTATTAGAAGGAACAGCGAAAGCATCATGTCTTGCTCCATAATAGTTGAACTTTGCTCCGAAAGCTTTTGGAGCTTCTCCATTTTCCGAAATAGAAAAAGCTTCAGTATCAGTTACAGAATCAGAAACTGTTGTTTTTCCAGTTGACTCATTTACTCGGCCAATTGAAGATCCTCCAAAAATAGGCTGAGAAGTATATGCCCAGACACAACTTTTTTTAAGAAGATTTAAATCTCTTATTGATAAATCTCCTCCTGTATCGTTTCCTGGAAAAATATAAGAACTTTGTCCGGTGAAAGAACTTATTAAATTACAATCCAGGCTTGGAATAAAAACTTGAACTCTTCCTAAATGTTCTGGATCAACAGCATCAATTACTATCCCAATATAAGATCCAAATAATTTATTAGACATATTAGAATATAGAGTTTACTTGAGAAGTGAATTTATTAACAAACATTGCCTGATTATTGAGATAAGAAGACATTGAGTTTAAAACTTCAGTATTTTGAGTAATTTTATTTTCAATTCCTCCAGCAATATTATTAATTTTTTGATCTGCCTTAAGTTGTAGCTCATTCAAATATGGAGTAACCATTTTGCCAATCATACAGCGCAAAATGTTAGCGATGAAGTATGCGCAATCATCGCTTTTCATTATAAAATCTACTTTACTCTTTGACCTGTCGGTAAAGAATTCGTAGATATTGTTGAGCATATCTCCTACACCTTGGATGGCTGAAATAATGTTTTTAATTGTTTTAAAATATCCTAAAACTAATCCATAAGAAGTAGCAAGGATATTATTAACTCGCGCCATGCAAGTCCGATAAACATTATTTAATAATTGAAGGCCAAGGCCAAGAATAAAATCTCCAGCAAGGTTGAGGGCTTTTAACATTTGATTGGGATTCATTAAAAGTGTCCCGATACACATAACCCCTTTAGCCCCCTGAGTTAAAGTTTGAACAATAGAACCGGCTGATGCAATAAAAGTTCCAGTAGAAGGAGATTCAATATTTGAATTAAAAATATTAAGAGTTGGAAGATTAACAGTAAATCCTCCAATTTTAAAATTAGCTCCAGTAGCTGCCAAGCCATTGGCTAAATTTTTTAAGCTATTAAGGCCCATTAGTCAATATTTAATGGGCCTTTTTATTTTAACTTATTAAACTAAAATAGTTCCTGGTAAATCAGTTAAAAAGCCTTTATTATATGCCTCTAAAGCACTAATGATAGCCTCAGACCTCATTAATGTATCAATATCAGCTATAGATATATTACTTCTGATACGATAATAATTTTTAAGCTCTTCATTAACTCTCTTTGACTCTTCCATAAAAGATTCTAATTCATCAAAGCTTAATTGTTCAATAGAATGAATTGTTTCATGAAAATAAAAGGTACAATGAGGAAGAGCTGTCCGTTTTTCACAGGCTAATAATAAGACAGTTCCTGCAGAAGCGATAGATCCTTCACCTATACAATAAACAGGAATTTCTAAAGATTTAATAACATCGGCAATTAAGAAAGCATAAGATACCTGGCCTCCTGGACAATTTAAATGAATAATAAGTTTATCATTGACTTCTTTTTGTTCATCTTTTTGTATAAAACCAAATTCATTTTCAGTTTTTTTTTCTCGATAAGCCATATCGCATGCAACTAGCTGGCCATTTAAGTTAAAAGCAGAAAGCCGGTTTAATGATCCAGAGAAAAATAAATGTTTTTCATTTTCAGATTCAATTAAGGAGATATAATCTTCATTTTTAGATTGTTCACTCATATTTTATTTGTAAATTTTATTAAAAAGAAAGGGAGTTAATTAATAACTCCCTTTAAAATTATTTGTTTTTTATTTTATTAGATATTCAGCTCACATTGGCCTCCATTACAACTGATTGCGCCAAGTGTGTCAATATCAACTTCAACTTCTTCATCTTCGGTAGCATCATCCCAAGGAATAGGTTGCCATTGGCGTTTTAAGTCAAGAAATAATTTCCAGTTACAAACATCTTTAAGAAGATATGTCATTCGTTTATAGTCTCCTTCAATATATTTGTCTGCGAATCGCTTGGCTTGCTTAATCCATTTAATTTTTTGTTCTAAATTTTTATTATAACATTCTTTTAATTGTTTTTCAAATTCAATTTCTTTATTATAAATGACATCATTACAAGCATCCCAGAGATCATTGTCATAAGCTTCCAAAGCTGCACAGATTACACCAGAAGCCATAACAGAAGCATCCCCATATTCTTTAACAATCTCAGACGGAGTATGAACAGTTGTAAATGGAGCATTTTTATAATCAAGATCTCCGGACATGGCAAGAAGAGAAATACCGCAGAAATATTCTTTATTCTCGAAGATAAAGTCTCGAACTTCTTCCCATTCTTCAGGCCTGACAACTACAGTATTAGAAACATTATGAGCAAGATTTTTATCATTCTTATCACAAAGATCTTTATTAACCCCATATTTGATCCAGTTATCCTGAGTTAAACGAATATGCTTTAAGAACTCAATTGCCGGTAGCTGGTTTTTAGTAATAGATCCGGAAGGAACTTCACAGGGAAAGAGAATAGCACCTGTTCGACCATCTCGAGAACCAATTACATTTTCTTCAATAGCATGAGGGTTATATGCTTTAAAGAAATTATAGCAAAATTCATTCTTAACAGCTTGAACTCGCCGAATATATCTCTTAGCATGATGTGGATGAATTCCAGAACCAGTTTTACCTAGTATACTGGTTGTTCCACTAGGTTTTACCGTTGTCGTGCGCCGTGCAGGACGAATATTCAATAACTTAGCAATTTTAATATTTGTATCTTTTACAATTTCCGCCCCCTTTCGTTGAATACCAGGATTAAAGAAAAGTTCAGGCTTATCCATAAATCCTGTAATAGAACAGCCAAGAAGAGCATCTCGTTTGGCAATTTCTTCAGTTACTTTACCAAGATAGGGGAAACTAGTATACGTTGCCTGCATTGTTCCAATAATGGCAGAAGCCCGGCATGCTTTATAAAAATCTTCTTCAGTTTCACACTTAGAAGCAATGATTTCAGTAAGGTTGCAGCAAGAAAATCCAGACGCTATAATTTCTCCATTATCATCAAATAAAGCAGGGCGAAGAGAAATTTCCGCGCAGGGATTGACTAGATTATTATAATCGGAAACAAATATAAAGCCAGGTTCGCCAAAGTTTTTAGTACGTTCAAAGATATTATCAAACTCTTCTTTGGTAATTTCATCTCGTTTAAGAACAACGGAATTATTTGAACGCATGCGTTGAGGATGTTTTTCCCACCAAAATGCTTCAGATTTAGAATTAATCATTTCCTCATCATCCTTATCAAACAGGGTAATACAGGCTGAGCGGCGTACACCACCTGAAATTACTGCATCTGCTATGTGCATGATAATATCATAAACCTCAATTGGACGAAGTTGCCGGCCTCCTTCCGAAGCTACTTTATCAAGCATTTCAGTAATAAGTTCGATAGATTTCTTTAAAGGTTCCGGACCTGGGGCCTTGAAACCACCGGTGATGTGTGCTCCTTGTGGACGAATTTGAGAATAATCAAATTTAATATTTGTTCCATAGTTATATCCTGTAACAAAATAATGATTCATCAACTCATCAATAGCATCAGACCACCCTTCAATTGTATCAGGAATAATAAACGTCTTTGTTCCATTTACTTTTTCAGGAGATCTACCAATGAAAGGAAGCTTATTAACATGCCTTTTTTGTACTGAAAAACCAACTCCACAGCCGGAAAGAAGCATATAAAATACTTCAGCAAAAGCTCTAGTTCTATCAATATAAGTAGCGCAACAGTTGTAAAGGCGGCTATTGTGATGAAAAATCGGATCGATGGCGTATTGGAGAGCTCGCTGAGATCCGAATACTCGCTTTTCTTTCATTATTTGCTTAGCAAAATCAAAAGCTTCTTTAAACTCAGGATTTTTAAGTTCCTTTTCAAATTTCCTAGCATGCATCTCAAAGACTCGGTCTGTAACCTCGCCCCAATTTTCTCTTCGCCTCTTTTTCGGATTATATTTTGCATACCGACTTTTAAATGTATACGCAGAAAGTGATGATAACGACATAAAGTGAAATTATTTATTATTGTAATTGGTTATTTATAAAAAGAAAAAGTCATTGACAATCAATGACTTTTTAAGTAAAGTTAAGATTAAGTAACTGATTATAAAGTCTTTTCAGACAGCCATTTGTCAATGAACTCTTTTACTTCCTGATCAGTTTTAATGAAAGAAACATTATCTTTTTGATCTTTCATTTTATACTTAACTTTGAGATTTTTCTGATCTTGCCAATATTTCATTAGCTCGATTCCTTTAGGAGAAGAAGGATCCTCAAGTTCAGTCTTCTTTAAAAGAAGAATTTTCCTGATTTCTGGAATTGTATATCCTTTAAAAAGGAAATTCTTAGCTCGATATGTAATGTAATATTTTAAAATATTTTCTCTTGAACCATATCTTTCAATAAGTTTATTCAAATAATCACCAGAAAAAATACTTTCTTCTCCGGTAATAAAACATTTAACCTTTAAAGTTTTTTTATCTTCCATGCTTCATTAAATTTTTCATTTTATCCTTCTGGATTGTTTCCCAATTAACTGGACGTTTAAAGGAGTTTCCACATTCAGTACATTTATAAATGAAATAAGAACCTTCTTTATAAACTGTCCATTTAGTAACAGTCCGAGGATTACAAGAACACTTATTAAAAAAGTCCATTTTCTTTAATATTGGTTTTATTCTTAAAAAGTTGAGGTGATTTTGAAAGATTAACTCCAATTTTCTAAATTTGATTTATAAGATTAAATTTACAATTAATAGAGTTAACCACTTTCATTTTATTATATTCTAAGAAATATCTTTAAAGTATTTTAAAAATATCTTTTCAAGGAAAGTCAAAATTGTTTGAAATATTAGCCCAAAAAATGAGCAAGAAAAGCTGAATAGTATTAAATCTATTAAAGACTTTTCAGTAATGATTCCAACAAATAAGCCAGTCCAAAATCCAATACACATTAAGCAAGAAAAGAAATCTTGAAATATCGGAAATTTAGAAATTAAAAAAGAACGAACTTCTTTGAAGATTCGTCCTTGTTTAATAATTAAGGCTATACCTAATGCTGCAAAAAATTCAGTCATTATTCTCGAGGAATCAAAAAGAATCCGCCATTCATACGAGCAAATTTGATTTTGTCATCGGCCAATAAGCCAAGAACTGCATACTCAATATCCCGTTTCTTAGTTTTTGTTTTACCGTCGGAATTTAAAGATCTAAAAATCATTTCAACATTAGTTCCCTGAACAGGAGATTTACTGATTTCAACTCCATCTCCTCTTCGAACTAAACGACTTATATAAGGATTTTGAATGAAATTATAAACTAAAGATTCAGTGTCACTCATCTGAGATGTCTCATTATCAAGCATCTCTTCTACAATTTCACTAAGGCCATCAATACCGTAATACATATTAGCCTAAAATAAGTTGTTCTTTAACTATGGGTTGATTATCACAAGCTTTAACTCCAGCTTCCATTAATGCAGCTTCTTGAGCAGTAATATAGCAGAAATTACCATTGTCATCGGTAAGTTTATACCTACCGTCTCCACATCTTTCTAAATTAGCACAGCAAATCTTATCTCCACAAAGAACAACTCGACCATGCTCATCTAATCTTAAACCATTAGTATTCATAATATTAATATTTATCAGTATTTTTATATCGATAATTTCCAGATTGGTCATTCGGTTCATTCTCAAATACTTCAGGTTCTCTTAATTGTTCACTTTCAATTACTTGAGAAATTCGATTAATAAAATCGGAACTTAATAATACAACTTCTAATGTTGAACTTTCACTTAATTCAACATTATACTTAGATTCCAATTTAAAGATTAAATTATCGATCGCTTTCTTCATATAACGATCAATAAATTTACCTAATAATTCATCCTCAGAAACAGACATTTTAAGAATTAATTAAAGTTGTAATTTCTGCTTGAAAACCAATTTCAGCCCAAACAGAAAATTTTAAAGTGAATACTCCCTCATTAGTTTGGTCAAAATCAAAAGTTGCAACACCATCATAACAATGTACTCGAAGAGAAAGACTAGCCGGTTTAGGCGTTTCATCGATTGTCTTTTTTCCCTTCACATTATTTGTAATTGCAACTTTCATTTCATCGTAAGTTGAAGCTTCTGCAATTAATGCAAATTGATTTGTTTTCCAACCTACATCGGAAAAGACATCTACTTTAAATGTTGGAGGTAAAGCCATAATTACCTTTATTTAGATTAATACCATATAGTTATAGAATTAAATCATTTTATTCAGTCAAAGACTTAAAAAGATTAACATAAGATGGTTCCGATAAAACTATACCAGGAAAAGTTTGAATAGCTCCTGTATTATCATGCTTAGCCTCAAGGACGATATTAATTGCCTGGATTCTACGTTTTCTTTTTGAAGGCTTCATTATTTTCTAATGTTTTTATTGTTTCTTTAATTTTTGATTTTGTTTCATCTTGATTTTTAATCCAATCTTTATGAGTTATATGTAATAATTTAATTCCAACTTCTTTACATCTATTATTCTTATCTTCATGATAGCCAGGATATTCTAATTCTTTCTTTTTATGCCAATATTCTCCATCATATTCAAAGGCTAATTTTAAATCTGGAAGATAAATGTCAAGTTCTTTTTTACCAATAATATTACGTGCATTTTCCAGAACAATACCAGAATAAATTAATTTAATATATTCACACAATTCAATTTCTCCAATAGATCTTTGTTTGCATCGTGCACATTCTGGACAACCTGATTCATTACTTAAATGATTTATAGGACGTTGTTTAAAATCGCCATGTATTGGGCAGGTAATAATACAAGGAGTATAAAAATTTACATAATTATTATTATCATATGTATATTTGTTATTATGTACTTTTTTAGAAGCTTCTATAAATTGTTTTTTATATTTTAATTGTCTAGCTATTATATTACATTCATTACAACCTTCTCGCCTCTCAATAAAACTTCGTGGATGTTTAAAGAAAGACCCATGAATAGGACAAATAATTTCAATATTGGTATAATTATTAACATAATTAACTTTAGAAAGATCATAATAATCTCCATAAATGTTTTTACATTCTTTCAAGAATTTTTCTAATCCTTTTGATTTTGTTTTGGAACGAGATATTTTTGCACATTCTGGACATCCGCTTTTTAAAATATAATGAGCACCTGGGGTAACCTCAAAATCTCCATGTTCTGGACATGTTACGATTACTTTTGTTTGTTTATTGATATAAATTGATTTATCATAATTGTATTTGAAATTATGGGCAATATTTGATTTCTTGATAAATTCTTCTAATGTTTGCTTCTTTGGCATTTATCAATGATGTTTAAAATTTTTAATTTTGTTTCGTCTTGGTTTTTAATCCAATCTTCTTCCTTGATATGAATTAGTTCAATGTTCTTTTCTTTGGCTAATGAATCTTTTATATCATGATAGCCTGGCTCTTTTTCTTCTTTTAATTGATGCCAATATTTCCCATCATATTCGAAGGCAAGTTTTAATTTAGGCAGATAAACATCAAGTTCTTTCCCGCCCAATTGTATTCTATCATTTGAAATAATTTCACCAGAATAAATTGATTTAATATATTCTCTAACTTCGATTTCTCCTTTTGAAGAGGGGTTAACACATTTTGGACATTTTTGTCCATTAAGATGTTTTATAGGTAATTGCCAAAATGAACCATGTATAGGGCAAATGATTTTTATTTTTGTACTAGTATTAATGAATGTAGATTCAGAATAGTTATAATAATTGTTATGAATTTGAGAGGCTTCATTAATAAATTCTTCTACTGTTCTTGAATAATTCTTTGAACATTTTGGACAGCCATGACCCTTTAAATGAACTTTAGGAATTTGCAAAAATTCAAAATTATGGATTGGACAAATTATTAATACTGGAACCCTGTTATTAATATAATCTACTTTAGAGTAGTCATATCTTTTTAAACCATGTATATTATTAGCTTGTTCAATAAATTTCTCTTTAGTAGAACGTTTAGTACCACCACAATCTGGACAACCTTTTCCAGCTAAATGAGCGTAAGGCTGTTGTTCAAAATCTCCATGAATTGGACAAGTTATTATGATTTTTATATGATTGCCTTTATAAATGACTTTATTATACGTATATTTTTTATTATGAATTTTTCTTGCTCTGGAAACAAACTCTTCTTTTGTTAATAATCGCATCGTGACATTTACATTTAAAATTCTTTTTTTTTTTAATTTAATAAATGTCTGAAAAATAATAGGTGGTTTGGACAGATATAAAATAAAAATCCCGATGAGAATTGATCTCATCGGGATTTTTAAAATTTTGGTTAACTTAACCTATTAAGCAATAGGCTTCGTATTAACCGGATTTTCAGGAGTGTTGGTAACCTGAATTGGATAACCACCTTGCTGACGAACATCAGTAAGAGCAGAACCATTCGGGAACGTTCCAGGCCAGTTGTTAGCAGGAGCACCAGAAGGCGGCAAGCTATTCCCGAGCGTATCGATTAATACGACGTGATAATAGAGATTGGCGCCAAAAAGGTTGTCAACAACACCATATCGGGTCATCAAACCAACCTGAGGTTCAAATGACACAGGATCCACAACCCTTTGCAGGAGTATTGGGATGTATGGACAAAACAGAATACCTGCGTCCCAGTATTCGCTACCCTTATAGCCAAGTAGAGCAAAGTCCGGAATACCCTGAGTACGAGCTTCTCCACCAATGGTATACTGTCCTTGATTATCCCAGGAATTATTCATCCAGGAATTATTCTGAACAGGCGTACGGGTATCACGGAAGACAGTGAATCGGCCATTACCGATTGTACCAACCTTAGCAATACCGGAACTATCCGTAGAGATTGTACCATTAACTTCCATAATGGCATACTGAGGAAGCGTTTCCAATAAGGAGCAGACATCCGGAGTGGCGATAATGAAGTTAGCTGGGCCACGACGGTTACGAACAGCCATACGGTTAGCCATCTGAATGATGAACTGATAAAACGCGCGGTCACGTTCACCCATCCAACGAGCATCAGCCTTAGAACCATCCCAATAGGAATATTCATTAGCAGAAAGAGCGGCATAGAGCATACGAACAATCATTTCACGGTCAATTTCGGCCTGAAGTTCGTAGGACATCATGGAAGTAACTTCCTGTTCGATGTCGATACCGTTCATGTTACGAATATCCTGTTCGAGTTCAAGCGTCCAGGAGGTACCGATACGGCGGGTACCAGCTTCAACAGCTTTCTTCTCGAAGGTAAACTTCGTACGAGGAATACGGCCAGTAGCTTCATAGTCACCCAAGAGAGCGGCAGTACCGAGGTCCTGATCAGAGAACGTAAACTTACCACCGGCAATGTGGGTAGCCTTAAAGAGAGCATTCGCAGCAGCAATCGCTTTCTTACCTTCATCGGTGTTAGGAATTGTATACTTGGTTGTACCGTCGGACAATGTGAATTCAACACCAGGAGTAGCTCCGGAGATAATCACAAGGTCGGCAACAGCCTTAATCTGATAGGTAGCACCAGCATCAGAAGCATTCCAAGTGGTTACAATATCAGCATCGGTATAAGGAGCACCCGTTTTTTTATTGATCGTACGGTTAAAGAGGTTGTTACGACGACCAGTAAAGGAAGTGTCGAGGTAGTTATAACCCATTTCAGTTCCAGGGGACTTAACCGTAGCTTCAAGCTGCTTCATATCCGCAGGAGCCGGAGGATTGGCAGTATCTTCGGCACGGAAAGTATTCACACCGTATTGAGGTCCAGTCGTAGGCGGATTAGTCAGCGTACCGGAAGAACGAGCTTCATGAAGAGGCCCTTGGTCATAGCGATAACGAATAGCAAACGCAAGGGAAACAGGTCCGGACATCGGCTGGACACCGACAACTTCATTGGAAATAAGTTCCGGGAACGTACGACGAATCATCGGAAGAAGAATCTTCGGTAAACGATTGTCGCCCTTCGCATAGGTATCGCCTTGAGTAATCGCACCACCAAAAGAGGCGTTGGCACCCCAAATGCTGGAGCTGTTCGGGTTCATATCTTCCATCAGGGCGTTAGCCTGGTTTTCAAGAAGAACAGCCGTAACGGCACGCGTATGCTTATTTTCAATAGGAGCAACGTGTTCAGAAACGAGCAGCTTCTTCCACTTATTCACACAGTTCTGATAGAACTGCTTGTTCTGCTGAACAGCAGCACCAACAGACTGAGTTTGTACTTGTTGAGTCTTTTTCATAAAAATTATATTAATTTATCTTTGTTTTTGCTTGAATATCAAGCGATTTTTGAGGAGACGGAATTCTTGTCCGTAAGATTAAATTAACTGATGCTTGAAAATTGTATAGTTAATTTCTTTGGTTATACTCTAATAACAATTGATATTTAGGTTTTTAAAGCAACTCTTAATAATCAGAAGACGCCATTTCGGCAGCAATTTCATCAATAAGAGAGAAACCGGAGTTATTAGAAGAGTTTTCTGTCATCAGATCTTTTGTACGGCGGGGTTCGGTCGGAAGCTTTTTCTTATCTCGTACCTTCAGGGCTTCTTCCTTAAGAACAGTACGTTTCTTTTCTTGACCTTGCCTATAAAGATCTAAAATATAATTGAAATTTTCATTAATGAACTTAATATCCTTGCCATGAAGCATGCGTTTCATATGAGAAGCTTCAGCTTCCGGCAGCTTGGCAGTCCTGGATTCAATCAAAAGATTAGCCTCGGAATTATAAAGAGATTCTTCAAGCCGCTGGTTTTCTTCTTTAAGCTTTTTAATATAAGAAAGAGCTTTGGTCATTTTTTCACGAGCTTCAAGAATTGGGCCGGAAATAGATTCCTTCATCAAAGCGGAATCAACACCAAGCTGAGTGCGAAGGCCTTCAAGAACAATGCGGGCCGTATTATTAAGGGCAGCCTCTTTGATAATAGAATAATCTACAATATTGCCAATTTTAGATTCAATGAATCGTTCGATATTTTTGGCAAGGGAAGCTTTGAACTTTTCAGCATCTGTTCGAAGAGCTTCAGTATATTTGGCTTTAATTGATTCAAGCAAAGCCTTATCCTTTGCATCTTTCTTCTTAAGAAGATTAACCAACTTTACCTTATGGTTTTCATCAATCTGCTTGACGAGTTCTAAAATTCGCTTTTCAGCTTCATCGTCATATTGATGAAGTGCAGATTCTACTTGAATTTGAACCTGCTTGTCAAATTCTTTTTTAATATCGGCAAGATCGGCTTCCGATAAAACATTCTTTAAACTTTCGGGAATTTTCATATTCTATTATTAAAATAAGTCGGTTTCGCGTTCAGCCTTTTTAAGCTTCTTGGCGATATTTTTCTTAACGATGGTTTTTAGTACAGAAGCGGCAGATTTGGCGTCTTCTTCTAAAATTGCCTGTACAAAAGATAAGCAATCTTTATCTAATTGTTTTACTTTCTTTGTTTTCTTAGACATAAGGTTATTTACGATTTGTAGTAATTTCGTTAAAGCTCTTAAGGAAGTCAATCACTGATCGTTTAATATAGTCGTTTCGGTCTCCAACTGGAAGATTCGTAAATTTCTTACTAGTATCATCGTAAAGTTTTTCCATTCGAATAGAACCGTCAGATTCACAAACAAACTGGGCAGACTCTAAAATACCGTCTACATAGGCGCTCGAAAAACTTGGATCCGAAACCGCATCTATGGCGACCATGCGCAAATTTGAAACTCTTGAATATCCTTCAGATGTTTCTGTCAGCTGACCAAGACAGCGAGAAGACATACCAACTTGAACGCCATTATTAAGGAGAGATTTCAAAAGATCGCCTTTAGGCGTACCAACTAAAACTTTAGACTTGCCGTACCAAACATTATTATCTTCCTTTAATTCAACAACCAAATGGCAAGCGGCTCCAAGATCAACTGAAGCAGATTCGGGGTGATTTAATTCTCCAAGTGCACGCCCAAATTTAATCTTTTCTTCAGTATAGCGATTAACTTCGCGGCGAAGTTCTTCAGCTGGATATAAACGATTATTTCTATTAATAATTTCAGAACCAAGATAAGGACCAGTCAAATATAAAGCCCGTTCTTTGTGAAGACTTTCTTCTTCATATAATATTTGTAAAGGATCCATTCGAGAAGGATCAGGCATTTCACAAATTAATTTATAAGGGGTTGTTGAAACCATACTTTATTAATAATTAAACTTATTTACGTATGAACAACTAATTTTTAAAAGATTAGCGCTTTTTGCAAAGATTTTTAATTAAATTTCATTCCTTAAATATCTTTCATGACTGATTTATCTCAAATCGCTTTAGAAATTTTTAATGAAGGAGTTTTTGATGATCCCGCAAAGTGGGACGAATGGGAAAGGAAGCTTGCCGATAAAGAACGAAGAGCTTCAGCCAGAGAAGAGGCTAAGGATTTATTAAGATATGATGATAACAAGTATGGCAGTTTAGCTAAAATCTTTAATAAAGGATCTGAATGGAGAAGGGCTTCCGTAGATCAATTAAGAAAATGGATGAAGTTAAACTCCGGCTTTTATATTACTGTTGTTGATACTGATCAAATTGGATCCGGTACTCGAGTTCCTCCGATTAAAATTACCGAACCTATTAATAATAGTTTTATTCCTCGCCAAATTAAAACATTTAACCGTGGAGAAAAAGCCTTAGGATATGGACGAAAAGGTTCAGCTCAAAATATCAAATTTAAAGATATTTCTAATGTTTCTGCGTTAAAGAAATATCCTGATATTATTACTTTTAATTTTGATGAAATGAGCCCTTCCGGAGCAAACAGGCATTCTTATCGAGTATTGGTAACTCCGAAAATGCCTTCTGAAGAAACATTGATTGCCTTTAATCCCACCGGTAAAGAACAATATAAAGAAATTGAAGAAGAAATTTAACCAATATCTTTTTCAGTAAGAATAATAAATTTTAAGCCGTTTTTGGATGCAAATTCAGAAGCGGCTTTCCATTTACTTTGATTTTGACTGAATGTTATTTGTTCAGTTAATAAAGTCTTTTTCCTTTTTCGCTTTGTTGCTTCAGGCTCTATAGTTTGCCGGTAAGGCTTAATTTCAATTAAAAAAGTTTCTATCTTATTTTCTTTTTTAAAAGAAGCAGCCAAATCGATATAATAAGTATGCCACTTATTATCTCCTTCCCAGAAATAAGGAATTTTTACTCCTTCTGAATTCCATTTGATACACTTGGGATTATTATCCAAAAATTGAAAATACTTTAACTCTAAACCTGAACGGTAAATTGCATATTCTCCAATAAACTTATGTTTATTTTTTGGATAAAAATAACCTTGATTATATCGTTTATTTCTAGCTAATCCTAATTCTCCCATTTTTAAACTGGTACAAACTGAGAATATTTTACCATTATTAGAGCTGGACTTTCCGTTGGTCGAATAATACCAATACTAATATTATACAGATGAGTATTCGTTAATGTCCCAACATCGCCCTGGTCTATAAACAGCTTATAGTTTCCTGTAGTTTCATTCGGCAATAATATTTGAATATTTTGAGGAGCAACTGAAAGGTTCCTGGGGTCTAAAATAAGAGTATTATCAATATGGTAATTTTGTAATGTTATTTTATCAATATAAAGATTAACGATAAGAGTATTTGTTGAAGATAATGAGCTTGGCCGAAAATAATATTTTCTAGTTAAAAGATCTGTATAAATATCAATTAAACTTCCACTAGTTGTATTACTTATAATATAATTACTTCTTGCTAAAGCAAAATAAGGATCTATTTGTATTTTAGTATAAGCGTTATTACTTAGTTCACCGGGATGAGTACCAGTATAATTAAAATTAGTAGAATTCTTTAAAAATGGTCCTTTAGTATAAGCTGAAAATGATTCAAATATCAATAAGGGGCCACAATAATATGTAGTAAAGCGATAATTACCTGAATCTTCAACACAAGTAATATAACGAAGGGCGGCCCTATCAGTAAAACGCTGAGATAAAGTAACTTCACCCTCATTATTAAGATATAATTCATTAACTAAATCAGTGGCTTCATGAGGTCCAACAAAAAATGGAGAGTTCCAAATTTTAATTTGATTAGGATTAGAGCTTATACTTTGAGTAGCTTCATATCCATTATTAATAGTAAAGGAACTAAAATTTCCGCCAATTTCATCTGGAATAATACTTGCTGGTAATTTATCATTAGCACCGATTAAAGGGATTGTTCCATTTGTAGTTCCTGTATTTTGATAAGCAGCAGTTTTAATGCCAATAGTATTAGTCAGATAAGATTTAAATGAAGCTTCTTCTAATCCATAAAAAACATTAATTTCTGAATTATTCGGGCCAAAAGGTGCAATAGATACGCCTAACCCGTCTAGTGCTCCGATTCTTAAAGTTTTAGCAGTTAGTGTTGTACCCGGATTACTAGAATTAACAATGCCAATTCCTCCGCTCACACTATCTGGAATAAATGAAGCATCTAATTTACCATCAGCCCCAGTTGCTGGAATAACTGGGTCAGGTCCGGATGTTGCTGTTAAAGAAGAATTGAGGAAATAATTAATACCTTTCCATATTTCTCCAGTTGAATAATACTTTTCAAAAACAGAAACACTAAAACCAGGAGTTTCCTCACCATTATTATCCTGTGCTGTAAAAGCAAAACCTTGAATAAAATCAGACGGAGGATTTACTGGCGGCAAACTAGAAGAAGATGTAAAACCAATAATATTTCTTGGCATGAAGCTTCTATCAAGTTTACCTAAAAGTTCAGGCGCAGCTCCTGTTCCGTAGGTTTCAGGAATAGTCGGAGGATAAGGTCCTGCTGGGGCGATAGATAGAATATTTAAAGAGTCTTTAACTCTTGCAGTATCTAAATTTACTGATATAAGAGATTTATCTCCAGCATCACTCCCTACAATATAAATTGGGCCAGTTCCAAATATAGTAAAACTATTTCGTTCTGAAGTTAATCCTTGGTTAGTTTCGAACCAAATACCAGAAATTTTGGTACTAGCAAAATCTTGAACTTTCTTAACAGCATTTGCAGTTGCTGCTTCAGTAGTAGAAGTAGAATTTGTATTATCATTTAATTTAACAATACCTGAAGCCGATACAGAAGCTGCAGGAATTCCAGTTAAAGAACTCCAGCCAATATTTGCCGGGAGAGTAATAATACCATTGACAGGAGTATAATTTGTTCCTAAAAAGGTAATAGAACTAATGGTTCCAGACGGTGTAGTAATTCCAGAAATATCATCCGCAGTATAAGTTCCTGGAGTTTTAGTGACTGTAATCCAATAGGTTCCTTGGACATTTCCTCCTAGAACAAAAATCATATCTCCTTGTTTAGGAGTAATTCCAGTAGTAATGCCATTAATAAATATTACAATATCATTTATATTATCAGCAGAAGCTATATCAAACTTATCATATAGGGCAATATCTCCAATGACAGATTCAGGTAATTTACCCCGGGCGTCTAAAACAGGAATTTGTCCAGATGCTGTACCGGTATTAATAAGAGCAGCAGTACCTAATCCTAAAGCTTCCCTGCTTTTTACTGCATCAAGATTGAAGGAAATTAATGCTTCTTCACTTCCTTGTACAGTAGTAGTAATTGGTCCTCCAATGGTGAAATTTAAAGAGGTAGCTTCAGTAACAGTTATGGTACTGTTTGTTACTGAAATTCCATTGATATAAGATTTCCCTGTCTTGTCACTAATACCGGACTTTTGCATGATGTTCAAATATTTAAGATTTGATCAAGGAAGAGCTCCATAGGTTTATTTCGGCAAGCTTTGGTATTGCCTTTGACCGTAAACCAGTTTCCAAATGTAACAATAAAGAAAAGTTTATAATATTCTTCAATATATTTTAAATCACAATCATAATTCCAGGCAGTACAAAGTCCATCATCCTCTTTTTTATTGGGATTCCATTCAGGCATAATATAAATGCTATTAGGCATAGAACAAATAGTTGCCAAGCATCCAATGGTCATATCTTCGGGGGCTGATGTTTCATGAATATCACAGTCATTAGCCATTTTAATCATCTTATCTAAAATATTATTTTTAATAATATAGCATATTCCGGAAAAAATACTGCCTGGCCGATGAGAGGCAGCAAACATACAGCTTTCGGTATCATAAAACTTATCAAATATCTCCCGATGTGCAATCATTGTATCTGAATCAAGTTTAATTGATACTCCGGCCCTCCCTTTAGTAGATTTTTTTATTTCTTCTAAAATACCAACGACACATTCTTTACCGTTTAAATTATGTTTTCTGTCAAAAGTGGATTGACGATAAAAAATGCCAAGTTCATTTAATTCTTTAATCTTTTCTTCTGAAATGGGATGTTTATTATCATCAATAACATTTACTTCAACATCATCGCCTAATACATATTTGGCTGAAAGAGCACTGTATTTTACAATCTCTTCATCTTCTTTATATGTAAAAATGTTTACAAAAAACTTTTTCATTTGATATTCAAAAACTTATAAATTTCCTTTAGTTGATCTTCAGTAAAATCTTCCTTTGTAAAAATACGTTCAGAAGGAGAAGAAACATTATTTTTAATTAACTCAACTCCAAATTGATTTTTAAAGAAAATCGGTAAATCAGATAATTGAACAACTAATGGTTCAAATCCTTCTTTTCTGATATGTTCAAAATATTTTTCCTGTTGAATTACATGTTCATCGCAGCAAACTAATTCTCTTGTAATATAAGGAAGAGACCAAAGATGTTCTTTAATAAAATCCTCTTTTGATAAATTAAAATTATAGTATTTGTTATATTTGTTTTTCCAGGACCAATTCAGCCATCTTAGAAATCTTTTAAATGGATCTTCTAAAACTACAAACTTAATATAGTCAGGATAAGCATGGCATTTTGCTATATTTTGAATAACATTCTTTTCGAAACAATATTGCGGATTATTCCAGATAAAAGAATGATCCTGAATAGTATCATATGTTCCGTCATGAACCATTGAAGTTTTTAAAATAGAAGAACAACCATTTTTGCTGATAATAAAAGAAATAAATTTTAATTTATGACAAATATTAGCTCGAACAAACCAGCATCCTCTAATAAATGGTGTTTTGTTCAAATACATAAACCAATAATTTTTGGAAATTGGATTATATTCTAAACGGTAAACTTGATTTTGATAATCTACATAAAATCCTTGTTCATCTTCATGATAAATTTTTATTTCTAAATTCATATTTGGAGAAGTTATAATCATTTTCTCCAGGTCAATGTCAATAGGAAATTTAATTGGTCCTTGAACTAATTCAGATTTCATTTTTTAATAAAATTATTATATGCCTCTTTATATTCTTCTGTATCTCTGGTGTATTTGTCACAAACAAAACAATGAATATTATGATTCCAATATTGACTTAGAATGTTATAGGCGACATTGGCCCGAACAGTAGAAATAATTACATTAAAACCCTGGACGACTAATAAAAAAGCAATTCCTGCAATTATTTCATTATTTTTTATTCGATCTTCGTCAGAATATCCTAAATCATGGGTAACAAAATGTCGTACTCCATCTCCATCAAGAACAACTGTTGGATGAATATTTCCATTAGATTCCCGATATTCAAGAATCTTTTTAGCCAATGTCGATTTTCCAGATCCGCTTTCTCCACAAATACAAAGGATAGAAGGTGAATCTTCAGCTTTAAAGCATTTATTAAATTGATTTATTTTTCTAAATTTTTCTTCATCCATCAAAAAAATCCTTTATCTCTCAAATGTTCCATAGCAAAAGGAACTGAATTATCTTGTGCTTTTCTTCCATCTCGCTCAGAAGTATGAGGGTGTTCATATATATATTTGATTATTTCTTCTACTGTTTTAAAATGAGGCATACATGGTTCGGTAACAAAAGAATCTCCTAAACTACGGTAACCTTTAAAATAGAGTTCGCAAACAGGAAGAGTATATTTTTGAATATATCGCCAAATATTTTCTTCGGTAAAATTAAAAACAGGAGAAAATCTAGTATGATTTTCTTTTTGAACAATATAATGGTCTTTACTTCTTACTCCTTCGTCAGAAGCTCTGAATTGAATAGAAACTAAATCAATATTCTTTTCTTTAATAAGTTTTTCATTAGCTAAAGCTTTGGCTTCCATTAATTCATAAGAAGTATTTCTTTGATAGTCTAGACCTAAAGAATTATCAAATTTAAAAAACTTTTTCTTAAAGAGAAGCTCATAGATATTGATTATATGATTTACTTCCGGAAAATCAAATCCTGACCAGGGAACATAAACAGAAAAATTATCAATTAATCCTGCCTGTTTAATAAGATGAAGTCCGACCAAAGAATCTTTACCTCCGGAAAAGAAAATAGCATTATGCTTTGTTGAATCAATATTTTCCTTTAATAAAGAAATAGCTTCTGCTTCTATATCGATAAGCTCTATAGATTCATTATCTCTTATTTCTTTTATTAAATCAAAAATTATAGATCGAAAATTATCTTCTCCTAATTCAGTATCGAAATTATAACAATAAGAATTTGTATTTTTATCATCGACTGGATAATGAGAATTTATTTTACATAATATTTTATTTTTCGGGAGAAGTTTCTTAATAAATTCAAAATATTTTTCACTTTCCTCTTTTCTATTATAATCACTAATGAAAATTACAAGTGAAGCAGCATTTATTCCCTGTTTAATTTGGTCAATATATTCTTTATGTCCGGGACAATCATAAAAACAAATTTCAAGCTCGAAATAATTACAAAAGATTTTTGCACATTTAATAGTTCTAGTATCGTCATTTCCATAAATGTCTTTACCATTGGAATAATGAACTTCCTTCATTAAGGCATCAGGATTGACTGTTCTCCCAGTTAATACTTTTATTGCTTTGGAAATGAAAGTTGATTTACCAGAATCTGGTGGTCCTACAACTGCAATTCTAACTTGCTTTGACAAACACATTAAATGTATTATAACATAAAAACCCGGATAAGTTTTTCTTATCCGGGTTTCAAGTTTATATTATGAAAAAATCATTTATTAATAACTTTAATTTGATCCATATCTCGAATTGGTACGAATTCTAAAATATACCAATCTAATGGTTTTTCTGCTTCAACCAAAGAAACTGTAGAACCGTCTTTAGCAATAAAAGAAATAGAACAATTAAGCGGTTTATAGATTACTATTCTAATTAAATCGCCAATTCGATTATTAGTGAAATCTAAAATTAAAGATTCGATAGTTGAATCTACAGAATTAATATAAATTACATTACCGTTTAAAGTAGTATCAAAAATCCATTTTTTATTAATCTCATCATAAACATAATGATTTTCTAAAGAAGTTGTATTAAGAACATCAATTTCATTTACTCGAGAAATTAATAAATCTTTATGAGCATTTAAATCAGTATTATGCTTTTCAATAGCATCTGCAATAGCTTTATCCATTTCATCCTTGTTAGGATATTCCGGCTCTGGAGGAAGTGGAGGCTTACAGTTATAAATCTTTACATAAAAAACTTGAGATTTAATTGTCTTATTACCGGCAACCTGAAAAATAAATTCTCCATCCATGACTGCAGTTCCTTCAGCCACCGATTGAATATATTCAAGTAAAGCTTCACCAGTAAAGGAGACTTGTCCAGTCCAAGTAGTTTGGTCAAATAATGTAAAATCGACAGAAGTAACTAAAAGACTATCTTCAACTCCAACTTGGCCTTTCTTATAAAAATTCAAAGTAATATTGTTAACTGATTCAAAACAAGCACAAGTAGGAAGATCAAATTCTAAAGAAAGATCTTGAGTTTCTCCATAATAGACAATAGGCCAGGGAGTAATCAGCTTTTTAAATTTGTCAAATTCTAAGACAGTCATTATGACTTGTATTTAAAATAAAAAATCCCATGGAGAATTGATCTCCATGGGATTTCATTCAAAGACTATTAATATCTGGAAATTTAATATTTTCTAATGTCTTTCGATCATTATTCTCTAAAGCAACTTTCGCTTCATCCTCTAATCGTTGCTGAATACCAATGATTTGAGCCCCTGGAAATAATGCTCGAGCAGCAGCATTTAAAATTTTAGTAATCATTTCATCAAGAGTTAAACCTCGAGTTGCCGCTAATGTTCGAACAAAATCAGCTTCTGGGATTGTTGAATCTGGATCTGCTTGAAGAGCCCGGGCTCCTTTTTCTTGTTTCTCCCAAGTATCAAATTCTGCTTGAGAATAATTTAATTTAAGGAGATTTGCAGCATTATCAGCAGCCTCTCGAACTTCTTTAATTTTTAGCTCATAAAGAACTTCAATCGGAAAAATCCAAGAATTAGATTCTTCATCCCAAACTTTTCGGTCATCATCGGGTTCAATATCCGTCCAAGTTTTGGCTGGATTTTTACCGATTTCGGTAATGATATTAAGCTTTTTACTTTGCTTATCCCAATATTTTTTATTCCTGAAATCAACCTTAATACTCCATTTTTGAGTCTTCTTGTCAAAGACTGTAACTTGATTTTCAGCAGTTTCCAATGGTTCTTTATCCGTTACATTGGAAGGCAACGGCATATAAGGTTTAGATTCCGGGTTTTTCTTGGGGCTATAATAAGGATTAGGGACAGGAGAATATAAGCAAAGATATTCTTTTGTTTCAGGATCAAACAAATAATATAAAAGTCTAATATCGGGATAAATTGGTTCAGCTGAATCCGTCATATGTCATTAGTTAATGACAATTAAGCAATAAGTTTTCTTATTTCCAAAATATCAAAACATATTACTTTAGTTCCATTAGTTGTAGTCTTCTCAAAAGAAGTATGATAATGTCCGTTAAACCAAACTTCGGGATTTAATATATTAATAATTTGACAAATATTTGATTGTTCTTCCATAATATCATCAATTAACCTTTTATCAAATTTACAACGTCTTTTAAATTGTTTATCATCTAAAGTATCTGGACGTGGACCAGTATGTGCTAATACTCCAAAAATTTTAATATCCTTAAGCAATAAAAGTTTTGCAATATTAAGCGTTGTTCTTTCTGATCTAAACCAAGTACTACCTTCTTTCAAAATAGCCCGGTCAATTGATACAGCGCCTCCCCAAATAAAATAAATTTTATCGTTAATAGAAACAAGACTATTATCTCTAAGATGAATAATATTTGGCCATTTTTTCTCTACTTCAGATTTTATAGGATTTAGCCAATATTCCGGGTTATCGTGATTTCCTCGGACAAGATAAACAATATTATTTCTTAATTTAAGCTGCTTAGAGAAATAATTATAAAATTTGGCGGGGTTTTCTTTATAAAATCCTATTTCACAATCACCTAGAATAATAATATGAGAATCTCTAATATTAAGTTCTTTAATTTTTTGAAAAATGCCATTTATATCTTTATGAAGATCTCCACAAAGATAAACATTACCATTTATTGTGTGTTCAATATTCATTTATGTGATATTCTTTAGGATTAAATGTTGCATAAGTTGCTACAATTCCCTTAAATCGTCCTTCCCGGTAAAGTCTATCTATACAAGAACCTAAACAATTCCTTTCAGCATTATCAATACATTCTTTTGCCATTTTATCAGAAAGATAAAGAATAATTACACCATAACCACTAAAACCTTTTTCTTGAAGTTTATCTCTATCAACCAAGATAGAAGCAGTTCCTATTTTATAAGTTTGAAAACTCTTTTCGGCAAAAACCCCAAAATCCATCTCGTCTATTTTATGGTTAGTTTTAATAGTATAAGTTTTAGAGTTACTAAAAGTTTCAGGAAGAAAACCAATATCATTTAGATCTTCAAATTTTGTCCGTGGAACAATATCAAATAAAATAACCGGATTAGCATTAGGGTCACTGTTAGGAATGACTATAATTTCATCTCCTTTAATATTTTCATAAATTAAACAAGGAATAAAATCATCGATAAGATTTTTCATTTCCTTGAATGTAAATTTATATTCGTCAATAAAATTATATCGGTCAATTGCTTCAGGAAAATATTGAAGATTAAGGGTATTAGTATCAATATTATTAAACATTCCTAAAAAGTTTTCAGGATTTAGAAATGTTGGGCAATTTCTAATCCAGTAAGAAAGTTTATTTCTTTTCTTAAGGAATTCTTTATTTTCTTTTTTATCTTTAAGGTTTTCATGAATATAAACAATATAGATATACAAAACTATAAAAATAGCTAAACTGGCTAAAAAAGCAATTCTCATATCAAAGGTTTATATCTTGTTCCACATCAAACTTGGCAATCAATCGTTCAGATTCAGCCTCAAGTTTTCTTTTAATTTTGTTTACTAAAATCTTATTATTTTTAGATGAATGCTTACTTCCTCCAATTGAGGAGATTCCATCTGTTAAATCTGAAGCATACTGCATATTAGCCAGGACTTCTAAATCAAATAACTTAGCTTGAAAGTTCTCTTCCAAGGCCTCAATAATTTTTTTACAATTATTAATTACAGGTTGAAGTTGAACAATTAATGCTTCTTGTTTATTACATTTTTCAAGAGTATTTTCAATTTGCTTTTCATACTCTTCTACTAAAATATCTTTTCCTCTCTTTTGAGCAATATCTTTAGAAGATTCTTGAAGTTTAATAAGCTCTTCTAAATCTTTTAATTTTCTTCGTTCGTTATTCAACCGCTGAATAAGAACATTAAAAGATAATTTCAGAGGTTCAATTTTGTTTAATTGATCCTCTTTTAATTTCTTTATTGTTTTTTGAATATTTGATTTAAACAATCCCATTTATTACTATTATACTCTTTTCTTTAAAATCGAAGGTGATTAATGTAAAAAACAAAAAATCCGAAGAACTAATTAAAGCTCTTCGGATTTTTAACCACAAATAATAAAATGAATTACGGCAACGTAATTACATCTTATATTTTATAAAAAATCTAAATTTTTAAAGGTGATTGAATAGAATTTATTACTTCTTGAATAAGATTTTTAAATCTATCTTTATCTGCATGCCATTCTGAATCCCAAACCTCAATTAATTTAATGCCTTTCTTTTCACAAGCTTTTTGCTTTTCTTTATGATAACCCGGTTTTCGTTTCTTAGTTTCATCATGCCAATATTCGCCATTATATTCAAGAGCCAACTTTAATTCAGGAAGATAAATGTCTAGTTCTTTTGGCTTAATAACTGTTCTGTCATTCTCCAAAACTTGACCGGAATAAATTGATTTAATAAATTTACAAAGTTCAATCTCTCCCCTTGAACGCTTATAACTCTTTGCACATTTATAACAGCCTTTGCCGTTCAAATGACCATTTGCTCTTTGCTCGAAAGGCCCATGGATAGGACAAATTATAATAATCTTTTTGGCATGTGATTGATAAACTACTGAAGAATAATCATATTTGTTACCATGAATAGCTATAGCTCTTTCTATAAATCCCTTAGTTGTCAACTTTTGATTTCTTGCACACTTGGGACATCCCGTTCCTTGAAGATGAACTCTAGGATTTTGTATAAAGAATATTTTATCTTTTTTGCAAAAAATTTTTACATTTGTGTGATTATTGACGTAAACTGTTTCTGAATAATCATATTTGTCTCCATGAACCTGCTTTGATTCTTTGATAAAATCTTCTGTAGTCTTAGCTGTTCGATTTGAACATTTTGCACATCCAAACCCTTTTAGGTGAGATCTTGGATTTTGACTGAACAAACCATGAATAGGACAAATTATTAAAACATTTGTATTAGCATTTTTATAGTTGACTTTTGAATAATCATATTTGCTTCCATGAATTTGTTTTCCTAATTTTATAAAAATTTCAGTGTTTAAAAATCTTCTTTGTCTTTTTATCATAGACAAGAGAATAAAATATGCCTGAATTCTTTAAGGTATTAATTGAATGAATTTAACGAAAATAAATGTCTTTATCCAACAAAGAACAACGGATTTTCTTTTACTCCAAAAGCATTTCGGTCAATAAGTTCTTTTTCAAGTTCTTCAATTTCTCTTTGACCTTCTGCTCGTAATCCAAGACCATCCGTTAATTGACCTCCTCCAGTAAGAGCAACAGAACCAAATTTTCCTCTAATTGATCCCAATGCCACTTTAGCTTGAGCAAGAGAATATTTGTATACCCACATTTCACGCAAGATCTCTCTAAGCGGTTTTTCCAGATAAACTTGAAGAACTGCATAAAATGAATCAGTATATCGAGGTTCAGGAAGAATTGTAAAATACTGTGTTTCAGGATTAAAATAAAAAGAACGATCTAAAGCGAGAACTCTTCGGCGAGTTTTAAGAAATTCTTGAAGACAGTGAAAACTAAGAAGGTCGAATCCACGGTTTGAAAACTGGTAACTATAAAAAGCTTGCGCTGAAAGAACACTTTGAATAGAAAACAATGAATAGGGACTTCTATTAGAACTTTCATCATAGCTGATTACTTGAGCACAGCGCCTGTAATCCATCAAGTCATAATCAAAGGCATTGGCAAATTCAGTCGGAACATTATCTACTTTTTCTCCTTCAATGGTAAAATCTTGTTTTTTACTAATCTTGAAGAATCCACATAACGAAGAATTATATGTAGTAATTTCATCATATTGCTCAGCAGTAATTACTTCGCAATTCTTAACAGACCTGTCCCATGTCGAAGGAAGCTCTTCAGCTGGTATATCCCGCAGGGCAATATAAACGCGTTCTAACCGTTCAATAGTTTTATCATATGTCTTATTAAAAAGATTTTCAGGCCTTACATGCCCTTCTTGAGCTGCTGCTTTGGAAGCAATTGTACAAAGTTTGCCAATATTAATTCCTTTTCCTTTTTCATAAATTCTAGAATCAAATAAAAGAATTTCCCGGTCCTGGACATATTTGGAAAAGAATTCAATAGCAATTGAAATAAATTCAAAAACCATATCGCGGTGCAGTTCTACGCTGACGATAGGATAACCAAGACTCCGCATAATTCGATCGGCCAAATCCTTAAATGTTTTGGTTTTATTATTCAGATTTGTAGATAAAAATGCCTTTACGGGCTTAATTTCACAGACATCTTGATTACTCATTTTAGATATTTAAAATCTTAATTCTCAGTTCTCTTTTTCCATTTAAATACTATCGATCTTTATGAGTAACAATGTTTTAATTAATGATAATTTTATTAGCAAAAGGGCTGATTTTAATACATTAGTTGACGCATGTAAAGGTTTTACTCATACTTTAGATAATCAGCAAGATTTTCTTTCTTTTGAATTAGACGATATTCAAAGTCTAGAATTAATTCCTGGTGGATTTTATACATTTGGAAATTATACGTGGAATCTAGAAAATCCCGACCCTATATTAGAAGAAAATGGTTCATGGTCAAGGTATGGAGGTCTTTGGAGTAATTGTTGTATTGGTACGCCAGATGAACAATCCGCCCCTCTTTTAAATGAGGAAGGCGTTTGGATTAATGATACGTCAAATGGCGTTATTTCTTATTATTACAAACTATTAACTACAGAACAACAAGAACAAATTAAAAGTACTGGTATTGGAGAATCTACATTTACTGTAGCTTTTCCTCCGATGAAGATTCAGAGGCCTTCGCCATATAATTTTACTCCTATCAATGTCATTGATAGGAACTTCTTTAAAAATAGACCTGGGCAGCACTCTTTTATTTCATTTGGAGCTTATGATACAAATCAACCAAATCTTCAATTTAGGTTTGTTGTAAATTTTAGAAATATCTATAATTCAGCTACAGATACTTGGACGGTTTATATAGGTAATTCAGTTAATGAACCTTTAGCTAATTGTGCTCCGGTAGAAGGCTGGGACGGATTATCTTTTAAAAAATTCAAATTTGAATATGCTCCTTCTGCCAATGATGGCATCATTGGCAGATTATATATTTTAGATGAAACAACTGGAGATTGGAGCATTATTCGTGAAAATTTTGTAGCTTCTAGAGATATTGCTACATATAAAAATGCTCCAGAATGGGGGTGTTACTCAACTGCGGGTTTTGCAACTATTGTTGTTAGGGATTTTAATTTTAAAGCATTTATCCGTTCAGAATATAGGTATATTCTGAACGGAGTTATATTCCAGTCTTCTGTTGATTTAGTTAATTATTGTTTTGATAATTATTCTTATAATATTGGAGGAACAGGAAATGTTAATATTGATTGGTTCTTTAATAATCGACAAAATCAAATTGATTTAAGTTCTGGAAAAATTACTTTTGACAAAGAATGGTTTCCGGCAGATGAAACTTTTAATTTTGACTATTTCCAAAAGAAAAATAAAACATTAAAAATTTCCGGAGATAAAGGCAGTATCACTTCTTTTGAAAATCCAGGTAAAAAAATAGCTCGAATTAACTTAAAAAGTTGTTCCAATCTTCAAATATTAGATTTAAGTGACAATCCTATTCAAGAATTGGATTTATCAGCAAATTCCAATCTTACTAGTATTAATGTTTCTAATTGTTCCCAGCTCACTAGATTAATTCTTCCCAAAGGCACTGATTCTAAATTAGAATATCTTAATATCTCAAATACCAAAATTAGTAGAATTGATTTATCTGACCTTAATACTTCTAAAGTTGATCTGGAATTAGTTTTTGACCAGCTGGCATTAACAAGCCTTGATATTACTGGAATTAAGTTAAAAAATCCCGATACATTTGGAGAAGGAGTTATTAATGTTCAAAATGACTTGCAGTATATTAATATTTCAGAAACCAATCTTTTAACAAATAAGGCAAATTTGGAAAAATTTCTTAATCTTCTTCCGAATAGATTCGGGAAAGAAGCTGGAATTATATACATGTACGGTAAAAAATATACTTCAGGCGGTATTCAGGGTTCTTCTAAAGCCATTGCCAAAACTTTAGATACTCTTAAAACTTATAACTGGCTTTTCTATCTATAATGTCTAATATTGTACAATTTAGTGATTTAGAGAAATGTAAATCTCTTGGATTGAAAAGTCCAATATTGATTTTACAGGATGAATCTTCCATTAAAGCTTCTCTCTTAATAGAAGAACTAGGCGATATGCTTAAGCCGACAACTATAGCTTTTCCCAAAGGACGTTTTATTTGGAGTAAATGGACATCTAACGGAACAATAAGTTGCTATGATGATTCGGCCGGAGGTACTAAGACAACAATAATACAATATCCTTATTCTGAAGTAAGTACATCATATAATATAATTACTGGAGCAGTTCCGGTAAATTTTGATTTAACTTTTGATAAAAGCTGCTATATTACATGTAAAGAAGGTTCTCCTACTTCATTATTCATTTATACTGGAACGGTTAGTAAATTGGACCTTTCAGCTTGCCCAAGTATAAGATCAATTTATTTTAATGGACCGAATACAATAGATACTGATATTTTAGACCTCAGAAATCTTTTTAATTTTAATATTTTAAATGTAAATGAAGGTAATTCTATTAAAATTATTTTAGGATACTCTAAACTCCACAAAAAATATTATATTTTAAGTAATTTTACTCATGGAAGAATTATGAGTAATAATATTAGTAATATTATTCCATTTATTTCTCCATTAAATCCTTATAATGTTCCTACTCCATTTTATACGGTGAATTATCTTAATGAACAGTTTACGGAAAATGAGCTTCAAATAGCAGCAGATAAAAATATTATTCCGATCAATGTCCGATAGCTATATTAAACTTTCCCAAATTGCTTTATCATCATTAGAAAATTTACTTCCTAATGATAATCAAGTTTCTTTACCTGGATTATCAGATAATGGAGAATTATCTGATCTCAATCAAACAGCCAGATTTGTCCAATATAAAAATACATTATCTCCTGACTGTATTGCTTTAACTTTATTGCCGGATATTAATACGGTATCTTTTGGCTATCATATTAGCCAAGTTGCCGAAACAGAAACAAGAAAACTTTATGTAGAAACAAATAATAAAGTTTTTAGATACCTTGATATTAATTCAGCTGAAGAAGATATTAATGCACAATTTACAATTTATGAAGGAAATCAGGCAATTAATTCTTTAATATTTTCTCCTGTTGTCCTTGATTCAAGTGGCATGATTATTCAGAATAAAGATTTAATCAAGAGTTTTACTTCCAGAAATCAAAATATTACTTCTTTAGAATTGAATCTTCCTTCTTGTTCAGAATTAACTGTCTATGAAACAAATCTTTGTTATTTGAATTTAGCCCCAGAAATGAGATTTACTTATCTTGATATAAGAGACTCATTAATCACGGGAACCTTTGAAATAAATTTAAATTCGCAAATTCAAAATATTAATCTTTCCAATAATGTTATCCAGACTTTGATTATTAATGGAGATCATACCATATTGAATACTTCTAATACAGATTTTCTTACTCAGAAAGCCAACCGTTTAAGTTATGTTAAATTTAATAACTGTAGTGTAGAAGATGACCTTCAAGACGCCCTGAACAACGGTGGAATTCAGTATGATATTGAGTAAAACTTTTACGCAAGCTTGACGTTTCATTTACAATAACAAATTAATAGACAATATATTATAAATAATTACATGTCTAATAATGAACGTATGTATGCGATTGTGTTTGATTTAGATACAGATAAATTGAAAGCTTTGTATCATAATACTTCATGGAATAATGCTTATAAAGATATTGAAAAAGTATTAGTAAAAGAAGGTTTTAAAAGGCAACAGGAATCAGTATATTTTGGAGATAAAGATAAGATAAATGCAGTATCATGTGTTTTGGCAGTTCAAAAATTAGCAAAACAATTGACTTGGTTTAGTGAGTCAGTAAAAGATATACAAATGTTAAGAATTGAGGAAAATAGTGATTTGGGGAAAGCTATTAAAAATACTTATTTGTGATTATGATTTCTTAATTCAGTCAAAAAATTTTCTACTGACTCAACAAGATCTAAATATTCTGGACTCTTTTTTATAGCTTCTACAAACTGTGGATCTTTCAAAAGATATGATTGTTGATAAAATTTATAAATCGAATCATCGTCTTCCTTTATGTGTTTTAATGGTTCGGATTTATATTGTTGGGGAAGTGAGTTTGTTTTCATATAAATTACATTAAACGGGTTGAATATCTCCGGCTCCTTCCTCTGGAGCTCCTATTTCACTAGTCGCTGCTGGTCCGCCTCCAAATTCGGGCGGATTTTCAGAACCTCCCATTTCACCTTCTGGAGAACCTCCCCCAAGATTCATACCTTCACCAGGTAACCCTTCTCCACCCATTCCTCCGCCGGGTTGTTCTCCACCTTCACCTGTAATCATATTTTTCCAAGTAGGGCCATATTGACGACGCTGTTCAATTTCCCAAAGCAAAGCCGCCTCAGTCTTAAGGAATGCAATATTAGCAAGAATTTCCTTATCCGACCAGTCAAAATATTTCTTAAGGGCATAAATCTTAGAAATAATTTCATTAGAAGAAACGGCATTAAAGATGTCATTTCTCATTTGAGCAATTTGAAGCTCTCTCATGAGATAATAAGAACCAGGCTGGTTAAACTTAATATCTATATGATTTTCATGAAGATGATAACGTTGCCATAAACCTTTAAACTTAAGATGAGTAATAAAGGCTTGTTTTAAAGCATAAGCAAATGAACGTTGAATATCAGTAATAAAATCAGCAAACCGCAATTCTTCTACCAAGATCTGGCTAGGATCAGAATTAACTGCTTTTTCGGAAAAATTAAGATAAGAAGAAGGAACTTTTAAATCTCGATAAAGAGCTTTTAAGAAGAAATCCAAGTCTTTAATTTCCCCAAGATTATCCCCGCCCTTTAACGATGTAACACTAATTGCTTCACCATTCATAGGCTTAGCAAAATAGTAAGCATCAGTCATGGCTTGAGGATTATAGCGTTGGCTAATATCCCCAGTATTAATATCCATAACTTTGGATTTCCAATAATTATCCATGAGCGTTTTAAGATAACGCTCAGCAGCAGATGGAGTCATGTTTCCTGTTGGAATTGTAAAGACTAATCGTTCAGGAGCACGTACCAAACGATAAATTACAATAGCATCTTCAATGTAAGAAAGCTGGATATATCTCCTTCTTGCACGTTCAATAAAAGGAACCATATATTCTCCGTCAGCATCCCATTGTCCGGAATAAACATAAAAAAGCTGATTAGCTTGATAAGGCACTAATTCAATCTTTTGAATCTTATTGCCGTCATTCGGGTCATAAATCGGCTTTCTTCCTATGAAGGAATCAATAACTCGGGCAGCCTTTGACTTCCAAATCGTATCTACAAGATCTGCCGAAATATCAATTACTCCTAAAATTCCTTCCTTTAAATTTTCAGGTTTTGCATCATTTACAATAAGTTCCAGAAAAACTTCTCCCTCGACAAGATAACGCCAACAATAAGAAGACCCTTTTTCTTCAAAATTGAAAAGTTTTTGAAAATAATCAAATTCATCCAAAAGAGTTGATTCCTCTACTACGTCAGCATTAGGCTTGGAATACCTCATTGTAGCGACACGTCCCCGGTCATCAACCGTAATAAACTCATTAGTAATATGCTCCAAAGCATTTAAAATTTCTGAGTACTGCGCCATCATTCTGTACTCATAGAGTCTTGCGCTTTTGTTGTCGTTAAGCGTCGAATAATAAATTGAACCGTATGGATAACGCCCGAAAACTCCCTGGGCAAATTTTTCATCAGGCTTATCATAAGTGACAGAGACTGCATTATTAGCTAACCCTTCCCTGCGGCGGATTCCTGTATTGTAAAATAATTCATATTTTGGATTCGCTCCCGCCGTATCGAGTTCAATAAAGTTACCAAGAACTCTTGAATTCTGGCTAAGCTTGGACAATGCTTTACCAAGATTAGTTTTAAATCTCTTTTTGGTCTCTGCCATAATTTTCTATATTTAAAGTCCTTTAAAATAAGTCTTTATTAAATCTTTAGTTTGCTGCCATTTAAAATACTTTCATTTTATTTTAAAATATTCTTAAAATGTTCAAGTGTGGAATTTAAACAATCTTAATAAAGAATCCTTTTTCTTTTGAGATAGAAGTAAATCCGGCATTATTAAAAACATAAATGTCAAATATAGTTCCTGTAACTAAACTTTTAGGCAGTTTAAATTTAATAAGATTTTCACTCATTGAGATTATTTCTTCAGTAATTGCAAATCCAGAAACTTCTCCCATCTTAATTGTATCAATGGTAACAGGGGTCAGTCCTTCTGGCTCTAAATCAATAGGATCAACTGGTTTAACTAAGAGTCCTGTGCATTGATTGGCAAAGAAAGACCGCCCTTCAATTATTAAAGTTTTTTCAGATTCAATGGAAATATAATTTTCAATTCCTTTTCTCAACCGGATATTATCGACAATTACATTAGTAATGGAAGGCCATCCATCTTTATTAAAATATTCTATTCCTTTTTCTCCGATTTTAGCTACATTTGTATTATAAGCTATTTCGTTCTCTACCGAAGTAATAACTCCGAATTTTTGAGAAGGCCTGTTAAAAATCCATCCTTCAATGGTAAATTCGGATGTTCCATGAATAAGCCAATTTTGATTTTCTTCGGCTGTTCGAGGATAATCAATTACAAAATTGCCGCCCCATAAAGCTTGACATCTTATTTCTTGAGAACCAGTCTGTAATTCCTGAGGAGTCTGCCAGGATATAAAAAAATAGGGATTAGTAAATGCAGCAAAATTAGTAAACATTTGCCAAATATCTCCGAAGAATTTTGTATAAAAATTTACGCTAAGATTGATTTTAATAGGAGTAGGCTGTTTATATCTTATCTCCTTAGGAGACATATATGTTCTTGGCTGTAGCTGCTTATTAAAAGATCTTGTACTGTCGAAAGCAATTGACTGGACCTCTCCAACTACAACCGGTAAGGTAATATTACCAGCGGCATTTACAATGTCGGTAAAAACCCGTGTTTTATTTCCGATAAGATAACGTGGAACAATATATTTTTCTTTTCCATTTTCATCCTTGCCTCTTCTAATTACACAATCATCAAAAGCACTAAGGAATTGGGCTAAAAGAATTTCAATTTCAGAATTATATTGCTGGTCCAACATTGTCAAGTATTTAAAATGAAAAAGACTAGTCAACTTTAATGACTAGCCTTTTATAAATTCTTTAAATCGATCAGCCCAGTTTTTATTTCTTAAATTAAAAACAGGTATATTATAATGATTTGCCAATCTTATAACAGTTCCAGTTCCTCCAGTTTCAAAAGAAGTAAAAGTTTCAGCTCCGTCCCGGGTATAACATAAAACAAAATGAGAAGGAGTCGCTAAATCCTGCCCTAAAATCTGAAGAACATTTCTTCGATGAAGCTTTAATGTGCTTTCTCGAAGATTACTGAAATTGGGATGAACTCTACTAAGAATTTCATCAATACAATTTATTAAATCTAAAGGTGTAACATATCCATGGACTTTATTATTGAAAAAAGTCCATGGAAGATAAATCTCTTTATTGTAAAGAGATCTTACACCATTTTCAAAAGCGGTATCAGCTCCTTCCGCTCCTCCGCTTCTGAGAATACAGCCTTCTTTTTCTAATAAAGAAGCTAAAACTGTCATCTTTTCAAGATACTCATGAGGAGTATCTCTATTCCCAACTCCAGTATAAAAGATCTTCATTAAGCCAAGAGAATATTTTTCAACCCAATTTCATTGAGATAATCATATTCTAGAGCATTAAGTACTAATTCTTTTTCATCAATTGGCTTCACATCTTTAGTAGACATGATATGATAACCTATTGAACAACCCAGTTCAGAAGTAATTGCATCAATCATCTTTTGAGCCGGTGCGTTATTCATATCAATTCCATACTTTGTATAGACCAATTCCAACGCTTCTAAACATTTTTCGTTATAATCTCTTTTCATTTTTATACAAATCTTTCTAGAAAATATTTTGGAAGTTTATCTTTATTTTGAATCAGGCTTTTAGTTAATGTTCCATCTAAAATATAAGTTACCGCTTCATCAGAAGCATTTCTAATAGTGCGCCCGCACATTTGAATACAAGCACCTAGCATTTTATTAGTATACCATTCTTTATCATCTTGCGCTAATCGTTTAACTCGTTCATCGCCCAATGGCAGAAATGGAGCTTTTAAAATAACAGCAAACTCTCCCAAGGCACCGCAAAGGTCAACACCATGAGTCATTGACGGAGACACAAGAATTGTATCATCATTTCGCTCAATATGTTCATTAATTAAAAATTCATTAGTTTTTCCTGGTTCTCTAAAAAGAAAACGAGGATTATTGCCTACTGCCTTTTTAAATGCTTCAGTAATTTCAAAGGTATGAGTATGAATAATACCTTTCTTTCCTTTATAATTTTCACAAATCTGTTTAGCAATCTTACAAAGTTGAGGAATTACTAAAGCTTTATTTGAATAAGAAACAGAAAGAAAATTAGATAAATGAATTGGGGCTTTCTTAGGATCAAATGTAGATGCCGATTCAATATAATAATATTCATCCTCCTTAATTCCTAATTGTTTGGCAAAGTTCTTATAATCAATAATAGTAGCTGACATAAGAACTACTAGATCACAATGCTTAAACAATCGTTGGGCAATTTTATCAACCTTAAAAGGTTTAAAAATTAACTCTTCTTTATTATGCTCGATAATAAATTCATTATTATCAATAATGTCGAGTACCTTATCACAAGAATCATTAAAAATATTAATGGCTCGGAAAACAAGTTTCTTTTCTTTACTCATTTTCTTAAGGTCCTTGCCTCTCATTTCTTTTCTTTTTTCTACGAGAGTAGAATAAATTGAAGCTTTTGCACTCCTTAGCCAAAGAATATATTTTTCATAATTAGAACCTTGAGTTGGCGTAGGAGGAATCTCAATATTAAGCTTTTTCAAAATCTTAAAATTAAAAGGAACTGTATAAGATTGAACCAATAAATCTTCTAATTCTGCACATTCATCAGCAATAATATTCCTTTTAGCCCTGCAAGCCGGAGGAAGACTCATAAACATTGAATAAGAATAAAAAGAACATTTATGCTTTAATGCCTCATCTCTTTTTAAGAAATATTCACATTGTCCACAAGAAATGCAGAGTTCCTTTTGCTCAGGTTCAAAAACACAAGGTCCCAAATCAGATGAAAGAGTTGGAACCATGGAACAAGGATAGTTTGATTTCCCTTTTAGCATAGTATCTTCAGGAAACAATTTTTTATATTGATCCTGAAGAGATTTGGTAACAGTTAAAATAGCTGTTCCTTCTTTAAGGGAATCTGGAACATCATCCTCTTCTATATCATAAATTGCCCCCGAATCTACAAAATCTCGATAAGTTGCAGAAATATCGGGAGCAGACTGTGCAATTGTTTTAGAAATTATACTTTTACCTGAACCTGTCGGAGCATTGATAATAATATATTTCTTTCCCAAATTCCAGGCTTTATTCAATTCTTCAAGAATATATTCCTGATTTTTATTAGGCTTATATTGAGAAGGAAAGTATTTTTTAAAATCCATTATCCTTTAATTTCAAAAGTTACTGTACTATTCAAAAACTTAGAAGAAATCTCTTCTTTATAATTTGCTATTTTTAGATTAAGAAGCTTATTCCCCCTGGTGACTGTATCAACTTTATAATCAAAGATAATCTTATTATCAGTTTGTTTAAAACTAAATGGATAAAATAACTCTAATACTTTAATACTTCCAGCACTTTCAATAAAAAATTTAATATAATGATTTTTAACTGTTACCATTTTTAGCTTTCCTGTTTTAAAAAGCTTATCATCATGATAAATGTTAATATCATAAAGCAAAAAGTTATCAAATAATTTTTCTATTTCTACAAATTCCATGATTAACCATTCATAAATGCAATCTTATCTCTCTTACTCATCGGAAGTAAAGCATTATTATAATAATTCCAAAATTCATTTTTAGGAATTACTTCAATAATGTTAACACTTTCACAAGGTACCCAACGATAATCTTGACAAAGAATATCCCAAACTATAACAATATTATGTTCCTTCTGGTTTATTGTCGGTGAATGTTTCGGCGGTCGATAATTTAAATTTACTCGTCCTTGAAAAGAAGTTAAAATATCCGACTTGGTACAAATCATTCGACGGACTCTCCCAACAGGGTAAGTCCGTCGAAAAAAACTAATAATCAAAATATTGTCAAATAAGAGATTTTCTAATCTGTTTCTATCCATTATTCTTCAATATTATGTACTTTACCGAAGATACGTCCTTCGCTAAGGAAATGTCCATGCTTAACATATTCTCGTTCACCGGATTCATTAGTAATATAAAGACCTCCGGATTCAAGACCATGAATTCCTGGGAAAATTACAATATCACCAACCTTATAATCTTTTACTCGAGGACCAATCATTTTAACTTGTCCTTTTCGCCAGGCTTTAATATCGGAATTAGTTGCAGTTAAAAACTGACCTACTTTCTTAAATCCTTCTTCAAGGTCAATCATATCAAGCAGAATGGTATCATAAGATACCCAGTCTAAACAATAATCTTGAAGACCCATATCTCCCTTATATTCCTGCTTGTTAAGGTCAATAACAAATTCAGGAATCTTATAATAATCATCTACGTCTTTAACCATGGTTTTAATATTTTTCGTTTATTTTTTCTACTAGGAATAACATTCCCCAAACTTCTCTTTCAGATATATTATATTTTCGAGAATATTTCTTAACAAAATTATCTGCTCCTTTTACTAATTCTGACTTCTTTTTAGAAATATAATTAATTCTTCCTTTATTCAAGGTTGGAAGGATTGATTTAAGAACTTGGTAAAGATAAGGTCCTGAATTATCGAAATAAAGGCTTTTACCAAATTTATTCATTGTTTCATTTATAATTCCCACTAATCCGGGATTATAAAATGAAGTATAACGATTAAACAAAAACATATCTGAATTAGAAACAATATGTTCTGAGACATCTGTTTCAGTTTTATATAATGCTTTGTTTAACAAAGGAAAAAATTCAGTGCGAAAATCCATTTTTATTAATTTAATCTATTTCTTAAAATTAGAAGGTGCCATTAAATATTAACAATCATGGCTATTCAGAAAGATGGAAATAAAGTTTGGGCAAGCATAAATGATTTGTCTTTAATTCAAGATATTCGAGATGGAGATAAATTTTTAGTCCAAACAGCTGAAGGTACAACTACTTTACTCGATTTTGCATCTTTTATCATTACACTTGATAATGTTTCTTTCGGCTCTCAGTTTAATGAGATGTGGAATTCTTATTCTGCTTCGTCTGACCAAATTGATAAAATCGGTACTTCTACCATTGTTGTTAATAATCTTTCTTCAGACCAGAATAACTTATCAGATGCAGTTAACCAGTTAAACTTAAATGATATTTCAAATTATAATGAAGTTGTAACTGGTATTAATACGTTAATTGAAATTATCAATCTTAACCCTGCATCTTTTCCAAATCTTCCAACAGGAGTTACTATTCCTTTAGATCCGCTTCCTCTTAAATCATAATCCTTCAATTTCAGCACGAGGAAGCAAAAATTCCTGTCGTTCAATCAAGGATTCCATCATTCCTCGAGTCTTGTCAGCTTTAGAAACCTGATTACCACCAAGATAGTAAGCCTGAAGGTTCTTATCATCTTCAGCAGAATAAAGGTCTCCATTTGGATTAATAATAATTTTAATGTCTCCTAAACGGTTATTAAGATTTTCAAGATTAATAATACCAGGGCAATCTTTAACAGGGAAGAAAACGTCAGCTTCAAAATCAGTATAATACTGCTGCATTAAATTTTGAAAGACAGAATCAACTTTCTTAATATAATTGATGTCAGTATCTCGGGTGCCATTATCTATGATTTTGATCTTATCATCAAAGGGACAAATAAAGATTACATCTAATAAACTAAGAGAATCTCGAACCCTTTGAATAGTTTCGACCAAAAATTCTTCACTAACCTGATTTGCTTCAGCTGCTAAAACAGTATAAACAAGAACGTCGAGAGGACAACGATCATAAATGATATACTTTTCATCCTTAAGTTCTGTCAATTGATCAATCATATAATCCAAGATAAACTTTTGCGTTTCTTCGCAGTTTTTACTTGAATGATTTATCTTTTCGGCTTTTAACCTATCTCTGTAAGTTTTGGCCGGGGTTTTATACATCTTAAAGGTATTAATAAATTCACGAATTAATGTAGATTTACCTGAGCAACTTGTTCCTGAAACGGCAATTTTCATAACTTTTATAAAGTCATTATATCACGAGAATTGTCTTTAAATACAAAATATGTTTCTTGACGAAGAAAATTTAGAGATTTTAAAAGATATTTCTGAAGGGATCTTTGAAGAAAGCTATAATCAGTCGAATACGTTTAATTGGGAGGTTGAAAAACCAACTATAGGGCAACCGCCGACGGGAGCATTGGAATCTCAGCAAAGCTTGCAGGATTTGATTTGTTCTATTAAAGGTAAGTTGGATATTATTTCTCAAAATTGCTCTAATGAAATTGATTCTCCTCAATTATCCTATCTTCGATCTTTATTGACTGCTGATTTAACTGCTATCTCTTTATCTCTGGAAGATTATATTACCCAGTTAAACTCTGGGATTAATCTTCAGCAAACTATAAATGTTGGAAATGAACGAGTGACTATCCCGCAAATTATTTCCATTCCTTTAAATTAATATGAAAGCTTTAAACTATTTGAGAAAAAGAAATTATCAACTTTGGCTGGAAAAATTAGTAGTTGGAATTGAAGAACCTATTTTTATTAAGGGAGTTGGAGATATTTTAGCCAAAGTCGATAGCGGTAATGGAGCCTTTAATGTAATTCATGGCGAAGATTTTTATTATCAAGGCGATGTTGTAGTTTTTACTACCTATGATGAGAATGGTAAAGATCACAGGGTTTCTAAAAAAGTTCAGGACACTATTACAATTAATATTGGAGCCGGCCAAACTGAAGATCGTCCTGTAGTATTATTTGATGTTAAGTTTGCCACTGATGAATTTTTAAATGTTCCTTTTACGGTTGGTAACAGGTCCAATAATAAAAATAAAGTTTTATTAGGACAAGAGTTTCTTAAAAATGAACTTGATGCTTTAATCGATATTTCACAAGATAATATTTCTGATAAGAAGATTGAAGTTGATTATACTTTGAAGGAAGAAGATACATCAACTGCAATGCATGGCGGAAATAATTTTCTTCCTAAATCATTAAAAACTAATCCGTCTGGAGCAACATCCACTGCCGGCAAAGCTTACCAAGCTGCTAAAGGCGGGATTCGGGGAGCTTATAACATTTATAAAACTCTTGGAAATACTGATTTGAGTATAGGGCAAGGTATTGATACTCTTAAAAAGAATTTGGCTGATGCTAAAAAAGAAATTCAAGATTACCAAAAAGATGACAAATATCTTATCTTCAAATATTTGAATGATAAATTCATGGCATCTGGACAACCGATTAGCCCATTTGTTAAAGATCCTCAAGTTTATAAAATTCTTGATTATATTGGTTATACCTATGAAAATAAGCAAATAGGCGATAAACAGAATAATTCACAAGGTCAGTCGAAGGATCAAAATCAAGAACAAAATCCAGAACAGCAACAATCCGACAGTACAGAAATTGTTAATTCTTCATATCAAGAAAATTCTTTTAATTTGATTAAAGAAGAAACAACATTTGAAAAGACTCAAAGAGAACAGGCTTCTGTTAATAAGCCTATTCTTTACCTTGTTCTTTTTGACAATAATCAGAAAGAGGCTTTTAAAGATTTTCTTAGAGATAATTATCCTCAGGCTGAAACTGATTTTAACAAAATAATGTCAGATATTAAATCTGATTTTTATTCTGATACTACTAAACGTCTGGGAAGAATGTTAGTTGATGGACTTAAGTCTAAAGGTATTTTAACTGAATTTGTTTTAGTCAGTGGTGTTAAAGGTTCCAGAAAAGTTACTCCTATCGCAGAAGCTTTTGAAAAATCTATTTTCACTGAATTCCTTGGTGAAAAAGTTATCAATTATATTGAAGAATTATTAACCAATTCTGAACTTTCTTCGGTGGATGAACAAGGTAATTTTTCCAGTAATCCTCAATTTGGATTTAAGAAATACCGAGCAGTTAATGGAAGTACAATCGCAACTGAAGGACCTGTAGACAGTCAAATTAAAAGATGGATAGATAGTAATAAAGGTGGAGAAAATCCTAATATTTTTGCTGCTTTCCGGAAGTTTAATAATTATGGAACTCAAAATGATAAAACTTCTGAAAATAAAGGTAAAGGTGATTCTTTTGGTAAAACTGAAGGAGGAACTCCTCCGCCTCAACCTGAAAGTCCAAATCAAGGAACTGAATTTGAGGGAGAAGATGCCAGAGCTACTGACGGAGAAGATTATTCTTCAGAAAAACAATCTCAAGCATCTCAAGATACAAAGCGTTTAAGCGATTCTTCTAAAAAACAAAGAAAAGCTAAACAAAAAACAACTAAAAAAGAAAAATATCCTAAGAAGGCTCCCGATGGATTTATTCCTCCCAAAAAGAGTAAACGCCTGAATAACGGACATTATCTTTGGAAAGATTCAACTTCAGGAAGATTTTTGGAATATGATCCGGAAACAGGTATGATTTATGATGCCCTTGAATGGCGAAGGCAAAGGGGACAGGAAGAGAATGAAGAAAACCTTCTTGAAACAACTTGTTCAGAATTTATTTTGAATATTTTATTTGAATAAAGAAAACCCGAAGGATTTAATCCTTCGGGTTTTTAATCATAGGGCTTTCATTGAAATTAGCGATTTGAATAATTTTTCAAGAACTGTTACACTCATTGAATTACCAATTCGTCGAATAATTCCATTAACTGAAATCGGACGACCGTTTGCAAGTTTTGTTTTTGCTATACTTTGATAAATTGAATCATCTCCGGAACTTGAATTATAATACATCCCCATTAACTTCATTAAAATTGCCGGGTGAATATATCCCCAGCTAAACTGTCCGGATTTATTACGAAGAATAAAGTAGTTTGCATTGCCAACTCCTCCGACTTTCATAGGAATAGATGAATTCTTGAGAATAGTAGGAATATAACTTAAATTACGTTTATTATAAGAATTTAAAAGAAATTGGGTCAATAACTTCTTAGCAATGATTTCTTTAAATTTCTTAATAGCAATTTCATCAACTTTTTGATTATTATATTTTCCTAAAGCTTCTTGAACTACTTGTCCCAAAGGATCTTCCCCATAGTCAAGATCCAATTCACCCTGAACCAATGGTTTTTCTTTCTTAACCCTTGGTTTTGCAGGTTTAGTTCCAAAGTCTAAATTTAATTCACCTTGCGGATTATCAATAGTAAATTTACCGCTATATTCTTCAAAATAACCGGAAATACCTTCCGCTAAAACAGTAGAAAGATAATCAACAGTGTCGCTTTTTTCAGATACATCCAAAATTACAGGTTGCTGTTCGCTCCTGATTTTCTTGAAGAATTTAATAACCTGAGGATCATTAAATTCTTTATCGATAACGTTAGAATCATACTGAAATTGATTTAATTGAAGGTTTCTGGGATCAACGCTTCCATTTTTAACAAGCTTATTAAAGATATAGTCAGTAGCTTCTGCAAATCTATTAATGCCAAATTTAGAAACTAAACCTTTAACAAGTTCTCGAGGATTTTTGGACATATAACCATGAGAATACTTTGAACTCATAATATAGTCCAAAGTTTTATCCAAAAGCTTTTGATAATCCTTTTCGGATTTAGTGGTATTCAATCCAAAATTAGTTGCCATCTTATCATCAAAAGCTTCTAATTTATTTGGATTAATTCCTGCTTCAATATCATTTCGAATACCAACGATATAAATTCGTGGACGACGAATTACAGAATTAGTATAAGAAGTCGGATCAAGGTACATTGGATAAAAACTATATCCAATAGTATCGAAAATCTTTCCAAGAAGTCTCAAATAACCTCCTTCAGATGTATCTACTTTTCCAGATTGCCCCAGTCTGGATTGAATTACTTTAATTTCTTTTTCTTCTGTTATAAACTCAGAAGGAACTTCATCTTCATCTTCAATATCAGCCTGTCCAAAAGTAGAAACATTTTCAAGAATAATAACTTTTGGCTTTAATGTTTGGGCAATCTTTAATGTTTGAAATGCCAGCTTACCGTCAGAATCTGGAGAAATAGTCACTTTAGTTCCTTCGGGAAGTCCTTCAGGTAAAGGATCAGATTCATCATTATTAATAGTGATTGCAGTATCTCCATTAATATCAGTTAAATGCCTTTTAATATTGACGACAAATTTTTTATTGGATCCTTCAGGTTTTACTTGACGAGAATAAATGCCGTATTGTTTACCAGATGAAGAAAATGGATTGCAGGAAAACCCCGCAATTAAAACATCTGCGCTAAGCTTTGAAGGTTCAACCTGGTCTAAAACATCATAGACATTCGGAATAAATGAATCATTTCCTTTAGCAAGTTTTTTACCATGAAGTTGCTTATAAACCGCTTCAGCCTCTGGATCAATATCAGATGCCAGAACAATTCTGTATTTGACTCCCAGTTTATCAAGGGCAATTTCCGGAGCTCCCATTCCACTGAATAATGTTACTACATTAAGGACAGGGTCTTTTCTTTTTTGAGCTTCTTGAATTAGCTCAATATTTTGTAAAATTTTTGTAAATTCTTGCATAACCTTTAAACTTTTGATAAATCATCAACAATATTATTAGTCGGCTTTTGAAGATTCATCCTAGATTCAATAAATGCGATAACCTGGCTAGCATTGTTTGCCGTTACATTTTGAAGATTCTCCGGAATATCAGTAGAAGGAGGAGCCATGAAAGCTTTTAAAAGAAGATTAGCAAACATTGCAAGCTTTGTATCGGAAATAAAAGCTCCTTCTTCATTTTGAGGAATATCTCCAGTTTCCGGAGTTTCAGTAGGATCATCGGCTTGAGGCTCATTAATGTCCATTTCAACCTCAGCATCTACTTCTTTATCGCCTTGATCCCCCTCTTCTCCGGTAGGAAAGGGAAGATCTTCATCATTAGCTTCTTTAATCAAATATTGTTTTGTTAAAGTATCTAATGTCTTGAATAAATTAGAATTCATGATAATTTTTATTTACATGATATTAGAAGACCAATAACTTCGGTCAAATTCTGGTACTTCTTATTAAGGAAAAGAAGACCTGACTTCTTAAGATAATTTTTAAAATCGGTAAAATGGTCTATAAAACTAAAATTATAATTTTCAGCCATTACTTCATCAAATTCTGGAGAATCATCAGAAATGATTGCCAGATATTCATTAATAGAGATATTGGAAATGATGGTTGGAAATTTAATTTTATTTTTCAGGAGTTTTAAAATAAGAAAATAATCCTCTGGCAAATCGGATTGATCTTCAAAATAGAGAAGAATATTTTTAGTAGTAAAATTTTGGCAAACATCTAAAAATTTTGTAAAGGTAAAATGTTTAAAAAGCGTAGAAATATCTTTTGAACTTTTAATGTCATTGTCTAAAGCATACTTGTTGGCTTCAAATAAAGCTGAATCAAATAAGCAATTCAAATCAATAACAGTTAAATTCCGGATTTTAAACTCGATTGGCATAAATTAAATTTCTCAAGACTTTCTTTTGGCGAACGGCCAATTCTTAAATTGATTATACCATTATAATATTCATCTTGCTTGAATAAAACATCTTCTTCAAATTGGGCCTTTGCTTCAAAATAACTCAATTCCCATTTACAGGTACAAAATTTTATAATCTCGAATTTAAATTTATCTTTGCCTAATTTTTTAATATCTTCATTTAATTCCGGAGAAGACCCGGTATAAGTTTTCCAGTCTGTTTCTACTTTTTTATGCCTTTTTCTTGTTTTACCTTTTAACGGAGGAAGCTTTTTAACCGATGTACAAAGTTTTTTACCAATGTACATTTTATTATTTTCCAAATTGGTAATTCGATAGACAAACCCGAATATTTCTTCAGGGATGTCTATCGAAGTAACCCAATGACCTAAATCTTGATTCATTGGAATCAATTATAGTCCGCTAAATGCAATTTTAATTCATCAAATGCTTTTTGAATTTCAATATCCGTCATTTTGCGGTCCTGGTCCATTCCTCCTCTGGCTTTATATTCTCGATAAGCTACTTCATAAGGACTGCATCCACGGCTTTCAGCCTCTTCTTCAATCTTTTCCCATTCTTTATCGGTAAAGAAATCAGCCGGAATTTCGGGATATTCCTCAGCATCTTCTTCTTTATATTTTCGTTTAATAACCCTCGTTTTGAATAAAGACTTAGGAATTCTATTGTCTCCTGGAGCATATGAATCAGTATTTGTAATATTTCCTCCAGTCGCCTGGGCTGAAGGAGTTAAAACAGAACCAGCTGTCATTCCTTCGCAGTCTTCTTCAACTTTTTTCTTGTTAATGAATGATGAGGCAATATCCTTATGTCTTTTTAGCTTCATGATGTATGATGTATGATATTACTATTAGTTTATTATGTTTAATAATTGGCTACACCATTATAGCCTCTACTCTTTATTTTGTTAAGCAAAATTCAAGAGTTTCTTTTATATATCTATTTTTTCTGGTCTAAAGAAACAATCCTTAAAATCAAAACCAAATTTCATTCCTCGTTTAAGAATATTCAATGACCCATTTATATCAGCATTAATTGCTTTCTTTTTATTACTCAGGTATAAACCTCTTTTTATTCTCTTTCCCTTATAAGTTTCATGTTTACAGACTTCTTCATTATCCAAGAAAGAGCACTTAGAAGTGTAAGCCTCGTTTAATTCAATTAACTGACCTCCTTTTTCCTCTATCTTATATTTTAACATGTTTATTAGTAATGAATAAGGAATAGAAACGAAGTTTTGATTATTTTTCTTCCCAATATTAATTTCTTGTTTCCATCCTTTATTATAACCAATAAAACAAGTTCCGATATTGTTCTGTTCCATTAGTTCTACTACTCGTCTTGAAGTTTTGTGAAGATAATCTTTTATCTTACAATTTCTCTTCATTTCTAATCGTCTGAGTCTCTTAGAACTTCTCAACTTACCCCTTTCCAACAAACTCATTAGATGTGCTTTTCTTTTATTGTAATATTGATTTATAGATTTTAAGGGTCTACCATTAACAAGGTTAGATATATTACCAATGTTTGAAGTTATAGCCATTAAATTATTCAATCCTAAATCAATTCCTATAGCTCTGGTTTGGTCTAAATGATTTTCATTTATCTCTTTATTATAAATGATTTCTACTTGAATGTAACCAGTTTTAGGCACTAAACGAACTTGTTGGAAAGAGGAGAGATTTGTATGAATCGGCAGTTTAATATCGCGTCTAAGGTTAATAGTTCCATCTTTTTGTAATTTAGCGTCAGCGGTAGTATAAGTTAAACAATTTAACTCATCTTTCTTTTTATAAGACGGAATTCTTGGTCTACCTCTGAATTTAGAGGGGTCTTTCTTATAAGATTTAAGAGCAGCAAACCAAGATTTCATTGTTCTATCCACTTGAAACACAATTTGTTGTGCTCCATTTTTCTTCATCATTGAGCAAAAATCAACATCTTTTATTTCATTCAGTCTGTTTACAAGAGCAAAAGAAGCAATAAATTTATCATGATTTATTATGTCTTTAAACTCAGGAATATTATCGTGTTTCCCCGTAAAAGCTTGACGGTAAATATATAATGCTCTGTTATAAAGATTTCTTGAACGAAGACATTCCTCTAAAATCCAATCGTAGATAGGATTGGATTCTTTGATTATGTGTATTTCTGTTCTCTGAACTATCATTTATTATAAGTATTTAGTCTAGTTCTTATAATAAAAATCATAATAAAATTTATTTTTCTTCTTCTTATTATAAGAACTAGACTAAATACTTATTAGAAGATGATGGTTTTTTAAACATTCTTAAAAAGGAATTGATTTTACTTTTAATGTAGAGAATGATATTTTTAGACTAGAAAAAATAGATATATAAAAGAAACTCCTAAATCTGTTGGGATAAAGAGTAGAGGCTATAATGGTGTAGCCAATTATTAAACATAATAAACTAATTTTAACAAAATTAGAAACCATTAGTTAAAGTCATGACACCTCAAGAAAAACTCGAACAATACTCAAAAGAAATTGCTGAAGATTTGAAATTAAATGAAATGGTTATTCAGCAAAAATCTTTTGAAATTCCTCAAAGAAAACATTATTGGGTAACAAAGCTGATTTTAGAAACACAGGAACTCAATAGATTGGAACGAAAGAAGAAAGCTCTTGAAAAAACTGCCCTTGAAAAGCAGGAGCCATTGGTTCAAATGTCTACTGCTTCTATGAAAAATGTTATTGCCAATACCAAGCCTATGCAGGAAATTACTCAAGAGATCGAAGATCAAAAGATGCTGGTTGAATATTTGAATAAAGTCGAAAAGATCTTCGCCTATATTACGAATGACGTTAAGAACATCGTCGAGATCATGCAGCTTCAAGTTCTGTAATTTAATTCTAAAAAATATCTAGAAAATTTTAAAAACTTTTAGGCTTGTACTTTACTACCTGGAGGGTAAAAGAATTTAAAATAATTCTCCAGGAGATTTTAAAAATAAATTGTCGAAACCAATCTGATTTCTATAAGTCAGATTGGTTTTTTATTACCCATAGAGTACCGAAGAGATCCTGATAATAAATGTACTTATTCAAATCTTATCTGAACTAGACAATTATCTGTTTGGTTAAACTTCCAACCGGCGCACGGTGATTTCGCGTGCGCGTGTGTGCGGGCGCGCAAGGGGAAAATTTTTAATATTTTAAAATTTATATGATATATTATTAAAAAATTATTATAATAAATTATAATAATGAAAAAGTTATAATTATATTATTATCTGATCAGAATATAATCGGAATACATTTAATTTTATATGCACGCGAGCGTGCGAGCATTGCCTTGATTATTTTTAGATAAAATTTATTTGATGTTTTTGAAAATTTGTGCTATAATGAAATTATAATTGAATATTACATTGATATATGAAATTAAATTTGAATAATATATCAAAAATAATTCAATTATATTTCAATTATAATTCATTTATATTCAAATAATATTTTAAATATTCCTCCATAGGTTAACTTATAACTTGCTTATTTTAAGATTATTGTAACAAATAATTAATAATCTTAAAGTTATTAATAAAATATTAATAATCAATATAAAATAAAAAGTCCTAATTAGTATTATAACCAATTAGAACGTATGTATTTCAAACTAGATCTTTAAGATCATTTCATATATTATTAATATATAATATTAAATTACAGTTTCTTAAGACATTATTACTTATATATGTTATAATAAATTATAATGATTGTAGAAATCAACAGAACATCAAATAATCTTGGCAGGATTATATTTGAGTACTTTGATGCTTATGAACAATTGAGAGATCATTTTTCTACAGTTGAACGAAATCATATGTATGTTAAGAGATGTCGTCAAAAAGGCATCAAAATTCAACCGAGTAAAGAATATATTAAGAAATCCTGCATTAAAATGTCCGGTGAATTTGAAATCGGATTATTACGAGACATACTTGCATTTGTTAAAAATACATTTTATGATCGTTCTGTTAAATTTAAATTAGATGATGGCATTAAGGAATATATTCAAAGCAATGATTTAGTTCTTGATACGAAGAACATTTATATCGATGATAAAGGATCAGAAGTCAGGCCTTATCAAAAAGAATCGATGCAAATTGCCCTTAATAAGCAAAACGGCATTTATATTTTAGGAACAGGAGCAGGCAAGACAGTATGCTGTGCATTATTAATTCGGAATATTCTTAAGAATAAATTAGCTAGAAAAGTTTTATTGGTTTGTCCTTTTCCTGATTTGGCCAATCAGACTTTTAATGATATTTCTTCGCATTTAAAGAATTTCAAATATTCCATTTCCAAATGGTTTTCTAATATTCCTTTCGATAAGAAATCACAAGTCGTTATTTGCGGAGCAAGTATTCTCAGAGCTCAGTATGATGACCTTAAAAAAGAGATACAAAAATTTGACTGTATTATTATCGATGAAGTTCATTCAATTAAGGCCAATAATAAAATTTCTAAGATAATCGCAGATCTTCCGGCCAAGTTAAGATATGGCTTCACAGGTACATTACCGCATGATAAACATGACAAATGGTCAATCTTAGGCAAAATTGGACCTGTAAGATTTGAACTGCCTTCAGCTGAATTAAGAAAAGATAAATTCCTGACGCAGGTTTCAACTTTTGGAATTAACATTCAATTAAGTGATATTCCGACTTATGTTCTTGATGATGAAGGCATTAAAAGGCCTTTTGGATTCATAGAAGAAACCGAGTGGCTAAGCAATAATGACCAGTTTAATTCAACCATTACTTCCATTGTTTCAAAATTAAGCAATAATACTTTAATATTGGTCAATAGGATTATTCATGGGGAAAATCTTTTGCAAAAATTTAAAGAAGCTGATCCAAATAGAAAAGTTTACTTTATTCAGGGAGAAGTACCGATTGAAGAACGAACCGATATTAAGGAGCAATTGGAAAAAGAAAACAATATTTTGTTAATTGCTCAAGCTTCAATATTCTCAACAGGTATCAATATCAAAAATTTGCATAATATTGTATTTCCTGGCTTGATAGGAAAAAGCAATGTAAGAATAATTCAATCCATCGGACGAATATTGCGTTTAAAGGAAAATAAAACTCTTGCCCGGGTTATTGATATAATTCCCAATACAAAATATGCGTTAAGGCATAGAGATGAACGTATCAAATTATATGAGCAAGAAAAGATTCCTTTTAAAATAATTGGCCTAAAGGCCTAAAGTTGTATTATAATTGAATTAACATGACTGAAGCTAATAAAGAACAATTTGTACAGCCTTCTACTAAAACACGTCCGCCTGAAGATTTGGATAAAAAGCGTGAAATGCTGAATGATCCGAATAAGAAAAGGGCGTTTATTACTGTTCAAAATCGAGGAAAGACTAAAAAAGAGGACTATTATGTAGATTCGGCTAAATTTGACGAAGCAATTAAAAGGTTTTACGAAGTTGAGGACAGTGATAAACCGAATATGAATTACATCGCGGAATGTTTCCTTAAGATTGCGCAAGGTTTAGCAAGGTCTTCGAGCTTCAGCCGTTATTCTTATAAAGATGAAATGATTTCAAGTGCTCTCATTAAATGTATGACCGCACTGCGTGGGAAGAAATGGAGTGTGAATTATGGGTCTAAGGCTTTCAGTTTTTGGACACAAATCTGTTATTGGTCCTTCTGTGCAATCATAAAAAATGAAAAGAAACACGCTGAAAAAGTTAAAAAATATAGGGAAGTAAAATATCCGGAACTTATTCAATGCGCAGACGCTCCAATTTATGTAAGACCGGAAGAAGATTCAGAAGATTAATTTCACCTTAATTTTTTCAGGAGTTTCCGAAATGAAAATAAATGGCAAAATTAAAAACAAATGAGCAATTTATTAAAGAATGTATAGAGGTTCATGGAAACAAATATGATTATTCTGAGACTTTTTATACAGGAGCTCATAATGTTATAACAATAATATGTCCTATTCACGGTTCTTTTCAGCAAAAAGCTTATAGCCATGCCCAGGGATGCGGATGTTTAGAATGTGCTGGTGTTAAGAAGCTAACAACTAAAGAATTTATTGAAAAGTCCCAAAAAGTTCATGGCGATAAATTTGATTATTCTGAAGTAGATTATCAAGGCAATAAGCTTAAAATAAAAATTAAATGTAAAAAATGCGGGCATATATTTGAACAGCAGGCACAAAGCCACATGAAAGGTTTTGGATGTCCTTTTTGCTCTAATAACAATAAATCTACAACTAAAGAATTTATTGAAAAAGCTAGTAAAGTACACGGTGATAAATTTGATTATTCTGAAGTAAATTACCAGGGTAATAAAGTTAAGGTAAAAATTAAATGTAAAAAGTGTGGACATATATTTCAGCAAACACCTAATTCCCATCTTAATGGAATAGGCTGTCCAAAATGTGGAAATAAAGAGTTAGTAACAACTGAAGATTTTATTCAGAAAGCAAGAAAAGTTCATGGTACTCTTTATGATTATTCTCAAGTAAGTTATGAGCATTCTCAGAAAAAAATATCAATTATTTGTCCTAAACATGGTATTTTTTGGCAAAAACCAAATAGTCATTTAAATGGTTCAGGGTGTCCTAAATGTTTTGGTTTTGAAAAGTTAACAATTGATGAATTTATTAAGAGGTCTAGAAAAGTCCATGGAGAAAAATATGATTATTCTTTAGTAAATTATGTAAACGCACATACTAAGGTTAATATCATATGTCCTGTACATGGTGTATTTCAACAAATACCGTCTAGTCATTGGTATCTTCAACAAGGTTGTCCAATATGTGCTTTATCTAAACAGACATCTAGAGGAGAAAAAGAAGTTTGTGCATATATTAAGTCAATTTATTCTGGAGAAGTTCTTGAAAATGATAAGACTCAAATAGGAAGAATGGAGCTTGATATATTTCTTCCTGAATTAAGAATTGGCATTGAATATAATGGATCTCACTGGCATAAACTTAAAGAAGAAAGGCAGCCAGGCTGTCATGCCGAAAAGGAAAGGCGTTGTAAAGAAGCAAATATTCTACTAATAAATGTTGAAGAAAGAGACTGGAAAAATAATAGAAAATCTATAGAAAATTTGTTGTTTACCAAGATACATACTAAAAATAAAGTGTGTAATCTGCGCACCTTTAAAAATTGAGAAATTAGTCATATTCATTCTATGAAAAAAGAACAACGTAAGGAAGCTTTTATTAAATTCTGCCTTGAAAAATTTGGAGATCAATTTGATTACTCTAAAGTTGATTATCAAAGTAACAGGAAACCAGTTGAAATTATTTGTAAGGATCATGGATCTTTCTTTTGTTTAACTCAGCATTTTGTACGTTCCAAGTATGGATGCAGGCAATGTGCTATTGAAGCATTAAGGAAAAATACAGAGCCTAAAATGCCAAAAGCTTCAAAAGAACCAAAGCAAAAGAAGGAAAAAATTAAAAAAGCTTCCACGTCTTCTAAAAAAGAACCAGCTCCTATTGTTGAGCCGGTATCTAACCCTGAGTCTTATAATAATTTTATAAATTATATTAAAAGTGTTTATAATGGCCGGATTATTGAGAATGATAAAGAGTTAGCAGCTCCTTATACTATTGCTATTCATATTCCAGATAAGAAGATTGCTTTTGAGTTTGATTCCCTTTCAGGACATTGTGAACGAAATGGATTTACTAAACGGTACCATTTGACTGAAACAAATAAGTGTGAAGAAAAAGGAGTACGGTTAATTCATGTATTCGAAGATGAATGGGAATTGAAGCCGCAGATTGTTAAGGCCCGTATTCGTCATCTTCTTGGAATTACTTCCGGAAAGATCTATGCTCGTAAATGTAAAGTTCGCGAATTGACTTATCAGCAAGTTAAGCCATTTATTTTAAAATATCATATTCAAGGAACTTACGCTTCTTCCATTAATCTGGGATTATTTTATAAGAATCGCATGGTGGCTGTAATGACTTTTAATAAATCCAGGTTTAACAAGAAATATGATTATGAACTGATTCGCTATTGTACAGTTGCTAATTTTACAGTAATTGGAGGAGCTTCCAAGTTGTTTGAATATTTTCGTAGAAATAATGCAGGCAGTGTAATTACATATGCCGATCGTCGATGGTCCCAAGGTCAGCTTTATCGACAAATTGGATTTAAGGAGATTCATGATGCTGACCCGAATTACTTTTATTTTAAAGATAATTCTCTTCAACGAAAAAGCCGAGTTCAATTTCAAAAACATAAATTACCGCGTCTTTTGAATTATTTTGATCTTAAATTATCTGAATATGAAAATATGAGTGCAAACGGTTGGGACCGGATATGGGATGTAGGAAATAAGGTTTTTATTGCGGAATGATTGAAATTCAAGAATCTTAGCGGCAAAGGATAAAGTTCAGATAAAAGAATGGTTTTAGACAAGTAATGATAGCAATTTTTTCTGATTTACATCTTGGAATTAAAGGAGATAATCAACATTGGCATAGTGTTGCAGTTGAATTTATCCAAGATATGGTTAAAACTCTCAAAGAGAAAAATATTAAAGATGTATTTTTTCTTGGAGACTGGTTTCATAACAGAAATTCGGTAGATGTTTATACTTTGAATTCAACAGCAAAAATCCTCCGGTTATTGGAGGATTTTTCTATTCATATATTTCCAGGTAATCACGATTTGTATTTTTCCGGAAGCACTGAAGTATCTTCTACTTCTATTTTTCAAGGATATAATAATATCAAATATTATGATAAGCCTGCCAGATTGAATATCGGGGATAAAAGTATTACTCTTTGTCCATGGGGATTTAATCCGTTAAATCCAGAAATTGAATCTTCTGATTATTTGTTCGGTCATTTTGAGATTAATACGTTTCAAATGAATTCATCTGAGCATCTTTGTGAAGAAGGTTTTAAATTATCTGATCTATTGAAGAAATTTAATAGTATTTTTTCTGGGCATTTTCATAAAGCCCAGTTTAGAAAATATTCATCTGGATCTATTGTTTATGTAGGTAATCCTTTTCAGATGAACTATGGAGAGGCAGGAGATAAGAAAGGTTTTATTATTCTTGATGTAGATACAGGAAAATATTCTTATCATTATAATGAGATTTCTCCTAAATTTATTAAGATGACTCTTTCTTCCCTAATTAGAAAAGAACCTTCTAAGATTGGTAAAGAAATTGTTAATAATTATCTTCGACTGGCGATTGATAAGAATATTACTGTAGATGACATGGATGAACTTATTAAATTATTGTCATCTTGTCAGCCTCTGGAATGCGATATTGACTGGGATAATAAAGGATTTTCTTCTGCTATTGATACAAAAACTGATTTTGTTGCTTTAGAATTAATGGAAGCAATTAAAGAATATATCGGTTTGCTTGATGTTCCTAATCCAAAAGAAGTATTGCAATATTTGCAAAAGAAATATAGAGAGATTTCTAATGTCCCGGGATAAAAGAGATGGAGTACATGGAGGTGCTCATAAAAATTATTGGAAAGAATTACCATTTTGCAGAAATGATTGGTGGCCTCATTGTAATTGTTCAAAGAATGAATGTAAGTTTTATTCAAAATGTTTTTCATTTGTAAAGAAGCATAAGCAAAAGGTTAAAAATAAGAAAAAGATTTTAGAAAAGTTGGCTGATAATGAAGTTTATAACATTTAAAAAAATTCAAATTAAAAACTTTTTATCGATTGGTGAAGAGTCTGTTGTAATTGAATTTAAACCAGGTGTTAATTTCATCACTGGTACAAATTCTGATGTACCGGGCACTAAAAATGGTGTTGGCAAAAGTTCTATCGTTGCGGCATTTTCTTTTGCTATTTTTGGAAAAACTCTAAAAGATTTAGCAATTAGGAATATTCCTAATAATTTGGTTAAAGGAACAACTCAAGTTATTCTTGAATTTAACTGTAATTCGACCAAGGGAAATAATAATTTTAAGATTATTCGAGAATTAAATCCGTCTTCTTTAAAGGTATTCAAGGACGGGAGGGATAAAACAAGAGATAGTATTCCTAATACGACAACTTATATTTTAGAGGTTCTTTCTACATCTCAAGAGGTTTTTAAGAATTGTATTGCCATGCAGGCAAATAATACAGTTCCATTTATGAGCCAGGGCAAGACTGATAAAAAGAAGTTTATTGAAAGTCTTTTTAATCTTGATGTAGTAACTCAAATGTTTAAGCTTGTTAAGGATGATATTAATATCTCTAAAAGAGAACTTGACATAGAATCTAAACTTGTAGAACAAATTAATTCTAATATTTTTGATTATACTTCTAAACAAAGGAAAGAGTTGGAGAGAATTGCCAATCAAAAACAAAAGAAAGAACTTGAGAAACAAATTATTGAAAAAGATATTCATAAAATTTCCTTAAAGATTTCTAAATTAAAGGAAGAGGAAGCTAGACTTTCTAAAATAAAGGTTTCCGAGAGTATTTTAAATGCTATTAAAAATGATATAGGAAAGACTCGGGAAGCCCAAATGAGAATATCTGCTGATTTAGGAGCTATTAAGAATGAAAAAAAGACTATATCTGAAAAAATTGATACCTTATTAAAGTTTGGTCCAGTTTGTGCCGAATGTAACCGCCCATTTACTAATAAAGATCAAATTGAAATTAAACATTCTATTAAAGAACTTCAAGATAAACTTCTGAAAAAAGAAGAAGAAAAAGAAAAATTAAACAAACTTATTGCCCTAGCTCAGGATATTCAGCAAAAGAAGCAAAAAGAGTTAAACCAGTTAAGGGATTTAGAATGGGAAATTAGCAATAATAAGTCAGCCATTAAAGCTGAGACTGATACTTTAAAATTAAAAGAAGACCTTTTAAAACAATACCAAGTTCATGAGAAGGAATCTGAAGAAAAAGATATATTCAAAGATTTAATTGAAAAAGCCGAAAAAGAAAAAGCTAAAAAAGAAGAAGTTATTAAAGATATTAACGCTTCTTTAGCTAAATTTGAAGTTGCAAGGTTTATTCTTTCTGAAGAAGGTATCAGGGCTTATATCATTAAAAAGCTTCTTGATTTACTGAATTTTAGAATCAAGTATTATCTCACTAAGCAGAATTCTCAATATTCATTATCTTTTAATGAAGTATTTGAAGAAGAAATTCTCAATAAAAGAGGAATTATGGTAAGTTATGGAAATCTTTCCGGTGCTGAATCTAAAATGCTAGACTTAGCTTGTATATGGGCATTTAGAGATATTCTTAAATTGCAAGGTTCCGTAAGTTACAACGTTTCTTTTTATGATGAAATTCTTGATTCTTCTTTGGATAAAACTAACTCGGAAATTGTTTGTAATATTTTAGAAGAATTTGCCCAGAAAGAAGACCAGGCGATTTATCTCATTTCTCATAAGCCTGATTTCTTTAAAGCTGGAATCGGTGAAATTATTCAATTAGACAAGCATAATGGTATTACAAAAAGAATCACCATTTGACTTTAAGAAAAATGCAAAATAAAGAAAACGTGAAAAGAACTTTAGTAGTTAATTTGTTTGCACAACCTGGTGCAGGTAAGTCAACGGGTGCGGCATATTTGTTTTATAACTTAAAATGCTTAGGTGTTAATTGTGAATATGTCAGCGAATTTGCTAAGGATAAAGTATGGGAAGAGAATAAATCAGTTTTTGAAGATCAAAATTATATTTTTGGCAAACAATCTTTCAAATTATCCAGAGTTAACGGAAAAGTTGATGCAATTATTACCGATAGTCCGTTATTGCTAAGCGCTTATTATAGCAATGATAATTGTGCTTACGAAAGAATT
>OLIW01000231.1_pt1 | contig 69725 bp, 80 predicted proteins | sample 1601321 | NCBI WGS metagenome assembly OLIW01 (sample SAMEA2452114, study PRJEB22498) | human gut metagenome
AAAAGTGGTCCGTTTTTCAATTATAAAATGGTCCATTTTTCACTTGACAAATACAATTCTTTTTTTGACTTTCTATTTAAACTATCAAAAATAAATGAAAAACCTATCTTATTTCTGAATATGACTTCATCTTTTTTAATAGTACAATCTATCTTTTTTAATAATTCTATTGTATATTCTTTAAAATCATTATTAGGATCAATCTGTTGTTTTTTCTTGTTTAAATTTTCGATTTCCTTTTTGATAATATCATTTTTATAGTTAATTGTTTCAATATTTAGAGTAGAACTCAAATACAAATCAACTAACTTTTTTTCTTGCATTTTTAACTTTTCAATAGCTTTTTCTATGTCTTTAATATCTTTTGTTTTAGTAGAATTGCATACTATAATTTCATTATTCATATCATACATATATCTTGTTAGTTCGTTCAAAATTCTAACTAATTTCTGTTCTATTTTATCAGAACTATAATGTATTCCTTTTGATTTACAATTAGGATTTTTACAACTCAAATGATAGTAAACTTTTTCTTTTGGTGTTCCACTATATTTAAAAGAATTTGTAGAAGATAAAATTTTTCCACAAGTAGGACATCTCACAATTCCAGTAAATAAATGAATATGTTCTCCATAGTTTGAATGTTTATTTTTTTCTAAAACTCTTCTAGTTAATTTCCAAGTATCAACATCTATAATCTGTTCACAATAGTTTTCAACTCTTAAAATATCTTGTGGTTTTCTGCAATATTTTCCATATTCAAATATACCAATATAAATAGAATTAGTTAATATCTTGTAAATTCTATCACTTGTCCATTTTCCTGTCTTCAAATAAGCTTTCTTATTTTTCATAGTTATTGAAATACTTCTTGTAGAATTACCTTGCTTACATAGTTCGAATATTTCTTTAACAATTTGTGCTTCAATAGGTTCTATTTCTAAATGTCCAGTTTCCTTATTTCTAATATATCCATAAGGTGCTTTACTAGGATGAATATGTTTTAAAGCCATTTCTTCCATAGCACGTTTTGTTCTTGCTCCAATTTCTTTTCGTTCTCTTTGTCCAAATACTAGGTTCATTCCGAATATCATCTCACCATTGGCAGTAGTTACATCATAAGGCTCTAATATTAATTCTATCTTAACATCATGTTCTTCACAATAATTTAGAAGCCAAAATCCATCATAATTATTTCTAGTTAATCTATCCACTTTAATAGCAACTATTGTTTCAACCCTATGCGATTTGATATCTTTTAATAATCTTTGCATTTCTGGTCGCATTAGGTCTTTTCCAGAATGTCCTGCATCATTATATACATCTACAATATCGTAATTGTTCTTTTCACAATATTCTTTTATCATTCGTAACTGTGAATCAATAGAATAACCATTATCTCTTTGGTCTTCTGTTGATACTCTTACATAAACTCCACATCTCATAAAAATATCCTCCTTCACATGTTTCCTATCTAAAAAGCGTTTTTGCAAGTCAAATTTTAAAATTTATAATTTCTGTTCCTTGAAAGGAATTTCTTAAATTAATGTATTTAAAATTTGACAATAGAATTGTTTCTTACTTCTTTCCTAAGTTGAATGGCATAATATGAAGGCTAAGTTTTCAATTTTATAAGAATTTGTTTAAGTTCTTTTAGATTATACTTCTGCTGATATTCCTTAATATAGAATGGTTTGCTAGATATTTCATTTACTCTGTATTCTAGTATTGTAAGAGTAATTGGATATGTAATTAGATATTCAGTAGGCTCTATAAATTGTAAATTCGTAGCCATTAAATGCTTAATCTTTCCATTCTTAATTGTGTAATTATAATTTTTAATGATTTCCAATAATTCCTCATTAGGTTTTAATTCTTGTATCATCTTAAATTTAAGCATTAAAAATGTCCTCCTTTCTAGAAAGAGAACATATTAGTTTTATACGAAAAAACAACCTACAAACTTTATAGTTCGTAAGTTGTTATAATTTGGAGGCGCCACCCGGAATCGAACCGGGGATCAGAGTTTTGCAGACTCGTGCCTTACCGCTTGGCTATAGCGCCATTTAAAAGTCATATAGTAATATATATGCAAAAAAAGAACAGATGTGAATGTTAAAACAAAAAATTGGAGCGGGAAACGGGGCTCAAACCCGCGACCTCTGCCTTGGCAAGGCAGCGCTCTATCAACTGAGCTATTCCCGCACAAATTTAAGCATATTTATAATAACAAAATTCAATTCAAAAGTCAAGAATATTTTAAATCTTAATTTATATATTATTATATTATCTAAAAAATAATTTTATGAATTAAGAAAATATTACGGAAAATTATAGAAAAAAGAAAAGTAAACATAAAAGGTTGAAAATAGCTTTAAAATGTAATATAATTGTAATATAAGAGCAAAACAAAAATAAGAATTTATTTTAATAGTTTCCGTAAAGAAAAAAATTTTTGCAAATAATTTAAAAAAAAACTAGCAAAATTTACTATTGACAACAGTTTTTAAAATAGTAAAATTAATTTAATCATTAATAAAGGAAGGATTATATATGAAAATGAAAAAGAGTATTATAAGTGTAATTGGGATTGTAGCAATAATGACATTTGTTATGATAGCTAATTTTACCAATTTAGGAACTTATGCATCAGATAGTAAAATCCTAAATGTTATAGGAAATAGGGAAGGAAATGAAGTTTATAAAATAACTAACTTAGACCCTCAAAAAACTATTTGGAAAATTGTAAGTTATGATAGCTTAGATGATACTGCAACTCCAAATTATAATGAAGCAATTTACTGCCTAACACCAGAGCAAGGCTTTGGAAGTGAAGCAACAGCAGAACCAGGTAAAAAGCAATATAATGTTTCATTTAATATGAAGGACTTATCTACAGTAGATGAAAAATATAAGTCTTTATTTGGAGATACTAGTGATGTAGAATCATTTAACACTACTTATAATTCAATATTATGGATTTTAGATAATATGTATCTTCCAAAACAATTGCCAGAAAACCAAAAAGAAACTGTAAAAGAGATATTATATAAAAAGGCAAAAATTGAAGATAGCAAATTAACAGATAACGACATAGAGGCAGTGCAACAAATGGCTTTATGGTATTTTACTAGTACAAGTGATAAATACCATTTTGAACCAGAAAATTTTCCTTCTATTTCTATTAATGATATAGCTATAGAAGAAATAGGAAAACCACTTACCTCTGACGGAATACAACGTTATGAAGATATGAAGTTATTATATACATACTTTATAACATCTGCAAAAGAAAATGCAAATGCTTATGGTACTGGAGACGTAAGGGAATTGGATACACCAATTATAAATGTAACAAATCCAGCAAACACAGAATTAGTAGACTATACGATTGATGGAACAATATATTCTATTGCAGGACCATATAATTTTACAGAAGTTACAGGAACAAAACTACCATATATACTAAATGGAAGAGTAATTGATCAAAATAGTGCAGAAATTAGTGATTATAAATTACTAGACGGAAATAAACAAATAATATCAGATGCAACAATAACAGAAGCTCTTTTAGGACAAGATTTTTATATAGCTATTCCTAAAAGCAATACAACTGTTACAGAAATAAAATTAGAAATTGAAACAAAATATTTCGAAACTAAAACAACAGCGTGGACTAATTCAACAACATACTCAACAGAACAATTAGTAGTAATAGTAGACAGAGAACCAAAAAAAGAATTTGACTTAGCTTTAAGAAAATTTATTACAAAAATTGATGACAAAAATATTGTTTCAAGAGTACCAAATGTTGATGTAACAGGACTAAAAAATGGTACATCAACAACAGCTATATATACACATTCAAAAGAACCTTTAACTGTTAAAACAGGAAGTAAAGTAACATATACAATTAGAGTATATAATGAAGGCGAACAAGATGGGTATGTAGAAGAAATTACAGATGATATCCCAGAAGGATTAAAATTTTTACCAGATGATCCAACAAATATAGAATATATGTGGAAATTATCAAGTGATGGAACAAAAATTTCAACAAATTATTTATCAAAACAAATGAATGAAGACAATATAATTAAAGGCTTTAATAAAGAAATTATGGGAACACTTGACTATAAAGATGTACAAATAGTATTTGAAGTAACTGAGCCAAATTCTTCTGACAGAGTTATAACAAATACAGCAGAGATCTCAAAAGATGCAGGTAAGGATGGAAATGATGTTATAGATAGAGACTCTACACCAGGAAATAATGATGAAAATGAAGATGACCTAGATAAAGAACATATTATATTAGAACCCCCTACTTTAACAAATTTTGACTTAGCTTTAAGAAAATTTATAACAAAGGTAAACAATCAATCTATTTCTCCATCAAGAGAACCAGTAGTTGACATATCTGGATTAATAGATGGAACAAAACAAACAGCAATATATACACATCCAAAAACTCCAGTAGGAGTTCAAATAGGAGACACTGTTATATATACAATTCGTGTATATAATGAAGGGAATATTGATGGATATGCAGAAGAAATTACAGATTACATTCCAGAAGGATTAGAATTTATTTCACAGGAAGATAGTAGCATCAACAATAAATATCAATGGATTTTATCAGAAGATGGAAAAAAGATAACAACAAATTATTTGTCAGAGGCTAATTCTAATAAAGAATCTACAAACAAGGAAGAAAACTTTTTAATAAAAGCATTTGATAAAACTACAGAAAATCCAAGTCTAGACTATAGAGATGTGCAGGTTGAAATGAAAGTAATAGCAGCAAATTCTACTGATGGTACATTAAGAAATATAGCAGAAATTAGCGAAGATAGTAATGAAGATTCTGATTCAACACCAGATAATGTTGATATAGACAATTACACACCACCTACAGACAATTCTGAGTATCAAGAAGATGATGACGATTATGAAGACCTAATAATGAGATATTTTGATTTAGCTTTAAGAAAGTTTATTACAAAAGTAAATGAAGAAGAGATTAATACAAGATATCCAGAAGTATCATTAAATGAAGAAGGGAAAATAGTATATACTCATACAAAAGACCCAATTCTAGTAGCCAATAATGACATTGTTATATATACAATTCGTGTATATAACGAAGGAAAAGAAGATGGATATGCAAAAGAAATTACGGATGATATTCCTTTAGGATTAAATTATTTACCAGAACATGAAATCAACAAAAAATTTGAGTGGGTTATATCAGAAGATGGAAAAAAAGTTTCAACAAATTATTTATCAAAAGAATCTTCTGAGAAGAGAGGAGAAGACAATTTAATAAAAGCATTTGATGAAACAAAATATATTATAGATGAAGAGGGAAACAGAAATCCAGATTATAGAGATGTACAAATAGCATTTAAGGTAACAGAGAAAAATTTAAATACAGATAGAATTATTATTAACACTGCTGAGATTACAGATGATAGTGACTCAAATGGAAACGATATTAAAGACGAAGACTCTATACCAAATAATGGAGTAGAGGACGAAGATGATATTGACAAAGAATATTTACAAGTAAAATACTTTGATTTATCTTTACTAAAATGGGTAAGCAAGGTATATGTAACAGAAAATGGAAACACAAGCATTACAGAAACAGGACATACAGGATTGGAAAAACCAGAGCCAATTGTGAAAGTTGACTTAAATAGGAAAGAAATTGATAAAGTAACAGTAAAATTTGGATATGTTATTAAAATTACGAATGAAGGACAAATTGCAGGATATGCAACAGAAATTTCAGACTATATACCAGAAGGATTGGAATTTTTACCGGAAGATAACCCAGATTGGGAAGAAATAGAAGGTAAAATTATAACAACAAAACTAGCAGATACATTACTACAACCTGGAGAATCTGCGACAGTTGAAGTTATTCTAACATGGATTAATGATTCTGAAAATATGGGAGTAAAAACAAATGTTGCAGAAATTAGTAAAGATGATAATGAAAATGATGCAGAAGACATAGACTCTACTCCAAATAACCAAAAAGAAGGGGAAGATGACATTGATGATGCACCTGTAATGCTAGCAGTAACAACAGGAGGAGAGACTACTTATATTATTCTATCAACAGTTATACTTGTAATGTTTGGAACAGGAATATTTATGATTAAAAAATATGTATTAGATTAAAAGATACTATAAAAAGTGATATAATTACATTAAATTATATCACTTTTGCTTTCTATGGGAAAAATACTAATAAATTTTAGGGAATTATTTACAATAAAAAATGCTTATGCTATAATTAAAAAAAATAGTTTAGAGGTGTGTGAGATGAATCAAATTTTATATGAAGATGTCCAGGAAAAATCAAAAAGTATTAGTAATGTTATTCTCTTTTTTGCAATTTCCATTATTATTTTTGGATTTGCGCTAATTACAGGTGGAGCATATGGATTTTTTAACCAAACAATTCCTCTTACACCAGAAGAAGCAACTAAACCAACAATTTATGTTAGCACATATGAAGATCAATTTATTCAAATTAGAGTTTCACATGACAAAGCAATTGATAAAATTTTTTATTCTTGGAATAACGGAGAAGAACTAACAATTGATGGCAAGAATAGAACAAATATTGAAGAAACAATTGGCTGGCCAGCAGGAGAAAACGAACTAGTAGTTAGAGTGGTTGACATTAATGGAGTAGAACAATTATATAAACAAACATTTTTATTAAGTTATGAAGGGGATATAGAAAAACCAACAATTAAATTCTCAGAACCTGTTGATAATAAAATACTTATAACAGCAACTGATGAAACAGAAATATCGTATTTAACATATAGATGGAATAACGAAGAAGAAAAAATGGTTGAAGAAACAGATGAAAGTAAAACTATTATTAATGTAACAATTCCAATAATTGAAGGAGAAAACAAACTAACTGTAATAGCAGTAGATAACAATAACAATTCAACAAAAGAAGAAAGGACATTTAAGGCATATAAAAAGCCAACTATTCAAGTTAGACAATTTGGAAGAGAACTACAATTAACTGTAATAGATGAAAATGGTATTGATAATATTCAATATTCTATTAATGGAGTAGAAAATACTTGGCAAGCAACTTCGGGAGAAAAGGAATGGAAACAAACCTTGCAATTAGAACCAGGAGAAAATAGAGTTATTATAACAGTAATAAATATTAAAGAAATAAGCAATACATTTAAGGGTAAAGCTCAATATAATCCATAACTAAAAGGCAGGGCAGGTAATTTAACCACCTCACTCTGCCTCATTTATTGAAAGGACGAAGCAGTTGAACACACAGAGTATTAGTAATTTATTAAGCTATTTTTTTATTTACTCTTTTTGTGGATGGGCACTTGAAACAATTACAAAAACAGTAGCACAAAAAAAATTTGTAAATAGTGGTTTCCTATTTGGCCCAATTTGTCCAATTTATGGAATCGCAGCAGTTGTAATGCTAAAACTATTAAACACATTTAAAGGAAACTATTTGCTAACATTTGTTATGTCTTTTATTATATTTACTTTATGGGAATATTTCGTAGGATGGCTATTAGAAAAAATATTTCATACAAAATATTGGGATTATTCTTACTACAAACTTAATTTACATGGAAGAATATGCCTTATAAATTCACTAACATGGGGATTTTTAGGAATTGCTTTTATTGAAATTATTCATCCTATTGTAGAATATTTACTACAATTAATACCAGTTGCAATTGTCAATAAATTAGTTATAATTATTAGTATATTAATTATAATTGATTGCATAATAACAATTATTAAAATTAACAATATAAATATTTCTATGAAAAAGCTAGAAGAAATAAGTAAAATAATTAAAGAAAAAATTGCAGAACTAAAAACGCTATCAAATAGAGCTGGAAAAAAGGCAAAAGAAAACAAAGAAAAATTAAAGAATATTATAGAAGACCTAAACCAAACACAAGTAGAATTATTTAACAGTATTGAAAAACAAATTAAAAGATTTCAGGAAGCATTTCCAAGTATGACATCAGATAAAATAAAAAAGTTTTTAAAACAAAAAATAGAAATAAAAAAAAGGTTGAATAAAAAGTAGCAAGGAGATAAAAAGATGGAGCATGATATATTTATTATTAATGACAATATTGAAAAATCGGAATACATAAAAAATATATTTCGACAAGAAAAGAAATATAAATTTAAAAGTGTAAAAACGGGAAATATAGATTTAGCTTTAAAAAATATACCAGATGCAATTATAATTGATGAAGACTGCATAAAAACTCCTATTGAAGAAATATGTAGCAAAATAAGAACCAATGAAGACAATTCTATTACTCCAATTGTTGTTATTTCTTCTAATACAGATATAGAGCATAAGATAGAAATATTAAAAGGAGAAATAGAATATTTTATAGATAGCCCTATTAATGAACAATACTTATACTGTGTAATAAAAAATATTATTAGATTAATTAATAGCAATAGAAGAGTAAGCCCATTAACTGGACTGCCAGGGAATGTGCAAATACATGCTGAATTGAAGAAAAGATTATTAAAAGGGGAAGAATTTGCAGTATTATATTTAGATTTAGATAATTTTAAAGCATATAATGATATCTACGGTTTTTTACAAGGAGATGAAATTATTAAATTTACTGCAAGAACAATACTAAAGTATGTACATAATGATAATAAAGAAAATAATTTTGTTGGACATATTGGAGGAGATGACTTTATTGCAATAGTGGGATTAGATGACTATGAAGAAATTTGCCAAAATATTATTGCTGAATTTGATGTCAAAATACAAGATTATTTTAGTTGTGAGGATATAAAAAGAGGATATTTAGAAGTTGCAAATAGAAAAAATATTATGGAACAATTTCCACTTACTTCGATTTCTATAGGAGTTGTAGTAGTAGAAAAGAAAAGGTTTCATAATATATTAGAAATAGGGGAAGTGGGAGCACAAGTAAAACATATTGCAAAAACGACTATGGGAAGTAGCTATGCAATTGATAGAAGAAAATAAACCAAAAAAATTGCAAACATAAAAGTTTGCAATTTTTCTTTTTATAATATCAACATGAAATATAAATCAGAGGCATATAATTATGTGAGGGATTTATATGATTATTTTAAAGAAAAAAAGATTAATATTAACAGCAAACTTTATTATTATTGCATTATTAGCATGCATATATAGCATATCAGCATATGAAGAAACACAACAAACAGTAGCATTACCTGTTTCTAATAAAGTTATTATACTAGATGCTGGGCATGGTTTGCCAGATGAACGGAGCAATATCATCCAATGGAACAACTGAAGCTTCAATCAATCTAAAAATAGTAAAAAAGGTACAACATCTTTTAGAACAAAGTGGTGCAACAGTTATTTTAACAAGATCAGACGAAAATGGAATTTATTCTGTAGAATCTAATACATTACGAGAAAAGAAAGTCTCAGATATGAAAAAAAGAGTAGAAATTGGAAACACTTCACGGAGCGGATATGTTTGTGTCTATTCATTTAAATAAGATTCCTCAAAGCCAGTATTGGGGATGGCAAACCTTTTTCAAACAAAATAATGAAGAATCTATTAGACTAGCTAAAAATATTCAAAATGGATTAAATGAAACTATTCAAAAAGAAAATAAGAGAGAAAGCCTAAAAATAGAAAATAAATATTTAGTAGAACATGTAGACATACCTATTACAATAGTTGAATGTGGATTTTTATCAAACAATGAAGAAGAAAATTTGCTACAAACAGATAAATACCAAAGTAAATTAGCATGGGGAATCTATACAGGAATTATGAACTATTGCTATGGAGTTGAAACTTAAAGTGTAAAAACATATTTTAAATTGCTTTTTTGCATAATTTTTTAAAACAAGTAAAAAATATCTTTAATTACATAAAGTAAGGAGAGATATTTTTTGAATGCAAAAAATAAAGAATTAATTATAAAAGGAGCATTATTAGATAAACAAAATCTATGCAATTTTTTGGAAAAACTAGCTTCCAGCCAAGTTCCACAAAACTTTTCTAAAAAGAATACATTCCCAATTACTAGATTAAAAGCAAATTTTGAATTTATTTTAGAAACTTATATTTTACTTCAAGAACATATTAAACTAAATATTCCAATACACCCAGCAGGAGAATGGCTGTTAGATAATTTTTATGTAATTGAAGAAGTAAGCAAAATGATAGAAAAAGAACTTACTTTAAAAAAATATGTTAATTTAGTAGGAATTGCAAATGGAACGTGGAAGGGATTTGCTAGAAGCTATGTATTAGCGAGTCAAATTCTTGCTTATACAGAAGGAAAAATATATGAACATGATTTAAAAGATTATCTAATAGCCTACCAAAATAAAAAAGAACTAACAATGGAAGAAATTTGGACATTCCCAATTTTCTTACAAGTTGCTATTTTACAAAATATTAAAGAAATTTGTGAAAACATTTATGCAAGCCAAATCCAAAAATATAAGGTGGAAAGCATAATAGAAAGATTAGTAGAAAAAAAAGATGACCTTAATTTTAAACAAAAAGTAGTAGTAACAGAACAAATAAAAGACCATATGAAATATCCATTTATTGAATACATGTCTTATAAATTAAAAAGATATGGAAAAAAGGCAAGCGGATATTTGGATGCTCTAGAAGAACAAGTAAATAAAATGGGAGCAACAATATCTGAAATTATTAAAAAAGAACATTTTGATATTGCTGTTAATAAAGTTACAATTGGCAACCTAATTACTAGCTTAAAAGAAATTAATAGAATAGACTTTTTAGAAATTTTTGAAACTATTAATGGAACAAACGAAATACTAAAAAAAGATCCAGCAAATGTTTATGAAAAAATGGATTATAAAACAAAAAACTATTATAGAGAACAAATAGAAAAAGTATCTAAAAAAACAAAAATTTCGGAGATATATATTGCTAAAACAATTCTTAGCATGGCACAAAAACAGCAGGAAGAATTAGAAAAAAATAAAGATAATTTGAGCAAAACACAATACTTAAAAAATAAGAAAAAAACGCATGTAGGGTATTTCCTATTAGAGGACAAAAATTCTTTATATAAAAACTTAGGTACAAACTTAAAGGAATTAAGTAAAAAACAAAAAGCCAATTTATATATACAATCTAATTTAGGCATTTCTTTATTTTTAACAATTTTATTTAGTATATTAATGTATTATAAAACTTTGAATATAAGTGTTGCAATTATTGTAGGATTATTTAGCTTTATTCCAACTACACAAATTGCTATGAAATTAATAGACTATATTTTGCTAAAAATAACAAAGCCAACTTTAATTCCTAAAATGGATTATCATAATGGCATTAACATAGAAGCTCCAACCTTTGTAGTTATACCAACAATTATTACAAATACCAAAAAAGTAGAAGAACTAGCACATAAACTAGAAATTTACTATTTAGCAAATAAAAGCAATAATCTATATTTTGCCATACTAGGAGATGTAACTTGCCGGAAAAAATGAAGAAGAAAAGGAAGATAAAGAAATTATACAGTATGGAGAACAACAAATAAAAGAGCTAAATAAAAAATATCCTTATCAAAGTTTTCCAAGATTTCATTTTCTTTATAGAAAAAGAAAATGGAATCCAAGTGAGAAGGCATTTTTAGGGTGGGAAAGAAAAAGAGGTTTATTAACGCAATTTAATCAATTTTTATTAGACCCTAAAACAAATGATTTTAGAGCCAATACTCTAACAGAAAATTTAAATAAGTTACCACATATAAAATACATTATTACACTTGATGCTGATACAAATTTAATATTAAATTCTGGCTTAGAATTAATAGGTGCAATGGAACATATTTTGAACAAACCAGTCGTAGAAAATGGGATAGTTACCGAAGGCCATGGCATAATACAACCGCGTATAGGAGTAGATTTGCAAAATAGCTTTAAAAGTGAATTTTGCAGAATATTTGCTGGTACAAGTGGAACAGACTTGTACACTAACTCGATTTCAGACGTGTATGAAGACAACTTTGGAGAAGGAATTTTTACAGGAAAAGGAATATATAGTTTAGATGTTTTTAATGAAGTATTAAAAAACCAAATCCCAGAAAACACAGTTCTAAGCCACGATTTATTGGAAGGAAACTACTTAAGATGCGGTTTAGCAAGCGACATTTTATTATTAGATGGCTATCCTTCTAAATACAATAGCTTTATTACAAGGCTAAGTAGATGGACCAGAGGAGATTGGCAAATTATTAGATGGCTAAAAAAAGAAATTCCAAGAGTAAATCAAAAAGGAAACCAAATGAATCCTATTAATTTACTTTCAAAATTTAAAATAGCAGATAATTTAAGGAGAAGCCTATTACCAATTAGTATTATTACATTATTTGCTGTATCAATTTTGCTAAAAATAATTTTTAAAATACCAGTTTGGGATTTAATAATTATTGCATTAACAGCAGAATTAATTCATACAATAATTTCACTAATGGATTATATTATATTTAGAAAGGAACTAGAAGAAGGCTATATTAATGCTAATAAAAGCTTTGTGCCATTTGCAAATGGCATACTTTCAACAATTTATAGAGGAATACTTGAACTAGCATTTTTACCACATAGAGCATATGTATCACTAACATCTATTATAAAAACAATTTACCGAATAACAATTTCAAAACAAAATTTATTAGAATGGACAACTGCAGAAGAAGCCGAAAAGTTAGCTAAAACAGACATAATATCTTACTATAAGCAAATGATAGCTAATGTTGTAATTGGCATTATTTTTATTACATTACCAATTTTATATAATTTACCTATAAGCTTAGGAATATGCCTATATTTACTAGGCCTAATATGGATAGTAGCTCCAGCTATTGCTTATAAAATTAGTATTCAAAAATCAAAAATTTACAAAATTAATTTATTGTCAGAAGAAGAAAAGGAGCATTTACTAGAAATTGCAGGAAAAACTTGGAACTTTTTTGCAGAAAATATGAATGAAACAAATAATTATTTGCCGCCAGATAATTATCAATCAGATAGGAAAGAAAAGATTGCACATAGAACTTCTCCAACTAATATAGGACTTGGAATATTAGCAACTATTTCTAGTATTGACTTAAAACTAATTAATTTAGAAGAAGGAACTAGCCTACTGCAAAAAGTAATTAATACCATTGAATATTTACCAAAATGGAATGGCCATTTATATAATTGGTATGATACACGTACGTTAGATGTGATGATGCCAAAATATGTTTCAACTGTAGATAGTGGAAATTTCGTTGGATATTTATTTGTACTAAAACAATTTTTAATTGAGGTTTTAGAACAAGGAACTTGGAATGTAGAAAACAACAAAAGTAAAAAAGTAATTATAGATTTATTAGATAAAATAAACCAAATAATTTGTAAAACAGATTTTTCTAAATTATATGATGACAAAAAAAGATTATTTTCTATTGGTTTTAATGTAGAAGAAAATAAACTAACAGATTCTTATTATGATTTACTAGCTTCAGAAGCAAGACAAACAAGTTTAGTTGCAATTGCAAAAAAAGATATATTACCAAAACATTGGACAAGTTTAAGTAGAACTTTAACAAGTTTTAATAAGTATAAAGGCTTGGTTTCGTGGTCTGGAACAGCATTTGAATATTTAATGTCTAATATTAATGTAAAAAAATATGATGGTAGCCTTTTAGATGAATCATGTAAATTTATGATAATGTGCCAACAAGAGTATTGCCAAAAACTACGGAATACCATGGGGAATTTCAGAATCGGCTTTTAACTTAAAGGATTTAAATAATAATTACCAGTATAAAGCATTTGGCATTCCATGGTTAGGCCTAAAAAGAGGATTAGCAGAAGAAATGGTTGTTTCTAGTTATGGAAGTATGCTCGCATTACCAGATTATCCCAAAGAGGTATTAAAAAATTTACAAATTTTAGAACAAAACAAAGTACTGGGGGAATATGGGTTATATGAATCTATTGATTATACACCATCTAGACAAAAAAATGGAGAAAAGTTTAGTGTTGTAAAAACTTATATGGCACATCATCAAGGACTAATATTGGCATCAATCAATAATTTATTTAAAGATAATATATTACAAAAAAGATTTATGAAAAATCCAGAAATAGAATCAGTAGATATTTTATTACAAGAAAGAATGCCAGCAAATGCAATTTTAACAAAGAAGAAGAAAGAAAAGGTAGAAAAAATTAAACAAAACAAACAAAATTCTTATGGAGGACGAACATATACTAAAATAGAAGAGAATAAAATAAATACTAATGTAATATCAAATGATAAATATACAATTTGCATGGACCAGAATGGGAAAGGATTTAGTAAATATAAAAATATTTTAATTAATAGATTTAAATCTACAGCAGATTATGAACAGGGTATATTTTTTTATATTAAAAATATTAAATCAAAAAGAATATGGTCATTAGCAAGGCTAAAATTTTTGAATAAACCAGATAAATACAAAGTAACTTTTATGCCAGATTCTAACCAGATTGATAGAACGGATGGAAACATACAGTCAAAAATGAAGGTAACAGTTGCTCCTAATGAACCAGTAGAAATTAGAAGCATTCAACTTAACAATATAGGAAATCAAGAAGAAGTGCTAGAAGTGTCAGCATATTTAGAACCTGTATTATCAACTATGACCCAAGATTATGCACATCCTGTATTTAATAACTTGTTTTTAAATTTTGAATATATACCAGACTTAAACACAATTTTAGTAAAACGAAATAAACGTGGCATTCAGGAAAAAGATATGTACCTAGCAATTAATTTAAACTCAAGAGAATATTTAGTTGGTGACATTGAATATGAAATTGATAAATCAAAATTAAATGGAAGGTGCAATATTAATATACCTAATATGATTGCTAATTCAAAACCATTTTCAAATCAAATTGGTTCTAATACAGAACCCACAATTGCAATTAGAGCTAGTGTAAAAATAGCACCAAAAGAAAAGACTAGTTTTAACTTAATTTTAGCTGTATCTGAAAATAAAGAAGAAGTAATTCAACTAATTGAAAAATATAAAAGCGAAGAGGGAATAAAACAAGTATTTGAATTATCTAGAGCTAGACTAGAAGCAGAAAATAGATATTTAGAAATTAGTATGGAAAATGAAGAAGTCTATCAAAAACTACTGGGATATTTACTATTTCAAAATTATCTAAAATCCTTATATATAAAGAAACTACCAAAAGAATTATATACTCAGGATTCATTATGGAAATTTCGGAATATCTGGAGATGACCCAATTATTTTAGTTAAAATTAAAGATGTAAATGATTGTGACATGATTACAGAATTATTAAAAGCAAAAGAATTTTTTAATATGAAAAATATAGCAGTAGATATTGTTATTTTAAACGAAGAAAAAAATGTTTATGAACAATATGTAAAAGAAAAAATAGAATCAGAAATATACAATAAACATATGGAATATCTTATAAACAAACATAATGGCATTTTTATACTAAAATCAAATGAAATGGAAAAAAGTGATATTAGAACATTAGTATTTAGAGCAAACGTTATGCTAGATGCAAGCAAAGGTCGCATCCGGAAATCAACTAGAAGAGGAAGAAGAAGAGTATGAACAGAAAAATAAAAAGATAGGGTTAGAAACACCTAATATTATTATAGCAAAAGATGAACAATATAACCCAATTAACTTAAAAATAGAAAATTTGAATTACTATAATGAGTATGGAGGATTTCAAAAAAATACGAATGAGTATATTTTAAAAGCAGGTAGAAGAGATAAGCTACCTACAGTATGGAGTCATATATTGGCTAACGAAAATTTTGGAACTGTTGTTACAGAAAATATGGGAGGGTTTACATGGTGCAAAAATAGTAGGCTAAATAGAATAACGGCATGGAACAATTCGCCATGCCAAGACATCCCATCTGAAATTATTTATCTAAAAGATAAAGAAACAGGAAAAGTATGGTCAACTAGTAATTTTATTACAGAAGATAGCGACTGTGAAATAACTTATGGATTTGGATATGCAAAATATAATAATATTTGTAATGATATTATAAGTACAACAGAAATTTTTGTGCCACAAAAAGAAAATATAAAAATAAATATTTTAAAACTAAAAAATACCATTGCCGGAAAAAGAAACTTAAAATTACTATACTATATTAAACCTGTTTTAGATGAAGATGAAATAAAATCAAATGGATATATTGGAATCGAAAAAGAAGGAAATATAATATATGCAAAAAATTATGGAGCAAAAGACTTTGAAAGTATTTCATATATTGGAACTAATGAAAAAATTATATCATATACAGGAAACAAAGACTTTTTTATAGGAAGCGGTACAATTAAAAATCCGGAGGGCATTCACAAAGTAACATTGGATAATAGTAATGGACTAGGAATGAATTCATGTATAGCTTTCGAAATTAATGTTGAATTAGACGGATTCGAAAGTAAAGAAATTAGTATTTATATAGGACAGGAAAATTCATTATTAAAGGTAAAAGAAACTGCAGAAAAATATGAAAAACTAGAGAAATGCCATGAAGAATTAAAAAATATTAAACAGTATTGGTATGAACTATTAAACAGAATACAAGTAAAAACACCAGTTGAATCAATTAATATTATGTTAAATGGCTGGACAGTATATCAAACAATTTCCAGTAGGCTTTTAGGAAAAACTGGATACTATCAATCTGGAGGCGCTACTGGTTTTAGAGATCAATTACAAGACACAATGGGAATAAAGTATATTGATAGCTCTTGGATGAGAAAACAAATACTAATTGCGGCATCTCATCAGTTTATAGAAGGAGATGTTTTGCACTGGTGGCATGACGAAACAAAAAGAGGAATTAGAACTAGGTTTTCAGATGATTTACTATGGCTACCTTATGTTGTATGCGAATATATAGAACTAACTGGAGATAATAAAATATTAGAAGAAGAAATTCCTTATCTACAAGGAGAAACATTAAAAGAAAATCAAGACGAGAATTATGATATATATTTACCTTCTTCTATTATAGGAACAATTTATGAACACTGTAATAAATCGATTGAAAAAAGCCTAAACTTTGGAGAGCAAGGGCTCCCCAAAATTGGGAGCGGAGATTGGAATGATGGATTTAGTACAGTAGGGAATAAAGGGAAAGGACAAAGCGTATGGTTAGGATTTTTCTTATATAATATACTAAATAGAATAATTCCAATATGTGAAAAAAAAGACGACAAAGCAAGAATTGAACTATATAGAAAAAAAATTGAGGAACTAAAAAAATCATTAAATACAATTGGATGGGATGGAAGATGGTATAGAAGAGCATTTACAGATGAACGGACAAATCTTAGGAAGTGCAGAAGCTGAAGAATGCAAAATAGATAGTATTAGCCAAAGCTGGGCAACAATTTCTGGCGCAGGGGATAATGACAAAAAATATATATCTATGGAAAATTTGGAAAACCATTTAGTAGATAAAGAAAATCAAATTATTAAATTATTAGATCCGCCATTTGAAAATAGCTCTTTAGAACCAGGATATATAAAAAGCTACTTGCCAGGAGTAAGAGAAAACGGAGGACAATACACACATGCAGCCATTTGGGTAATAATTGCTCAAACATTGTTAGGACTGGGCGAAAAAGCAACAGAATACTTTACAATGATTAACCCAATTGAACACACAAGAACTAAAACAACAGTAAATAAGTATAAAGTTGAACCATATGTAATTCCAGGGGACGTATATGGCATAGGAAAACTTGCTGGAATGGGTGGATGGACTTGGTATACTGGCTCTAGTGCATGGTATTTTAAAGCTGGAATAGAATATATACTAGGACTAAAAATTGAAAAACAGGAATTGAAAATAGAACCTAATATTCCTAGTAATTGGAAAGAATATAGTATTCGCTATAAATTTGGAAAAACAATTTATTCTATTAAAGTAAAAAATCCAAATGGAAAAACAAATGGAGTAAGTAAATTCTTACTTAATGGAAATCAAATAGAAGAAAAGAAAATCAAAATAATAGATGATGGAAAAATTAATGAAATAGAAATTGAAATGTAAAAAATAAGGTCAAGTTTTCTTAACCTTATTTTTTTCTATATTATAATATCTTAAACTTAACATAAGAAATAATTCCAACAACAGCTGTTAATATGATAATGCCAAGGATATTTGAACTACCAGCATATGGAAGATTTCCATTAACTGATGTGTTTTTATTATCGTTATTGTTGTTATTACCATTGTTGCTATTACCATTATTGTTATTGCCATTGTTGTCATCATTATTGCTGTCATCATTATTGTTATCATCATTGTTGTTGCCATCATTATTGTTATCATCATTGTTGTTGTCATCATTATTGTTATCATCATTGTTGTTGTCATCATTGTTGTTATCATCATTGTTGTTGTCATCATTGTTGTTATCATCATTGTTGTTATCATCATTGTCGTTGTCATCACTACTGTTACCATCATTAATAGCAATTTCTAATTCAGAAGATGTTCCTTGAACTTTTACTAAATCTCCATTTACTCCTATTATATTAGTTAAAGTAATTGTAGTAGATGTTTCGCCGAGTACTTTCATTTATTTTAAATGTAGCAATAGCTGTTGTACCAGAAGTATCTCCTAAAGCATCTTTAGTATTAGCAACTATTCCGCCCTTCATTTTCCATTACTTCCCAATTATCACTTGTAAAAGAATTTAAAGTTAGAACATTTGCATCATATACTATTTTAGCTTGATATCCAACAATACCAGTTGAATCTGATACATTTGCCAAATCAATTGCAACAGATAAAGTATCTCCTTTATTATAAGCTGTATTATCTGCTTTTAGATTTAAACTAAAAGTAGAATTTTCTGCATATGCCCTAGTAGACAATAAACTTACTATTAATAATAGTATTAACATAAAAGACATTTTTTTTACTTTCATAAAACTAATCCCTTTCTATATTTTTCTTTTGGTTTAAATATTTATTTTAATGACTCTAAAATTTTTCTTTTTAGTATAATAATATCAGCAATATCAATAGAGTTATCATCATTTAAATCTGCTAAAGCTTGCTTAGCATCTGGCAAAATCCATTCTGTTTTACTTCCAGCTATAACATGCCTTTTCAACATAATTAAATCTACTATATCAACTATATTATCCTCATTTAAGTCACCTAACAAATTATCAGTAGACCTTGACTTTGTACATCCACAATTTTCAAAAGTACATTTGCTAATTTCTGTTGTGCTATTAACTGGAGCCCATGCGCCAAAACTATGTGCTTCACGAGAATCTGTTTTAACATTATCACACCATGAACATTTTAACCAATGAAAATATTCATTCCATTGAGTCACAGTATAATTATGTTCTCCAGAAAAACAAGCTTTAGAATTACATGTAGTACAATTTCCACCTTCTCCGTATTCATGTGCTTTTGTAGAAGAATATTCGCAACCATCTAATGTACATCTAGCCACATGTGTTCCATCAAAATTATCCTCATAATTACCTAAAGTATGAGCTGTGAGTGAATTATCTTCTACTGCGCCACATATAGAACATTTTTTCCAATGCTTTTCATCATCATAACCAACTTCGGAAAAATTATGTGAACAATTTTCCTGTAATTCATTTGTTGCTGTACATCCAGGCACGGTACAATTTCCATCTGCTCCAAAAGTATGTGCTTCTATTTTAGAATAAGAACAAGCATTAAATGTACAAGCAACTGAGTGAGTGCCAGAAGTTCCGCCATTATCTACTGCATTTCCTAAAGTATGTGTTTGCTCACTATTTTCTTCTTTTTCTCCACATTTAGAACATTGTCTCCAATGAATATAATCATCATATCCAACAACAGAAAAATCGTGATCACATGTACTTGAATTATCTACAAGACCAGAGCCATCACTACTTCCAGTAGCAGAATCTCCGGTACCAACCACTACCTCCACCGCTAGAACCGCCACCGGCCACTACCGGCTGCCACCACTGCCACTACCGACCGCCACTATCAGCAGAAGTAGTATCATTAATTACTAATTCACCAAATGTACAATTTTGTGGATCTTCCCAATTTTCGCCGTTCCCATGTACAATAAGCAGAGGTTCCACAATACTCACAATAATAATAAGCAAAATTATCATCATGACCGCCTGGCAACCAATGGTGATATCCTCTTACTGCTAATTTACTAGGGCAACGGTTTTTAGGATTAACAGCTTCTTCTTTTGTTCTTCCACAAGTACTACAAGTATACTTTTTAACATCTACTGTTGCTATGTCGTAATAACTAAGACCTGGTATCGTTTCAACTATTGGTTCTCCCCATTCGTGAGGAGAAAAAATAACCCCATTGTTAAGAGTAGAATCGGCACGACCGCATCTTGAACATACTTTCCAGTGATAAGAAGCAGTACTTCTATATTTTGTAAAATCATGATTATCAGGGTCAGCTCTTCCTATAGCTTCCCAAGTCTTGATCCCACAATAAGAACACTTTTTCAAAACATTAGCAGGTTGTATACAAGTAGCAATTGGAACATAATTTGCTTTTTCATCTTCAGTCATATCTTTTTCTGCAATAGTTATTGAAAAATCATGCTCAACAGGGATGTGGATAAATTCACCATGAAATGAGTTCTTACATACATCACAAAGTTTGTAGCAGTGTTGATTATCTAACATTTCTTCTCCAAATTGAATATTTAAACTAGAAAGTTTTTCCTTATAATCGGAAAGTTTAAAATAGTTTGTTGAACAATCTTCAATTTCCATTTCGCTACATCCTGGATACGTACATTCTCTATAATGCTTTTGAGTTTCAGAACTTGACTCATAAAGATACCATTTAGAAAAAGTATGCTCATGATCCTCAACCTCTTCAGTAGCAGAAGATGGACTGGATTTTGCTATAATAAAAATAAACAATAGTAAAATACATAAGCAAAATACTAAAAATAAAATTAATTTTCTTCTTTGTTCCTTTAAATTCATAAAAAAACTCCTTTTATATAAAACAAGTATAACATATAAGAATTACAATTATATTACACCTTTCTTACATTTAAGTTACAATCTAAAATAATTATACCACACCATTATGTAAAAATAAAGGGGAAAATAGATAATTACAAAGATTTTAACTTAAAAATAAACATAGTAATAAAAAATATAAAAAATAAATAAAAAAGTAAAATAAAAACTTGTACAAAACTATAATATATGATATATTTTATGTATAATAATAAAATTGAAAGGGGTAACTCTTTAGTGGAAAATATAGAAACAGAAAGAAAAAAGACTATTTTAATAGTAGATGACGAAAAACCAATTGTAGATATATTAGTTTATAATTTGCAAAAAGAAGGGTATGATACACTAGAAGCAAATGATGGATTAACTGCAATTGACATTGCACTAACAAATAAACCAGACCTAATTTTGTTAGACATTATGCTACCAAAAATGGATGGATTATCTGTATGTAAAAGAATAAGGCATTCATTAAATGTTCCTATTTTAATGCTAACAGCAAAAGATGAAGAAATCGACAAAATATTAGGCTTAGAATTAGGTGCAGATGATTATGTAACAAAACCATTTAGTGTAAGAGAACTAATGGCAAGAATAAAAGCAAACTTAAGAAAAGTGGAGATAAATTTAAACGAAAAAGAAGACGATAATTCAACACAAACAAACAAAATAAAAGTTGGAGAATTAGAACTTGACTTAGATAAATTTGAAGCAAAAGTTAGCGGAAAAGTTATGGATTTAACTTTAAGAGAATTTGAAGTTCTAAAATATTTAGCAACACAACCGGGCCAAGTAGTAACAAGAGAAACTTTACTAGAAAAGGTATGGGGATACGAATATTATGGAGATATAAGAACAGTTGATGTTACTGTAAGAAGAATACGAGAAAAAATAGAAAAAGATACTGCTAATCCTAAAATATTAATGACTAAAAGAGGGGTTGGGTATTATATTGCTTCAAAATAAAACTATTCAATAAATAAAACAAAACTAAATTTTTCGTGACGTAAGGGTCGCTATTTATAGCGACCTATTTTAATAAAAAAACATTAAAAAATAAACTGTGGGGGACATAGATGATAAAAAACATACAATTAAAAATTATTTTAATTTTTATTATATTAGGAATTAGTATTATAACATTACTGGGCTGCATAAATGTGCAACAGTTAACAGAATTAACACAACAAACAAATATTATAAATTCGGAGCAATATATTAAAAATACAATTATAATAGCAATTATAGCAATAGCTATTTTTTGCATTATAACAATTTTAATTGGAACAATTGTATTAAAATCAATTATTTCTCCAATATCCAGATTTATTAAAAGTGCAGAAAAAATTGCTGCAGGAGGAAGCCAAAGCATTCAATATTTAGCAAATGAAAACGATGAAAAAGAAGTAAAAGATTTAGTAAATGCATTTGGAGTAATGACAACAGAACTACAGGAAAATTTAAATGAAGCTTCTAGACAAAAAAAACAAATAGAAACAATTCTTTTACATATGACAGATGGAATTATTGCTTTTGACAAAGAAGGCAAAATCCTCCATATTAATCCTGCTGCGACAAGACTATTAAAACTAACTCCAGAAGAAAATAGTTTTGAAAAAATATTTAAAAAATTAAAACTAAATATTAATTTAGAAAAAATTATTTATTTAGAAAACTGGACATCTTCAGAACAAAGGATTAATGTGCAAGATTGCTATGTAAACCTATATTTTGCGCCTTTTACAGATGAAAATGATAGACCTAATGGAGCAATTGTTGTAATACAAGACATTACAGAACATGTAAAGCTTGATAACATGAGAAAAGAGTTTGTTGCAGATGTGTCTCATGAATTAAAAACTCCAATTACTTCTATTATGGGATATGCAGATACTCTAACAGAGCAAGAATTTGACAAAGAAACACAAGACAAGTTTTTGGGTGTAATTGCATCTGAAGCACGAAGAATGGCAAGACTAGTAAGTGACTTACTAACATTATCTAGGTATGACAATGATGAAGCAAAATGGGAAAAAACGGAATTTAATTTAGGAGAGCTAGTAAAAAAATGTGTAAATAGCTTGCAATTAGAGATTAATAAAAAAAAGCAACATTCAGAATGCTTTGTAACAGCTAATGTTCCTTTAGTTTATGCAGATAAATATGGAATAGAAAGAGTAATATTAAATATTTTAACTAATAGTATTAAATATACACAAGATGGAGGAAATATTAAAATATATGTTGGTTTTGTGTATAATGATGCTTATATAAAAATTATTGACAACGGAATAGGCATACCGGAATCTGACTTAACCAAAATATTTGAAAGATTCTATAGAGTAGACAAAGCCCGTACAAGAGAAATGGGAGGAACTGGACTTCGGACTATCTATTGCAAAAGAAATATTAGACAAAAATGATGGCACAATAGATATAAAAAGTGAAGTAGGAAAAGGAACCGAAGTAGTAATACGCATTCCAACAAGACAAAAAATCTAAAAATACAATACATGTACTTATTATGAAAATATGCTATAAATATTGAAAAAATAAAATAAATTATATATAATAAAATTTACTATAACAAAAGAAGGAAGGAAGAAAAAATCAATATGAATTTAAAACTGAAGGAAATACTTGAATGGTTATACTGTATTATTATTGCTATAGTTTTAGCTTTGCTGGTTAGATACTATATAGGTACTCCAACAATTGTACAACAACCATCAATGTACCCTACTTTAAAAGAAAACCAAAGACTGATTTTAAATCGATTGATAAAAACTACACATTCTATTCCAGAAAGAGGAGATATTATAACTTTTGAAGCACCAAGTAAATCACTAATATATTTAGAAGATGCAGACTTATCTAATCCAGTTGCAAAATACGAAAATGAGCCTGAGGGACTATGGGAAAAATTTTCATATTATGTATTAGAAATTAATAAAAAAAGTTATATAAAAAGAGTAATTGGCTTGCCAGGAGAACATGTTAAAATTTATAACAACAAAGTATTTATTAATAACCAACTTTTAAATGAGCCATACCTGCAAGAAGATGTTTTAACAACTTCACTAGATGGACCATTTGTCGATATTGTGGTACCACAAGATTGTGTTTTTGTTATGGGAGACAATAGAGAACAAAGTACAGATAGTAGAAGATTTGGTTGCATTCCTATTTCCAAAATTGAAAGTAAGGTATGGATACGTTTCTGGCCATTAGACTTATTTGGACCAGTAGAATAATAAATGGAGGACTAAAAATTGTGGCATTTCAAAATTTAATTGGAAACGAAGAAACAAAAATATTATTGAATGAAATAATAAAAAATAAAAATTTTATACATAGTTATTTATTTACAGGAATAGAAGGAATTGGCAAAACAGAATTTGCAAAGCAGTTTGCAAAACAAATATTATGTTTAGGAACACCAGATTGTAAGTCTTGTATAGAATTTGACTCTCAAAATAATCCTGACTTTACAATTATTGAACCAGATGGCAATAGCATTAAAATAGAACAAATTAGAATATTGCAAATGAAAATAATTGAAAAACCAATTATTTCCAATAGAAAAGTATATATTATACGTGACAGTGAAAAAATGACAAAAGAAGCACAAAATTGTTTACTAAAAACACTAGAAGAACCGCCAGAATATGTTACAATAATTTTAATATGTTCAAATGAAAGTTTACTTTTAAATACTATAAAATCAAGGTGCACAAAAATTAATTTTTATCCAATTAAAAACGAAGAATTACAAATATTTCTAAAAAACAATGGATTTACTAATATAACAAAAAATATGTTAAAAGCAATAAATGGAAGTATAGCAAAGGCATATGAATTACAAGATTATAACCAGACTTATAAAACAATAGAAGATACACTAACAAAAAGAAGCAAACTAGACAAAATTGATTTTATAAATTCTTTTTTACCAATTTATAAAGAAAAAGAAAATATTTTTAATATATTAGATTACATGAATGTAGTGCTATCAAATGAATTAGCAAATGATTATAAATGTATAAGATATATAGAAAAAATAGAACAAGCAAAAAACAAAATTAAACAAAATGCTAATTTGGATATGACTTTGGACAACATGCTATTTAGCATATGGGAAATTTGTAATGAAACATAAAAATATACCATGTAATGTATTTTGAAAAATTGTTATTAAAAATAATAACCCAAGAACTATTAACTTTTAAAGAGGTGAGTATTGTGAAAAATATTATAGGAGTTAGATTTAAAAAACCTGGGAAAATATACTTTTTTGATCCGGGAAATTTAAAAATAACAAAACAAGATAATGTAATAGTGGAAACTACAATGGGACAAGAACTAGGAGAAGTAGTGATTCCAAATAGAGAAATACCAGATGAAAAAGTGGTTTCACCACTAAAAAAAGTAATAAGAGTAGCGAACGAGAAAGATAAAAAACACCATGAGGAAAATAAAAGAAAAGAAAAAGATGCATTTATATTATGCAATAAAAAAATAAAAGAACACAAACTGGAAATGAATTTAATTGATGTATCTTATAATTTTGACAATAGCAAAATGATATTCTACTTTACAGCAGATGGTAGAATTGATTTTAGAGAATTAGTAAAAGATTTAGCAGCAATTTATAAAACAAGAATTGAACTAAGACAAATTGGAGTAAGAGACGAAGTAAGAAGAATTGGTGGAAATGGAATGTGTGGAAGGGAACTTTGCTGTTGCACTTTTTTAAATAATTTTGATACAGTATCAATTAAAATGGCAAAAGAGCAAAACATTTCGCTTAATCCATCTAAAATATCTGGAAATTGTGGAAGACTAATGTGTTGCCTAAAGTACGAACAAGAAGTCTATGATGAAAAACTAAAAATATTACCAAAAATGGGAGCAATTGTAAAAACAGAAGATGGAGAAGGGGAAGTTTGTGGAATAGAAACGCTAAAAGAAAAAGTAAAAGTAAAATTTAAAGATGGAGAAGACACTTTTTATAAAAAATATGATGCTAAGGACATTAAAATTATTAAAAATATAGAAGTAAAAGATGATATGGATTTATTGCCAGAAGAACTAGAAGAATTAAAAAAATTAGAACAACAAGCTAGTAAAGATGAAGATATATAAGGAGGTGAACAAAAATGGCATATAAAATAACAGAAAAATGCATTTCTTGTGGAGCATGTGAAGGAGCGTGCCCAGTAAGTTGCATATCACAAGGAGACGAAAGATATGTAATTGACCAAGAAAAATGTATTTCTTGCGGAACATGTAGAGGAGTTTGTCCAGTAGAAGCACCGGAACAAGAGTAGAAAAACTAGTGGTACTTATTTTCCAATACAATAAAAAAGAGGTTCATTATGTAGAGAACTTCTTTTTTTTATTGCGCTGTGCCAATATAAAGTCACATTTCTTATAAACAAATCCAACCAATATTATAATTCCTAAAATAGCCCAAAAAAACCATTTAAAGTTTATAGAAGTAGAAGAAGATAAAATAGTAGAAGTTTCTATAACATCAAAATTTAAAATAGATATATATTTTAAAGCAATATATGTATAAAATCCTGCAAAAATTCCTTGTAATAATTTACCTAATATATAAGGCTTAATGGATATATCTGATTTAGAAATTATACTAAAAACCTGCAGCAAAACAGATATACCACCAAAACCGTAATACAAAACTACATAAAATAATATTAATAGAAATTGAATTAGAAGGAATAATAGAAATTTCTTTTATTCCATTAGTTAGCTCTAAAATTCCAGATAAAACAGGAGAACAAAATTGATTAGGAACAGAAAACAGATTAAAAATTGGAGAAATAAAATTAGAACAACATTTCAAAATATTACTTTGCTTTAGAATAGAAATTATAACAGAAAATAAAACAACAAAGCCACCAATTAAAACAATAGTATAAATAGAGTTCATAATACCACCGTGCAAGAACCTCTCCTAAATTAGAAACCTGATTAGACGAATGAAAAGATTTAGATTTACTAAAAACAGAAGTATCCTCTTTTTTCCAAAATCTAAAAAGAAATCCAACAGTAACACAAGCTAGAATATGAGTAAATAATAATAAAAATCCTATAGTAGCATTTGAAAACAAACTAATTCCAATTGTACCTACAATGAATAATGGACCAGAATTATTAGTAAAGGCAAGTAATCTTTCTGCCTCTGCTTTTGTACAAATTCCCTGATTTCTAAAATCGGTTACAATTTTTGCACCTGTGGGATAACCAGAAATAATACCCATAATAAAGGCAAATGCACCTTCACCAGGAACACGAAACAAAGGACGCATAAACTTACCTAAAATGTTTCCTAAAATAGGAATAATATTCGTATGACTTAATAACTCTGTTGCAATAAAAAAAGGAAATAAACTGGGCAGTACAGAATTTGCCCATAATTCAATACCAGACTTTGCAGCTTGTAAATTAGAGTTTGAAAAAATTAAGAGGCTAATAGTAAATAATGTAAACAACATTGGAAGCAATAATTTTTTTAGCGAAACAACAAAAACCCTTTTCACATAATCACCAATAAATTATATGACTAGCTATTTTATAATATGAAAAACTATATAAAAAAGTAAAAGGTGAGCGCATATGAGCTCACCAACGAACGGGTTTCCTTATTTTGGGAAATTTTTTCTTGGGCTCTACCCAAAAAAGCTTTTCCTTACAATCATTACAGTCTTCTCGCTCAACTACTTTATTGTTCAAACAACAGTATAAAGTTTTCGAGTGCCCAAATACTTGCTCACTAAGATATGGACATTTCCGAGACATGATTTTTTTCCCCTTTCCGATTTGGTAATTTACCAATAATTAAATTATAGCAGAAACTCACATAATGTCAATAATAACCTACTAGACAAATGCAGAAAAAAATGATATATTATCATAGATTTAAAATATAATAAAATAAAGAGGGATAATATGAATGTAAAATTAGAAAATAGTAAAAAAATATTAAATAAATATCATCAAGAACATTTATTAAATTTTTATGAAGAACTTTCAAAACAAGAGCAGGAAGAACTATTAAACCAAATTTTAGACACCGATTTTAAAACTATACAAGAGTTATACGAAAATACTAAAAAGGAAGGAATAGAATCTAAAGATAAAATAGAACCAATAGAGTATATAGATAAAGAAAAATTATCAAAAGAAGAAATAAAAAAATATGAAGAAATAGGAGAAAAAATTATTAAAAGAGGACAATATGCTGTTGCTACAATGGCAGGAGGACAAGGAACAAGACTAGGACATAAAGGACCAAAAGGAACATACTATCTTTTAAATAATAAGTCTCTTTTTGAAATTTTTTATGACGAATTAAATAAAGCAAACCAAAAATATGGAATAACCATTCCATGGTATATTATGACAAGCAAAGAAAACAATAAAGATACTATTAACTTTTTTGAAAAAAATAATTATTTTGGTTATAATAAAGACCACATAAAATTCTTTTCACAAAGTGAACTTCCTATGATTAGCAAAGAAGGTAAAATTTTATTATCTAATAAGGGAACCATAAAAGAAGCAGCAGATGGAAATGGTGGAATTTTTAGTTCTATGAACAAAAACGGAATAACTGATGATATTACTTCAAGAAAAATAAAATGGTTATTCATTGGCTCAATAGATAATGCATTATTAAAAATGGTAGATCCGCTTTTAATTGGAATAGCACAAAGTACAGGGGTTCTAGCAGCAGCAAAATCATTAGTAAAATGTAGCCCAACCGAAAAAGTAGGTGTATTTTGTAAAAGAAATAATAAACCAAGTGTTATAGAATACACAGAGTTGCCAGAGGAAATGGCTAATTTAAGAGATAAAAAAGGCGAACTATTTTATGGAGAGTCACATATTATGTGCAATATGTTTCATGTAGATGCATTAAAAAGCATTGGGGAAAAAAATATGCCATATCATAAAGCTCTAAAAAAAGCTAATTATATTAATGAAAAAGGAGAAGAAGTAAAACCAACAGAACCAAATGCATTAAAATTTGAAAAATTCATATTTGATGCTTTTGAAACCATTCCAGAATTGGCAATCTTACGTGTAAAAAGAGAAGAAGAATTTGCACCAGTTAAAAATGCAACAGGTGTAGATAGCCCAGAAACTGCTAAAAATTTATACTTAAATTATATAAAAAACAAAATTTAAAAATAAAAAAGGAGTACTAGATGAATTGTATTACTAAAATATTGCCAAACTTTAAAAAATTTAATTCTTATATAGAAGATGTAAAAAACAACACAGATTCAATAATGTTATCAGGATTGACAGATGTAGCAAAAACACATTTTGCTTATTCAACACAATTCTACACAGAAAGACCAATAGTTATTATCACATATAATGAAATTCAAGCAAAAAAATTAATAAAAGATTTAATGTTTTTTGAAGATGAAATTATATATTTCCCAAAACGAGAAATTTTTGCATATGACTATATTGCAGAAAATAAAGACAATTACTATGAAAGAATAAAAGTATTAAATAAGATTCAAAATAAAGAAGCAAAAATTATTGTTACAACAATTGAAGCAATACAACAACATATGGTAAGTAAAGAAGTATTGTATAAAAATAGAATGAAATTAAAAGTAGGACAAACAATTCGGTACAAACGAACTAAAAGAAAAACTTGTACAATTAGGATATGAAAGATATGACACAGTAGAATCAAAAGGGCAATTTAGTTCAAGAGGTGGAATTATAGATATTGCTCGGAGACGAAAACATCGGAATTAGAATAGAGTTTTGGGGAGATGAAATAGATTCCATTAGGTATTTTGACATTAATGACCAAAGATCTAAACAAATGGTTCAAGAAGTTTATATAAACCCAGCCGTTGAATTTGTATTAGAAAATAGTTTGATAGAAATAGGAAATAGAATTTTAAATACACATGAACAAACTAATTCTATAATAGAAGATGTTGAACAAATAAAAACTGGAAACTACCTTGAAAAAATAGATAAATATTTTAATTGTTTTTATACAAAGCAAAGTACATTTATAGATTATCTACCTAAAGATATAATAATATTTTTAGATGAAATTACAAAAATAAAAGCAAGAATTGAAAATATTTTAAAAGATAATAAAAACTTAACAAAATCGTTGATAGAAAAACAAAGAACAGTACCAGATAGCATCCAGATTTTGAATGATTATGTACAATTTCTACAATCAATAGGAACAAAACAAATAATTTATTTGGAAAAACAAGATATTGGTTTTGTGGATAAAAAAAGTATGCATGCAAAAAGAAACGGATATAGCTTTAGCTATAGGGAGGTCAACTTTTTTCGTAGTTCAATGGATTTATGTTTTCAGGAAATACAAAAAGCAATACTCGAAAAAAAATTAGTTTTTATATTAGGTGGAACTACAGAAAATAGCAAAAAAATATATGAATGGCTTATAGAAAAAGATATAAAATGTATATATGATAAATCACAAAAAGAAGAAATTACTCCAGGGGTGGTAATAATTACCTCTGGAGCATTATCTGCTGGTTTTGAAAGCTTTGACTTTAATATTATTGCAATATCTTTAGCAGAAGTATTTACTCCAAGTAAACCAAAAAGAGTAATTAATAATACTACATTTAAACAAGGAGAAATGATTAATTTCTCAGACTTAAAACCACGGTGAGTATGTAGTACATAAAGCAAATGGAATAGGACAGTTTGTTGGAGTTTATACAATTAGAGCAGATAATATTGTAAAAGATTATATAAAAATTCTATATAAAGATGGAGATTATTTATATATTCCGGTTAACCAGCTAGATAATATTAGAAAATATATTGGAGCAGGTGAAAATGGAGCACCAAAATTAAACCGATTAGGTAGTAAAGAATGGGAAAATACAAAAACTAAGGTAAAAAATAACCTAAGAGAAGTTGCAAAAGAATTAATACAGCTCTATGCTATCAGGCAAAAAACAGCACGGATTTGCATTTTCAAAAGATTCTGACTGGCAAAAACAGTTTGAAGAATCTTTTCCTTACACAGAAACACAAGACCAATTAAGATGCATAGAAGAAGTAAAAAAGGACATGGAATCTTTTAAACCAATGGATAGACTATTATGTGGAGACGTTGGATATGGAAAAACAGAAGTAGCTATAAGAGCAGCATTTAAAGCATGCCTAGATCAAAAACAAGTAGCTTATTTAGTACCAACTACAGTATTAGCAAACCAACAATATGAAGCATTTAAAGAAAGAATGAAAGAATTTCCAGTTAGAGTAGAACTATTAAACAGATTTAGAACAAAGAAAGAACAAATAGCAATTATTAAAAAATTAAAATTGGGAGAAATTGATATTATTATTGGTACACATAGAATTTTAAGCAAAGACATAGCTTTTAAAGACTTGGGCCTATTAATTATAGACGAGGAACATAGATTTGGAGTAAAGGATAAAGAAAAAATAAAGGAAATGAAAAATGGAATAGATGTGCTTTCTATGACGGCAACACCAATTCCAAGAACTTTGCACATGTCTATTGTGGGTATTAGAGATATGTCTGTTATATATGAACCACCACAAAATAGAAGACCAGTACAAACTTATGTATTAGAATATGATGAAGAAGTGGTAAAAGAAGCAATTACAAGAGAACTGGAAAGAAGAGGGCAAGTATTTTATTTATTTAACAATGTAGAGCAAATTACAAGGAAAACGGAATATGTTTCTAATTTAGTTCCAGAAGCAAAAGTGGGGTTTGCACATGGAAAAATGTCTGGACGAGAGTTAGAAGATATTATGCTAGACTTTGTAAACAAGAAAATTGATGTATTGGTATGTACAACTATATTAGAGTCTGGTATTGATATTCCAAATGCTAACACAATTATTGTAGAAAATGCAGATAGATTAGGACTATCTCAACTATATCAAATTAGAGGAAGAGTAGGAAGATCTGAAAAACAAGCATATGCTTATATTACATATAAACCAGATAAACTGCTATCAGAAGTTGCAGAAAAGAGACTAAGAGCTATAAAAGAGTTTACAGAATTTGGTTCTGGATTTAAAATTGCTATGAGGGATTTAGAAATAAGAGGTGCAGGAAGCATTCTAGGAGAATTTCAACATGGACATATGGACGAAGTTGGCTATGATATGTATTGTAAATTATTAGAGGAAGTTATAAATGAAACAAAAGGTATAAAAATAAAAGAAGAACAAGACGTACAAATTGATTTAAATGTTTCTTGCTATATTCCAGATAGTTATATTCCTTCAAACAATCAGAAAATTGAAATTTATCAAGAAATTGCATTATGTGATACAGATAAAAAAATACAAGATGTTACAGACGAAATAATTGATAGATTTGGAGATATTCCAGAAGAAACAAAAAATTTACTTGAGATTGCAAGCATAAAAATTTTATGTAGAATACTAGGCATTATAAAAATTTCACAAAGGCTCTCTGGTATTGTATTTAATTTTTCTGCTGAAAGTTTTAAAATGGAATGGATAGATTTATTGTTAAAAAAATTTAGAAATAAAATTAAATTTTCACCATCAGTTGAACCTTATATAACATATAAAATAGAAAATCCGGGTAAAATACTAGAAGAAGTAAAAGAATTGATTAAAATACTAAAATAAAAAAATGAATTTGCCACATATACACATTTGCTTTGCAAACGGAATTTACCAAAGGAATTTAACCTAATACAACAAAAACTTATTCTCTTGCATTTGCAAGAGAATAAGTTAGAATATCCTAAGATGTGCAGTTTACAAACCAAACACATCATCTTAGAGAGAACTAGCCGGAATGGCATCATGGTATTCCTCTAAGCATGTGACTTTTTTGGGTGACTCTTGACACAGCTGCAGTATTACTACAGGAACACCCCATAGCCTATACGTAGCAACTTCGTCACTAAGCAAGCTGGGTACCACCGGAAGAAGAGCTCCTTTCCGAATAAGACGTCGACACGTAGCCGACCTGGCTCGAAACTCCATAACAGCAAACGTTTCGGTCTCTTGAACAATGCAAAACGAGTCGCTCTCGATGAGAAAATCGATTGCCTGCCTCCTAAGGTTGTTACTCTTCCATAGAATCCCTCCTTAATACTATACCTTATTAGGTATGTAACTCATATTATATCACATTTATGTAAAAAAACAAATTTGATATAAAACAAGGGCACATCAACCCAAAATAAAATAATGAAAGGAAATGAATATGAGAGTAATTACAAGTAAAGATAATGAACAAATTAAACAAATTAGAAAATTAAAAGAAAAGAAGTATAGAGACGAACAAGGATTATATATTATAGAAGGAGTTAAGACAGTTCGGAGAAGCAATAGCAGAAAAAGCAGAAATAAAAACAATTGTTATATGTGATGACTGCGAAAAACAAGGGCTAATAGAAAAAGAACTATTATATGAAGTAGCAAAATATAGTTTAATTTATGTAAATGAAAAAGTTTTTAATTACATTACAGAAGTTATGAACCCACAAGGAATACTTGCAGTTGTTTCTAAAAAAGAAAAGAAAAAAATAAACTATAATGAAGAACTTATTGTTATTTTGGACAATATACAAGACCCAGGAAATTTGGGAACAATTATTAGAACTTTAGATAGTGCTGGAATTAAACAAATCATATTATCAAAAGGAACAGTAGATGTGTATTCTTCTAAAGTAGTACGTTCTACAATGGGAGCTATTTTTAGGATAAATATAATAGAAACAGAAAATTTAAAAAATACTATTTCTATAATTAAAGAACATGGATATAAAATAATGGCAACTTCATTACAAGGTGCAAAAAGTATTTATGATATAGATTATAAAAAAGTATGTATAATAATTGGAAACGAAGCAAATGGAGTTTCGCAGGAGGTATTAAACTTAGCAGATCAAAAAATAAAAATACCTATGCTACGGAAAAACAGAAAGCTTAAATGCTGCAGTAGCAACTAGTATTATTGTTTACGAGCATATTAGGCAAAAACTGGCAAGATAAAAAAATAAAGAACAAAACATTATTAATCCTTTAAATTTACAACTAAAAAATACTAGACAAAAAATATTTATTAGTATATATTTAACAAGGGGGGAACCTAATGGACAAAAATGTTTTTAATGATTTATCTTATGGAATGTATGTTGTATCAACAAAATACAAAGAAAAAAATGTAGGATGTTTTGTAAATACTGTAACACAAATAACTTCACAAAACCCAATTATTGCTGTTAGTATTAATAAAAATAATTATACAAATGAAGCACTATTTGAAGGTCAGCAATTTGCAATCTCAATTTTATCTCAAAAAACAAATGCTAAAGTAATTGGAGAATTTGGATTTTTTTCGTCAAAAAATAAGGACAAGTTTAAAGAAATAGCATATAAAGAAATAAACAATTTACCAGTAGTAGAAGAAAACATTTGTGGGTATATAATTGCCCAAGTATTAAATAAAATAGATGTAGAAACTCACAATATTGTATTAGCTCGAGTATTAGATGCTAAAAAGGAAAATGAAAATATTCCTATGACATACTCATATTATCATCAGGTAATAAAAGGTAATGCACCTAAAACAGCACCAACATATATAGAAACAGAAGAAACAGCAAAAACTGGTGGAAAAAAATATAAATGTAAAATATGTGGATATATTTATGACGAAGAAAAAGAAAAAATAAAATTTGAAGACTTATCCAATACATGGAAATGTCCTTTATGTAAAGTTGAAAAAGATATGTTTGAAGAAATAAAAGAATAAAAAAACAAAAAAAGTGTATAATTATTTAATAAAAATTAGTAAAGGAGGAACTTATCAATGGAAAGAAAGATAAGAGTAGTACAATATGGTACAGGCAAAATGTCTGTATACACAATGCGTTATGTTTATGAAAAAGGAGCAGAAATTGTTGGAGCAATTGATGTAAACCCAACAGTAATAGGAAAAGACATTGGAGTTGTAATGGAAACAGAACCAAAAGGGGTTACAATAACTAGTGTAGAAAATGCAGAAGAAATGTTAAAACAAGTAAAACCAGATATTGCCATTGTTACAACAATGAGTTTAATTTCGGATGTGCAAGATGCATTACTATTATGTGCAAAATTAGGGATTAATGCAATTACAACATGCGAAGAGGCATTTTACCCACAAAATTCAAATCCAAATGTAACAAAAAAAATTGATGAGCTTGCAAAACAAAATAATTGTACAATTACAGGAAGTGGGTACCAAGACATTTACTGGGGACAGCTAATTAGCTCAATAGCAGGGTCTACACATACAATTAAAAGGATAAAAGGTAGCTCAAGCTATAATGTAGAAGACTATGGAATTGCTCTTGCAAAAGCACATGGCGCAGGATTAGACTTAGACACTTTTGAAAAAGAAATTGCCTCAGTAGATGAAATTTCGGACGAACAAAGACAAGAAATTATTGAAAAAGGAGAATATTCACCATCATATATGTGGAATGTAAATGGATGGCTATGCTCAAAACTAGGGTTAACAGTAGTTTCACAAACACAAAAATGCATACCACAAACTTATTCAAAAGATATTGTATCTTCTACACTAAACATGACAGTAAAAGCAGGAATGGCAACAGGAATGAGTGCAGTAGTTACCACTAAAACAAAAGAAGGAATTACTATTGAATCAGAATGTATTGGAAAAGTTTATTCTCCAGAAGACTATGACAAAAATGAATGGACAATCGAAGGAGAACCAAACACTACTTTAGTAATAGCAAGACCAAGTACAGTAGAACTTACATGTGCAAGTATTGTAAACAGAATTCCAGATGTAATTAACAGTACAAGTGGATATATTACAACAGAAAAAATGGGAGAACTAAATTATAGAGTAAAACCATTAAACGAATATGTAAAATAAACTTAAAAAATAACACCTAGTTAAAATAGCTATCATAAAATTTTTATGATAGCTATTTTAACTAGGTGTTGCAATAATAAAACAATATAATATTCTTTTTATTTTCACAATATAGACATAATATAAAATTATAATATATAATACATTTAATAAAAGTTAGGAGAATTGAATATGAATGAAGAAAGCATATTAATAGTAGATGATGAAGCTAGAATGAGAAAACTAATTAAAGACTTTTTAAAAGTAAAAGGCTACCATATTTTAGAAGCAGAAGATGGTGAAAAAGCATTAGAAATTTTTGAGACAGAGGGTAATAAAATTAATTTAATTTTATTAGATGTTATGATGCCTAAACTAGATGGATGGTCTGTTTTAAGACAAATTAGGCAAACTTCAAAAGTTCCTATTGTTATGCTAACAGCAAGAGGAGAAGAACAAGATGAACTTTTTGGATTTGAACTAGGTGTTGACGAATATATTGCAAAACCATTTAGCCCTAAAATATTAGTAGCTAGAGTAGAGGCTATTTTAAAAAGAGTAAATGGGGACAAGACAGTAAAAAAAGACTACAATGGAATTGTAATAGATGAACAAGGAAGAACAGTAACTGTTGACGGAAAAACTATAGAATTAAGCTTAAGAGAGTATGAACTTTTAAAATATTTGGTAGATAATGAAAACATAGCATTATCAAGAGATAAAATATTGAATAATGTTTGGAATTATGACTATTATGGAGACTCAAGGACAATAGACAGCCATATAAAAAAAATAAGGCATAAATTAGGTAAAAAGGGAAAATATATTAAAACAATTAGAGGAATAGGATATAAATTTGAACAAAAATAATACAAAAAATTGGGAGTAGAAAATGGGAAAGATTAAAAAAAACTTAGAATCTGTAAGGACAAAACTATTTATTACTTTATGTGTTGTTGTAATAATCATAATTGTTTTTTTTATATTATTAAATAACTTTGTATTAGAAACATTTTATTTATATTCTAAACAAAAAGATTTAATGGAAGTATATAAAAGCATAAATCAATATTACACTAACCCAGATTCTGGAATAGATATTGAACTAGAACTAGAGAAAGCATCTATAAATAATGACTTTGACATTATTATTAAAACAGATACTGGAATAACACTTTATACATCAAATAAAGATTTCTCATCTACAATAGGAACAATAAACGAAATTGAAAGTAGTATAACAAGTTGGTTTGGAGAAAAAAATATATTATTTTCTAATAATAAAATTAGTATTAGGAAAACAAGAGACATAAAAAATGGAGTAGGATTTGTTTTACTTTCAGGAGAACTAGACAATGGTTATGTTTTATACATTAGAATACCTATTACATCTATTCAAGAAAATGTTAAAATTTCTAATAACTTTTTATCTTTAATAGGAGGAATTGCAATTATTGGAGGAGGAATTGCGGTATTATTTATTGCTAAAAAATTTACAAAACCTATTGAAGAACTAAATGATATTGCAAAGAGAATGTCACAATTAGATTTTAGCAAAAAATATAGGGTAAAAGATACTGGAGATGAAGTAGATGAATTAGGGAAAAGCATGAACACAGTTTCTGAAAAACTGGAAAATACTATTAAACAATTAAAAGAAACCAACATAGAATTAGAAAAAGATATAGAGAAAAAATCTAGAATAGATGAAATGAGAAAACAATTTATTTCTGATGTATCTCATGAATTAAAAACCCCAATTGCTATTATACAAGGATATGCAGAAGGACTAAGAGAAAATGTTAACAAAGATCCAGAAAGCAGAGAATTTTATTCTGATGTTATTTTAGATGAAGCAAACAAAATGGACCGATTGGTAAAACAATTACTAGAACTTATGAAACTAGAATATGGAAAAAGAGAATTTAATAATCAAAAATTTGATATAACAGAATTAATTCAAGAAGTAATAAGAAAAAGCAAAGTAATGTATGAGGAAAAAAATATTACTATAGAATATAATCCAAGTAAAAAATATTATGTATATGCAGACGATTTTTATATAGAACAAGTAATAACTAATTATTTTACAAATGCTATAAAACATGCCCTAGAAATTAATGGAAAGAAACAAATAAGAATTACAATAAAAGAATTAGACAAAAAAATAAGGATTAGTGTATATAACACAGGTGAAAAAATAGATGAGGAAAATTTAAATAGAATTTGGAATAGATTTTACAAAATAGACTCTTCAAGGAATAGAGAAAAAGGCGGAACCGGAATAGGATTATCATTAGTTAGGGCCATTATGAATAATTATAGAAATGCTTATGGAGCATTTAACACAGAAGATGGAGTGGAATTTTATTTTGACTTAGATTTAGCAGAAGAACAAAAATAACAAAATAATCAAAAAATGTTCATAAAAAAAGCATAAATAACAAATAAAATAAAAACAAATAAAAGGAAGGAGGTAAAAATTATTATGCAGTATGAGGCATGGCGAATAATTTAAAAAGGAGGTATGCCTATAGAACAATAAAAAATTATACAATAAAAAATATATATATATTAATTAAAAGGAAGTGAATGCCTATACGAAAAACCTTAATATAATATTAATTTAATAATTACCCTTAAAAGAATAAACAATAATAGAGCTTTTGCACTAAATAAAACATTAGTACAAAGGCTCTATTAGAGTTTGTGGCAATAAATGTAAATTTATGTCGAAATGTTTTTCTTTACTTTTGAACTAATTTGTATTATTATGAAAACATAAAAAAATTGCAATTTTTGTTATTTTAAAAAAATTTTTATTCTAAAGTAAAATAACCTAAAAAAGATTCTAGAATTCTTAAAGACATTCCCAACTACAAAAATTAAAATACAAGGAGGTATGAATATGTGACTAAATATACTCGTACTAGTGTCAATCTATGCGCTTTTTTTATTACCGTTTTTATTTTCTGTATTATTTATTTATTCCCTAAACAAATAAAAAGCTTTGCATTCAGCAAAGTAGAAAATCCCATAAATAGCTGTTACATAGAAAAAAATTTTCAAAAAACAGATGAAATTATACAAAAAGAAGTAACCTCTAAAAATAAGACTAAAAAATTAGAATGGAAAATTGTTATTCCAGCAATTAATCTAGATGCACAAATAGCAGAAGGAACAAGCCCAGAGATTTTAAACAAATATGTGGGACATTTTGAAAATACACCTAAATTAAATGGAAATGTAGCATTAGGAGCTCATAATAGAGGATATAAGGTAAACTATTTTAAAGATTTAAAAAAATTAAAGAAAGGAGATAAAATTCAATATTATTATAATGGGAAACAAAAAGAATACCAAGTAGAAACAATAACGATTATAAAAGATACAGATTGGACTTATTTACAAAACACAACTAAAGATAAAATAACGCTAATAACGTGTGTAGAAGATCAACCAGAATATAGGCGTTGTATTCAAGGTGCAATAGTAAATTAAGGAGGAAAATTTATGTTAAAAGTATTGAAAAACATATTAAAAATTATATTAATAGTTATAATTTTGTTTAGCACAAGTATTTTAAAAAACCCAGTTAAGGCAGCAACAACTCCAATTAGCAGTGCATATTTATATGCTAAAAGTTCTTATGGAAATATGTTAAAATATAATGGAGTAGAAATATTAACAACATTTGTTGTTTATTCCAAAGATGGGGTAGAATATCCTGCATATTGCCTAGACGCCAATATGCCAGGAGTTGGAGAAAATGGAAGTTATACAGTAAATACAAGCAATTTCCTAAATGATGTTATGCTATGGAGAGTAATTACAAACGGATATCCTTATAAAAGTGTTAGTGAACTGGGGTGCAACACAAAAGAAGAAGCATTTGCGGCAACAAAACAAGCTGTATATTGTATTCTATATGGTAGAGAAGCAAGTTGGTATACACCAATAGGAGAACAAGGCAAAAGAGTAGTTAATGCTATGGCTCAAATATTGCAAAATGCAAGAAATAGTACAAGTGTAAAACCTTCTAGTGATATTAGCTTACAGTCGCAAGAAAATAAATGGAACATAGATTCAAACAATAAAAACTATGTTTATCAAACATTTAAAATTATATCATCATCTACATCAAATAATTGCAAAATATCATTAACAGGAAATTACCCAGAAGGAACCAAAATAGTAGACACTAACAATAATCCAATTACAGCAATTTCTTCTGGAAGAACATTTAAACTAATGATACCTATTAAAAGCCTAACTTCAAATGGAGAATTCCAAGTCAAAATACAAGCAACATTAGAAACAAAACCAGTATTATATGGAAAAGCACCTAACAGTAGTTGGCAAGATTATGCTGTTACAGCATCTATTTATGAAGATGCAAAAGGAAGTGCAACTATAAACTATAGAAAGAACGAAACAAAAATAATTATTCAAAAACTAGACTCATCAAATAAAACACCTATAGAAGGAGTAACTTTCCAATTATTAGATAATAATAAAAAAATAGTATATACAGATTTAGTTTCAGATAGAAATGGATGCATAGAAATAAATAATATTGTTCCTGGGAAATATTATTTAGAAGAAATTAAAACAAAAGAACGGATATATTAAATATGATAAACAAATTGAATGTAATGTAACACTTAACCAAACATTAAATGTTACAGTTAATAACACAAAACCAACTATAATAGAAGAGGAAAACAATAACCAACAAATTACAGTAGAACAAAATAATTCAGAAATAAAAATAGAAAATCAAAACGGTTTTACTAATATTGAAAACAACAACCAACAAATAGAAATAAATAATTCTAATAGCAATAAAAGCGAAATAAACAATAACAACAATGTAAATATTAGTAATAATAACGAAAATAATAGTCAAACAAACACTAATAATAATGTGGATATTAACAACAAAAATGAAAATAACAATCTAACAAATACCAACAATAATATGAATATTAATAACGAAAATATTAATAATAATCAAACAAACACTAATAGCAATATAAACACTAATAATAAAAACGAAAATATAAACATTGAAAACACTAGTCAAAATAGTAATACTAATATTACAAACAATAATAGTAATGTAGGTATTAATAATACTAACAATAATGTAAACAATCAAAATATTAATTCTAATATTCAAAATTTAAATGGGATTGTAAAGCTACCAAAAACAGGAATGTAAAAATCATAAGGGTTTCTAAATTAGAAACCCTTATAATTTATGTACAATATGGAGCAAAGGTAGTTGCCTTCTATTGACAGATAAGAGGATAAAATATATAATATTCCATATACTAGAAACGTAAGAAAGGAAGTTTATATAAATATATGATTTCACAAATAATTGTATTATTCGTACTAATTTTTTTAAATGCTTTTTTTGCAATGACAGAAATAGCATTTATTTCTTTGAATGATGCAAAAATTTCAAAACAGGCAAAAGAAGGCGACAAAAAAGCAATACAAATTTTAAAAATGCTTAAAAACCCAAGTAAATTTTTAGCTACAATCCAAATAGGAATTACATTAGCTGGTTTTTTATCTAGTGCTTTTGCTTCAGATGCATTTGCAGACAAACTAGCTCCAGTTTTAGAAAATTGGATACCACTAGGAATAGGAGTGTGGAAGGGAATTTCTATTGTTATTATTACAATGATACTTTCTTATTTTACACTTGTATTTGGGGAATTGGTTCCAAAAAGACTTGCAATGAGAAACCACGAAAAAATAGCATATGCTACTATTGGAGTTATTAGGGCAATTTCCTTAATAACAGCTCCTTTTGTAAAATTACTAACATTTTCAACAAATGTTATTTCTAAACTTTTTGGAGTAAGTGAAAACGAAGAAGAAACAGTAACAGAAGAAGAAATTAGAATGATGGTAGATGTAGGAGAAGAAAAAGGAACAATTGAAGAAGAAGAAAAAGAACTAATTAATAATATTTTTGAATTTAATGATAAAACTGTTGCAGAAGTAATGATACACAGAACAGATGTATTTGCTATTGATGTAAATGCAGATATTTATGAAATGCTAGACACAATTGATGAATATAAATACAGTAGAATACCAGTATATGAAGACACAATTGATGAAATTGTAGGAATTTTATATATTAAAGATTTATTAAAATATGTAACAGCACATAAAAAAATAAAAATAAAAAGTATTATGAGAGAAGCATATTTTGTTTCAGAACACAAAATGATAAATGATTTATTTAAGGAACTACAAAAAAATAAAACTCAAATTTGTATTGTAATAGACGAATATGGTGGAACAGCTGGAGTAATTACCATGGAAGACATTTTAGAAGAATTAGTTGGAAATATTTTTGACGAATATGATGAAGTAGAACCAGACTATGAAAAAATAGATGATAATACTTTTTTAATTAATGGTAGTGTTTCTATTTATGATTTAAGAAAAATTTTAAATATAGAAATACCAGAAGGAGATTATGATACTTTATCTGGATATTTAACAGAAAAATTAGGAAGAATACCAGAAGATGATGAAAATCCAATTGTAGAAACACCACTTGTAACTTATAAAATAGAAGAATATGAAGACAAAAGAATTAAACTAGTTAAAGCATGTAAAAATAATGTAGTTGAAAAGCCACACAACGAAGAAGAAAACGAAGAACAAAACTAATTTGCTTTATTTATTATAGTAATATGTATTAACACATTGAAAATATATTGATGGGGAAAGAAAATGTACGAAAAATTTGGAATTAGTGATAAAATAGAAAAACTATCAAATAAAATACAAAAAGATATAACTCCTGTGTTTGACAAAATTAATAAATTAAATGAAATAAATAGTATGAAAGTATTAAATGCATTTCAAAAATATCGTGTATCTGAAATGCACTTTAATTCTTCAACAGGCTATGGATATGGAGATATTGGAAGAGATACAATAGAAAAAATATTTGCAGAAGTGCTAAAAGCAGAAGATACATTAGTTAGAAATCAATTTATTTCTGGAACACATGCACTTACTGTATGTTTATTTGCGCTCTTAAGACCAAACGATACAGTAATTAGCATTAATGGAAAACCATATGATACATTAGATAGTGTTATTGGGTTAGAAAAAAATGCTAGTTCATTAAAATCATATGGGGTAAAATATGAACAAATTGATTTAATTGAAAATGAATTTGACAAAGATAAAATTAAAGAAAGACTAAAGAAAAACAATGTAAAATTAGTAATGATACAACGTTCATGTGGTTATTCTTTAAGAGAAAGCCTTAACATAGAAAAAATAAAGAATATTGTACAAGAAATTAGAAAAGTTAATACTTCTGTAATTATTATGTGTGACAATTGCTATGGAGAATTTGTAGAAGAAAGTGAACCACTAGAAGCAGGAGTAGACATTATTGTAGGCTCTTTAATTAAAAATTTAGGAGGAGGACTAGCTCCTAATGGTGCATATATTGCAGGCAAAAGAGAACTAATAGAATTATGCGCTGAAAGATTAACAGCTCCTGGTTTAGGAAAAGAAGTAGGCCCATCATTAGGAATAAATAAAAATTTCTTACAAGGCCTATTTATGGCGCCAAGTGTTGTAGCAAGTAGCTTAAAAACAGCAATATACGCAAGTAAAATGCTAGAAGAATTAGGATATGAAACTATACCAAAATATAATGGAAAAAGAGGAGATATTGTTCAAAAAATCATATTCCGAAATGCAGAAAAACTAGTTAAATTCTGCCAAGGAATACAGATGGGATCTCCTATTGATTCGGACTCAATCCCAGAGCCATGGGACATGCCAGGCTATACAGATAAAGTTATTATGGCTGCAGGAACATTTACTGCTGGTTCATCTATTGAGTTATCTTGTGATGCTCCAATTCGAGAGCCATATATTGCATTTTTACAAGGGGGACTAACTTACGAATATGGTAAATTAGGAGTAATGAAAGCAATTCAAAATATTTTAAATTAAAAAATTATATTTTAGATAGTGACATTAACAAGCCAAAAAGGGGTAAATAAAAGCATGAATGTTATTATAATTGGAGGAGGACCAGCAGGAATGCTTTGCGCAATATCTGCTGCTAAATATGGAAATAATGTTACGATTATAGAAAAAAATAACACACTAGGGAAAAAACTTTTAATTACAGGAAAAGGGCGTTGTAATATTACAAGTAGCTTAAAAATGTCGGACTTTATTCAAAATATACCACGAAATGGAAAGTTTTTGTTTAGTGCTTTTCAAAATTTTACAAATAACGATATTATTTGCTTATTAAAAAAACAGGGCTTAGATGTAAAAAAAGAACGTGGAAATAGAATATTTCCGGTAACCGATAACGCACAGGATGTTTTAAATGCTCTATTAAAAGAATGCATAAACCAAAAAGTAAAAATAAGAACAAATACAAAAGCTATAAAAATACAAACAGAAAATGGAAAAGTAGTAGGAATAAAAACAAGAGATTTAATTAATAAAAAAGAAAAAATAGAAAAAGCAGATAAAATAGTAGTTGCCACTGGTGGAAAGAGTTACCCAACAACAGGCTCTACAGGAGATGGATACGAATTAGTACAAGAACTTGGACATTCAATTATACCAATAAAAGGATCTTTAGTACCATTAATAGTAAATAATGTTAAATTATGCAAACAATTACAAGGTTTAAGCCTAAGGAATGTGCAAATTCAATTTTTAGATAAAAAGAATAACAAACTAATTTATGAAGACTTTGGAGAAATGCTATTTACACATTTTGGAGTATCTGGACCAACAATACTAAGTGGTTCAGCACATTTGTTAAGACACAAAAATGTAGAAGAACTAATGCGGAAAAAATGAAATTATTTTAAAAATAGATTTAAAGCCAGCTTTATCTGAAAAAAAATTAGATGAAAGAGTTTTAAGAGATTTTGAAGAAAATAAAAATAAGCAATTTAAAAATTCTTTAGACAAACTAATACCTAAAAAGCTAATTACAGCTATTATAGATAAAGCTAAAATTAATCCGGAAAAACCAGTAAACGAAATAGCAAAAAAAGAAAGAAAAAATTTAGTGTATGCACTAAAGAATTTTGATGTTGCAATTAATGGTTTTAGAGATATAAAAGAAGCAATTATAACAAGTGGAGGTGTTTCTGTAAAAGAAATTAACCCCAAAACTATGGAATCTAAATTAGTAAAAGGATTGTTTTTTGCTGGGGAAATAATAGATGTAGATGCATATACAGGGGGATTTAATCTACAAATAGCATATTCTACAGGGTATACAGCAGGAATGAATTAGGAGGCTTATGGAGCAATTTAAAACAATAAAAGAAGATATAACATCAGAACTAACTGAAAAAAAATCCAAATTTATAGCTAATATTTATTATATAGAAAATATTGAAGAAATAGAAAATAAACTAAAAGAATTAAAAACCATTTACATAGGAGCAAAACACTATTGCTATGCTTATAGAGTTATAACAAATGACCAGGTTATAGAAAAATCTAGTGATAACCGGAGAACCTTCACGGAACAGCAGGAGCTCCAATTTTAACTATATTACAAAAGAATAATTTTTTAAATATTTTAGTAGTTGTTGTTAGATATTTTGGAGGGATTTTATTAGGAACAGGGGGCTTAGTAAGAGCTTATTCACGGTAGTGTACAAAATGCCCTAAGCAAAGCAACAATCATAGAAAAACAAGCAGGTTTTTTAGTTCAAATTAATTTAAAATACGAAGAACTAGAAATGCTAAAATATAAATTAAAGTCTATGAATGTAAATCCAATTTCAATTAATTATAGCGAAAATGTAAATATTTTATTAGAAATTTCAAAAAATGACTATGAAAATAAATTATTAAAATATATTAATCGCGAACAATACAACATAAATTCAAAAATATTACAAAAAAAGTTTGTTGATATATCAACAAAAACAAAATGAACTTGAAAAATTTTCCAGAAATGTATTGCATAATACAAAAAAACATATTATAATTCCAAATGTAAAAAATATACAAATTTATTTAATAGGAGGAATTGTTTTGAAAGAGAAAATTACTGTATTGATTGCAGATGACAATCAAGATTTTGCAAACATTTTAGCAGGCTACTTGAAAAAACATGATGATATGGAAATAATAGGAATGGCAAAGGATGGAAATGAAGCAGTAGAAATTATAAGAAATGTAGAACCAGATGTAGCAATATTAGATGTAATAATGCCACACTTAGATGGTCTAGGTGTGCTAGAAAAAATAAATGAATTTAATATGCCAAAAAGACCACTTTGCATTATGTTATCAGCAGTTGGGCAAGACAAAATAACTCAAAGAGCAATTAATTTAGGAGCAGAATATTATGTTGTAAAGCCATTTGATATTGAACTTTTAATTAAAAGAATTAAAGAAGTAAAATTTTACCAAAATTCGCCAATTAAACCAGCATATATTAATAGAGAATTAAAAGCACAATACATAGAATTAGAACCAAATAGCAAAAAAGATGAAAAGAATTTAGAGGCACTTGTAACCAATATTATCCATGAAGTTGGTGTGCCAGCACATATTAAAGGATACCAATATTTACGAGAAGCGATTATGATGGTAACAAATGATATTGATGTTATTAATCAAATTACAAAACAATTATATCCAGATATAGCAAATAAATTTAAAACAACCCCAAGTAGGGTAGAGCGTGCAATTCGCCATGCAATAGAAGTAGCATGGGGAAGAGGGCAAACAGATGCCACAGAAAGTATTTTTGGCTATACTGTTTCTGCAAGTAAAGGAAAGCCAACAAATAGTGAGTTTATAGCAATGATAGCAGATAAACTAAGGCTAGAACTAAAATCAGCATAAAAGATTTATAATAATATTGAAAGAACATATAAAATTAAACAACTTGCATAAAAATCTGCAAAGTACAATAAAAAAATACCACATTTTGAAATGCACCCCATTTAGTAGACACAAATAAAAAAACAATTTGTGTTAAAATCTAAACGGAGGTGTATTTTTTATATTGTGCCACACATCTATGTGGATTCCTTCTTTTATAACTATTAGTAATAGAGTTATAAAAAAGTATGTACTAAAAGTTACAATATGAATAAAATATAATAAGGAGGGAAATAGATGTGTTGCAAGTGTAATAAATTTAAAGCATGTAAAATAATATTATTTACATTAATATTATCATTAATAATATCATTATTAATATGTGTAATATACTTTAATAATAAATCATATGATGTTTTAACAGCTATTGCAGTTGAAGGTGACAATACTCGGGCTTGGAACAACTACTATAATGTTTAGTGAAAATAAAATAACAGAAGGAAATGCAATTACCCATGAGCCAGGAAATGATAAAATTCTAATAAACCAAACAGGTATTTATCAAATATCATATCAACTTTATGGAACAAAAGATTCAATAGGAACATTTCAATTTAATGCTATATTAATAGTAAATGGAACAGCGATAAATAGTACCTTTAATGAAAGCCCAATTATTAGAAATAGTGTAAATCGAATGACACTAACAAGTACAGTCATTTTAAAGCTAAACCAAGGAGATATTCTACAATTGTCAGGAGTTTCAATAGAAGATATTATGTACCAACAAGCTAGAATAGATATAGAAAAAATAGACTAAAAAGATGAGGACTTTTTTGCCTCATCTTAATTTTTCTATTATATAGTAAAACCGACTTCCACTTTGAATCTATGTGGATTTTTTTGTATATAACAAGCTTAGATTTTCTTATATAAAAAGTTTAACACATATTAAATTATGCAAAGAATAAAATTGGGTGGTTTATTACTCAAAATATTTATTATATAAATCTTTTGCATTGCTCATGGCATCTTCTTTTGACATTCCACTATGATCATAAGGATATATTCTACGATCATCCTTTTGCAAATAAAGTTGCCAACTAGGATAAAATTTCGTTCCACAAAAATCCACAAATTCATTAATTATATTTACTGCTTTTTCTACATCATCATAATTATTTACTATCAAATGAGTATCATAATTAAGTATTCCATCTGTAATATTTTCTTCTACTATAAAATATTTTTTATTAGGACTATTCCATTTATCAAATAAATATTTGTGATAATTATCCAAGAAATCTTCTGCCAAGTTTCCAGAATTTTTAATGGCAGTAAATTTTATTTCATTATTTTCTGCTAATTCAAATCTATATGTTCCATTTTCTTTATCGTCAGTATCTTGTGATATACTTTTTATCTTTATATTATACATATTTTCTATTGTTCCTACAACCGAAACATTAGTCCTTTCTTTTAAACTAGAAAAATTAATATATACACTAAATAATAGTAAAAAAATAACTACCGCAAATATTAAAATAGCAAAAATTTTTAACGATTTTCCTGTTATATTTAAACCCTTAACAACCTTATCTATCTTTTCCATTTGCACTAAAAAATTTACTAAGAATTATTTACAAAAGACAAAAATGGCAATATAATAGTTATATCATTTATTTTTAAGGACAAGGAGTAATAAAAATGAGAATATTAAGAGAATTTAAAATACCAAAAATTAAATTTCCAAAATTTAAAATGGAAGGATTAGAAAAAATTGAAGAAGTAAAAATCGACCCAAAAACAATTACAGAAGAAAAAACAGATAAAAGAAACTATGAACCAACTACTTATAAAACAATTAAAGAAGTTTTTGAAAGATCAACTAACTTATACAAAGACAACACTTTTATTTTAGAAAAATTTAACCACAAAGACGAGAAATTTACAGAAATCACTTACGAAAAATTTGGTAATGATGTAATTGGGTTAATAACAGGGTTAAATAAAATATTAAACCTAAAAGGAAAAAGAGTTGCAATTATTGGAGAAAATACCTACTATTGGTATGTATCTTATATGGCAATGCTATGCTCAGATGCTATTGCTGTACCAGTAGACAAAGAATTACCAGCAAACGAAATAGAAAATGTAATAAAAAGAGCACGTGCTTCTTGTGTTATTTATTCATCTAAAAAGGAAGAAATAATTAAAAAAGTAAAAGAAAATTTACCAGATATTGACTACTTTGTTAAAATGAATTCAGAAGAAGAAATAAATGGAAAAGATGTAGGAATAGAATATATTATTGAAGAAGGAAAAAACTTAATAAGAATAGGAGACCAATATTACAAAAATGTAACAATTGATCCAGAAGAATTTAAACTATTAATTTTTACATCTGGAACTACTTCACAAGCAAAAGGTGTTATGATTTGTAATAGAAATTTAGCAGAAAATATTAATGCTGTTTCTGCCTATGTTAGATTATCAGAAAAAGACAGATTTTTCTCTGTTTTACCACTTCATCATACCTATGAATCTTCAATAGGATTTTTAATACCAATAGCTGTAGGAGCTTCTATTGCAGTATGTGAAGGATTAAAATATATTGTGCCTAATTTAAAAGAAACTAAACCAACAGTAATGCTTGCAGTACCTCTTTTAATAGAAAACTTATATAAGAAAATAAATGAAAACATTAAAAAAAGCAAAAAAGATAAACTTGTAAAATCTATGATTCATGTTACAAATGCACTAAAAGGTGTAAATGTGGATATTAAAAGAAAAGTATTTAGCGAAATATATGATAACTTAGGTGGAAACATAAAATATATTGTATCTGCTGCAGCACCAATTGATGCAAAAATTGGTAAATGGCTACAAGATATTGGAATTACATTTTTACAAGGATATGGTTTAACAGAAACATCTCCAATTGCAGCTTTAACACCAGAATTTGACCCAAAAATCGGATCTGCAGGTAAAGCTGTTATATGCGCAGAACTAAAAATTGACCACCCAAATGACAATGGAGAAGGAGAAGTCCTAATTAAAAGTAAAACATTAATGCTTGGATATTATGAAAACGAAGAAGCAACCAAAGAAGCAATAGAAGATGGATGGTTTCATTCGGGAGATGTTGGATACTTAGACGAAGAGGGATTTTTATATATTACCGGCAGGTCAAAAAATGTAATTGTTACACAAAATGGAAAAAATATTTATCCAGAAGAAATAGAATTACTATTAGGAAATGTAGAAGAAATAAAAGAGTGTATGGTATATGGCAAAGAAGTAAAAGGAGAAAAAGAATTAATTATTTCCGCAAAAGTAATTCCTAACTTAGAAAAAATAGAAGAAAAATATGGAAAAAACCTAACAGAAGAAAAAATACATGATATTATTTGGGAAAGAATTAAAGAAGTAAACAAAAAACTAACTTCTTATAAAGCAATTAAAAATTTAGAAATAAAAAAAGATGAATTTGAAAAAACAACAACTATGAAAATTAAAAGATATGCAGAAATTAACAAAGGAAGATAAAACATTTAAAAAGTGATGAAGGAGGAAAAATGAGAAAAATAATAATAATATATTTTGTGATTATTGCATTTTTAATAATTCCTCATCATGTACAAGCAACAAATACAAATATGATACAAGAGCAACTACAGCAAGAAACAAATGAAATTATGGGTATATTAGAAGAACAAAAAAATAATCAACAAGCAACGAATTCTCTAATTATTGAGTTGTTTACAGTAGTTATAATTTCTATGATTTTTGAAAATATAGTAAAAACTTTTAAATACACTATTAAAGAAAAAAACCAAAAAGAAGAAGAAACTAAAGAACTAAAGAAAAAATTATGGATAACATATGGAATTCATGGAATAATTCTTTTAATATTCTTTTTAGTTTGCAAGTTTGCATTAAAAGTTATAGATTTATATAATTTATTTTTTGTTCTAATTTCTGTATGCATGGTGGAAATAGGTCCATTTTTACAAATTAGAATGAAAAAGAAAAATAGGAGGAAAGATGACACCACACATTAGTGCTAAAAAAGAAGAAATTGCAAAAAATATTTTAATGCCAGGAGACTCATTAAGAGCAAAATATATTGCAGAAACTTTTTTAAGTAATTATAAATTGGTTAATTCTGTAAGAAATATTTATGCATATACAGGTGAGTTTAATAAAAAACTAATTACAGTTATGGCATCACGGAATGGGAAACCCAAGCATGGGAATATATTCTTATGAGCTATATAAATTTTACGAAGCTGAAAATATTATTAGAATTGGTACTTGTGGCTCTTTTGTGGAAAATATTAATGTTTTAGATGTTATTTTAGTTGAAAACTCTTACAGTAAATCTAATTATGCAAGTATTTTAGACGGAAATACTAAAGAATTATTATCTTCAAGTAATTTGCTAAATAAAAAAATAGAAATAATAGCTAATGAGAATAAAATTACACTACATAAAGGAAATGTTTTATGTAGCGATGTATTTTATTCACAAAATATGAAAGTAGAAGAAAAAGAAAAATATAATTGTATTGCAACAGAAATGGAAAGCTTTGCTCTATTTGCTAATGCAAAACATTTTGATAAAAGCGCATCATGTATATTAACTGTATCTAATATGATGCCACCATTAAATAATTGTAAAGAACTAACTCCTAATCAAAGAGAAAAATCATTAAATGAAATGATAAAACTAGGATTAGAAACATTAACAATGTAATTTTGAATAAAACACCAAAAATATACAAACAATATAAATGGTGATTATATTGAAACTAGTTTGTATTAAGGCAAAAAATGATGATAGCTTTAGAATTTTTAAAGCATTTGGAACAAAAATATACGAAATAGAAGATTTAGAACAAATAGATTCTCAAATAAAGCAATGCGTAAAAAACAATTATAATACTATTTTAATATCTGAAGAACTGGCAAACTTTTCTGGGGATATTATAACTAAATATAAAAACAGTTCAACTGTTAATATTATAATTTCTAATAAAAAAAGAATATGATTATTATTCTTGCATATAAATAGAATAATTTATTAAGTTATAAAGGATGAAAAATAAATGCAGGAACAAAAAACATATTCTTTTTTTGCGAATCAATTTAGCAACACAATTTGCGAATTAACACAAAATAAATTATACTCTCATATTGTTTTTTTATGTATTGGCACAGATAGAATAACAGGAGATTCTTTTGGCCCATTAGTAGGGTATAAATTAAAAAATGTTTTAAACCATATAAAAAAAATACAAGTTATTGGAGACTTAGATGAAACAGTAAGTAACCAAAACATTTTAAATGCTATTAATTATATAGAAAAAAATTACAAAAATCCATTTATTGTTTCAATTGATTCAGCACTTTCAATTAGAAGAAATGTAGGAGACATTATTGTTTCTAAGAAGGGCGTTTATTTAGGAACAAGCATAAGAAACAAAAAAGTTTATATTGGAGACATGAGCATACAAGGTGTGGTTGCTAAAAACACATGTGTTGCACAATATAATTTTAGGCGATTACAAAATACAAATTTAGGATTAGTAATGAAAATGGCAGATACTGTAGCAAGTGGAATTATATCTTCTATAGAGTTTAACTAATATATGTATATTCCTAGAAAAATTGGAAAAAATTAGATTATAACTTTTTTCTAGGGGGAAAACATGAAAAGTAAGCAATTAAAAAATATGATAGTATTAAAAAATTTACCATCTAACATGATAGAAGAAGCTATTGTTGTATTAAAACAAAACAAAAAAATAGAAATAATGAAACACTTAGAAAAGGAAAAATCAGTCCAATGTAGAACTAATTCAAGTGATTACATTTTACAAGAAGCAGAATTTGTTATTTCAAATTATATTTCCGACATAGAAAAAAATAAAAAAGCAAAAAAAATAAAAGATATAGAACAAAAATATAAAAAAGCTAGAGCTTTTTCCATCATATTACTTGTTCTAATAGTATTACAAGCAATTATATTCTAAAATATATAATTAAGAAGGATATTACTTTGGTTTTATCCTTCTTTTGCTGTGCATATATGTTTTTATTTATAAGGAATATTATCATAAAAAATAAAACCAAGCATATATTTTAATTAACCAACAAATGAAGAGGAGGGGTTACATGGAGAAAGCAGTAAGCGTTGACGAAAAAATAAGAAGAGCAGAAGAAATTTATAATAGAAGACAACAAGAAAACACAAATCGCATACAGGCACGAGTTAATGTAAATGATGAAACAAGAGATTATAAATTACTTAAAAAAATGATACTACAAATTCTTATATGCTTATTAATTTATTTTATTTTTTATTTAATTAAAAATAGTAATTACATATTTTCGGAAAGCTTTTTAAATAAAGCAAAAGAAATTTTATCATATGATATTAATTTTCAGTCACAATATGAGTACGTAATGGATTTAATAAACAGCGAAAATAATACTCAAACAAATGAAACACAAAAAATAGAAGAACAAAATAAAATGGAAGAGGAAAATACTAATTCTATAATAACACAAGAACAAACAAATCAAACCACAACACAAACACTATCTGCAACATCCCAAACTTTACCAGAAGAAAGTAGTTCTCTAAGTCAAACACAAGAAGATGCAGAATTTATAAAACAAAATTATTCACTTGTAAAGCCTCTTAGTGGAACAATTACATCTAGGTTTGGACTAAGAAATCCTACAACAGAAACTGTTCCCAAATACCATACAGGGATAGATATTGCAGCAAATACAGGCACTATATTTGTAGCTGCAATGGAGGGGGAAGTTATTTTGGTTTCAGACCAAGGAGACTATGGAAACCACATAAAAATACAAAAAGATGATGTAATAACTTTATATGCACACTGCAGTAAAATTTATGTTACAGAAGGACAAGAAATTACTAAAGGACAAGAACTAGGAGAGGTGGGAGCTACTGGAAATGTTACAGGTTCTCATTTACATTTTGAAGTTAGAAGAAACGAAAGACTAGTCAATCCAGATGATTTACTAGAATTTTAACTTTTCTTAATAGATTAAATCGTATAACTTTTGGGGTGGAAAAATGAAAATAAAAATAGACCTAAAAATTTTTATAATTATGGCAATTTTTTTAGTTACAAATCAAATTAGAATATATTGGCTATTTATGATTTTTATTTTAATTCATGAATTAGCACATCTATTAGCTGGATTGTTACTAGGGCTAAAAGCAGAAAAAATGGAAATAATGCCATTACGGAGTATCTATTACCTTTAAAGCAAATAATAACAAGTGGTTATGTAATTTACTAATTGCATTGGCAGGACCACTTGCAAATGTAGCACTAGCTATATTTTTCACTATTTATAAAAAAATGCCAATCCAAAATCTGGCAATGTATTCAAATTTAGTAATAGCTATTTTTAATTTAATACCAATTTATCCACTAGATGGAGGAAGAATTATTAAATCAATATTAGAAATAAAATATAAAAATGGAAAAAGTATGAACATAGTAAATAAATTATCTAACACAACAGTTATATTATTGACAATTTTATCAAGTATCGGTATAATTTATTTCAAGAATATAGCTATTTTTATTGCAATTGCTTTCCTATGGTTTATTGTTATTATTGAAAATAGAAAATATAGAATAAAATCCAGAGTAAAAAAAATAATAGAAAAAGATAAAGAACAAAGACTAAAAGTATAATATAAATAAACGAAAGATGGTGCCAAAATGTATAAAAAAATAATTAATTCACATGGTATAACTTTAATAATGCTAGTAATAATGTTGGTAATAATGTCTATATTAGCAACTACAATAGGATATAATATATTAAATAGAAATACAACAGATAAGCTAGACGATTTATACAGCGACCTTACATTATTAGAAGAAAAAGCAAAAACTTACTACATTCAAAACGAATATATACCATTTGAAAATAAATGCGAAAATTTAAGCGAAATCTTAGAAACAATTACAACTATTCGTAACCCAAACGATAATGACGAATATTATTATATATCAAAAAATAAAATAACTCCAAGTTGGCTGGGAAATGTTAGCATAAAAACTGATGGAACATTTATTATAAACGAAAGAACATTAACGGTTTATTATTTAGAAGGTATAGAAGTAGAAGGAAAACTATATTATACATTACCAAAAGAATATAGCGAAATATCTATTGCAGAAAATATAACTAGCATTCCAGATGGGAGCTGGAATGAGGCAAAAAAAGTTAATTCTCCACAATTGCTAGAAGGAATGACACCGGTTTATTGGGATGAAGAAGGAAATGAATACGAAATAAGCATTAATAGCAATCAAACTGAATGGGAAAAATGGTATAATTATTATGCAAATAAATGGGCAAATGCAAAAACTAAAGATGGAAGTTACTGGGTATGGATACCAAGATATGAATATAAAATTGCAAATCCAGGAACATCAGAGACCTCAGAAATATATATTAAATTTATTAGTACTTCTCAAACAACACCAGATTCAGATTATGACTATATTCACCCTGCATTTACAAATGGAAAAGAAAATGATTTTGAAAATGGTGAATGGGATGAAGAAATACCAGGCTTTTGGGTATCCAAATATTTAGCAGGATTTCAGGCAAGCTCAACAGATAATAATGGGGTACTAATAAATGAACAAGATACTATAACATATTCAAACTATAATTACACATCATTTTCACAAAATTTTACCACAAATGCATTAGGGCAAAACCTTACACAAGCAAACTATTCAACACAAAAAATATCTTATCCTGTATTTAAACCATTAACCTATACTTATAACATAATAGGAATAGGAGACTGCTACACTATAGCTAAAGAAGTAGCAAATGCAAGCGAATTTTATGGGTTAAATTCTATAACAACAGATAGCCACCTTAGCAAAAATAGTGAATATGGAGCAGTAGTATATTTAGCACACAGCGTATTTGGAGTAAACAATAACACAATTGCAGAAAATAATAAAAATATAAATAATACTATAAATAATATATATGGTGTTACTGGCTACTCTGGAACAACTCCATTAGGAGTTTCTGCAAGTAGTACAAATAACATGTTTGGAGTATTTGATTTAAATGGCTGTGCAAATGAGAGCACATCGGCTTATATAAATAATAATTCGAATTCATTAGAACATGGTAAATCATTTACAGAATTTAATAAAGATTTGGAAACACATAAAAAAGAAAGTACAAAATATGCAACTGTATATAGTGTAGGCAATACAGACACTTCAGAAGAAAATTATAAATTATATAAAAATATTCTTACAAAGCAAAAATATGGAGATGCAATTTTTGAAACATCTAATTTTGTGTCAAACGAAATAGTTCCATGGCAAAGAGGAACAGCATTCAAATACCCATATCCTAATGCTACAGCTCCGTTTTTTTGTAGGGTAGGAAACCTATCTGGCAATTCCACATTTGCAATATGTAGTTACACAGGAGAACCATATAATTTTAATAGTTTTAGGGTAATTTTAATTGGAAAGTAAAAAAAAACTTGATAATTCTAAAAAAGTATGTTAAAATAGCAATGTTAAAAAATAGCATTGCTATTTTTTAAACTAAACCTTACTCATGTGTTTTACATGGGTTATATATCCAAAAGGAGGTGGAATTAATGAACAAATATGAAAGTGTTGTTATTATTAATTCTAGTTTAGAGGAAGCAAAAATAAAAGCAGTTATTGAAAAAATCTCTAACTTAATTAATAGTAATGGAAAAGTAGAATCTGTGGAAGAAATTGGTTCAAAAAAATTAGCTTATGAAATAAAAAAACAAAAAGAAGGATACTATGTTGTATTTAATTTTGAATCAGAGCCATCAGCTATTGCAGAAATAGAAAGAGTTTACAGAATTACAGATGAAGTTATTAAATTTATTGTAGTAAAAAAAGAGGCATAATAACTAAAATTGGGGGCATTTAAACATAGAAAGGAAAAGGTGTTTACATGAACAAAGTAATTTTAATGGGAAGACTAACAAGAGATCCAGAAGTAAGATATACTCAAACAAATAATACATTAGTAGCTTCATTTACAATAGCTGTAAATAGAAGATTTGTGCGCCAAGGAGAAGAAAGACAAGCAGACTTTATTCCTATTGTTGCTTGGAGCAAACTCGGAGAATTTTGCAGTAAATATTTTAAAAAAGGCCAACAAGTAGGTATTATTGGAAGAATGCAAACGAGAAATTGGGAAGACGAAAACAAGGTTAAACATTATATTACAGAAGTTGTTGCAGAAGAAGCATATTTTGCAGATAGCAAAAAAGATGGAGAAACAGCAAATTTTGAAAACACATTTGGTAATGATGTTGCATCAAATTCAGAATTTTCTGCAATATCAACAGATGATTTACCATTTTAAGAAATATAACAATAAGAGTTAGGGGGGAGAAAAAACAATGGCAGATAAAAAGAACAATAACAGAAAAAACAGAAATAATAATGGTGATGATGATTTCAATCCAAGATTTAAAAAAATAAGAAAAAAGGTATGTCCTTTATGTGCAGATAAAAATATAATATTAGATTATAAAAACGCAGAGCAAATTAGAAAATTTGTTAGTGATAAAGGTAAAATTTTACCAAGAAGAGCAACAGGAGCATGCGCAAAACATCAAAGAGATATTACAATTGCAGTAAAAAGAGCAAGACATATTGCAGTATTACCATTTACACAAAATTAATAAAACTATATTAATAGAGTTTTAAAATAGATAATGTAGCTAAATAAATATAACTGCATTATCTATTTTTTAAATTGTATTTTAAAGTTATAACTTTTACCATTTTTGTTATGTTTAAACAAAATGTAATTTGTGAATAATATATATTGGGTGTTATATATGAAATTAGGAATTGCCTTATCTGGTGGTGGAATACGCGGAATTGCACATGCGGGAGTATTAAAAGCTTTAGAAGAAAGCGGACTTGCTATAGATATAATTGGAGGAACAAGCTCCGGCAGTTTAATAGCTGCCCTTTATGCAATGGGATATACCCCATATTATATATATGTTTTATTTAAACGCTATGCAGAAGAAATTATAGCAATAGAGACAAAACCAATTATTTCTGGAATCAAAGGATTTTTATTTAACAAAAAGATTGAAATGACAGGGCTAAAAAGTGGGAAATCTTTAGAAAAAGCATATAACGAATTAGCTTTAAAAAAAGGTATAAGAACAATAAAAGATATACAAATGCCATTAGTTATACCCGCAGTCGATATGTACACATCAAAAGAATATATATTTACATCTAAAGTACCACAAAATATAGAGGAAGTAACTATTTATAATAAAAACTATTCTAATACAAAGTTACTACAAACAAGCGAAGAAAGCAAATATATTACAGACATATCTGTAGGTAAAAGCGTTAGAGCAAGTAGTAGTTTCCCTGTTATATTTTCCCCATGCCAATACAATAACCATCTATTTTTAGATGGAGGAATTTTAAACAATACGCCTGTTAATGAAATAAAAAAACAAGGTGCAAATATAGTAATTGCAGTTAATTTTGACAGCCAGCCAGTAAAAAAAGATAGCAATATTATGGAACTAATGATGAAAACTTTAGATATTATGGGAGACAAAATTTCGGATGAAAATATAGCAAATTGTGATTATATTTTAACAATTCCTTCAGATGGAACAGGACTACTAGACACTTCTAAATTAGACTTTTGCTATAAGTCAGGATATAAAACAGCAATGAATAAAATAGATGAAATAAAACAATTACTTAAATAGAAGTTTGTAGTTTTCCTTCAACTCATGAATAAGGTAGTGCCAGGCGAGAGGAAGTATTAAAAAAATTGCAATGTTAACCCCTCCAGAAACTACTTTTGGAGCAAGTAATAAGTCTCGAGGAAAAGCTAATAACTTTCCTGCCATTGTCTTGGTCTCGAGGCCGGGGCTTAACATTTTATTTTTTTAATATTTCCTCTCTCAAATCAAGTACTACTATGTTAAAGTAAAAAGGCAGTTGCTGGAAATGCAAACTTCTATTTTTATTAAAAAATGAATATTATGTAGAAAAAAAATAATCAATATGTTATAATTCAGATTAATAAAAACGAAAGGAAAAGGTATAAATGTATGAATAAATTAAAGAAAATATTTATTATATTAATATTGGCATTCTCTATTTTTAATATTAAAAATTATGTTCAAGCTGCTTCTGACTTTGACTTAGAACAAATAGACTTTGAGGCAGTTTTGGATGAAAATGGAAACATGGAAGTTACAGAAACTTGGGAAATCGATATAAATGGTAGAACAAACACTTTATTTAAAACATTTTCTATAGATCCAAAAAAATATGACTCAATTACAAATGTAACAGTAAAAGATGTTACTGCAAATAAACAGTTTAAAAACATAAACAAATTAATGAATCATGTAACAACAGATTGCTATTATGGTATGAAAAACCAAAATGGTGAATTTGAAATAGCATGGGGAATTAATCTTTCTTCTGGGAAAAGAACTTATGAGGTTAAATATACAGTAAATAATGTAATAACTGTATATAATGATTGCGCAGAACTCTATTGGCAATTTATTGGAAATAACTTTGAAGTCCCAGCAGAAAAGGTAACAGGAACTATAATACTACCAAATAATGTTGAAGAAATAGACAATTTAAGAGTATGGGCTCATGGACCATTAAATGGAGAAATTCATGCTACTTCCAATAATACAGTTAAATTCGAAATCGCCCCATTTATAGCAGATACATATGTTGAAATAAGACTTGCTATAACAGAGCCAAATATGTTTTACTTAAGCAATAAAACCTCTAATACAAATAAGCTTCAATCTATTATTGAAGAAGAAACATTGTGGGCAGAAGAAAGTAACCAAATAAGAGAAACTTTAAAAAGAAACAAAACAATTTTTAGCTGGATAGCAATTATTGCAAGTATTGGAATAGGAGTATTTTTTATTGTAAAAATAGTAAAAAACATAAAAACAATAAAAGAAACGCCAAGACCAACACCAACAATACAACTAGAATATTTTCGAGAAATACCTAGCGAAAATGCAAATCCAGTAAATGCAGCATTTTTATACTACTTTAACAAAACTTCATTAAATATGGTTATGCCAAGAATTTTTTCTGCAACCATGCTAAATTTAGCTTTAAAGAAAAAAATAGAATTTGAAGTAGATAAAAACAAAAAGAAAAATGAAGAAGTTACTATTAAATTATTAGGAAAAGATATAACAGATTTAAGACAAAGTGAACAAACTATATATCAACTATTGGCTAAAATTGGAAATAGCTTTACAATGAAAGAATTTGAAAAATATGCAAAAAATCACCATAGCACATTTTCGAGTATTATAGAAATAATTGCAGAATTAGCTAAAACGGAAAACATAGATGATAATAACTATAAAGAAGAAATTAGAAAAACTCATGACAAATATAGCACATGGGGAGCTAGCACCTTTATTATTACAACAATTATATCGTTTATTTGGCTAGTCGCATTAGAAGGAAGCTTCCTACCACTTATTATTTTTGTAATACCAGCTATTATTTATGCTTTTACATGCTTTGACATAGCAGGAAGGTTCCCGCGGACTAACTCAAAAAGGAATTGACGAAAAAAGCAAATGGGAAGGGCTAAAAAAATACATGGAAGATTTTTCTATGTTAGATGAAAGAGAAGTTCCAGAATTAATATTATGGGAAAAATATTTAGTATATGCTACAACATTTGGGATTGCAGATAAAGTATTAGAACAATTAAAAGTAAAATACCCAGAATTTTCGGATGATAACTATCTAGCAGGAACAACATACTTCTACCTAATTGCGCATACAAACTTTAATGCATCTTTTATAAATTCTGTTAATAGTTCAATGCAAAGAGCTTATAATACAAGTGTTTCAACTTCTTCAATGTCTTCAGGAGGAGGCTTCGGAGGAGGATTTTCCGGTGGCGGTGGCCGGTGGCGGTCGGTGGTGGCCGGCGGTGGCGGAAGATAGAAAAACAAGGAAAAATGAATAATAATGAGGAAAATTAAGGGAAATAAAGAAAAACATGCTAAAATTCTATTAATAAAAAGGCAAAAAATAGATAATCTTGTATATTTTGTTTGAATTTGTTTAAAATATAGTGTATAATTAAACTTGTCGTGTCTTAAAAACACTTAAAAGGAGAGTGAATTTATATTTTAAATAAAAAGATAAAATACTATACAAAAGAAAGTTGCCGTTTTTTAGGATTATTAGTATTTGGTCTTATTGCTCTTATATTTATAGTTTTTATAAAATATAAACTCGTATATAAGGTTACACTAAATGGAGAAGAAATTGGAATGGTTAAATGCAATACAGAAATGCAAGATTTAATCGAAAACTATTTAAACCAAGACGACGAACAAATTGCATTTGTAACATTAAAAGAACAACCAGAATATAAATTGGCATTTGTTGAAAATAATACAACAACAAATGAGGATGATGTTTTTTTAGCTGTTAAAGAATCTACTATAATTACTTATAGAATGTATGCAATTACACTAGAAGGACAACAAAAAGCAATTGTCGCAACACTTGAAGAAGCACAAGCAGTTGTAGACGAAATTAAACAAGAATTCCAACAAGACCTAGAATTAGACTTAAGAATTACAGAAATTTTTGACAACAACAGAATAACTCCACAAACAGTAGCTGTTGCAGTAGCAAAAGTAAATGATGATGAAATAATTAAAACCAAATTAGAATCTACTGTAAATGGAATTACGCTATCAAAACCAATTACAGGAACAATAACATCCAGATTTGGTAGAAGGTCAAGTGGATACCACACAGGCTTAGATATAGCAAATACACTAGGAACACCGATTCAACCTGCTTCATCAGGAACGGTAACATATGCTGGATGGAAGGGCTCGTATGGAAATTTAGTTATTATTTCACATGGAAATGGAATAGAAACATACTATGCACATTGTAATGACATATATGTTTCTAATGGACAAAAAGTTTCTATTAAAGACATAATAGCTACAGTTGGTACAACAGGTAATTCAACAGGACCACATTTGCACTTAGAAGTTAGAGTTAATGGAAATTATGTTAATCCACAAAAATATTTATATAAATAAAAGGACAGATTTTAACCTGTCCTTTTTAATATGCAATAATAAAATATTATTTTATTATTTATTGCAAAAAATAATTTAATTGGATATACTATTAATGATAAAATAATATAGAGGAGGACTTTTATGGCAGAAGTAAGTGCTGAAGAACAAGAAAAAATACAAACAATGGTTAATAATTTAGTAGAACGTGCTAAAAAAGCGTCTGCTGAATATTTACAACTAAATCAAAAACAAGCAGACAATATTATAAAACATATGGCAATGGCGGGACTAGAACACCATATGGAATTGGCAAAAATGGCTGTTGAAGAAACAGGAAGAGGAATATATGAAGACAAAATAACAAAAAACATGTTTGCAACCGAATATATTTATCATAGCATAAAATACGATAAAACAGTAGGAATAATTTCTGAAAACGAAGAAGAAGGATATGTTCAAATAGCAGAACCAGTTGGAATTATTGCAGGAGTAACACCTGTTACAAATCCAACTTCTACAACCATGTTTAAATCAATTATTGCGGCAAAAACAAGAAATGTTATTATATTTGGATTTCATCCATCTGCTCAAAAATGTAGCCAAGCTGCAGCAAAAATTTTAAGAGATGCGGCAGTAGAAGCAGGAGCACCAAAAGATTGCATACTGTGGATAGAAGAACCATCTGTTTTAGCTACAAGACTACTTATGAACCATCCAGATGTAAATTTAATTTTGGCTACTGGTGGTACAGGGATGGTAAAGTCGGCATATTCATGTGGAAAACCAGCATTAGGAGTTGGACCACGGAAATGTACCATGTTATATAGAAAAAACAGCAAAACTAAAAACTTCTGTTAATGATTTAGTATTATCAAAATCTTTCGACAATGGAATGATTTGCGCCTCAGAACAAGCAGCAATTGTGGACGAAGAAATCCATGAAGAATTTGAACACCTGATGAAAGAAGCAGGATGCTATTTTGTTAATGAAGAAGAAAAAGAAAAATTAAAAATAAGTATGTTTGATAGCGAAAATGGTTATAAGTTAAAATCACATATTCCAGGACAAAGCCCTTACAAAATTGCAAAAGATGCAGGGTTTGAAATACCACAAAATACTAAAATACTAGTAGTATATGAAAAAGGAGTAGGAGAAGGATATCCATTTTCAAAAGAAAAGCTTAGCCCTGTTTTAACATATTACATCAGTAAAAACACACAAGATGGAATCAATATTGCAGAGAGCTTAATTGAATATGGAGGACTTCGGACATTCTGCAGTAATTCATTCAGAAAATGAAGAAACTATTTTAAAATTTTCTGAAAAAATGAAGGCAGGAAGAATTATAGTAAATTCACCTTCTACTCATGGCGCAATTGGAGACATATACAATACAAATATGCCATCTCTCACTTTAGGATGTGGTTCATTTGGTGGAAATTCGACAACAGCAAATGTATCATCAGTTAATTTAATTAATATTAAAAGAGTAGCAAAAAGGAGAGTTAATATGCAATGGTTTAAAATTCCAGAAAAAATATATTTTGAAACAGGTTCTATTCAATACCTAGAAAAAATGCCAGAAATTACAAGAGCATTTATTATAACAGATGAATCAATGGTAAAATTAGGATATGTAGATAAAATTTTATACCATTTAAGAAAAAGAGAACAATACGTACATTCCGAAATTTTTTCTGATGTAGAATCAGATCCTTCTTTTGATACAATCAAAAGAGGCGTAAAAGAAATTGAAAAATTTAAACCTGATGTAATTATTGCATTAGGAGGAGGAAGCCCAATAGATGCAGCAAAAGGAATGTGGCTATTTTACGAGCAACCAGATGCAGATATTGAAGGGCTAAAACTAAAATTCATGGATATAAGAAAAAGAACTTATAAATTTCCAAAGCTAGGGGAAAAGGCAAAAATGGTAGCAATTCCTACTACATCTGGAACAGGTTCAGAAGTAACCTCTTTTGCAGTTATTTCCGATAAACAACAAGGAAAGAAATACCCATTAGCAGACTACGAATTAACTCCAGATGTAGCAATTATTGACCCAGACTTGGTAATGTCTTTACCCAAAAAAATTACAGCAGATACTGGAATGGACGTTTTAACACATGCCATAGAAGCTTATGTTTCTAATATGGCATCAGACTATACTGATGGCTTATCAGAAAAAGCAGTAGAAATTGTATTTGAATATTTATATGAAGCTTATGAACACGGAGATAATAAAATAGCCAGAGAAAAAATGCACAATGCAAGTACAATTGCAGGAATGGCTTTTACAAATGCATTTTTAGGAATTAACCATTCATTAGCACATAAATTAGGAGCTGAACTCCACATTGCACATGGTAGAGCAAATGCAATTTTATTACCATATGTAATTAGATACAATTCAGAAAAACCAACTAAATTTGTTTCATTCCCTAAATATGAATACTTTATAGCAGATGAAAAATATGCTAATCTTGCTAAAAAGAACGGAATGAAAGCAAACACAATTGAAGAAGGAGTTAATTCATTAATTGAAAACATTTGTAAATTAAATGAAAAACTAGGAATTCCAAAAGGTTTGAAAGATGAAGGAATTGATGAACAAGAATTTTTATCAAAAGTAGATAACTTAGCAGATAGAGCCTTTGAAGACCAGTGTACAACAGCAAACCCAAGATTGCCACTAGTAAGCGAACTAAAACAAATTTTATTAGATGCTTATTATGGAAAATAAAGACAAAAAGTAAAAAACAAGGCTTAATGTCTTGTTTTTTTAACATAAAAATTATATAATACATCATTATGAAAGAAAGGTGTGAATCATACATGGAAGTTAGTAAACAAGAAATTATTCATATGGCACAATTAGCATGCTTAAACTTAAACCAAGAAGAAATTGAAAAATATACTCGGAGATATGAAAGATATTTTAAATTTTGCAAATACCATTAATAAAGTAAATACAAATGAAATTGATGAAAACGAATTACTAAATGAAAATTGTAATGTATTTAGAAAAGATGAAATAAAAGAGTTTGAAGACAAGGGAAGCCTATTAGAAAATGCGCCACAAAAACAAGCCAATATGTTCCAGATACCAAAAGTAATGCAATAAAAAAGAAAGTTAAATTACTATTAAGGAGGAAATAGAATGAATTTAACAGAGTTAACAGTACATGAATTACAAGAAAAATTAGATAAAAATGAAATAAATTCATTAGAAATTACAAAATCTTATTTGGATAATATAAACAAAAAAGAAAAAGACGTACAAGCTTTTATAACAGTAAATGAAAAAGCATTAGAACAAGCAAAAAATAATTTAAATGGAATACCAATAGGAATAAAAGATAATATTTGCATAAAAAAAATGAGAACAACATGTGCTTCCAAAATGTTGGAAAATTTTATATCACCATATAATGCAAGCGTAATTGAAAACTTAGAGTCAAGTAATAGCATATTTTTAGGAAAACTAAATATGGATGAATTTGCAATGGGAGCTTCTACAGAATATTCTGCTTTTAAAAAGACTAAAAATCCATGGAATTTAGGAAAGGTTCCAGGCGGTTCAAGCGGAGGAAGCGCAGCAGCAGTTGCAGCAAATATGGTGCCTTGGGCTTTGGGGTCGGATACTGGAGGAAGTATACGTCAACCAGCATCATTTTGCGGAGTAGTTGGACTGAAACCTACATATGGATTAATCTCAAGATATGGCTTAGTGGCATTTGCTTCATCATTAGACCAAATTGGACCAATTACAAAAGATGTTATGGATTCTGCAATGTTATTAAACATAATATCAGGATATGATGAAAAAGATTCAACTTCTGCTAATATAGAAAAAAAAGATTACACAAAGGTTTTAAACAAAGATGTAAAAGGCTTAAAAATTGGATTGCCAAAGGAATACTTTGGAGATGGAATTAATTTAGAGGTAAAAGAAAAAGTTTTAGAAGCAGCTCAAAAATACAAAGAAATGGGAGCAATTGTTGAAGAATGCAGTATTAGTACAACAAATTATGCATTAGCAGTTTACTATATACTTGCATGTGCAGAGGCAAGCTCAAATTTAGGCAGATTTGATGGTATTAGATATGGTTATAGAACAGAAAACTTTAGTAACCTAAAAGATATTTATAAAAACTCTAGAAGTGAAGGATTTGGACCAGAAGTAAAAAGAAGAATTATTTTAGGAACATATGTATTATCTTCTGGATACTATGATGCATATTATAAAAAGGCGCAAAAAGTACGTGCACTTGTAAAAAAAGAATTTAAAAAATTATTCAAAAAATATGATGTACTACTAACCCCAACTTCTCCAACAGTTGCATTTGATATTGGTACAAAATCAAACAATCCATTAGAAATGTACTTAGCAGATGTTTGTACTGTGTCTGTTAACATTGCAGGAGTGCCAGCAATTTCAATTCCTTGTGGAGTAGATAGCCAAAATATGCCAGTAGGACTACAACTTATAGGAAATTACTTTAATGAAGGAACCTTACTAAGAGTAGCATATAGTTACGAACAAGAAACAAAATTTAGAGAAAAATATAAACCAATTATATAAATTCTTATAAAACTCTATCTTAAATTATAAGAAATATTTTACACAATTTTTAGGAGGGAAAAACATGGTTAATAAAGATTACGAAACTGTTGTGGGACTAGAAGTGCATAGTGAGTTATCAACTAAAACAAAAATATTTTGCTCATGCCCAACAGAATTTGGAGGAATGCCAAATACACACTGCTGCCCTGTTTGCATGGCTATGCCAGGTGCTTTGCCAAAGCTTAACGAAAAAGTAGTAGAATATGCAATAAAAGCAGGAATTGCAATGAATTGCAATATTGCAAAATATAGTAAAAACGATAGAAAAAATTATTTTTACCCAGACTTACCAAAATCGTATCAAATATCACAATTTGATATGCCATTATGCCAAAATGGATACATAGAAATTGAAACAGACGAAGGCAAAAAGAAAATTGGAATTACAAGAATTCATATAGAAGAAGATGCTGGAAAATTAAACCATGATGAATATGGAAAAGAAAGTTTTGTTGATTTAAATAGAGCCGGAGTTCCACTAATAGAGATTGTGTCTGAACCAGATTTAAGAAGTGCAAAAGAAGCAGATGCATATTTAAAAAAAATAAAATCTATTTTAGAATATATAGAAGTATCGGACTGCAAAATGCAAGAAGGCTCTTTTAGAGCAGACGTAAATGTTTCAGTAAGAAAAAAAGGAGAAAAAACATTTGGAACTAGAACAGAAATGAAAAACATGAACTCATTTAGAGCAATTTCAAATGCAATTGAGTACGAGGCTACCAGACAAATTAATGTAATTGAACAAGGTGGAAAAATAGAACAAGAAACACTAAGATGGGATGAGTTACAAGGACAAACTATGTCAATGAGGGATAAGGAAGATGCACAAGATTATAGATATTTTCCAGAACCAGATTTAGGTATTATAAAAATTACAGAAGAATATATTGAAAATATAAGAAAGCAATTACCAGAATTACCAGAGAGCAGAAAAAGAAGGTATATAGAAGAATATAAGCTTCCAGAATATGATGCAAATATACTAACATCTTCAAAATATTTTTCTAATCTTTTTGAAGGAGCAATAAAGATTTGCCATAATCCAAAATCAGTAAGTAACTGGATTATGTCAGATATTATAGGCATTTTAAATGAAAAAGAAATAGAACCAGAAGGAATCCCTTTTTCTGCAAACGATTTAGGAGAGTTAATTACTCTAATTGATAAAGGGACAATTAGTACAAGTTTAGCAAAAAAAGTATTAATAGAGATGTTTGAATTACAAGAAAAGCCAAGTGAAATTATAAAGAGAAACGGTTGGGTACAAATTTCGGATGAAGAATTAATAAAAGAAGTTGTAAAGAAGGTATTAGAAGAAAACCAACAATCTATTGTTGACTACAAAGCAGGAAAGGATAGAGCACTAGGATTCTTGGTTGGGCAAGCAATGAAACAAACAAAAGGAAAAGCAAATCCTAGAATGTTAAACCAAATGTTTTTAGAAGAATTAAATAAATAAACAAAAAAGAAATACATTAAATTAATGTATTTCTTTTTTTAGCTTATCAAAAACAATACCACAACATAAACATGTTGCAACAAAAGATATACCTGTTTTAAATAAAATTAAACCACCTTGAAAAAAATCGTAGGAAGAAGGATATGTATTATAGAATAATAATAATAAAATTCCAGCAAGGCATATTGAAAAAGAAAACTCTAACCCATAATTAACTATTTTAAAAACTGGTATACTCATATTTTTAAAAGATTCTATTAAAACTTTTAACATAAACATCACTCCATCTATGTAAATGTTAACATAAATATTAATGCAAATCAAAGGAAATTTTAACCAGTATATTGTATTGACTGAGCATTTAACAAAAAAAGCCAATAAAAATTTTATTGACTTTTTTAAAAGAAAATATTAATTTTACAATTAAATTTATTTTATTGTATTTAATAATTTAGCTAAATTAGATTTCTTCCTAGATGCAGTATTTTTTTTGATTACACCTTTTGTACAAGCTTGATCTATTTTTCTTATAGCTATTTTTAAAGCATCTTCGGCTTTTGATTTATCAGTAGTTTCAACAGCTTTTTGAAAATTTTTAATTGCTGTTTTGTAAGCTGTTTTAACCATATTATTTTGAGCTGTTTTTGTTTCAATAACACTAACTCTTTTAATTGCAGATTTAATATTTGGCATGTATAGCACCTCCTTCAATACGCATAAATAAATTATTATCTACATTATTCTAGCACATAAAAAGCAATTTGGCAAGTAAAATTTGGAAAAATTACTTTACGTCATTAACTGTTACTTTAGCTTCTTCGATTTCAGAAGTACAATGAGGGCATCTAGTTGCCTTTATATTAATTTCCGATAAACAGTATGGGCAAAGTTTAGTTGTTGGTTCAGGAGCTGGAACATCGGTTTTTCTTCTTTTTAATTTTCCCTTTTTTTCTAATTTTTTTAACTCATTTTCCTTTATTTCTTCGAATTTTTGATTTAATCTATTAATATACCTAACTATTAGAAAAATGGAAAAAGCAATAATTAAAAAATCTATAACAGTAGTTAAAAAAGCACCATATTTAATAGAAACATTACCAATGCTAATTACTAAATCATTAAAATCCATATTGCCAGTAAAAATGGAAATAATAGGCATAATTATGTCATTCACTAAAGATGTAACAATTTTTTGAAAAGCGCTACCTATAATAACACCAACAGCTAAGTCCATAATATTACCACGCATAGCAAATTTTTTAAATTCTTTAAACATAATAACCTCCTAATTTTATATTAATTATAATACGAAAAAATACGAAAAATGTCAACTAAGAGCCAAAATAGAAGTTGGTAGTTTTCCTTCATCTTATGAATAAGGTAATGCCAGGCGAGAGGAAGTATTAAAAAAATTGCAATGTTAACCCCTCCAGAAACTA
>OLIW01000241.1_pt1 | contig 67677 bp, 63 predicted proteins | sample 1601321 | NCBI WGS metagenome assembly OLIW01 (sample SAMEA2452114, study PRJEB22498) | human gut metagenome
TATATTAACTGTCTAAAAACTGCACCCTTGTGTCTACTTTTATAATAGCAGTACAATATTATTAAAAATGATAGGGTGTGCAGTTGCCGTGTTTAGGGGTGTGCAAGGGTGTGCAAAAAAGGGGTTGCCGTGTAATAGTGCACACCTGCCGTTTCAAAGGGAGCCTAAAAAATGATGTTTTTTTATCGAATTTTACGGATTTCGCCTTCCGCTATTACAACGGCTTTATTTTAAAAAAGTAGCATTTTATCCTAAAAACAAAAAAAACCGGCCATTTTAGAACAACTCCTAAAATGTCTCGGACATATTATACTTTTTTATGGCGCCCCTGACAGGATTCGAACCTGCGGCACTGACTTTTGATCAAACCGATTTAGGAGATCGGTGCTCTTGTCCAGCTGAGCTACAGGGGCAAAACTTGCAAACTGATTTTATCACTTTTTGTGCAAATTTGACAACCTTTTTCATCGATAAAAATATACATATTTTTAAATTGTCATTGATACAAATTCATTCCTCCTATATAATAAAAGAGAAAAAGAGGGTAAGAAATATGAATTTAAAAAGAATGCAACATATGAAATTAAAAGCGCTTTTATTAGCATTTTTATTGACATTGATGTTGATTGGAGGTATTCCAATGATTATTTTTGGTGCTACTCAAAAATTAACATTTTTACTGATTGCTGGAATTGTATTTACTGTATTAGGTTTTTATGGATGTCCACTTGCTTGGGTTCGTTTTGGATCTCGTGTAGGATTGCAAAATACTTTAATAGCCATTGAGCAAGAAAAAATTACAAATTTAAAAAAATTATCTTTACATCTTTCAAAAGATGAAAAAACACTTCGTGCAGATATTCGATTGTTAATTCAATTAAATTGTTTACAAGGGTATACTTTAGATGAAGAAGGCAATATTATTTCTAATCAACAACAACCAAAAGAAGAAACTGTTCGTGTAGGAAAATGTCCTCATTGCAGTGCGCCTTTATCTTTTGATGAAGAGATGATTCGATGCCCTTATTGTGGAATTATCTTAACACATACCAAAAAGGAGAATACAAAATGAATTATAAAATTTTAAATGGTTTAATTTGTTTGTTTTTAATTTCTGGCTGTACACAAACAACGACTTCTTCACAAAGCAAAAGTGATTCAAATTGGTCAAGTTCTTTTACACCAACATTACCCGATCTTCCTTTAGATTTTATGTCCATTTCTTTTGAACCTATTCAAAATCAATATACACAAGCAGGAGTTTGTCCTGAAGAAGAAATTTTTGTGAGTGTTCCTGCAGATGAAGATACAACATTTAGTCTTGCTTATCATGGAATGAATCGTTCTCGTAATGAAAATGAAATTATAATTTATAACCAAGGAACAAGTAGTAATTGTAATGGTTGGGGATATGAAGTAGCCGTCAATAGTGATGGATATGTCGTAGAGATGAAATCTTTAACACCTATTCCTAGTGGAGGATTTGTCATATCTGGGCATGGAGAAGCTAATATTGCAACTTTAACAAGCCGTTTTAAAATTGGTCAAAAAGTAACTTATGATGATCATCTCATTCATGTTACGAGTAATTATTATGTTCAAAAACAATTTGAAATGGATCAAACTTTACAAAACTATAATGAACAATATAGTCAATCTCAAGAACAATTATTCGCCATTGACTATACAGCAAAAGAGGATATAGATACACTTTGTGATTGTTCTTTAAAAGCTAATCAAGCCTATGAACAGTATCAACAAACGGGGCTACAATCGGATTTGAGATCTTTTAATCATTATGCGGGATATTTTGATATAATTGCTCCTACGACACAAAATAAATTATTTCCGTCTCGTGTAGTCGAGTCTCGTGGCGTTTGGCATCGTCCAAATGAACGCTCAGTAGCACAAATTCATACCTTTTTAGATTTAATGGAACAAGCAAACATTAATACGATTTATTTAGAATTAGATTTAGATGATGGCTTAGCTTATGTAGATAATAAATACCCTTTGCATTCCATTGTCAACCACAATTACCAAGGATATGAAGATTATATGAGTGCTTTTATTGATTTAGCTCATCAAAGAGGTATGGAAGTGCATGCATGGGATAAAGTATTTAAAGTGATTTCTGCAATTTATAATGACCATCCGAATTGGCAAATGTATTATTATAACAGTGGAAATTATGCTAAAAATATGGATCAATTCGGTTTGTTATTTTTTGATCCAGCGATTGAAGAAGTAAAACAATTTGTAGTAGATAAAATTGATTATATTCTTGGAAAATATGATTTTGATGGTTATCAATTTGATTATATTCGCTATCCGAATGGAAATAGCGATATTGCTACATCTAGTGGTTATAGTCAAGAAGCGATTCAAAAATTTGGACAAACACCTACTTCTTCGAATTATGCGCAATGGTCTACATTTAGACAAAATCAAGTCAATGAAACAGTTCAAAGAGCAACGACCCTAATCCGTCAAAAATACCCGTATATTAAAACGTCTGTTGCTGTAGTTTCTGATATTAATGATGCTAGACAAAATAAATTGCAAAATTGGGTCAATTGGATTGAAAATGGTTATATTGATATCATTGAATTAATGGCATATTATTATGATTCATCAATTGTTAAACAAGATACGATGACATTAAAAACACTTTCTAAAACGATGACCTTTAATTATACGGGGATATCTCCAACTTATAATAGTCTTCCATTAAAAGAAAATGCTTATCAAGTTGAAGCTGCAAACGAGGGTGGAGCTCATGGAACGATGTATTTTGCTGGACATAATATTGTAAACAATCCTTCTGTTGCAACTTTGTTAAAACAATCCGTTTATCGTTTGCCAAATATTTTACCACATGATGATGTTAACATTGTAATGATGGGACAATTTAGTGAAATTTTGTATAAATATGAAACCATTTATATTCCTTTTGGTGCGGCTAGTGCAAATCAAAAAGAACAATTACAAGAAAAATTATATGAAATTATGAATCAACGTTCCTATACTGTTGAACAAATGAAAGAAACGCAAGAACAAATTCAAGAATTAGGAAGACAACGTGAAAATTATGGAAATGAAGTAGTTCAACAACGTTTAAGAGAAGATTTGATGTATTTAAATGAAATTATCTCTATTCATATTACACAAAAGCAACAAAAAGAAAAATAAATGGGCAATTTGAGAGGGGAGAAAAATATGGCAAATAGTGATTTTATTATCAAAGAGGGAAAGATTGTAGCCTATGTTGGCAGTTCAAATGCTGAAGTGATTGATATTCCTGAAGGGGTTACTTCTATCGGGTCTTATATTTTTCAAGAAAAAATGAATAAAGAATTGATTGTTAATTTATCAAGTACTGTGACAAAAATTGAAGATCACGCTTTTTGTTTGAAAAATGGAGCAGTAGATCGATTTTATGGTTTTGTTCCAGACAAAACTGTACGTTGTCTTTTAAAAGAACTGAATATTCCCAAAAATAGTCAACTAGAAGAAATTGGAGATTATGCTTTTTTTGGATATACTAAAAAAATGTTTATTCCTAAATCTTTAAAAAAATTTGGATTATTTGGAAAAAAAGAAATTTCTCAACGATTGTTTAATGATGAAATTTGTTATTTTGATATTCAAGAATTTGAATTTGAACCACAATCGCAATTAAATAAAGTTTATAAATTTCATGAAAAACCAATTGTAAAATTACCAAGAAATCTCCATGAAGTAGATATATTATCTGCAAATTATATTTTAATCATTCCAAAAGAATTAGAAAAATTTCAAAAACTTTCTTCGGTTTATGTTTTTTTTGAAGGAGAAATTCCTGATGAATGGCATTTAAAAATTGATGCCGCTTATGTTTTAGAAAACGTTGATTATGATCATTTAATTTTTGTGGATCAATTAAAAACGTTAGGAGTTGCCTATATTGAAACTTCAAAAGGTTTAATTGTCACTAAAATTGATAATTCTATCGCTAAATTTGAAGATATTCCTACAGAAATTGAAGGCAAAAAAATTTGGACAATCAATGTAATTGATCCTTTTAATCCTAATGATGAATCAGAAAAAGAAAATCTAGGAATATTATTTCCAAAATTAAAATATTATGCAAATGAAAATCGAGATAATATGTTGTCATTTATAGAACAAACAATTCCTCAAATTGATGAAAAAAATTATAATGCGATTCAAGACATTTTTAATTTTGGAAAAGAAAAACAAGAGGAAAGAAAAGACAATCAAAACGCTAAAAACCCTGGCATATTTTTCTTTGGTTTTATTTTTCTAATCGTTGGAATCTTTCCTGCTCTTTTTGCTGCTATATTCATTAAAGGACATACAGCAGTTTTATTCTTTATTTTTTTAATTGCTTTATTTGTTGTAGGATGTATATTTGGAATTTTCGTTAATATTGCTGCAAAAAGTGCTTTAAAAAAAGAAAATCAAGCGCAAATCGAAAAACAAACTTTAGAATCAAAACATGCTCCATTGGTCGAAATAGTATATGCATCTATAGAAAAAAATCGTTTCAATGAATGTTATTTACATATGCTTTTGCTAGAATTTAATAAAATTGTAAAAGATAAAATAGCTCAAGCAGCGAATTCAGCAAGAGCACAGGCAGAATTACAAAGATCACTTCAATCTCTTCATGAAACAACAATGGCTTATATCAAAGCTAAAAATGCAAAAAGTAATCAAGAAAGAGCTTTAGAACAATTAGAAGAATTGAATAAAAATATTAAAAATTCGAATTCCAATAGCAGTTATGATGTTTATGATAATGAAGGAAATTATTTAGGAAGAATGGATAAAAGATAAAAGGAGGAATGTGTTCCTCCTTTTAAAATGTCACGAATTGATTTAATAAATCTTTATTATGTTGAGGTTGCTCATAAGAATACAGATCAACATTTAAAAATTCTATATTTCGTAAAAATTCAGCAGTCAAATCTCGATAATTAAATAATTCATACTCGTCATGTGTATATTTGCCAATGATTTTAGCATCTGGGAAATAATTATATTCTCGGTCCGTGTTTCGATGTAAAGCTAGATAATCTAATACAGCAATCGTATAAGTTTCATTATCATATAATGGTTCAGAATCTAATCGATACATCATATTTGATGAATAGTTTAATTGATTTTTAATGGTTCGACCACTTGTTTCAATAATATAAATTTCATTATCAAAAGGTAAAGAGCGATAAAGTTCAGCATAAGTCATTTCTCCAGCATCAATATCGGCTCTACCTGAATTGGCAATGGCATAGTCAATTTCTATGTCATTGTTTTTGGCATAATCGGCCATTGCAGCAGTAACGACATGTATTAGTGTTCCATAACGATCTAAAGAGGCGGAAGTTTGTGTTAACACTTCTTGACCTACAGTATCGGTAATTGTCGTATATTTTTCTACAATTTGATGTAAATCTTCATCTGTGTATTTTATATCTAAAGAATAAAGATTTGTATAGGTTGTGCAGGAAACATTTCCATTTTTATCAACTTCTAGTTCAATATTAGAAATGGATCTTCCATATCCACTGGTTTGAATAAAAGGGACACCATTTAAAATTTGTGATTCATTTTGATGGGTATGCGCACAAAAAACAGCGTCGACATAACGTTGATTAGAAACAGGACTAATGCTTGTGATTTTTGCTGGATTAAAAATGGATGCATTTTCAGTGATACTATCTTGATCGGTATGACAATCCACAATCACAACGTCAACATCTTTTTTTGTTTTTAATTCATCCGATAAATCTTGAATAATCGGTACAGGATCTAAAAAGATATAGTCATCTACATGTTGTGAAGAAATAGAGGTAATTTGATCTTTTCCAATCACACCAATAATTCCTACTTTTAATCCATTTTCTAATGTTTTAATGGTATATTTTTCTCCAAGTTGGGCATAATCGCCAATTTCTTTTGAGTCTATATCATATTGGTAGATATTTGCTGCTAAAAACGGAGTTTGATAACCATTGTCGCCTTTTCTTTTTTGATTGTTTTGAATCATGGACACTCCCCAGTCAAATTCATGGTTTCCTAAAGTAAAACAATCAAATTCAATTTCATTCATACAATCGGTTAATAAAGCACCATAATTATAATTAGATTCGATAGAGCCTTGGAAAAAGTCTCCAGAATTTATTAATAATGTATTTCCATGTGCTTTTTTTGTTTTTAAAAAACTTCCTAATTGAACAATACCCATTTCATTGCCATTTTCAAGTACGGCACCATGAAAATCATTAATGCCATATAAATGAATTTTTTTCGTTTCATTAGAAATATTAGCAATGGAAGTGTCCGTGTATTCCACAATTTTTAAACGGTAATCAACGCCATTTGGTGCAATATCAATCATCCCATTGAAATTCATTTGTTGATTTAGATGGAAATTTTCTTTTAAATAAGAAATTAAATCATAAGTTAACATATCTTGAAAGCAATCAATCACAATAGGAATATAGATACTTTCCCATTCCGCAATCAACGAATTATTTTCTTCATTGATAGACATGAGATGGACATTTTTTAAACAAATGTATTGATTTAAATCATAAAGATTTAGATTTTGCCAAAATGGGAAGGTACAAATTGTAGGTTCTAAAGAGATTTCTTTTTCCGCCTCTACTTTAGTTAACACAGGAGCATTCATTGTTGGTAAATGATTGATTAATGCATAACTTCCTTGGGCAATTACCCAATCTCCTTTTTTTAACGTATCATTGAATTGGCAATTAGTTAAAAGAATGGCTTCCTTTTGATTGCGTTCGTTAATATTTTGCAGCCAAATACGAAAGGAATTATTCGAATTTTGAATTTTTAAAATTCTCCCTTGAATTCTATAATTTCCTTCCCCTTGACTAATCATTTCAGTAATAGAAAGATAATCTTTGATAACAATTGACGAAGAGGTAGAAGGATTTTTTGTTTGTTGACAACCTGCTAATCCTAAAATCAAAAAAAGAATAAAGAAATGATACATTTTTTTCATAATTTCAAACTCTCCATTGATAAAATTATAACATAGAAAAATTTTAAAAAACAATTAATTGTTTGAAATTAAAGTTTTTTTTCATTGATTTGATGAAAGACTTTATTTTTTAAAGTTAAGTAAAGAATGAGTAAAATAATAATCGTAACCATCCAAGAAATCGGATAAGAAAGACTTAAACCTTTTAAATTGTGCAAAGCAGGTTGTTGAAAAAAAGTAAAAACCCATATTATTCTAATGCCACACACACCACACAATGAAACAATAGTTGGCAAAATAGAAAAACCAATACCTCGTAAACTATACGATAAAACATCCATTAATCCACATAAAAAATAAGAAAGACAAATAACAGTAAAACGATCCAAGCCAATGGCGATTGCTTGAGCGTTATTCATATAGATTCCTAAAAGGAATGGACCACATAAAACAAAAATACTTCCCATACAGATGCCAATTAATGTTGCTAAAATCGCTGCATAAATGACGGAATGGTGAATGTTTTTTGTATTTTTTGCGCCTACATTGGCGCTAATAAAAGTAACACTCGTTTGTGCAACAGAATTCATACAAGTATAAATGAAATTTTCTAAACTACTGGATGCCCCATTTCCATCCATAACGATGGTACCTAAAGAATTCACACTAGATTGAATCATGACATTAGAAATAGAAAAAATGGTACTTTGAACGCCAGCAGGCAACCCAACCCGAATAATCTCGAATGCTTCTTGTTTATAAATTTTTAATTTCGATAAATTTAAATGACAAAAACCTTTATTTTTTATTAAACAACGCGTTACCAAGATTGAAGAAATTCCTTGCGCAATAATTGTTGCAATCGCCACACCGGCGACATCTAAATGACAAACAATGACAAAAAAAAGATTTAAAACAACATTAACAATTCCTGCAACGGCTAGATAATAAAAAGGTCTTTTTGTATCTCCTGTTGCTCGTAATAAGGAAGAGCCAAAATTATATAGCATTGAAAAAGGTAATCCTAAAAAATAAATGACTAAATAACTTCTAGAAAGATGAATTACATCATTTGGAGTTTTCATCATCTTAAGTAATGGATAAGATAAAAAAACACCAATTAAACTTAAAAAAACGCCTAAAACAAGAGATAATAAAATAGAAGTATGTACGATTCGGTATCCTTTATCTGCATCCTTTGAACCATAAGCCCTTGCCATACAAACACAAGAACCAATACTTAATCCTAAAAATAATTGCACGATTAAATTAATTAATGAATTAGTTGCTGAAATTGCTGCAACAGAATGCTCTGAACCAAATTTTCCACAAACAATTAAATCAGCGGCATTGTATAAAAGTTGTAAAACGCCAGAAAACATAAAAGGTAAAGAAACAAGAAATATCTTTTTAAAAAGATTGCCTGTTGTCAGGTTCACTTCATTTTTTTGAATCGTTGTCATAATATCCCTTCTTTAAGACCTTTATTAGTATAACACAAGATTAAAAATAAGTTGTACTTTTTCTTTTTTTTCGTTATAGTATGAATAGAAAAAAGAGGGGATTTTATGTTATTTGACATTACACCAACAAGAAATTTTAATTTATTGTATATCATTTTAGATTCGATTTTTATTTTGTTTTTGCTTATCATGCTTGTAGTTAAAAAAAGATATTTTACTACTTTATTTGCTTTGTTTGGTGGCGTTTTATATTTTATCGTTGATTTTGGCTATTTTTATTTATTATCTCATTCAAGACAAATCATGATTGATGATGTGATTCAAAATGATTTAGTCACGGGATTGATTTTATTTTGGATGTCGATGTCTTATGGTATTACGAATTTTGCCTTTATTTGGTTATGTTTAAGAAAAGATAAACATTTAAAAAACTGGCTAATGCTAATAATTGGATGGTGGCTCATGGTTCCTTTAATTGCATCATTGGGTGGTCCAAATAATATTCAAACATTTCGAACAACCAATCAATATCATTCTTATATGGCAATTCTTTTAGTTATTGGTTATGGGGGCTTGCTCATTTATAATTTATTAACAAAGAAAAAGCAAATCCAATTGCTATGGCTGAACTTAATTGGCATTTCAGTTCAATTTAGTTGGGAATTTGCTTTACTCATTCATGGCATTCGACCAATGAATGGCAATTCTATTTCTACAATTATCGTCAATAGTTTATTAGAAACCAATTTAGGAATGCCTTACATTTTTTTGATTTTTCTTTGTATCAATCGATACATTAGTGAAGATTTAAAGAAGGTAAACCAATGAAATGCTTTTCTGATCCTTATTTGACTTTAAGTTTTATCAATACGAAATTACGCGATCAATACGCAAGTTTAGACGTACTATGTGAAGATTTAAACCTCAATAAGGAAGAAGTTTTAAAACAATTAAAGACGATTGATTATATTTATGATGAAACAAAAAATGCATTTGTTTATCGACAAATGCATTCCTTTTAAATTTCATAGGGAAATTGTTTTAATAGTTGAATGACATCCTCTTTGATTTTTTGATGTAAAATTTGATCTTGAGGATTTTTTAAAACTTGAGCAATCCAATGACCGACTTGTTGAAATTCTTTTTCTTTAAAACCACGCGTTGTCATTGCAGGAGTGCCTAAACGAATACCTGAACATTGAGAAGGCTTTTCTGTATCAAAAGGGATGGAATTTTTATTGACGGTAATGTTAACAGAATCTAGTAATGTTTCTGCTTCTTTTCCAGTTAAATGGCAGGTTTGCTTAACATCCACTAAGCATAAATGATTATCCGAGCCATTTGCAACAATGCGAAACCCTTCTTCTTTTAATACTTGAATAAGTGTTTGCATGTTTTTTAAAACTTGTTGCATATAGGTTTGAAAAGAAGGTTGCATGGCTTCATAAAAACAAATCGCTTTGGCTGCAATGATATGTTCTAAAGGACCACCTTGAACACCAGGGAATACCCGTTTATCTAAAAGTGCTTTGTATTTTTCTTTACATAAAATTAATCCACCTCTGGGACCTCTTAAAGTTTTATGTGTTGTCGAAGTGACAAAATCGGCATAGGGAATAGGAGAGGGATGAAGATTCGTTGCAACTAGCCCTGCAATGTGAGCCATATCCACCATAAAATAAGCGCCCACTTGATCACAAATCGCTTTAATTCTTGCAAAGTCAATTGTTTTAGAATAAGCTGATGCCCCTGCAACAATTAATTTTGGATGATGAAGTTTAGCGAGTTCTTCTAATTGCTCATAATCGATTTCTTCCGTATCCTTTTTGACACCATAACTAATAAAATGATAGTTTAAACCTGAAAAGTTTAAAGGATGGCCATGCGTTAAATGCCCTCCAGCATCTAAAGACATTCCTAATACAACATCATTTGGTTCTAAAAGAGCTAAATAAACACCCATATTCGCTTGAGAACCTGAATGAGGTTGGACATTGGCATGTTCAGCATGAAATAATTGTTTAGCACGTTCAATAGCTAAAGATTCGACTTCATCAATATATTCACAACCCCCATAATATCTTTTGTGGGGGTACCCTTCGGCGTACTTATTGGTTAAAATACTACCTGCTGCTTTTAAAATATCTTTAGAAACAAAATTTTCTGATGCAATTAATTCAATGTGCGTTTGTTGTCTTTGATATTCTTTTTGAATGGCTTGTTCAATTTGTTTATCGTTCATAAAATCACCTCTTGTTTATTATAGCATGTTCTACTTTATATTCATGGAAAAGATTGTGATTTTTTATACAGTTTCCACCCGTGTAAATTTGATTTGATATTTTAAATCATCGGTTGTTAAAATGAGTTCTTCTTCTTTTTGAGGTAAGCGTTGATAATAAAAACTACAAGACAATGTTCCTTGAATTTGATAAACTCCACCTTCATTCATACTTTCTTGAAAATCAATGATAGTATAAACTTCATCATTAATCGTAATGGTACCCGTTGGTGAAAAAGTAAGAGTATAAATGGTTTGTAAATATTCTCCAGTATAATTATCTCGTAATTCTCCTTGCCAAGTTCCAATAAATAAATCACAAATGTAAAAACCATCTTTTGTAAAGAAGGAATCTAAATTGACTTGATTTCTAGCATTGGTTGTGCCTATTGCAAAAATCGTGTTTCGCAACGTACAAATGACACCTTCATTATAAAATAAAGCATAAAAAAGAATACGATCTTCTTTTAAAATAAAAGCCAATTGAGCGGCTTGGTTAAGAAAAGCAACATCAAAAGAAGCATCTAAATAAAGAGCGGGAATTAAAGCTTGTATAAAAGAAGGGTTGTCCACAAGATATAAATTTTCTTCTTTTGTAAAAAAATCACTGCTTATTTGATCTATTTTAGGTTTTAAATCCGCAAATGTATTGGATTCACTACTTCTTAAAGAAATTTGATTTTTTGGACCATCAAAAGGATACATCACTTCTTGATTGTTTGCTAAATAATATCCTTCTTGGATTGTCCCCTGATTTTCATATTCGCATAAAATGATGCGATCATCATAATAATATTGCAATTTTTGATAGCGATGCTTTGAAGTTAAATCTCCTTCATCTCCCAGAAAATTACCTTCTACGATTTCTTGTGTTATCGTAAAATTTTTGGACTGTAATGATTTTAATTTTTCGCTAAGTTCGGGGTAATCTTTTTTTGTGGCAGGAGAAATATCTTCAATTGTTGTTTCTCCAACATTTATAAAATCAAGATGATATTCAAAAGATAAAGAATTTCCTAAACTATTTTCTTGTGGTTGTGTTTGAATATGAATAGATTGAAATTCAGAATCTTGAATAGTCAAGGTGACGGATTCATAATGGTGTTCATTTCCTGTCAAAGCATATAAGTCGAGTGTTGGATTTTCAAGCGTTGATAAATCTAAAATGCAGGTTTCATTTTCAATAACAAATTGATCTTTATTGAACTTTAAAAAAGGATTATTAACATATTGCCATTCAATATAGTCTTGTTCATCAAAGGTATTGGTATAGTCTAATGATTTATAAACAGCAAGTTCATTTTCTTTAAAAAGAGAAAGTTGAATAAAATTTTCATAATAAGTATCGTATCCTGATTTTACCCAAGCATTGCTTGTTTGCTTTAATTCAAAATTAAAATCTAATTGCTGATTTAAAGAAACATAATGAATGGTTAGCGTTCCTTGAAGGGTGTAATTTTGATTTAGTTTTTCTAAGGCTAAATCTAGAGGATCTTTTTCTTGAACTGTTAAAGAGGATGAATCACGAACTTGATTTTGATTGCATCCGGATAACAAAAGAAGAAAACTTCCTAAAGCCATGAGTTTTTTTATCATTCAATGACCTCCTTTGAAGAATATTTTTTCTATTATATCAAAAAATAAAAAGAAAGAAACTAAAAAAATCGTGAAATTCACGATTTTTAAAAATTATTCTACAAAAGTATAGGAAACTTGATTGTTTTCATCTACAACAACTTCAACAATGGCCGTCGTTGTATTTCCATTTTCTTTTATCTTTACATAGATGTATTGTTTTCCATTTCTTGTTACATATTCATAAGAATAGGTTTTTCTATCTGAATTGTTTTTTTCAGAAAATTCAAATTCAATTTTATTTTTTCTAGCATCGATTTCATATTCTAATTCAGTTTCGTAAGTTTTTCTACCATTTTCATATAAAGTATAAGCAAATTCTTGCTCATCGTCTTCCATTTCTTGTTCAATGATGACATAATTCCTTTCATCTTTTAAAACTTTAAATGACATTTCGGATTCGTTATTTTCGGTTTCTTTTTGACCAAACATTTGATATTCCATATCATTTAAAACAACTAAACCTTCTAAGCGAAATTCTTGTTCTAATTCGCCATCATCAAATTCTTCTTCCGTTAATGTTTCATTATAATAGAAAGTATAAACATCACTCGTTCCATCTAAATTGGCTGCGGTTAAGGTATACATCGTTTCATATTCGGGACGATCTGAAGCGATTTCTTCACTCTTCATGACGCCTTGTGACATCATATTTTCAACAACTTGAAGATTTTTTAAAATCAAATCTTTTTCTTCTTGTGTTAAAGCCTGTCTTTTAGGAGCAATCGCAGCAGAAGTTGTATTATTCAATAAATTAATTCCACTAATTGCTGAATAATTATACATGTTTTCAAAAGACAATGTTTGATTATTATTTTTAGTTTGATCACATCCTGTCATCATTGTTAATCCAAATCCAGTTAATAAAGTAAATAAAGCTAATTTTTTCATTTTTTTCAGTTCCTTTCTTTTTTTGTTTTTTCAATCGTTTCATTAACGATTTTCACTTAATGTACAATTAAGAAAGTCATTTTATTGGTAAAATTAAAAAATTTTTTATTTTTTCTTTTTTAGGTGAAAATAAAATAAAAAAACTCAAGTACAACTTGAGTTTTAACGAGACATTTGAATTTCTACATCTAGTTTACTAAATACATATAAATAATATTCATCATGAATATAAATGATAATATCTTTGATTTCTATATCATCTGTATCATTTTCATAGGTACAACGAATTTCATTTAAAGTTAAATTATATTCAAAAGTAAATTCTTTTTTTAAATTTCCTTCTTGAATTTCAATGCTCATTTCTTTTTTATTATTTTCAATTTCTAATTCTAAAGATAATTCTCGGATACATTTTCCATCTTTAAAGAATTCATAAGTATATTCATTTTCATTAGTTTCTGTTTCTTGATTGATTTTAATGTAATTTTGTTTTGTATCATCTTCATAAATGATCAGTTCGCATTCAAATTCATCATTTTCAACTTCTTTCTGTCCCTTTACTACAAATGGCGTTCCATTTTTAATCATAATGCCTTCTAATTGAGAAGAAACTTCATCAATGTCTTCTTCTTCTTCATCTTCTTCAAATAGAGTTTGTTCATTATAGTAAAGTGTATAATCCATTGAAGATTGATAAGAAACAACTAATTTATAGGCATAATCTTGGTAGTTTTTGTCTTCATTAATCTGATTTTGAATGGTAATATCTTCTTTATTGAGCATCATTTCACCAGTAATTAAATATTCATGAATTTCTTCAACGATTTGAATTTGTTCATTGGTTGGTTCTTGTTTTCTTTTGATTTGTAAAGTACTTTCATAAGAGGAATCAACCACATTTCCTAAAGCGACCATTTCATAACTGAGAAGTTGTTTTGCTTTACTAACTTGTGTTGAAGGAGGTGGAGTAGGATGATTGGGTTTTGTTGAATTTATAACAGCAAAAAGAACAACACAAACGCAAGCTGTTGCAGCAACAAAAGAAGAAAACCATAGCCCTAATTTCTTTTTCTTTGTTGGGTTTTTTTCTTCAACCATATTTTCTACTTGAACTTGACTTAAAATTTGTTGCTGATAATTGCCAATGGGAATTTGATTGGCTTCTTTTTGAAGTAACTTTTTTAAGTCCTTGGTTTTCATTTACTTTCACCTATCCTTTCTTTTAATTTTTTTATCGCTTTGTTATAGATCCATAAGACCGTTCCTAATGGTTTTTGAACAATTTTGCTAATTTCATGAAATTTATATTCAAAAATAGCATGATAAGTAACAATTTCTTGTTCAATTTGTGAATCTAATAAATGAAGAATGGTTTGGATTCGACTATTTCCATAGGGATCTTGATCAGAAGTTTGAACAAGCATTTCATCATTTTGAATGGTTCTTTTTTGTTGTTTGTAAAGATTAATGCTTTTATTTCTAGCAATGATAGATAAATAAGCATAAATATTGGCTCCTTTTTTATACTGTGAAAGATGATTTAAAAAGGATAAATAAGTCTCTTGCAAAATATCTTCAGCTAAAGCATGATCCTTTACAATGGTAATTGCACTAAAATAGATTTGTTTCGAGGTTAATTGATAAAAATCATCAAAATGAGTATAGTCTTGTTTTCTAAATTCTTCAATCATTTGATCTATATCCATTTTTCTTCCCTCACTTTATATACAATTGATAAAACCATTTTATTGGTAGAACTAACATTATTTTATTTTTTTTTGTAAAAAAATGCAACAAAAAAGGGAAATCCCTTCTTTTTGATTTCCCTTTTAACTTTTATAAAGCCCAAATCATCATTTCTATGAGATTTTCTTGAGTATATTTAAATTGAATACAATGCGTATAATCTTCATCATATGCCATATATCCATACGCATCATAATCGTCTTCAAATATCACATAATGATTTTGCTCTAACAAAATACGATAATTTTCTTCATCTAAAAATTCTACATTTTCAATTTGAATATAAATATAAGGATCTTGAGTAGATGGGTCAATTTCTAATTGAGCAGAGTAAATCAATCCTTCACGATACAAAGAGGGAACATCATACCCTAGTAAAGAAATGATTAAATCAGATGGCCACATGGTTTCATCTACAAGCACATAAGTAAATCCAAAGATTCCTAAACATGGTTTTCCTTGGTATTGACTGACTAAAAATTGAAGTTCAATGCCGATTTGATTATCTATTTCTATGTCAGCAAAATAAACGTCATAATAAAAGGTAGTTAATGTGTCTGGATCAAAACTAGAAACTGTAGATTTTTCAACATAGTATCCTGCATCTTCACATAAATTATAATACATGTCTTCTGCTGTATTTTCTTCCTCATCATATAAAATACAATAAATTTCTAATAAAGGATCACCATAATCATCAGTTGAAATTTTTGAAGAGTAAGAAATAGCACTATCATAAAATGGGATGTCATAGCCTAAAACCGTTTCTATATTTTGTGCCACTTCTTCTGGCCAAGCAGAGACAAAAGGTTGTTCTGCTTGACTATTAGAAGAAATAGAAGATTGAGATGTTTGATTGCAGCTAACAAGGCTTAAAGCTAACAAAGTTAAAATAGTAAGATATTTTTTCATAAAACGCCTCTAAGCGATTTTTTCATATGCGCTTGAACCATAAAGATATAAATAATCCCCTTCATATGTTAAATATCCATTTGCGCCATCATAAGTAAAGGTTAATTCATATCCATCTTCATCAACAAAGACATAATCGGTACCATCTGTACTAACATAAGTAAATGGGATATGATCGGCTAAAGAGGAACTAGCATCACAATTTAAATCGGCCGTTCCATCTGCATTAATCGTAAAGGTTAAAACTTCAAAAACATCATAATCAATGTCTCCTCCTGCAGTTTCCCAAACGCCAACAATTTCTTCAATTTCGGTAATATCACCACCAGATATTGGTTCATTGACCGTAATGACAATTTCATTTGAAGTTACGCCATTTGCAGATTCAGCAGTAATTGTCGTTTCTCCAGGGCCTTTTGCTACGACTTGACCAGAAGAAGAAACGGTAGCTACATCTGGATTAGAAGAAGTCCAAGTGACACTTGTTCCTTCATTTGCATTATTAGGATAAATAGAAATACTAAGTTGTAATGAATCATCAATATTTAATGTGGTAGATTGATTTCCTGCTGAAATACTAATAGAGGTAACAGCAATGACTCTAGTAAATGCAGGATTATCACTATCTTCATGATTTGCCATGATAATGGTAGAAGTTAAATAAGCTTCTACATTTAAAACATCCGAATAACTACTAGGAATAGCAATAGCAACTTCTTCACTATCTTCAGTTACAAAAATATAAACTTGATTCGTTGTATCATAAGAAGAAAGCGTTAAAGAAATTTCTTCTGTATCGACAATCAAAGTTGCACTTTCTTCTTCAATGGTTAAGGTAATTTCAACACCATAAAGGTCTGTTCCTTTCCATGTTCCAAGATAAGAAGAAGGTAAAACAAGTGGTTGTTCAACAATGGTAATTGTAATGACATTAGAAGTAACGGAACCATCATAAGAAGTAGCGCTGATTTCAACGGTTCCACTTTCCAAAGCAGTCAATACACCATTTTGGCTAATCGATGCTTTACTAGGTTGAGAACTTTGCCAAATAACCGTTTTATTGGTTGCATCATTAGGGGATACAATCGCTTCAAAAGTTAGTTGATTGCCCACTTCAACTTCAGTAGCGGTAGTTGAAATTGTAATGGATTCAACTTTAACTTCTTCTGGTTCATTTGGAAGTTCTTCACAAAGGTCATTAGCATAGAAATTCATTTGGGTTGTACTAAAGCGGAAGTCTTTTCCAACCATATTACTTTTTAATAATACGCGAACATAAGTTGTTGGTGCAAATTCAGCTTCTAATAATTTTACATTATTACTAGAAACATTAGTTTTGATTTCATCTAAGATATTGACGGCAGTTGTCCAAACTGCACCATCTGTTGAAACTTGAATTTCTGCTTGTGTTAACCAAGATAAATTATTTTTATCGGCATTCCATTGCAAACCATAATAGAAAGAAATACCGGAAACTTGTTGATATCCAAAATTATAAGAGACATAGGCACCAGCCAAATCTCCACCTTGTTTTGATGGATTTAAAACTAATAGAGTATCGTCTGCTGTAAAGACATTATCTCCGTTTGCACCACTATAGACACTTGCTTTGTTTGCAGAAACTTGTGCGGTTTTGCCATTTGCAAGTTGATTCACAACGGTTACAGAATTGTCTTCATTTAAACTAGAAAAAGTAAATTCATACAAACAATTTTCCAAGGTGGATTGCGCTAATGGATTAACCGTAATCGTTAAATGATTCGATTCGATTTGATTTTCAGAAATAGCATAAACTTCAGTTGTTCCTTCTGCAACACCTGTAATCACGGCTTGTCCTGAAGTAAAGGAGTAATCAATGGTTGCAATATTAGGATTGGCTGAAACCCATTGAACAGAAGTATTGGTTGCATTTTCAGGAAGATAAGTCCGTTTGATTTCAATTTCTTCTTCAATTTCAATCACGCCATCTTCTTGGTCATCGACAAAGTCGACAGTTAAAGAGGTCATTGGAACATCAGGAGTCGGATCAATACCGGTATATTCAGCATAGGTTTTTACATTATCTGCATTTGGTTTTTCAGGTAAAGTTCCTGTATAGGTGGTTGTTCCGATTTCAGAAAAAGTAACACGAACAAAAATATCGTCGGATTCATCTGTCATTCCTAAAATACGGTATAATTTACCATCAGAGACAATAATGGATACATAATCCACATCAATGTACCAAGCAAATAAGAAGACCGTCATATTCAAATTTGCTACCACTTCAGGGTCCTCAATAATATAAGAGCCTGCTGCATAAGTGGCATCATCAGCATTGAGTTCTTCTAAAGCGACTTTTGTAGAAAAGTAAACATTTTCTAAAGCCAAAGGAGCATCATTATAACCATGGGATAACCATGCATCTCCATTTCCATAATTATCCGCAAAATAAAGATGACTTTCTCCTTCATAATCATGATAATAAAGATCATCTAAATCAGGATTATCCAAGTTTTGAATAATCGTATATCCTTCATAATTTAATTCATAGGTGTATTCTTCAAATAATTCGCCACCTTCATATAAAGGATAAACTTGTTCAACATAAATCGTTGCATTTGAATAATCGCTATTTAAAGCTTCTTCAAGTGCATTTCGATTGGGCGTTTGACCTCCACTAGAAGTACCACCGATAGGTGAACTGTCAGAGATTTGCCCCAAGGAAGATGAACTTCCTTTACCATCTTTACTACAACCAACGATTAAAACGCTAATCATAGCAAGAATCAATCCGCTAAATAACTTCAACTTTTTCATAATTTTTCCCCTTTCAAAAATTATAATTATATATTAAATAACTCTCCAATTTGGAGTTATTAATACCTAACGAATCATTAAAAATAAACAATCTTGCGTTTCATAAGTCATTTCTTTTGGATAGTAAATGCTTTGAATGCGATGTTGACCACTTTCATCTTTATAGACATAACCATGATCAATAGACCCCGTTTCAACAATCAACCATCCCTCTTTTAATAATTGTTGATGATACGTTTCTAAAGATTGGTCATCTGCACCCCATATCCAAATACAAAAGTAAGTGATATTCTCTTGTGTTACATTTTGATATTCAATTGTAATTCCTTCTTGTTGATAAATGGGAAGAATTAATCCAGTAGATGCATATAGTTCATTACTTGGCCATTTGGATGAAGGTGTTTCTTTATAATAAGCATAAATGACAAAATAAGCTTCTTCTAAATCATATTGAGAATAATAAAACATGATATGCAAATCTTCTTTGACTCCAAAAGAGGTATAACCCGAATCAGAAATTGTAAAACCCTCTTTTGCTAAAGTTTCTTTATATTGATTTTGGCTCGTTTCATCGACATTTTCTCCATAGCAATTAATAATAAATCCTAAAGATCCGTCTCCTGTCACATAAGGAGCATAAACATACTTATCTGCTTCAAAATAGGGGAGATTCGTATTTAATACGGCTTGAATGGCTTCACTTGGCCATGTTGTGGATTGATTAGAAGATTGCGTTGTACCTGTAACACTTGTAGCAATCATAAAATAATTATCGATAGGATCTCGAACAAAATTATATTGAATGACTGAAGTAGAAACTGTTGAAATGTTTTTTTGCGCATAATAGCAACCATAATCCACCGTTAAGTCTTCAATTTCATATCCATTATTTTGTAAAGTAGTACTATAGGTTTCTACTGCATTTTTTTCATCAAAACCATAACAATAAATGACAGCAAAAGTTCCTGAACCAGTATCTTCTAAAGAGGCCTCATAATAGGTTGCTTCAAAAAAAGGAATACTAAAACCATTGCAGCCTTGTTCAATAATATTTTGAACATCTGTTGGCCATTGATTTTGATAAATTGGACCAGTTGAAGTGAAACTAGATGTTGTTGAACTTTGATTTGTTGAATTTTGACATGAAGCACAAAGGAAACAAGCCAATAATGCTAACCATCTTTTTTGAATCAACGCAATCCCCTCCAATGCATGATGCACAGATACTTATTATAAAATTATATTCCTTTCAAAAAGGAGTTACAACTATTTTTTTTAAAAATCAAAAAAGTAATAAAAAATCGTTAAGGGATTGGAAAAAAAGAATTTATATAGTATACTTATTTTGGAAAGGGAAAAGGAGTATTCTATGAAAAAATTAAAATTATTTTTAATTCCAGCTTTAGTTTTATCTTTAGGTTTAGTTGCATGTAATGAAAATCAAGATGATACAGGTAGTAATGGTGGTTCTAGTGGTTCAGGAACACTAGTAGAAGTTGCACACTATGATTTATCAGGAATCAGTGGATCTTATGATGATTCTTTGCCAGATCGTGGCATTGACTTAAAAGGAGATATTACATCTTTATTTGTGAATCAAACAAGTGGATCTTCTTTATCTTTAACTTCTGTTACAGCATCAGATACAGGAGTTGAAAAAGCACAAGTTTCTCAAGGTCATAAAGTGCCTGGCTTAAAATTAAATGGAAAAAATAACGGAAGCATTACTTTAGCATTTGCTGCTTCTACCAGTATTGATAAAATTGAATTAGGACTCTATTCTTGGAGTAGAAATGGTGGAGATGAAGAAGACTTCAATCTTTCTTTAAATGATGGAGAAGCTACTTTATATACTGGTTCAACAGAAATGATTGTTCTTGAACTTGAAGTGGAAGATTTAAATTCTATTAAATTTTCATCTCCATTAAATGGATTAACAAATAGTCGTCCAGTTTTTAGTTACATTAAACTTTTTGAAACAAAATAATTAAATTGATTTCAAAGAATCTTTGAATGCATAATTTTATTATGCATTTTTCATTTTCACTCTTTTTTGTATTTTAAAATTTATGTATAATTAAAAAGTGGCGAAAAGTGGGTGAAAACATGATAAGACAAGTGATCGAACAAGATTATCCTGTAATTTATGATTTTATAAAAAAAGCTTTTCAAACCGCTAAAGTTTCAGATGGTACAGAACAAGATTTTTTAGATTATTTAAGAACGATTCCAGAAAATGATAATCAATATGAATATATTTATGTTTTAAATCATCAAATGATAGGACATGTTAAATTAAATATCACTTTTATTGGAAAAGATAAAGTTTTTTTACTTGCTCCTTTGGCTGTTCATATAGACTATCGCCATCAAACGATTGGGACTCAATTGATACAATATGCCTTACAACAAGCAAAAAAAACAGGCATTGATGCTGTTTTTTTAGTTGGAGATCCCAATTATTATGGTCGTTTTGGTTTTTATCCCACTAAACAGGCTTACAATGCAAAGATTGATAATCAATTTGTTTTAGAGTTATCTTTGAATAAAAACAAACAATATCATGGCATCTTAAATATTTATGAAATGCCCAAAACGATTGTTATCGATGGGAAAAAGATGCAAAATAAAGAAGATTTTTATCAAGAAATCGAAAAAAAATTTACAAAAAATCTTTTATTTAAAATGGGACATAATTTGGATGCTTTAGAGGATATTTTAGATGGTGGATATGGAGTTTATGCTTATCATGAACCAATTATTGTGATTTGGGAAAATTTTACTTTATCTTTAAAGTATTTAAAAAATGAAATGCAAGATATAATAGATGTTTTTCAAGCTAAAAACCATATTCAATTAAAAAAGAAAGGGTAGATAAAAATGACGGAAAAAGAAAAAATGTTAGCCAATCAATTATATGATCCATCGGATGCTGAATTGGTTCAATTGCGACGATTGGCACGGAATAAAATGATGGAATTTAATCATTTAAATGATGATGAATTACCAAAAAGAAAAGAAATTTTACAATCCATTTTAGGACATTTGGGAAAAGATAGTTTTATTGAAACGGGACTACTTTTAGATTATGGTTGTAATACCTATATTGGAAATGATTGTTTTATTAACTATAATTGTACGATTTTAGATTGTGCCAAAGTCGTGATAAAAGATAATGTTTTTATAGGTCCAAATGTATCTTTATATACCCCTCTTCATTCATTAATAGCTAAAGAAAGAAATATGCGTACGGATGCGACGGGAAGAAAATTTGATTTAGAATATTGTAAGCCGATTACAATTGAAGAAAATGTTTGGATTGCTGGAAATGTCATTATTAATCCTGGGGTCACTATCAAAAAAAATAGTGTCATTGGTTCAGGAAGTGTTGTTACCCATGATATCCCAGAAGGTGTATTAGCCGCAGGCAATCCATGTAAAGTTATTCGAGAAATAACAAAAAAAGATTGCTTAGAATAATTAAATAGAGGTGAATTCAATGCAAAAAGATTTATTGACAAAAATTTTATATCAGGAATCAGATATTCAAAAAAGATGCCAAGAATTAGGTACACAAATCACAAAAGATTATGCGAATAAAAATCCCATTTTAATTTGTACATTAAAGGGTGGATTTATGTTTTTTGCTGAACTGTTAAAAAATATTCAATGTGATCTTAGCATTGAATTTATTAAAGCAACTAGTTATATTGGTGTTCAATCATCTGGGAATGTTACTTTAAAAAACTTTGTCAATTTTGATATTCAAGATAAAGATATCTTAATTGTTGAAGATATCGTGGATACAGGATTAACAGCGCAAAAATTAGTGCAACACTTTCAACAACATCAGGCTAAATCGATTGAAATTGTCACTTTATTAAGTAAGCCTTCAAGAAGAGAAGTAAACATTAATCCTAAATATATTGGCTTTGAGATTGAAGATTGTTTTGTCATTGGTTATGGTTTGGATTATAATGAAAAATATCGCAATTTACCTTGCGTTGGAATTATGAATTTAAAATATTTGGATAAATAAAAGGAGCAGTACAATGAAAGAAAATTATGATGTGATTATTGTCGGTGGCGGGCCAACAGGAATTTTTACCGCTTATGAATTCATGGTAAAAGATCCCAAAAAATCAATATTATTAATTGATAAAGGATTAGATATTGATCATCGAACTTGCCCCATTTTACAAAAGAAAATTAAACAATGTCCCCAAGATATTTATGGCAATAGTGGTTGTAAACCAAGTTGTTCTATGACCAGTGGATTTGGCGGCTGTGGTGCTTTTTCTGATGGAAAATTTAATATAACGAGTGATTTTGGCGGTTGGATGACCGATTATTTGCCAGATGAAGAAGTTTTGGGTTTAATTCGTTATGTAGATAGTATCAATTTAAAACATGGTGCTCCTCAAGAATTGACCAATCCACAATCCAAAGAAGTTTATGAAATTGAAAAAAAAGGAATTGCCGTGGGTTTAAAATTATTACGCAGTGAAGTGCGTCACTTAGGTACAGAAATTAATTTAAATGTTTTAAAAGATATTTATGAAACTTTAAAAAAACATATTGATTTTTTGTTTGCCACAGAAGTAAAAGATCTTTTAATTGAAAACGATGTCGTTAAGGGTGTTGTTTTGCAAGATGATACAACAATTGCTTCTAAATATGTTGTTTTAGGAGTGGGAAGACCCGGAGCGGAATGGTTAACTAAAACATTAACGAAACATAAAGTTCGTTGTTATAATAATCGTGTCGATGTTGGTGTTCGTGTAGAAACCAATAATATTATCATGGATGAAATTAATAAATACTTGTATGAAGGAAAATTTATTTATTCTACGAGTTTAGGAACACAAGTTCGAACTTTTTGTTCTAATCCGAGTGGCTATGTTGTTATTGAAAATCATAATGGCGTCATGGTTTGTAATGGACACTCTTATCACAATTCAAAATTAGGCAGTGATAACACCAATTTTGCTTTGTTAGTTTCTTTAGAATTTGATGATCCCTTTAAAAATCCAAACGAATATGCTAAAGAAATTAGTGAATTAGCAAATAAGTTAAGTGGTGGTAGTGTCATTGTTCAAAAATTTGGCGATATTTTACTTGGTAGAAGATCGACGAAAAAAAGAATTGAAGAAGGATTTGTAAAACCGACATTAAAAGAAGCCGTTCCTGGAGATTTAGGGTTAATTTTACCTTACAAAACAATGAAATCGATTATTGAAATGATTCAAGCATTAAATTATGTAACACCAGGAATTGCAAATGACCATACCTTGTTTTATGGAGTCGAAGCGAAATTTTATTCCGATCGAGTAGATGTAACCAATGAGTTTGAAACGAAAAAAATTAAAAATTTATTTGTTGGTGGCGATGGTGCTGGAATTACACGCGGTTTAGCCCAAGCGGGAGCCAATGGTGTAAAAATCGCAAGAACCATTATTCAAAGAGAAAAATAAAAACCTTGAAATGAGATGAGACCCAAAAGTTAGACCAACTAACAGGAGGGTCTCACTTCAAAAAAGGTTTTTTAATTTTTAAACAAAGTCATCATTGACATTTTCAAATGGTGTAGCAGCTAACGTTACTGTTCTTAATACAGTTGCAATGACAATTAAAACAGCAACTAATAAGAAAATGGCGTTAGAAGCAGTTGGTTGACTTTTGTAAGTTTTAAATGCGACATATAAAAAATAAGAAGTAACAATGATCGTAATGGTTGAAGCAATAATGGCATAATCTTGTAATTCTTCTTGTGTATGTCTAGCATTTAGACCATTCATTAATAAATCTTTATATCCTTCTATAATGTAAATAGACAAAGAAATAGAACCAATTAAAATGAGCATAAATAAAATTTGTGTGTTCAGCGATTCTATTTCTGCTTGTAAATTTTGCTGTTGGTTTTGTTGTTGATTGTTAAAATAAAATTGATCCAAGAAAACCACACCCTCAATTCAATGTATGGAATAAAGCATCAATTTATTATTGACACAATGACTAATTGATGTTTTTTTTTCATATAATTGAAAAAAATAGAAAGGGAAAAAACTATGGAAAAAAGACCTTTTGGACAAAATAAAAAATTAAATGAATTAATACCAGGTCAAAAGGCAATCATCATGGCTATAAAAGATAAACCTAGCGTTACTCGGCGAAGAATTTTAGATATGGGAATTACGGTTGGAACCTCTATTTTGGTAAAAAAAGTTGCTCCATTAGGAGATCCGATGAATCTTTATGTACGTGGATATACATTATGCATTCGAAAAGAGGAAGCGAAAAATATTTTCGTTTTGGTGATGATATGAAAACAGTGGTTTTGGTTGGTAATCCAAATTGTGGTAAAACAACACTTTTTAATTTATTAACGCATAAAAATCAAAAAGTGGGAAATTGGCCAGGGGTGACTATTGAAAGAAAAAGTGGAACGATACAAAATACCAATATCGAATTGGTTGATTTACCCGGCATTTATTCGTTAAATTCATATTCTATAGAAGAACAGATTACGCAATCTTATTTACTTCATGAAAAACCCGATGTGATTGTCAATGTGATGGATGCTACCACATTAGAAAGAAGTCTTTATTTAACGACCCAACTTTTAGATTTAAATTTACCTTTATGTATTGTTTGTAACAAGATGGATGAATTAAAAAAACAAAAGATGGAAATTCAATTTGATCTTTTGCAAAAAAAATTAAATGTTCCTATTTTCCCAATTTCAGCTAATCAAAAAATGGGAATTACCAATTTAATTCAATGGCTTAATTGTCATTGTTTTAAATCTATAAAAACGCAAATTTTTCCTAAAAATATTGAGCAAAAAATAACCTGTATTGAACAAGAATTACCGACAACCATTTCTTTTAAAAGATGGATGGCCATCAAAATTTTAGAAAATGATAGAACTTTTTTGACACCCTTTCATCTAAAAAATACTTCCACTTCTATGATGAATGAATTAGAAAATCACTATCATATGGACGCTGAACAAATTTTAATTACTTTACGTTATCAATACATTGAAAATATTATAAAAATGACATTCAAAACCAAACCAAAAAAGACCATTACGGATCGATTAGATGCTATTTTCTTACATCAGTGGCTTGGGATTCCTCTTTTTTTAATGATAATGGCCTTGATTTATTTTTTATCGATGGGATTTATTGGTTCCTCAATTAGCCGTGTTTTTGTTCGTTTTTTGCAAGTTTGTACTTTTCAAATTCAAAATGGAATGATAAAAAATAATATTGAACCTTGGATTATCAATTTGATTTGTGATGGTATTTTAACAGGAGTAGGGACGGTTTTAAAATTTATTCCACAATTACTCATTTTATTTTTTTGTATTTCATTTTTAGAATCTTCAGGATATATGAGCAGAATAGCTTTCTTATTGGATAAAATTTTTACACAATTTGGATTAAGTGGAAAATCGCTTGTCCCTTTTATTATTGGAACCGGTTGTAGTGTTCCGGGTATTATGAGTTGTCGAATTATCAAAGAAGATGCGGAGCGAAAAATGACAATCTTATTAACTCCTTTTATTCCTTGTTCGGCAAAACTGCCAATCATTTCATTGTTTTGTAGTTTTTTCTTTCCCAAAAATGCATGGGCTGTTTCTTTTTCTTTTTATGTATTAGCGATTTTTATCATTTTGTGCAGTGCCTTATTATTAAAAAAAATATTTTTTTCAAAAAAAGGTGTCACTTTATTTGTTCAAGAACTTCCTTCCTATCAATGGCCCAATGCAAAAATGATTTTAAAAGATGTGGGAACTAGAGTTTTTCATTTTATCAAAAAAACGGGCAGTTTAATTGTTGCTTGTAGTATTGTTGTTTGGGTTTTATTATCCTTTACCTGGAAATTAGATTATATTAATCAAACATTTTATACTATAGAGGATAGTATTTTGGCTTCTATTGGTAAAATATTTAGTTGGTTTTTTTATCCCATTATTGGAGAATTGAATTGGGCAGTTACGATTTCTAGTATGCAAGGATTCATTGCAAAAGAACAAGTCGTTTCCTCTATGGCTATTATTCAAGGAGTCACTTCGTTTAGTAATGCGCAGGCTATCTTTTCTCCGACTGGAATATTTAAAAACTTTACAGCTTTAAGCGCTTATGCCTTTGTAACATTTAATTTGTTTTCTATACCCTGCTTTAGTGCAATTAGTGCAATGAAACAAGAATTAGGAAGTAAAAAAAGATTTTTTTTGGCCCTTCTTTATCAAATGATTGTAGCGTGGGTTTTGGCTAGCAGTATTTATTGTATTGGTACAATTTGTAAAACACTTTTTTTCTAATTTGATTTTCTTAAAAGTTTCTTTGCATAATTTAAAAAAAATGGTATATTTAAAATGGAAACAAAAGAGGTGCTGCGCATGAGTTTTTTACAAAATGAAACGACAAAAAAATTCATCACGGGATGTTTTTATATTATTTTGGGTGTATTATTGTGTATTTTTCCACAACATGTTAAAATTTTTGTTTGTTATTTATTTGGAGGGATTTTGATTTTAGCTGGAACTTTACGAGTTTGCGGGTATTATTTGTCCTCTGGATTAAAATCCTTTATTTTTAATGGTCCAACAGCGGGATTTGTTTCTATTGTTTTTGGTCTCTTTTTTATTGTTTTTAATCAAGAAGTCATTGCGATATATCCTATTGTCATTGGGTTGTTTTTAATTTTTAAAGGTGTTGGAAAATTGATTAAGGGATTAGCTTATCGTCAAGCACAGATGTCTACTTGGTGGTTTGATTTTACAATTGGATTAATTCTTACGGTGGTTGGCTTAATATTAATTATTATTGATTCTACAATTTCTGGAAATATCATTATATATCTCACAGGTGGAAGTTTAATTATTCAAGGAATTATTTTAATTGTAACTATGATTTATCTTCACCATAATATGAGTGAATTACAAAAGTTTTTTACAAAACAAAAAAGGGTACAAAATAAAAAAGATGACGATGATGAGGTCATCGATGTTTAATGGCTATGAATCAGGATGAAAATATCTTATTCAAAATTAGTGAGCAATGTGATCAAAAAGATTATGAATCTGCAAAAATTTTGCTTGTTCCTTATTTAAAACAAAATCCAAATCATGGAGAAGCAAATTTTTTGATGGTTCGCGTTTTGACACAGGATTATACCCTAGAAAAAGTAGATGAAGATTTTGAACAATATTTTCAAGTTGCATTAATTCATGCCAATGAAAAGCAAAAAAAAGAAATGATTCGCCAATATAATCGCTATATTGAAAATCTACGTTTATCCGATCGAATAGAGCAACTTGCTCCTCGCTCTTTAAAGAAAACATTATTAAGTAACTTTTTTGTTTTTTTGCTTTCCTTTTGTATCATGATTGGCATTATTTTATGTTTTTATGAACAAATTACCTCAGGACTTATTCTTATAGGAGTGGCTATTTTATTAGGAGTCATGCAGTATTTGTTGCATCATACAAAAAAGTAAAGGGGACGTATTAAAAAATGAAAAATCGAAAGGAAATGACTTGTTTATTTTTATATAATCCAAATAGTGGGAAAGGGAAGTTATTAAAAAAATTAGATTATATTAAACAAAAACTTTGTGAAGTATATCAACAAGTAACCATTATTGCCACAGAAAGTATGGAGGACACCATTTTAAAAGCAAAATTAGCCTGTGGCAGTTATGATGTTTTAGCTTTTTCTGGTGGTGATGGAACTTTTAATAATATTGTGAATGCCGTTGCTGGCGAAAAAAAACGTCCCATTTTAGGATATATTCCTAGTGGAACGGTTAATGATATTGCTAAAAATTTTGGCATTTCAAAAAACATCAAAAAAGCTTTAAAAATTATTCAAAAAGGACATGTTCATCCTTTCGATATTGGAAAAGTCAATCAACAATATTTTGTCTATGTTTTAGCTTTAGGGTCCTTTGCTCATGTCAGCTATGATACAGATCAAAAAATCAAGAAAAAATATGGGAAATTAGCTTATTATTATAAAGTGATGAAAGAGGTTTTAAAAACGAATCTTTTTCATGTAAAAATTGAAACTGCTGACCATCAAATTTTAGAAATGGAAACTCCTTTAGTCTTAGTTTTAAATTCGGTAAGTGTAGGTGGATTTATCGTCAATCGCAAAAGTGATATTAATGATGGAAAGTTTGATGTGTTGGTGATGAAACCCGGCTTTGCTAGTGGATTATTTAATGTGCTATTGAAAAATAAGCATCAAAAAATCGTAACCAATCAATTAAGCATTTCTACAGATTCCAGTTTTGATTGGTGCATTGATGGTGAAAAAGGAATGACCGGTCAAATTTTTGTTGAAAATTTACAAAATCATTTATGTATTTTTTCTAAAAAAGAATATAAAAACAAATAAACACATGTAAAAATGTGTTTTTTGTATAAAAAAAAGAAAAAAATCCATACTTTATTTGATTTATCAAATAAAAAAGTGTAAAATATTATGTTATGATATGGAGAGTGAAAAAATGCCAACATTAGAAATCAAAAATCTTCATGTTGAAGTAGAAAATAAAGAAATTTTAAAAGGAATTGATTTAACCATTCATGAAAATGAAATTCATGCCTTGCTTGGTCCTAATGGAAATGGAAAATCAACACTCCTTTCTACCATTATGGGTCAACCAAGATATAAAGTAACACAAGGGAGCATCACCTTTAATCAACAAGATGTTTTAGCTATGTCTGTTGATGAACGTGCCAAAGCGGGGTTGTTTTTAGCTTTACAATATCCGCCTGAAATTCCAGGAGTGATTAACAGTGATTTTTTAAAAGCAGCAATGAATACGCGCTTAGAAAAACCGATTTCTCTTTATCAATTTATCAAAGAATTAGAAAACGCAACGAAAGCAGTAGATTTACCTTTAGATATGGTTCATCGGTCTTTGAATGATGGATTTAGTGGTGGAGAGAAAAAAAGAAACGAGATCATCCAAATGAAATTATTAAAACCATCTTTAGCGATGCTTGATGAAATTGATTCAGGATTAGATGTGGATGCTTTACAGGCCGTAGTTGAATCCATAAAAGAAGTTATTCAACGTCACGGAAGTGCATTGGTGGTCTCTCACTATGCTCGTTTTTATCAATTAATTGAACCCACACATGTGCATATTATTGTGGATGGAAAAATAATTAAAAGCGGCGATGCTTCAATTATTCAACGGATTGATAAAGAAGGTTATGATTGGATTAAAGCAGAATATGGATTAGAAACAAAACCAAAAGATGAACGTCCTAGTAGCATTGGTTTATGTGGTGTAAAGGAACAAATCAATGAAAAACGTTAAATTAAATTTTTATAAAAATGATATTGTTGATGATCCATCCCATCTCTATAATCCATTCACACAAAAAATTACGATTCAAAATCTTTCAAATACAATGGTAACAATTACTTTTGAAGATGAAATTCCTTCTTCTTTAACTTTTGAACTTGTTCATTCTAATATTTTGCTTGTTGAAGAATATAAAGGAGAACTGGTTTCTAATTGTGAAACTTTTCATATTGATGCGGATTCTAAGTTGACAAGAATCGGACTTTATATCGATGTTGATGCTTCTTTAAAATTGAAAAGAGAAGTTTTGAATGAAGGATATTATCATAATATTCAACTTGATGTCAGCGATGCTTCGATTTCAATGGATGAAAAAGTTCAACTTCTTCATCCTGATAGTTCTTGTTTGATTAATAGTGCAATTTATGCACAAAAAAAGAACACGAAATTTTACACGACAAATTTTATTCATCAAAAACCATCTACAAAAAGTGATTGCAAAATCTATGGTGTATGTAATGATAGCGCACAATTGAGTTTGGCAACCGATGCATATATTATCAAAGGAGCTAGTCAAAGTAAAGCAAAGCAAGAAGGCCGCATTATTCATTTAACTGGGAATTGTAAAGGTGTCATTTATCCAGATTTACATATTGATGAAAATGATGTAGAAGCTGCTCATAGTTGTAGTGTTGGGAGTGTCAATTTGGATCATCTTTATTATTTACAAACGCGCGGTTTTAGTATGCAAGAGGGAAAAAATTTATTGATTAAAAGTTATTTTACTCCCATTTTTCAATATATCAGCGACGAATTATTAAAAGAGAAAATGCAACTAGCCATACAAAAAAGGATTGGGTAATATGCGTATGGATATTTTAAAAATTAGAAAAGATTTTAAAATGCTTGATCATCACATGATGCAAGGGCATCCATTAATTTATTTTGATAATGCGGCTACGTCATTAAAGCCACAATGTGTTTTAGAGGCGATTCAAGCGTATTATCAAAACTATACGAGTAATGTCCATCGTGGCGATTATGATTTAAGTGTTCAAGCTGATCGTGCCTATGAATCTGCTCGAGAAACGGTTGCAGCATTTATTCATGCTACTCCGAAAGAAATTGTTTTTACAAGCGGAACGACGGCCTCTTTAAATTTAGTGGCTTTTGGTTATGGACTTACACATTTAAACGAAAATGATGAAATTTTGCTCAATGAAGCTGAACATGCTTCCAATATTTTACCTTGGTATGAAGTTGCCAAAAAAACCAAAGCAGTCATTAAATATATTCCTTTAGATCAAGATGGAAAAGTGACCAAAGAAGCGTTTTTAAAAACGCTCACAGAGCATACAAAAATTGTTGCTTTAGCTCATGTAAGCAATGTTTTAGGTTGTCAAAATGAAGTCAAAGAAATCATTCAAGAAGCCCATCAAAGAAATATCATTGTCGTAGTTGATGGAGCGCAAAGTGCGCCACACATTCCGATTGATGTCAAAGATTTAGATTGTGATTTTTTTGCTTTTTCTGGGCATAAAATGTGTGGGCCAACAGGAATTGGTGTTTTATATGGAAAATATGCTTTATTAGAAGAAACTTCCTCTACTTTATTAGGTGGGGGAATGAATGCCAAATTTGATGAATGTGGCAATATATTATTTAAAAAACCTCCTTTTAAATTTGAAGGAGGGACGCCCCCTATTGAAGGAGCAATTGGATTAAAAGCGGCAATTCTTTATTTACAAAAAATTGGCATGAAACAAATTGAAGAATACGAAAAATCGTTAAAACAATATGCCATTGAAAAGCTAAAATCTTTAGACAATGTCATTATTTATAATGAACATACAACCAGTGGCATTTTAACCTTTAATATAAAAAATGTTTTTTGCCAAGATGCAGGAAGTTATTTTAATTCGAAAGGAATTGCTGTACGTAGTGGGCATCACTGTGCTAAGATTTTACCTTACTATTTAAAAGTGAATGGAACGGTACGTGCCTCGTTTTATTTTTATAACACAAAAGAAGAAATTGATGTATTTGTAGAAGCTTGTAAACATGGAGGTGATTTCCTTGACGCTTTCTTTAAATGATCCTTATTTAAAAAGACAAATTATTATGGATCACTATGAAAATCCTCGAAATAAATCTTTAGTTGATGACCCTCGTTATCTTCAAGTCAATATGAATTCAGAATCTTGCATTGATGATTTTAATATCCAAATTCTTGTTCAAGATCAAAAAATTATGGATTTTCGTTATGATGGTGTAGGGTGCACGATTTCAACGGCAAGTTTATCTATTTTAAGTGAATTAGTGAAAGGGAAAAGTATTGATGAAGCCTATACCCTTATTGAAAACTATGAAAAGATGTTACAAGAAACTTCTTTTGACGAAGATTTATTGCAAGAAGCGGTTGTTTTTAAAGATGTCAGTAAACAAGCCAACCGGATTAAATGTGCAATGATTGGATATCAAGGATTAAAAGAATTATTGCAACAACTAAGAGGTGAAAACAAATGAAGGATCAAATTCAAGGCTTAAACAATTATCAATATGGTTTTGCCGATGAAGACACAAGTATTTATAAGACGAAAAAAGGTTTAAATGAAGAAATTGTCAAAGAAATTTCTACTATCAAAAAAGAACCAGAATGGATGAAAGAATTTCGCTTAAAATCTTATCAAACTTTTGCGCAAATGCCTTTACCTTCTTTTGGACCTGATTTAAATTTTATTCATTTTGATGATTTTACTTATTATATTAAACCCAGTGCTCAAAGTTCAAAAAGTTGGGATGAAGTGCCTCAAACTATTAAAAATACTTTTGATAAGTTAGGAATCCCTGAACAAGAAGCGAAGTTTTTTGCTGGTGTTGCTACGCAATATGAATCCGAAATGGTTTATCATAATATGTTAAAAGAGGTAGAAGAAAAAGGAGTCATTTTTTTGGATACCGATACCGCTTTAAAACAATATCCTGAATTGTTTAAACAATATTTCAACACCGTTGTTCCTTTTGCCGATAATAAATTTTCTGCTTTAAATGGTGCGGTTTGGTCTGGCGGATCCTTTATTTATGTTCCAAAAGGAGTAACGTTAGAAAAGCCCTTACAATCTTATTTTAGAATTAATTCTAAAAATATGGGTCAATTTGAAAGAACGTTAATTATTGTTGATGAAGGGGCTTCGGTTCATTATGTGGAAGGATGTACAGCACCGATTTATACGAGTGAATCTTTGCATGCTGCCGTTGTAGAAATCATTGTTAAAAAAAATGCAAAGTGTCGTTATTCTACCGTTCAAAATTGGTCAGGCAATATTATTAATTTAGTGACCAAACGAGCCGTTGTTGAAGAAAATGGTACCATGGAATGGATTGATGGTAATATCGGTTCGGGTGTCAATATGAAATATCCTGCTTGCATCTTAAAAGGAAAGGGAGCAAAAGGAACGTGTATTTCTGTTGCTGTAGCGGGTAAAAATCAATATCAAGATGCTGGTGCTAGAATGATCCATTTAGCGGAAGATACAAGTAGTCAAATTATCTCTAAATCGATTGCTCGTGATGGAGGTAAAGTCAATTATCGAGGAACGGTTCATCATGCACCAAATGCAAAAAATGCGCGTAGTTTTATTCAATGCGATACACTCTTATTAGATCCACTTTCTTCTAGTGACACCTTGCCTAAAAATCGGTGTTATAATCATCAATCCATAATTGAACATGAAGCAACGGTTTCTAAAATTTCTGATGAGCAACTCTTTTATTTAATGAGTCGAGGACTTTCAAAACAACAAGCCATGCAAATGATTGTCATGGGATTTATTGAGCCTTTTTCAAAGGAGTTACCAATGGAATATGCCGTAGAATTAAATCAATTATTAAAAATGAATATGGAAGGAAGTATCGGTTAATCTTATCATGAAATAGCCACCAAAATCATATAATGGGTTGAGGTGGCTTTTTTGATGAAACATAAAGGAGTAAAATATTATCAAAAAACAAATTTTAACATTGTTAGAAAGCTCACTTTTATTGCTCTTAGTTTATGTGTTAGTGTTGCTTGTATGTTGCACTTGTCGGCCAAATGGCTCTATCCTACTTTTTTAAATTATGCAAAAATGCAAACCAATAAATTATCAACGGCATTAGTCAATAAAGCCATTCAAACGACGATTTTAAAAGATTTAAAAGAAGATGAAATCGTTGAGGTCACTTTTCAAGAAAATGGCGTTGCTAGCAGTGTTGAATTTAATACTTATTCTATCAATAAAATCACCTCAAAAGTATCAAGTAGTGTTTATAGTCACTTGAAATATGTAGAAGAGGGAAATATCGAAAAAATTGAATATGACAAATTAGGATTAGAAGTGGACAGTAATTTATTATCCAAAGGAATCATATATGAAATTCCTTATGGAATGGCATTGAATAACGCTTTATTAGCTAATTTGGGACCTCGATTACCTGTTCGATTTACTTTGCTTGGAGAAATTACAAGTCAAGTTGTCTGTGAAGTTACGCAATATGGCATTAATAATGCTTTAATTGAAGTTATTGCCACATTGACCATTAAAATGCAAGTCGTCATTCCTTTAGCAACAACAATTAGTGAAATGGAATATCCGATTCCTATTGCCATTAAAGTCATTCAAGGGGTCGTTCCAACGTATTTTCAAGGAAGTAACGCCATTGATGATAATTTTGTCATTCCATTACAATGAGGTGAGATGAATGCAATCTTTTATTTTTGATTATTATGGATATAATGTTTCTGAAATAGTAGATAGTCATTTTGATTATAAAGGATATCGTTTTACATTAATATCGACAACAGAGACAGATGCAAATATTGCAAAATTAGATGAATTTGTCACCAACTTAAGACAAAATTTTGCAGATGATGTCGTTTATTTTGTAAAAAATCGCTATAACCAATATATTTCTTTAAACGAGTCCACAAGTATTTTACTTTTAACTTACAAACTATCGCCTATTCATTTAGATGCTTTACTAAAAATGCATCAAATTTATTATAATTTTAACCAAAGTCGCTTGAATTTAAATGAAATCATCAGTTTGTGGGAACAACGAATTGACTATTTAGAAAACCAATGTTTAGTGATATTAAATTTTGACAATCCTTCTCATAAAGATTTGTATGAGTATGTCATGTATGCGATTGGCATGGCTGAAAATGCATTGCAATATTTGACGGATTTACGCATTGATTTTAAAGATCCTTTTATTGCCACTTTAACGCATCGAAGAATAAAAAAATTAGACAAATGGGAAATTTTTAATCCATTTAATCTAATTTTTGATCATAGTAGTCGCGATCTTGCTGAACTTTATCGAAATGATATTATTGATTTGAATCAATTATTGGATTTGACAAAACAATACCAATATCAAATCAAAGATTATCAATATCTTTTGGCACGTGTTTTATTTCCTGTTTCTGTATTTGATGTCTTAGAAGATATTTATTTAGATAAAAACTATGACTATACAGATACGATTTACAATGCCATTCAAGCACAAGAAAAGCATATTCAAAAAGTTAAAATTCTTTATAAAACAATGATTCAATCTATGAATATACGACCTATTCGTTGGTTGGATTTAAACTAGAAGCATCAGGAATATTCATTACTCCGATAACCCCTTCCACTTCTTCCATTAAAATATTGGCTACACCATCTTGTAAAGTTTCATCAATTAATGCGCATCCTTCACAAGCCCCTAGCATTTTTACATAAACAATGCCGTCTTTAAAGTCTACAAATTCAATGTCTCCACCATCTCGAATTAAAAAGGGACGTATTTTTTCTAAGACAGCAATAATCTTTTTTTTCGTTTCTTCAATGGTCATCTTTAAACCTTCTTTCACTTGCGTACGTATTATAGCACAATTATGGGAATATTTTACATTATAAATTGTAAAATCATAAAAAATTTTATATAATATGCAATGGCAAAGAGGTGAGACCCATGGATTATCAAGTCGGAGATATTATTCAAGTTGTTGTTGTGGGCTCACAACCCTATGGATTATTTGTAAAAACATTAAATGATGATGGGGTTACAGGACTCATTCACATTTCAGAAATTTCATATGGATTTGTGAAAGATGTCCGCCAAGTGGCTAAAAATAACGATCTTTTAACAGCAAAAATTTTAAGTTTTGACAAAGAATCAAAGCATTTAAAATTGAGTATGAAAGCTTGCTTAGAACGCAATCGTTATCAAAAAATTACCCTAGATCCAAAATGGAACAAAAGTCAACATTATGGATTAAAAGATTTTACTCCTTTGGCGGAAAAACTTAATGAATGGATTGCCACAGAATTAGAAAAGGAAGAAGTAAAAAAATGATTAAAGTAAATCTCACTCATAGTACATGCAAAGAACATGTCTTTGAATTTGAACAAGAAGTAAGTAAAATTCATCAACAATTGCATCAAAAAACGTGTGAAGGTAATGATTTTTTAGGATGGTTAAACTATCCTAACGAAATCCATCCTGCAATGATTGATGAAATCAACAAAATGGCCCAAAAAGTACGTCAAAATTGTGATGTTTTAGTCGTTATCGGCATTGGGGGAAGTTATCTTGGTGCCAAAGCAGCAATTGATGCTTTAAATGGATTATATCCTCAAAATGGATTAGAAATCATTTATTTAGGAAACACTTTATCGCCAACTTATGCTGCTCAAGTCTTGCAATATTTAAAAGGAAAAAAGTTAGCTGTCAATGTCATTTCAAAATCTGGAACGACGGTTGAACCAGCTCTATCTTTTCGTTTAATAAAACCGCTTGTAGAAGAAGTCTATAAGGAAAAAGCAAATGAATATATTTTTGTAACAACCGATGCCACGCAAGGAGCTTTAAAACAAATTGCTCTTCAAAATCAATATCCAACAATGGTTATTCCTAGTGATATTGGTGGTAGATTTTCTGTTCTTACACCCGTTGGATTATTTGCTATGGCTTGTGCAGGTATCGACATTCAATCTTTTATAGAAGGAGCAAAAATGGCCACAAAAGAATATGGGATGGCTTCTTTAAATGAAAATCAAGCTTATCAATATGCCGTTAGTCGTTATCTTTGCTATCAAAAAGGATTAAATGTAGAATTTTTTATTACTTATGAACCCCATTTGAAAGCGCTCAATGAATGGTTAAAGCAATTATTTGGAGAAAGTGAAGGGAAAGACCAAAAAGGAATTTTACCGCATAGTCTTTGTTTCACAACAGATTTACATTCTATGGGACAATTTTGTCAACAAGGAAATCCAATCTTTTTTGAAACGACCATTCGGTTACTTTCCTATCAACAAGACGTTTTGATTCCTACCTTACCCAATAATTTGGATCATTTAGATGATTTGGTACAAAAACCATTGTCTTATGTCAATGATATTGCTATTGATTCAACCATAGAAGCACATACTTTGGGAAATCGTGAAAACATTGTGTTAGAAGTAGAAAAAATGGATGCTTATCATTTAGGAGAATTGTTTTATTTCTTTATGAAAGCTTGTGCATGTTCCGCTTTGCTTTTAAAAGTCAATCCTTTTAATCAACCAGGAGTAGAAGTTTATAAAGCAAAAATGAAAGAACGTTTTAAAAAATAATGGATTTTTCTTGACGTTTTTTTTTGACTATGCTATATTTATAAAGCAACAAAAAGTTGTGGAAAGAAGAGGCGCCCGCTTCTCACCCGATAGCGAATAGTTATGGGTCTTAAGTCACAGCAAAAAAAAGAAATTTGAAGGGCGCATCTTGCGTCCTTTTTCATTTGAAAGATAGAGGTGCTTAATATTAATAACGCAAATTACAATTCTAAATTACCAAACAAAAATAGTGATTATTTAGTCAACGAAAGTATTCGTTTCCCACAAGTTTTAGTCATTGCCGCAAATGGCGATCCACTTGGAGTAAAAACACGAGCAGAGGCCTTAAATATAGCAAAACAAGAAGAACTCGATTTGCTTTGTGTAGCTCCAAATGCAACACCACCTGTTTGCAAATTAGTTAATTTTGGCAAATATCGTTATGAACAAGAAAAAAAGGCCAAAGAAATTCGCAAAAAACAAGTGATTGTTGAAGTCAAAGAAATTCGTTTATCTCCAGTTATTGATAAACATGATATTGAAACAAAAGTTCGTCACGCTATTAAATTTTTAAAAGGCGGAGATAAAGTAAAAGTATCCGTTCGTTTTCGTGGCAGACAATTATCCCATCCTGAAGTGGGAGAAGATGTGATTCAACGATTCATTGCATCTTGTGGAGAATTTTGTGTTATCGAAAAACAACCTGTTTTAGATGGTAAATTTTTAATTGCCGTTTTAGCACCGAAAAAATAGCATAAGAGGAGGAAAAAACTATGCCTAAAATGAAAACAAAAAGAGCTTTAGCTAAAAGAGTAAAAGTAACAGGCACTGGAAAATTAAAAAGAAAATGTGCTTATATGTCTCATTTAGCACCAAGAAAAACACATAAACAAAAAAGACACCTTCGTAAAGCAAGACTTGTCTCTCGTAGCGATTTCAAACGAATCAGACAATTGCTTCAAGGTTAAGGGTAGGAGGATAAAAAAATGAGAGTTAAAGGCGGACCAGCTACAAGAAATAGACGTAAAAAAGTCTTAAAATTAGCAAAAGGTTATTATGGTTCTAAACATACATTATTTAGAACAGCAAATCAACAAGTCATGAAATCATTAAGCTATGCTTATAGAGATAGAAGACAAGTTAAAAGAGATTTTCGTAAATTATGGATTGTACGGATTAGTGCTGCTGCTAAACAATGTGGTACTTCCTATAGTCAATTGATGTATGGATTAAAACTTTCAAAGATTGAAATTAATCGTAAGATGTTATCTGAAATCGCTATTCAAGATTTTGCTTCTTTTGCAAAATTAGTAGAAACTTCTAAAAAAGCGATTGCAAAAGTGGAAAAGAAATAATTAAAAAGATAAAGGGCGCGAATCAATCGCGTCTTTTTTTTGTTATCAAAACTTCTTTTTTAATTCTTCATGTTTTTCTATTAAAATATAAAATATTATGCTAAAATAGATATGTTATATAGAGGTGAAAGAATGAAAAAAGAATTTAGTTTAGAGTTTGAAGGAAGAACTCTAAAAGTGGAAGTTGGAGAACTTGCCAAACAAGCAGATGGGGCTGTCCTTGTTCGTTATGAAGATACAGTAACTTTGTCCACTGCTTGCGCTTCAAAAGAAGCCAAAGATACTGATTTTTTTCCATTAACAGTTACTTTTGAAGAAAAATTATATTCTGTTGGGAAAATTCCAGGTAGTTTTTTAAGAAGAGAAGGTAGACCAAGTGAACATGCGACTTTATGTGCGCGTTTAATTGACCGACCTATTCGTCCTTTGTTTTCTGAAGGATTTCGAAATGAAGTTCAAGTTGTTAATTATGTTTTATCGGTTAATCCAGATATTCCTCCTGAAATGGCGGCATTATTTGGTTCTTCTTTAGCTCTTTGCATTAGTGATATTCCCTTTGATGGTCCAGTTGCTGGCGTAAAGGTTGGTTATATTGATGGAAAGTATATTATAAATCCAACAAGAGAACAAGAAGAAAAATCATTAATTGATTTATCAGTCGCTGGAACAAAAGATGCCATTAACATGGTTGAAGCGGGTGCAAAAGAAGTTAGTGAAGAAGTCATGTTAGATGCCATCATGTTTGGGCATGAAAAAATTAAAGAATTAATTGCTTTTCAAGAAAAAATTGTTGCCGAAGTAGGCAAACCAAAACGAGAAATTGAATTATTTACAATTGAACCTTCTTTAATTCAAGAAGTTGAAAATCTATGTAAAGATCGTTTAGTTCAAGCTTGTCGAATTAAAGAAAAACTAGAAAGATATGGAACGATTGATGCGATAGAAGAAGAAATCGTTGATTTATATGATAAAAAAGAATATGCCACAGAACAAGATAAAAAAGACATGATTAAAAAAGTAAAAATGATCATGCATGACGTGGTAAAAGATGAAGTTCGTCGTTTAATTACCGAGGATAAAATTCGTCCAGATGGAAGAAAAATTACTGAAATTCGTCCATTAAATTCACAAGTCGATTTATTACCTCGCGTTCACGGTAGTGCTTTATTTACACGTGGAGAAACACAAGTTCTTTCTGTGACAACATTAGGTGCAATGGGAGATCAACAAATTTTAGATAATTTGAATCCTGATGAAGAATTAAAACGTTTTATGCATCATTATAATTTCCCACCATTTAGTGTTGGTGAAGTGGGAAGAATGGGGTCTCCTGGCCGTAGAGAAATTGGTCATGGGGCACTTGGTGAAAGAGCCTTAGCTCAAGTGATTCCAAGTGAAAAAGAATTTCCTTATACGATACGTGTCGTATCCGAAGTTTTAGAATCAAATGGGTCCTCTTCACAAGCTTCCATTTGTGCTTCAACGATGTCTTTAATGGCTGCGGGTGTACCTATTAAAGCACCGGTTGCTGGTATTGCTATGGGTTTAATTACCAATGGGAATATTGAAGACAATGCTCCTTATACTATTTTAACAGATATCCAAGGAATGGAAGACCATTTAGGAGATATGGATTTTAAAGTTGCAGGTACAGAAGCAGGTATTTGTGCACTACAAATGGATATTAAAATTAAAGGAATTAATAAAGAAATTTTATCAAAAGCTTTGGCACAAGCAAAAGTGGGTAGAATGCAAATTTTAGAAAATATGTTACAAGCCATTCCTGCTGTTCGTGATGATGTTTCTAAATATGCTCCAAAAATTGCCCAAATGAAGATTGCTGTGGATAAAATTCGTGATGTCATTGGAACTGGGGGAAAAGTAATCAATGAAATCATTGAAAAATGTGATAATGTCAAAATCGATATTGCTCAAGATGGAACCATTGTTATCTATCATCAAGATCGAGCAGCAATTCAAAAAGCAGTAGCCATGATTGAAGCTTTAACCAAAGAAGCAAAAGTGGGCGAAATTTATAATGCAAAAGTTGTTCGTATTGAAAGTTATGGAGCTTTTGTAGAATTATTTGAAGGAACAGATGCTTTATTGCATGTTTCTAAAATTGCTCATGAAAGAGTCAATCATCCTAAAGATGTTTTAAAATTAGGACAAAAGATTCGCGTTATTGTCACAGAAATTGATGAAAAAGGACGGGTCAATGTTTCGGCAAAAGATTTATTGCCTAAACCAGTCAAACCAGAAGAAAAAGAAAATAAAAAAGAAAAAGAATAATTAAAAATAGAAATGATAATGGCGGCTTTAAAATAAAGCCGTCATTTTTTCTTTCAACTTGACAGTAATGAAGAGGTTATCATACAATAAAATTAGATTTAGTATTATATTATTTTAATTATTTGAAAAAAAGAATATCAAAGGGGGGGGAGTTACGTCGTTTTATTTTTCAATCTTTTATTGATTTGTTAATAAGTCATTTTTATGGATTTAATTTTGTTTTTTTATTTTTTTGTGAAAGAGAAAATGGTTTTAAATTTACATTAAGGGAGATAAAAAATGAAAAAGAAAATGATAATGTTAATAAGTTTGTGGGCATTAGGAACATTAACATCCTGTAGTGATGGAAAACTTCCAGAATATGAAAGTACCTATTTTAAATATGCAGTAGAAACCAAAGATGATGGAAGTAAAGTTGGATATTTAATAGGATTTACCGAATTAGGATTAGAACAAACCCATTTAATCTTACCAGAAGAATTGGATGGAATAAAAATAAGGGGATTTGGGTATGACTATTCAAAAGAATTTGTTTGGGGTACTCTTGAAGAAGGATGGGAAGGATTAACTAATCTTAATTTAAAAAAATTTTATATAAATGAAGATAATGAAAAGCGTGAATGGATTAAAGGATATAATTATGGTTATTTATCAAATTGTAATTTTGTTTATTGGAGAAGCAAAAACTCAATGGATATCCATATGGCCGTAAGTAATGATTCTATTTTAGGATATAATTTATACTTGAATGAAAGTTCTAGTTTAATTAATTATGGAATATTAGCGAATGTTTCTTATATGTATAATTATGAAGGAGCAGAAAATGAAGGGTATTATTGGGTAGATAGTTATAATCAGAGTTTAATCGAATTCATTCCACCAGAACCACAAAGAGAGGGATATATATTTGGAGGATGGTATAAAGAAAAGGAATGTATCAATGAATGGAACTTTGAAGTTGATATAACGAAAGAAGAAATATATCCTTCATCATTTTATGAATTTAGGGATGAATATCCTGGAACTTATTTATATGCAAAATGGAATGAAGCAAATTGAAAATATTTTAAAATAACAAAAATTTTAATTTTATATTGAAAGGGAAAAAGAATATGAAAAAATATATCAAAAAGTTATTAATTCCTATTTTATTTGTTTTATTAGTTATTATTTTTCTTCCACAAAAATTATTTATTACGCATGCACAAACACAGGAATTTGATGAAACATTTTTTAGTAAAGCAAATACTTATGATGCCATCATCACCAAAGAAATGATACAAACGGATACTGAATTTATTACTTATGATAGTATTCGTTATGATACCTATTCTAGAAATTCAAATCAAGTTTCTGATGAAGATCCACAAGTAACTTTTATTACTCATGGTTTAAGTGGGGATGCGAGTCATTGGAGCAATGTTAATGAAGTTTTGACTCCTACAAAAAATTCTATCATTGATATTTTAACACAAATGACAGAGTGTAATATTTATTTAGCTAATTTTATAAATTGGAATTCTTTTGAATTATATCAATTAGAAGATGATAATTATGAATTAGAGGGAAAAAAGGTTTATAACAATAAAATTTTAGATAATTCTAAACATTCTATTGTTTTGTTTCAAGCTTTTAAGCCAGATCAAACAAATGATTTTATTTATACACAATTTAATATTTTAGTAAGTTCCATTTTGTTAGATTTACAAGAACTGGATCCTGAAAATGAATTGCCAAGAATTAATTTGATTGGTCATTCAAGAGGTGGTATTACAAATCTGCAATATGCTTTAGATCATCCTCAAATTGTAGATTCTATTTTTTCTTTAGGGACTCCTTATTTAGGAAGTACAATGGCTTCTATTGATAATTATATTTTAGGTGGTATTTTTACAGGAAATTCTGCTGGAGAAGATGATATTACAAATCCTGATATTTATCTTGAATATTTAAATCGCTGGAATCGTGATTATGAGCTTTTATATTCTGATATTAATGTTCATGCAATAGGGGCATATAGTAGTTTGGATACATTGCTTTATCAATTAATTTATTATATATTTTTTGATTATTTAAAAATTAATGATCCTAAATTAGAATTAGAAATTCAAGTTCTATTAAAAGCGGCAAATCTTTATTTATCAAGAAAACTAGTAGTTTTAAAAACAATTGGTAAATTTTCACCAACGCTTAAACAAGAAATAATTAGTGGATTTATGAATATTGTTTTTCGAAAACATCCTGAAATTCTACTTCAAACAGGAATTTTACAAGGGTTAATATCCATATTAAACTTGATTTTTGATGAATTAAATTTTAATGTTTTTGCGTTATCGTATGATTTTTTAAATGATTTTTTAGTAGACCTACCTTCTCAATTAGGATATGATGGACAATCAACTAACGAATACAAAGGATTTAAACAACACAAGAAAAGATTTAGCATTTTAAGCAATTTTGATTTATCTAAAACAAGTGTGAATCACGTGCCAGTACTGCATAATTTAGAAACAAGAGATACAGGGTTATTGCTATATATTGCAAAAAATATTCGTTTATCTGGAAATTTAAAAGGAACGCCATATATTACATCCATTATTGATGAAGAATCAGTGGCGATTACGGGATATGTTGGAAAAAATGTTGAAGGACAACTAGCCATTCCTGAAGTAGTTTATCGCGAAGACGGAGATGGAAATCCAAATAATAACCTTAAAAAGGTAGTTGAAATTGGAGATAATGCCTTTTCAGATAATATGCAAGGTAGTAATACAATTACGAGTGTTGTTATTCCCAAAACAGTTAAACGTATAGGGAAAAATGCCTTTTATAATAATGAATATTTACAATCTATTTCTTTTAGTCAAAATTCAGAACTAGAAATCATAGAAGAAGGTGCTTTTTCATATATACCACAGGTAACATCATTTACAATTCCGTCTTTCGTTCATCAAATTGGTGAAAGAGCATTTGAAGGAAGTGGCATATCTTCCATGATTGGTAATAATAATTATATTTGGAATAGTAATCTTTTAATACAGCAAAATGTTTCAGATCCTTCTAATTTAATAGCACTCTATGCGAATCCTAATGCACAATCTATTACCATTCCAGAAAATGTCAAAATTCTTTCAGCTTATTTATTTAAAAATAATCAAAATCTCACTTCTATCAATTTAAATCAAACCCAATATATTGGATATGAAGCGTTTAACAATAGTAGTTTGACGACAATAACTAATTCGAATAATGTTAAAGAAGCGGGAATTGACGCCTTTATTGGAACAAAATGGCTAGACAATCAGACGAGTAATTTTATAACATTAGGTAAAGTGTTAATTGAATGTAAAACAAATCAACAGCAATTAATTATTCCAGAGGGAATTGTTTCTATTGGTGAAAATTGTATGGTTGAAAATACAGCAACATCCATTATATTACCTAGTACACTGGAAGTGATAGGTCAAAGTGCTTTCCTATTTAATTCCAATTTACAATGGGTGTTATTGAATTCGACAAATCCTCCAATTTTAAGTGATAATAGTTTTGGGGAAGATGTCATCTTTTATGTTAAAGGAATTGCATTAAATACTTATCAAAATAATATTTATTATCAAGATTTACCCAATCAAATTAAAACAAAAGAAGTAAATATTGATTTTTATAATCAAAATAATGACCTTATTGGAAGCAGTGTTGAGGAATATTATTCATCCTTTGACAAAACCATTTCTGCACCTCAAATAGAAGGCTATGATTTTGTTTGTTGGAAAGATGAAAATGGAAATAAGGTTTATGTTAATGATATTTTTAATTATTATAATGATGTCAACTTCACTGCTTATTATGAACCCTCTAAATATACGATGATATTGAATGATGGAAGTAATAATCATACAATTACTATTACATATGGAGAAACTGTCAATTTAGGTGTTCCACAAAAAGATGGCTATCGTTTTATTGGTTGGTATGATCAAGAAATAAATGGAACAAAAATTACTGGTTCGGATGGCATTGTCACATGGACAATCACTGAAAAAATAGAATGCCTTTATGCAAGGTTTGTTCCTATTGAATATGAAATAGAATATGAAACAAATCAAGGAGAATTTTTTGAAAGCGAACCTATTTATTTTGATGCTGAAAATCCGATAACAACAAATGATATTCCCGAATTAAAAAGATTTGGATATGTTTTTGATGGTTGGATGTATGAAGAAAGCGAATTTGAGACAACTTATGGAATATATGAAGATATAATTTTAGAAGCAAATTGGATAGGAACACAGATTCCATATACTACTTCTACGATAACTTCAGAAGTAGCAATTATAGATCTAAGCGGCATAATCAAACGTGGTGCATATAATTACACCATTGCTTCTAATGTAAAATCAGTAACTTTTATTGGTTTAGAAGAAAAGCAATACGAAATGAGAATTATTGTCTCGATTCGAAGTAACCCATTAATTATTGGATTGGAAAATATGCATTTTGCACCTACAGGTGGTTATGGTTACGATGCTATTAGTTCTAAAGGAACCGGAGAAATTTATCTATATTACAAAGGAACCAATTCTATTCAAGGTGGAAGTGGTGCTAACGGAACAAACTATTATACGCAATACTCCCAAGCAACAGGAAATAAAAATGGTATCGATGGATCTAAAGGTGGAAATGGTCAAAATGGAGGATATGGAATTCGCGCAAATAAAGTTCATTTAGTTGCTTATGATGAGGATAGCAGCATTGTTATTACTGGTGGTAATGGTGGTACAGGTGGTCGTGGTGGCGACGGACAATATGGGTCAAATGGCCAAAATCCACCAAGCGGTAGTTTTTTAAAACCAGTAAAAGGAGATAATGGTGCTAAAGGTGGAAATGGAGGCGTAGGTGGCAACGGTGGTTATGGTGGATATGCTATTTACGTTGCTAATTCCAATAATTTGTATGTTTCTGATGTTGGATTTTATCAATTAATTGGTGGCAAAGGAGGAGCCGCCGGTTACGGAGGAAATGGTGGTAACGGCGGCGATGGAGCAAGCGATACAAGTTCTAATATATTAACTGGAGTTGGGGATCCAGGTGATGGTGGCCAAGGAGGAAATGGAGGCCAAGGAGGCAATGGTGGTAATGGAGTCATTGCAACGAATGCGGAAAATGTTTATGGTATTGGTGGCAAAGGTGGAGCTTCAGGATATGGTGGAAATGCTGGAATAGGTGGAAAAGGCGGAGATGCCGGAGACTCAGGCTCAGATGGCGACGATGGAAAATCAGGTAACAATGGAGCAAAAGGGAAATTAGGTTTATCAGGCCAATCTGGTTATAATACAGAAGGTAATGAAAATAGTATTCGTGTATATCCTTATTTATTTACAAAAAGTTTTTTCTTATATAATTAGATCAAGAAAGAGTGAAAAAATGAAAAAGAAAATGATAATGCTAATCATCCTATGGTCATTAGGAACATTAACATCCTGTAGTGATGGAAAACTTCCAGAATATGAAAGTACCTATTTTAAATATGCAGTAGAAACCAAAGATGATGGAAGTAAAGTTGGATATTTAATAGGATTTACCGAATTAGGATTAGAACAAACCCATTTAATCTTACCAGAAGAATTGGATGGAATAAAAATAAGGGGATTTGGGTATAAATATACAAAACCATTTTTTGTTGGAAATATTTTTGTAGGCCCGGATACATTTGTTAGTTCTAATCTTAAAAAGTTATATATTAATTATGATAATGCAGATCGAGAATGGCGGGATGATTATAATTATGGACAATTTCCTAATTGTCATGCAGTTTATTGGAAAAGTGAAGCATCTTTAAATATTATTTCTCCATCAAGAAAAGAGGTTATTCGTAGTTATAATCTATATTTGAAACAAAAAAATAATATTTATGAACGAGGAATATTAGCGAATATCTCCTATATGTATAATTATGAGGGAGCAGAAAATGAAGGGTATTATTGGGTAGATAGTTATAATCAAAGTTTAATTGAATTCATTCCACCAGAACCACAAAGAGAAGGATATACATTTGGAGGATGGTACAAAGAAGAAGAATGTATCAATGAATGGAACTTTGATGTTGACATAACGAAAGAAGAAATATATCCTTCATCATTTTATGAATTTAGGGAAGAATATCCTGGAACTTATTTATATGCAAAATGGAATAAGATTTAAGCAAAAAAGTGCAATCAGCACTTTCAGCGTGTAGATAAAAATACTCGTAAAATTAATTTAAAAGTAGAAAAAGTACAAAAAGAGTGATTTTTGAACTTAAAAGTCAAAAAATCACTCTTTTTATGCAAAAAATTAACCAATATAAAAGGCTGCATAGCGAAGTCAATTCTAAAATTTGACTTTGTTAGTAGCCTTTGAAGTACGATTTAATTTAATTTATCAAAAGTAGAAATTTCTGATTCTCTCGCTTCTTTTGAATTAGCAAATTTTAATAAAATTCCTATCGTAGTAAAAACTAAAGTCAAAACAGCAAATAAAACAAAAGAGGTTCTAAAACTAGGATATGCACCAATCATTTGCAAAATCAAAGGAACAAGTTCAAAATAAGAAAAGTCCGAGATTAAAAAGGATATAGATAAAGTAAATCCAAACCAAATACCAATAATTGTTGCAACATAAGTTACAATAATAACGACACCATATCTTGTATTTCCTTTTGTACCCTTAAATAAATTATAACCAGCATCCACTAAAAAAGGTGCCGCTAATCCTAAAAGACTTGGAAGATAATGGAATAGGTTTGCAGATCCTTCTGGACGAAGACCCTCTTCTCCGATTTGTGTATACTCACTTAATAAAAGTTCTTTTAAAGAATAAAAAGCAATCATTAAAATGATTAAAATAAGACCAAATAAAATAGCCCCAAGAACGCCTTTAGAAGTAGAACGGTCCTTATTGACTTTTTCAATGTTTTCTTGTACTTTCTTTTCAATTTTTTCTTTTCCATGATTGTAGCAATTTTCATGAACGGGTGTGATAATTCCAGAATAATTGATGCTATCTATTTTTTCTTTTTGTACATCAATTGATCGATTACAAATAGGACAAATTGTTTCTACTTTTAAATTATGATCATGATAAGATTGAATAAAGCGATCTAAAAAATCAATAACTAAAGAAGATTTATCATGGTTTAAATTAAAAGTAAATTGTAAATAAGTATTTTCAAATCGATTATCTGTCAAACAAAATTTTTCTAAATCATTTTCAAATACTTGAAGTACTTCCTTCAAAAGATCCTTTTTTTCACCCAATTTAGTGATAATTGTAAGAATCTTATAAGAAAGACCTTCTTTAATAGAAATATAAAAATTCTGATACCAACCAAAAATGTAGCCGTAATCTGCCGTCAACTGGTGATCAATGGCAAACTTTTTAAAATACGGACTAGCCATACTTTCACCTCACTTTGTTTTATTATACAAAAAAAAATTAAAAAAACAAAGTTTTTATTTGCAAAAATGCTATATTAAAATGGTGATTCCATGGCTCAGCCTCGCGTTTATCAAACCTATGCACAAGAATGTGGAATTTGTGCGGTTAAAAATCTTTTGCGATGCTATCATCTTTCTTATCAAAAAGTATCGCAAATCTTATTTTATTCTAAACAAGGAAATAGTTTAGAAGAAATCAAACAATCTTTGAAATATTTTTTTCAGACAGTTATTGTTGCCCAAATGGATTTAGAGCAATTGCGAAAACTAAAAAAGATTAAACCCTTCATTTTACTTTTTCAAAAGGATCAATCCTTTCATTTTGTCGTTGTAAAACAAAAAAAGAAGCAAAAATTTTGTATCATTGATTCTTCTATTTTATATGATGTGAAAATGAGTTTAGAGGAAATGAAAAAAAAGGCAACAAATATTGTCATTTTAGTTGAACATCCAATCAAGCAAAAAAAAGTAAAAAAACAAAAAATGAAAAGAACTTTATCTTTTTATATTGCTCCTTTATTTTGTATTTTAGAGTCTGTGTTTTTGATGCAACTGACCTTGTATCTTCAAAAAATTGTCGATCAAAATACGAATTATATTTATTTTTATCTTGCTATTCAGTTGATTTTGCAAGGAATCATGTTATTGAAATCTAAAATTTTTTTAAAATTGTATCAAAAATTAGATCAACTCTTTCCTTTAAAAGTTTTTCAATCCTTTTATCATTTACGACCTGATTTTTTAAACCAAAGAAATACAGAGGAAGTACTTTATCGCTTACAAGATGCTTATCAAATGAAATATTTGATGCTTTCTTTTTTATTTGAACTCGTTGGAAATTTATCACTTATTCTTTTTTCTTTTATTTTGTTAATGACTTATCAACCTTATTTTTTATTGATAATCTTCATTTTGATTCCTGTTTTTCTTTTTTGTGTTAAAAGTTTAAAAAAACAACGTCATTTAAAAGAAGAAAAAAGACAATTAGAAGTTCAATTTTTTGATCAAATTCGTTTAGATTTACAATCAAAAAAGAGGGATGGTTTTCATTTTAAGCAACGACTGCAAACATTTATTGATTTTCAAAAAAAAGCTTATCAAATTGAAAAAAATGAAATAATTAAAAATCATGTCTTGTTTTTTGTTCAAAATGGATTGATGACTCTCTTTTTAATAATTTATGCTTTTCGTCTTTTACCTTCTTTTAGCGTAGGTCAATTAATGGTCGGACTGCAGATAATGAGTATGATTATTCAACCTCTTTTTCAAATTTTAATGCAAACGAATCAATATGCCAATTATCAGTTATTAAAAATGCGATTGGAAGAATTGTTTCAAAATATCGGCAAAGAAAATTAAAAAATCATATCTTATTTTTTTACGATGGTTTATAATTATCTTAGGTGATGTAGCAATGTATAAAGAAAGAATTCAACAATTAGTATCTATTTTAAAAGAAAAAAAATTATACGGTTATTTGGTTTTTTCTAGTGATTATCATAGTAGTGAATATATTGTAGATTATTTTAAAGCCCGTGCTTTTTTAAGTGGTTTTACAGGTTCAGCAGGAACGTTATTAGTAACGATTCGTGGAAGTTATTTATGGACAGATGGAAGATATTTTATTCAGGCGGAACAACAATTAAAAGAAAGTGGCGTTCAATTGATGAAAATGGGAGAAGTAAAAACGCCAACACTAATTGAATTTTTAAAACAAGACATGCAAGAAAATGAACAACTCGCTTTTGATGCCAAAGTAGCCACCTATCAATTTGTTAAAAATTTAAAACAAGAAATTAAAGGAATTTCTTTAAAATTAGATGAAGATTTAGTTTCTTTGATTTGGAAAGACCGGCCCAGTTTACCTTTACAACCAATTGTTGAATTAAAGGAAAATTTAACAGGAGAAAGTATTGCAAGCAAATTAGAAAAAGTAAGAACTTGTATGAAGGATATCCAATATCATTTGTTATCTTCTTTAGATGATATTGCTTATTTATTCAATTTAAGAGGAAAGGATATCCCTTATAATCCTGTCTTTTTGTCCTATGCTTTAATTAGTCATAGCAAAGCTTGTTTGTTTATAGATGAGCAAAAAGTATCTTTAGAAATCAAACAAAGTTTAGAAGCCCAAGGTGTCACTTTGCTTCCTTATGAAAAGATTTATTCTATTTTAAAAACACTAACGGGTTCTATTTTATTAGATCCAAATAAAATTAATTATGCTTTATATGTATGCATTGATAAATCGGTTAAGATTTTTAAATCTGAAAATCCAACAACTTTAATGAAAGCCATTAAAAATCCAGTTGAAATTGAAAATACAAAACGGATTCATTTACAAGATGGGGTTGCATTTTGTAAATTCATGATTGCTTTTAAAAAACAAATGAAAAATCAAACTTCTTCGGAATTACAAGCCCAAGATTTATTAGAATCTTTTAGAAAAGAACAAAAAGATTATTTAGAACCTAGTTTTTCAATCATCTGTGCTTATCAAGAAAATGCAGCAATGATGCATTATAGTGCAACATTACAAAGTAATAAAACGATACGCAATGAAGGACTCTTATTGATTGATTCTGGGGGACAATATCTTGGTGGAACAACAGACATTACTCGAACTTTAGTTTTAGGTTCACTTTCAAAAGAAGCCAAATATCATTTCACCTTAGCTTTAAAATCTCACATTGCTTTAGCAAGTGTTTGCTTTTTAAGAGGATGTCGAGGAATTAGTTTAGATATTTTAGCTCGTAAACCGCTTTGGGATGTTGGTCTAGATTATAAATGTGGAACCGGCCATGGTGTCGGATATATGCTCAATGTTCATGAAGGTCCTAATAGTTTTCGTTATAATATGAATCCTAACTTTATTTCTGCTGAATTAAAAGAAGGAATGATTACGACAAATGAGCCGGGAATTTATCTAGAAAATCAATATGGCATTCGACATGAAAATGAAATGCTTACTGTTTTTTCTCATCAAAATGAATATGGAGAATTCTTAAAATTTGAACCGATTACCTATGTTCCTTTTGATATTGATGGCATTGATGCATCCTTACTCACTAGTCAAGAAAAGCAATGGCTCAATGATTATCATCAAATGGTTTATGAAAAAATTAGTCCTTATTTAAATGATCAAGAAAAAGAAACATTCAAAGAATATACAAAGGAATTATACTAATATGGTTGTCATTCATTTTCAAAATCAAACGCATTATCCGGCTAAAGATTATTTAAAAGATTTTGAGGCTATTGCGCAATATACATTATCTTTATTTAAAATCAAAAAAGATGTAGAACTTTCTGTCAATATTGTCAGTAAAAATACCATTCAAGAAATCAATCGAACTTATCGACATTTAGATCGTGTAACGGACGTCATTAGTTTTGAATTTGATGAAGGATTCAAAGAATGGGATGGGTATCTTGTTTTAGGAGATTTATTTATTTGCTATCATCGAGCAAAACAACAAGCAAAAGCGTATCAACATTCCGTTCGCCGTGAAATTTGTTTTCTATTTACACATGGATTATTACATTTATTAAAAATGGATCATCTTAATGAAAAGCAAGAGCAAGAAATGATTGCGATGCAAAATAAAATTATGAACCATTTTCAAATTATTCGCTAAAGGAGGATTAATATGAAAGCATCATTAGAACTTTTAGTCAAAAAAGCAAGGGAAGTCATTGAAAATTCTTACTCTCCCTATTCTAAATTTAAAGTAGGAGCAGCTATTCAATTAAAAAATGGGCAAATTATTGTAGGGACCAATATTGAAAATGCCTCTTATGGGCTTACCAATTGTGCGGAACGTTCGGCTTTATTTGCAACCTATAGTTTAGGATATCGACAAGAAGATATTTTAGCCATGTGTATTGCCACAAAAGAAGAAAAAATGGTTAGTCCATGTGGTGCTTGTCGACAAGTGATGGCGGATTTACTCTTGCCACAAACACCAATTTATATTGTTTATGGTAAAGATGAATCTTTACAAATTTTCCAAACCACAATCAAAGAATTATTACCTTATTCTTTTGGAAAAGAGGATTTACATGTTTAAATCTGGTTTTGTCAGTATAGTAGGGCGACCCAATGTTGGCAAATCGACTTTAGTGAACCAATTAATTGGTAAAAAAGTTTCGATTGTTAGTTATAAGCCTCAGACGACACGCGATGTCATCCGAGGAATTTATCATGATCAAGATTGTCAAATTATTTTTACGGATACGCCAGGAATTCATAAAAGTGAAGATTTATTAGGAGAAATTATGAATACGAATGCTGCTAATGTTTCTTCGGATGCAGAGATTATTATCATGCTTGTAGATGCCTCCAATCCTTCTACAAAGAGCGATAAGTATGTTTTAGAAAAGATAAAAAATCAACAAAGTCCACTTTTTTTGGTTTTAAATAAAATTGACCAAATTAGTAAAAAAGATTTATTAGATCAATTAACTTATTATGGTTCGTTACAATGTTTTCAAGAAATTATTCCCATTAGTGCTTTAAAAAAGGACAATTTAGACCATCTTTTAGAAGTTATCAAACAATATTTACCTGAAGGTCCACAATATTTTCCAGTAGATATGGTTAGTGATCATTCTCAATCTTTTAGGATTGCTGAAACCATTCGAGAAAAGATTTTATTTTTAACACAAGAAGAAGTTCCTTATTCGATTGGTGTTTATTGTGAAAATATCAAAGAAACTGAAAAAAGAATGGCAATACAGGCTATCGTTTTAGTTAATCGTGAATCTCAAAAAGGGATTATTATTGGTGAAAATGGACAAATGCTTAAAAAAATTATCCAATGGACTCAAAAGGATTTAAAAGAACAATTTCAAAAAAGTATTCGTTTAGAAATTTATGTTAAAGCTTATAAAAATTGGCGGAATAATACGAGAATTTTAAAAATGTTAGGATATGAGGTGGAATAATGGATAAAAAAGTGACGGGATTTATTTTTAATCGAACACCCTATAAAGATAATGACTTTTTATTACATATTTTAACAGACCAAGAAAAAGAAGTTTTTATCTTAGCCAAAGGAAGCGCTAAAGTGAGCAGTAAAAATGCCATTTCTACGCAATTTTTTATGATTAATGAATTTATCTATACAGAAAAAAGTGAAGATGGACCTAAAATTTTAAAAAATGTTTATACGATTAAGCCTTACTATGCTCCTTATAGTGATTTATTTGCCTCAGGAATGTTCTTTTTTATTTATGAAGTGATTCAAAAAATTGTGAATCAAATGCCTCTTTATCATTTAACCATCACTTGTTTTGATGCCTTGGAACAAAAAAATGATCCTTACAGTGTTGGAAATTACTTTTTAAAATATGTTTGCCAAGGATTAGGATATCAACCTTCTTTAGATGGTTGTGTTTATTGTCATCGAAAAGATCATTTAGTTTCATTTGATTTTGAAAGTGGCGGGTTTATTTGTTCCAATTGTTTTAAGCCAATGATTCACCGTTCTTTTTCTCAAAATCAATTAAAAGAAATTTATAATTTTTTAAAAGAAGATGAAATGATGATGATGAGTGAACCAACCGCAAGTTTTGTCTTTGATTTATATGTTCAATTTTTAAAAGAACAAGCTGGAATTAAAACACTTTCCCATGAATTTTTAAAACAAGCACAAGTTTTTAAAAGATAATTAAAAATTATGATAATCAAATTTGGTTGTTTGTATTTATCAAAATAAAAAAGGAGTAAAAATAAAAAATTACTCCTTTTTTTAACTATTATCTTAATTTTTTTATAAATCTAAATCCATTGTACCCATAGCTTGTTTAATAGCATGTTTTTGAGCAACTCGAATCGCAGCTAATGCAGCTAAAGCGCCGACAACATCATCTAAAAAACAATTACATCTTTTTTTATTTCTTTGCAAAATATTGATTTTTCCAGGTTTTGAAACATCAAGGTAACCAAAATTGGTTTGACCAATCGTTCCATAATTGCCAGCAATGGATAAAGCAATCGCTTCATCAATTCCAAAAAGACCCAAGTCACTTTTTAAAATGGAATTTAAGGGTTCTGAAAATAAATTTTGTTCAACAGCAGCATCAATATTCGCCGTTAAAATAATAGCATGAAATTGATCTCTTTTTCCTAAAACATCTAACACTGAATTTTTCATTTCTTCAATCGTTAAATCATCTAGATATTTACTTTGGGTTCCATAAGCAAGTTGGGCAATGTCATCAACAGTTACGCCACGTTCCTCTAAAACACGAATATTAATATCACGCATTTCATCTTCGCTATAAAGATTCGATTCACTAGGTACAAAATCTTTTAAACAATTAAGAAGACTCATTTTATCACTCCTTATATTAAATATACTATTTTTTCACAAATTTTACAATATTATTACTACAAAAGGAACAATGTCTATGTTAAAATAAGCATAGAATCAGTCAAAATGTAATTTTAGGAAGGTGAGTCTATGATTTATGATATCGGCATTATTGGTGCTGGAGTCATTGGTTGTTTTTTGGCTCGTGATTTAGCGAAATATCGGCTAAAAGTAGCTGTTTTTGAAAAAAATAATGATGTAGGAAATGAAGCTTCTGGAGCAAATAGTGCCATTATTCATTCAGGATATGACCCTTTGCCTCATACAAATAAAGCAAAATATAATGTTTTAGGCAATCAAATGTATGATCAAATTTGTAAGGATTTAGATGTTCCTTTTCAACGCATTGGATCTCTTACTTTAGCGGTTCAACCATCTGATATCGAAACGCTACAAATGTTACATCAACGTGCAAAAGAAAATCATGTTGAAACACAATTATTATCACAAGAAGAAGTGTTAAAACTAGAACCGAATTTATCAAAACAAGTATTAGGAGGATTATACGCACCAAGTGCTGGAATTATTGATCCTTTTAATCTTTGTGTTCATTTAATGGAAAATGCAATCGATCATCACGTTCAATTATTTTTAAATACTCCGATTCAAAAAATTGAAAAAAAAGAAGATAGATTTGTTTTAAATCAAAAATACCAAGTTAAAATATTAATTAATTGTGCAGGAGTTCACGCCGATGAAATCAATCACCTTCTTGGCATTGATTCCGTTTCGATTATTCCTCGAAAAGGGGAATATTTGGTTTTAGACCATTTTCAATCCGATTGGATTCGACACACCTTGTTTTTAGTGCCAAGTGATCAAGGGAAAGGCGTTTTAATTTCACCAACAACGAGTCAAAATTATTTAATTGGCCCTTCTGCTTCTGTATGTTTAAAAGAAGATAAAGATACCGATAAACCAACGCTTCTAGAAATTAAAAAGACAGCCTCTAAAATGGTAGCTGATATTCCTTTTTCACAAACCATTCGAACCTTTGCTGGAGTGCGTCCTACTCCTAAAAATCATGATTTTATCATTGAAGAAACGACGGTTTCTAATTTTATTCAAGTTGTAGGGATTGAATCCCCAGGTCTTACCGCTGCACCAGCGATTTCTAAAATGGTCATTGAAAGTATTTTATCCAAAAAAATTCCTTTACATCTTAAAAAGACTTATCGTCCAACAATAAAAAAATATCTTAAAATTCAAGAATTAAGTTTTGCAAAAAGAAATCAATGGATTAAAAAGAATCCAAATTATGGCGAAATTGTTTGTAAATGTGAAAAGATAACGAAAGGAGAAATTTTAGATTGCCTTTCAAGAAGTTGTCCACCCCATAGTATTAAAGGATTGAAAAAACGATTACGCGTTGGATTTGGAAAATGCCAAGGTGGCATGTGTCAACCACAAGCTTTAAAACTTTTAGCAGAAAAAAAACATTGTCAACCTAATCAAATTCCTTATGATTCTTTAAAATCTTGGATTTTAGATGATCCATTGGGAGGGAAAGAAAATGAAAACCGTTGATTTAGTGATTATCGGTGGAGGAAGTGCAGGACTAGCAGCAGCTTTGCAAGCCTATGAACAAGGGATAACCAATCTTTTGATTTTAGAAAAAGAAGATTATTTAGGTGGCATTTTACAACAATGTATTCATTCTGGATTTGGTTTACATCAATTTAAAGAGCAACTAACAGGACCTGAATATGCCCAAAGGTATATTGATGCGATTCTTGAAAAAAAGATTCCTTACCAACTGCATTCAATGGTGTATCAAATTACAAAAGATAAACACATTTATTATACGAATCAAGAAGAAGGATGTGTAAAAATCAAAGCCAAAGCGATTATTATGGCTACCGGTTGTATTGAAAGAACCCCAGGTGCGATTGAATTAGAAGGGGCAAGACCATCAGGCATTTTAACAGCTGGTCTTGCGCAAAAATATATGAATATAGAAGGGTATATGGTTGGAAAAAAAGTATTCATATTGGGAAGTGGCGATATTGGTTTAATTATGGCTCGTCGATGTGTTTTAGAGGGAGCAAAAGTGCTTGGTGTAGCAGAAATTATGCCTTATTCGAATGGATTAACAAGAAATCTTGTTCAATGCTTGCAAGATTTTAATATTCCTTTATATTTATCACATACTGTTAAAAAAGTTATTGGAAAAGATCGTGTTGAAAAAATTGTTTTAACAAAAGTAGATGAAAATTTAAATCCGATAGAAAATACTGAAAAAGTATTTGATTGTGACACTTTGATTTTATCGGTTGGGCTTATTCCTTATAATACTTTATTGACACCTTTAAAGGTGCAGATGCATAGTAGAACCAAAGGAGCAATTGTGGATCAAAACTATCAATCCAGTGTTCCTGGCATATTTAGTTGTGGAAATGCTTTACACGTTCATGATTTAGTGGATTATGTCAGTCAAGAGGCGTGCTTAGCAGCAAATGGAGCCATTTCCTATTTAAAACAAAAAAGACAAAGTAAAAAAACGATTTCTATTGTTGCAAAAAATGGTATTTCCTATGTTGTTCCTCAAAAAATTGCTTTTCCATTACAAGATAAAATGGAATTAAAATTTCGCGTCACACGGCCTTTTTCTCAAGTAAGTATTCAACTTGTGGCTCAAAACCAAGTGATTCAAACGATAAAAAAGAGACAATGCGTTCCTTCCGAAATGGAAAAACTCATGCTTTCTTTTCAATCTATACCTAAAAACTGTCAAGAAATAGTCATTCAAGTTTTGGAGGAAAAACAATGAAAACACTGATTTGTATTGAATGTCCACGGGGCTGTCATTTAACGATTGATGAAAATCAAAAAGTAACTGGAAATGGATGTCCAAGAGGAATCAAATATGCTTTAAATGAAGTAACTTCTCCAACAAGAATGGTTACAACAACAGTTAAAGTGTTAAGTGAACAATGGTCACGTTTACCTGTGAAAACCAGTCATGAAGTTCCTAAAGATAAAATGTTTGAGATTGTTCAAGCCTTAAGAAAAACAGAAGTGAAAGTCCCCGTTTATGTCAATGATGTAATTGTATCACATATATGTGGTCTTGATGTGGATATTATTGCTACAAGAACGATTTTAAAATAGAATCGTATTTACAAAAATTTATTAAATTTACAACGATTTTGCTCTTGTTTTAAGGGTAGAATCGTTTTTTTTTTTTTTTTTTTTTTTTTTTTTTTTTAATAAAAAGGAGTAAACACTACTCCTAAAACACAAATTTAGATCTTTTATGGTAGATAGGTTAATAAGTCTGCAATAGAAGCAAACACAAAATCGGCTTTGATATCTTGATTTTGATATTGTTTTAAAGTGGTTTCACCGCTTAAAACTAAAATAGCAGTAAAATCATTATTTTTTGCAAAAGCAATATCCGTAGAAAGACGATCGCCTACCATTGCAATTTGATGCGGTTTTAAATGAAATTTCTCCATAATTGTTTTACCCATAATGGTATAGGGTTTGCCACAAATAAAGTCTGGTGTTCGATTCGTACTTTTTTCTATTAAAGCCATCATTGAACCAATATCAGGTACATAATAAGGAGTGGCAGGACAATTAATATCTGGATGAGTTGCAATATAAGGTTTTCCTTGATTGAGGAAGGTGGTACATAAAACCAATTTTTGATAAGTTAAAGTGGTATCATATCCTAATACGACTAAATCAGGATTTTTATCTTCTAACGGAATGTGATGCTTTTCAAATTCTTCTTTTAAAGCATCTGTTCCAACTAAGTATACGGATTGATGAGGATAATGTTGGTAAAGATATTCACAGGTTGCTTGTCCTGAAGTATAGATTTCATCAAGTGAAATATCAATTCCTAGTTTTTTTAACTTTTCAACATAATCCTTAGCACTTTTTGAAGAATTATTAGTTAAAAATAAAATTTGTGCTTGCTTTTTTAGATGAGCAAGGGTTTCTTTTACTTGCGGTAATAGGGTTTGTTCAAGATAAATCGTTCCATCCATATCGAGACAAAATAAGCGAATTTCTTTTAAATCTTTCATATAAATCTCCTTTAAAATTTAAAATTGAAGAAATTTTGATTAAAATTATTACTGACATATAAAGTTTCTAAACATTCTTGTTGATCCAATAAAGCAATTTTTTTATAAGCATAATTTAAACTATCATTTTCTTCAATTTGCACATGAAAATGATCATAGGGAATCAACTTTGTTTTTTTACCAAAAAGATAGACAACAAATCCTGGCATGAAAAAGATTTTTTTACCATGATTAAAATAGAAAGCAAAATAAGGAATATTGCAACTAATTTTCCCATTAAAAATAAAGCCTCTTCTTTTTGGCATGACGAGTGCAAATCCGACCATTTTTCTTTTTTTCTTAGAAGCATTGGGAGTATAAGTAAAATCCACTTTGCCTAAAAATTTTTCATATTTTTCAACATAGGGTCGATAATGTGAAGAATAATAAGTCACACATTTATCATTTAAAGGACTTTTAAGATCTTTAAAATGCCAATCAATTTGAATACTTGGATAAAAAATAAAACCAAATAAAAGATAAAGAAGCGCCCATGAAACGACAAAAACAATTAAAAATAAGAAAAACCAAAAATCTCCATTAGGACGACCAAAAATGCCATAAATTATTGCTCCAATACATAAAATAGCAAAAATTAATTTGGTACATAAGCGACGAATAGCATCTTTTTTTTGAATTTCTTGTTGAATTTTTTGATAAAAAGGTAAAAGTTCTTCTTTTTCAAAAACTTGATATTGATCGTTTACTTTAAAACTTAATTTATTTTTATTGTAATAAATGATTTCATTCTTTTTTTGTTTCTTTGTTTGTTTTTTCATTTGCTTCTTCCTTTCTTAAATGCATCGCACAAACGGCTCCACTTGACCAAGCCCATTGTAAATTATATCCACCACATATTCCATCAATATCGACTAATTCACCAATGAGGTAAAGGGAAGGAATTTTTTTGGATTCCATAGAGGAAAGATCAATTTCATCTAAAGGAACACCTCCAGCAGTCATTTGAGCGTGATCAAAAGAATCAGTTCCTTCAATATGAAAAGTTAAATGCTTTATTGTTTGAATAATCGATGAAATATCTTTGGTTAAAGCTTGTTTATAAACATATTCTGCAAGCATTTTAGGTAAAATTCCTTGTAAAACATTTTCTTGAAATGCTTTTTTTTGATTTAAAATTTGAAACAAAGTTTGTTTATCATAATCAGGCATTAAATCTAATTGAATTTGCATATTGGTAAAAGATGGAACACGATGGTAATAACTGCTCATTTGAAAGATTACAATTCCTGATAACCCATCTTTTTTAAAAAAAACTTCACCATAATCTTTAACAATACATTGTTGATTGTTCCATAAAGAAACTTGAGCTTTACAGCGTAAATTCGCAATAGAGTCTAATTTTTCTTTCACCTTGAAACCCGTTAAAGAAGGATAAAGAGGTTGATAGGTATGGCCTAATGTTTTTAATAAAGCATAAGTGTTGGATTTTTGATAATAAGCTAGACCGCCACTTGCTAAAATGACAATATCAACTTTTTCAATGGAATGATTATTACTTTTTAAATAAAATTGATTGCCTTTTTTTTCAATGTCTAAAATGGGATGGTCGCAAATCATTTTTACTTGTTTAGAAAGTAAAAATTGTCGTAATGTCTCTAAAACAGAAGTTGCTGTTTCACTATAAGGATAAATTCTACCTTCAGCATCGATTTTAGTTAAAAGTCCTAATTGTTGAAAAAAAGAACATGTTTTTTTAACATCAAATTGAGCAATGATGTCAATAGCTTGTGGATGATTATAAAAATTTTTTTGCATATTCATATTAGATAAATTACATTTTCCATTACCAGTTAGTAATAATTTTTTCCCAACACGATTATTTTTTTCATAAATGGTAATCGAAAAAGAGGTGTAGCATGCAAGATAAGCAGCGCAAAATAATCCCGATGCGCCTCCGCCAATAATACCAATTTGTCGCATATCATCACCTCATTTACATTATAACATAAATTCAAAAATAGATAAAAAAACCGAAATTTCCGGTTCTATTTCGTAATATATAAAATGCCAATTGTTCTTTTTCCACAATGGCTGCTAATAACACAACCAGCAACAGTTTCATGCAAATGATGAATTTTCTTTTTTAAAGAATCGGGTAGATGCTCTTTAATATATTTTGCTTCTTCAAAGCCCAAAGAATGGGTAATCATTACATGATCGGGGTCTAGTTCGTTTTCATGATCTACAATGTCTTGAATCATGATATCTAAAGCTTTAGAAAATTTTCCAAAGGCTTTATCATCTAAATCTAGAATGCCATCTTTTAGACGAATAACAGGACGAATTCTTAACATACTACCAAAGAAACGTTTGGTTCCACTACAACGTCCACCTTTGTGTAAAAAAGTAAGATTCGGAACGGCAAATTGCGCATGGATTTTTGGAACCACTTGATCCGCTGCTTCTTTAATTTGAGCAGCTGTCATCCCTTGATCACGGAATTGGCACATTTTTAAAACCAAAAGACCAATACCTGTGGATAAACTTAGTGAATCCACTAAAAAAATGCGGTTTTCTTCAAATTGGAGTCGTGCAACATGGGCATTATTGAAGGTGCTTGAAATTTTAGAACCAATTCCTGTATAAACCACATCATAGCCTTGTTCAATATAAGGAGTAAAAATTTTAACAAAATCAGCAGGCGATAAAGCAGATGTTTTAGGAAGTTCATCTAATTCATCTACTTTTTCATAGAGTTGTTCCGTTGTTAAATCAATTCCATCTTTATAGTGGGTTGTACCAAAAACAACATATAAGGGAACAACATGAATATCATTTTGTTCAATTAAATCTTTTGATAAATCACAAGTGCTATCTGTTAATATAATAACTTTATGCATCAAATCATCCTCCATGTTCGTCATTGAAATCATTATAGCATAATGATAGAAAAATAAGAAGTATTATTTTAAATACTTTAAAATAATAAAATTTGATAAATAAATGTTTTTTTTCATTTTAATTAGTTTTATGATATGATATATACAAGGAAGTGAAAGTATGCTCATTTTAATTGGCCCTAGTGCTTCAGGCAAAACAGAAGTAGCAAAGTATTTAAAAAAAATGTATCACATTGATAAAATCATTACCTATACAACTAGAAATCCACGGGAAAATGAGTTAAAAGATGTCGATTATCATTTCATTTCTTTAGAAGAATTTGCATTGTTAAAAGAACAAGATTTTTTTGTAGAAACGACCTATTATAATCATAATTATTATGGTACTGCAAAAAAAGATATTTTAGATGATAAATGTATTATCTTGGATCCTAATGGTTTAAAATCTTTTTTATCTTTAAATAATCCACGTATTATTTCCATTTATTTAGATTGTGATGAGGATATTCGTTTGCAACGAATGATTGCTCGTAAAGATCCATTACTTGAAGCTAAAAAAAGAATTATTAATGATCGCATTGCTTTTTATGATAAAAATTTAGAAGGAGTAACTTTTGTTATCGATTCTTCAAAAAATAATATTCCTGAACTTGGCGATAAAATATATAATCTTTATCACAATTTATTAATTTCATTGGATAAAAATGGCTAAAACTATCGCGGATTTAGAAATTTATGCAAAGGAAAACCATATTCCGATTGCAAGAAAATCATTTGTGGATTATTTAACGCAACTTGTATTAGAAAACCATTATACAACGATGTTAGAAATAGGAACGGGAATAGCCTATACTTGCATTTGTTTATGTCAACAAACAAATTTGGATATTACGACCATAGAATATCGTTTGGAACGATACCAAGAAAGTAAAAAAAATGTGCAAGAATTTGAATTTTTAGATCGGATTCACTTATACTATGGGGATGCTTTGTCAATGTCCTTTTCTCAAAAGTATGATATTATTTTTATTGATGCTGCAAAATTAAAAAACAAGGCATTCTTTATCAAATATAGTCCTTTATTATCTTTGAATGGAACCTTAATTATTGACAATATGGACTTACATGATTTTTCTCTAACAGCCAAAAAAGAAAAAGTAGAAAAATATAAAAAAAGTAATCAAGAATTAATGGACTATCTTTTCCATTTAAAAGATTTTGAAGTGACTTATCTTCCCATTGGTGATGGCATTTTAAAAATTACGCATAAAAAATAATCCTTGAGGGATTATTTTTTCGTATAAATGCTTCTTTTTGTCGATATTTTTAAATTTTTATAATTTAAAAGATATAAAATACGTGTATGTAATACAATACTTTTTGCTGCATTCGATTTTGTAAAGTAGAGTTTATGATAACCAAAGTTTTGATTCATTCTTTTTGCAAAAACAAGTGCTACTTTTCGATTCTTTTTAAATAGGTCTGGAACAACATAAAACTCTTTTTGAAAAATCCCTTTTGGTCGACATAATAGATACCTTGGACTGTCTGGATAGGCATAGAGTTGTAAAAACGATTCTGCAAAGATATTTTGTTCATAGGTAGAAGCATTTTTTAAATAACAAATCAAAGAATTTTTATTTTCTTCAATTTTAATTTCAATTGAAGGAGATGTTAAAATACCAATATCTTTTAATGAAAAGCATAATGCTTCAGCAATGTAATACATTTTGCTTTTTTTGCTTTTAAGGCGTAGAATACGTAAAATCAAAAATACAAAATAAGAACCTAATACAATTAATGAAATCATATATAAAAGTAAAGGGATAAAACGATTGAAGTGGAATAAATCAAACATTTCATAGATATTAAAAAATAAAAAGAGTGTTAATATCATTTGAATGATTGTGTTATAAAAAGAATAGGAATGTTTAAAAAATTGTTTATCAAAGATTAATTCATTTTTGATTTGATTGATTTCTTCAGCTTGATTAAGACTGGTTTGCCATTGTTTTGCTACATGATTTCGATTTGCAGCCAAATTTAGCATATTTTGATTACTTTCTTGAATTTGTTTTTCATTTTGTGGAATGGGTGTTAAAATACGTGCAATCCCGTTTTCAATAAGACATTGATCCTTTCCAATTCCGATAAAAGATTCAAATCTTTTTTTTAATAAATCTAAATCGGGATTATTTTCAAGATTATAAGGGTTAATGGTTAATAAATGCCAAATGTTAGATATTTTTTGAGGAGAATGTTCATTGATGCGAATTGCTCTTCCACGTGTTTGATTGGAAGAAACATAAGAACCTTGAAAGCTTGCAAGAAGGAGAGTATTGACACAAGGTGCATCCCATCCTTCTCCCAATAATGCCTTAGTACCAATTACGACTTGGAAATGTCCCTTTTCAAATAAACTAGTTAAAGCTTGTATGATGATTTTTTTATGAATCGGGAAAACATGAAGTTCACAATAAGAGGTTTGATTTACTTTTTTATAAGTAAATAACTCGTTAGAAACACATTCTTCTTTTAAGGGCTCAACACAAGATAGAGGAATTAAAATAAGACTTCCTGATAATAAACAAAGATTCAAATCATTTATTTCTTGTCGTCTTAATGTTTCAAAAATAGGAAGAATTCCAATTGAAGTCATTTCTTTTTTTAAATTGTTAATGGAAGATTTTGTTTCTTTTTTGATATAGTCAGCTAAAATAAGCATTCTTAAATCTTGTTTTAAATGCGTATATTCAAATTGGGTAATTTCTACAATAGAATGAAGCTTATTTTTACTTTCAATAAGCAATTTTTCATGCCGATCATCTTGTGTTAAATGGACTTGATGATGATGAATCAGTCTTAATGCTATTAATTCTTTTTTTAAACGAATCAAAAAATCATCTTCTTTAAAAGGAAATGTTTCATCAAATAAGATGGTTTGCAATAAAATTTCTAAATGTTGCATTTGAAAAGGTTCAATATCACAACTAAATCGAATAAAAAAATTAATTTTTTGTTGATTATGATATAAAAATAAGATAACACATCGATAAAAAGACGCGTTTTGATAATATTTTTTTCTAAAATTGGCATATTTTTGATGAATGTTTAACTTTAAGAGTAATTCAATTAAAGTAGCATGATGCTGATATTTTTCAAAAGTTTTAGCTGCATTTTGATAAAATTTTTGAATTTGCTCTTGTTCATCTAAAGTAGGCAAATTACAGTAAATATAGTCTTGATGAAAACAAAGATTATGGTCCTTTACCAATTCTGGGATAAAAATTTCTTCATCAATAGGTCCACAAAGATGAATGTAACGCTTCCATTCTGTAGGCGTTGCATCATAAGGCGGTGTAGCGGTTAAAGAAATGATAAAAGGATCATCTATTTTTTTGATGACGCTTTCTAAAACACGCCACCATTCATTTTTTAAATGATGGCATTCATCTAAACAAATGGTTTTAATTTGATATTCTTTTATCTTTTCATCTAGATTAAATAAAGAGTAATCTTCAACATGGATTTCATCTTCTTGATCTACTTTTTTTTGATATGCGCTGTATAAAGATTGATAGGTAATACAAATAATTGGTGCAGGAATTTTTAAATCTCTAGAAATATAGGATTCATAAGATTCATCATGAACGAAATCTTGAATAAAGCGCTGAATCCATTGTTCTCGAATCGTTATACTAGGAGTTAAGATTATACAAGGTTCATTGACTTGTAAAATTAATTCAATCCCTAGAGTTGTCTTTCCACTTCCTGGCGCGGCCACAAGATGTAATTTTTTTTGAGAAAGTAAAAGAGGCACTTTTTCAAGTATTCTTTTTTGATAGGGTCGATATGTTCCATTAAATTTTAAAGAAGAGGGAAAAACAGCCATTTCATCACCTATTTTCTATCTGCTTCATTATAACATTGTTTTTTGTTTAAATTCAATTTAATTTGATTAGCAAAAAATCACCTAGATATAATATATCTAGGTGTAAAAATTAAAAATGAGACTTAGTCATATTTGGGTTTGAAAAATTCTTATAATAGATTAGGTGAAGACAGTATGAAAAAATATAAAATTTGTGTTTATGCAATCTGTAAAAATGAAGAAAAAAATTTAAAAGGCTGGTTAGAAAATGTGCAAGAAGCCGATAAAATTTTTGTTTTAGATACAGGGTCTACAGATAGTAGTATAGAAATATTAAAACAAGCTAAAGAAAATGTCGTTTTTCAAACCAAAAAGTATCAACCTTTTCGATTTGATGAAGCAAGAAATGATTCATTAAATATGGTGGATGAAGATTGTGATATTTGTGTTTGCTGTGATATTGATGAACGTTTTATTAAAAATTGGCGCAAAATTATTGAAAAGAATTGGACAGCAGATACGAAGCTTTTATCTTATCGTTATACTTGGAATTTTAATCCAGATGGAAGTGAAGGAACTGTATTTTTTATCAGTAAAATTCATTCTCGTCATGATTTTAAATGGGTGCATCCTGTTCATGAAGTTTTGCAATATTTAAAAAAAGAACCTTGCAAAAAAATACAACTTCCAGAATTAAAACTTTTTCATTACGCGGATAATCTAAAATCAAGGAGTAGTTATCTTCCTTTATTAGAATTATCGGTACAAGAAGATCCTGAAGATGATCGTAACATGCATTACTTGGGAAGAGAATATATGTTTCATAAAAAATATGACGAAGCTATTAACACTTTAAATCGGCATTTGACTTTAAAATCAGCAACTTGGAAAGATGAAAGAGCGGCCTCTTATCGCTTTATCGGAAGATGTCAATTAGCAAAAAATAATTTTAATGAGGCAAAAATATCTTATTTGAAAGCAATTTGTGAAGCTCCTTATTTGAGAGAAGCATATATTGAATTGGCTTATTTACTATACGAACAAAAAGAATATTATGGGGTGATTTATTGGATTGAAGAAGCTTTAAAAATTCAAGATCATTCTTTAACTTATATTAATGAGGCCTTTGCATGGAATGCAACACCTTATGATTTGTTATCTTTAGCCTACTATTTTATCCATCAAAAAGAAAAAGCATTAGAATATGTAAAAAAGGCTTTACAACTTTCTCCGGATAATGAAAGAATTCAAAAAAACAAAGAAATTTTTGAAAAAATGGCATGAAAAAAACCGCTTTAAAGCGGTTTTTTCATTAATGACATTTTGGTCCCGTCGGTCCAGTAGGTCCCGTTGGTCCTGTAGCGCCAGTAGGTCCCATTGGTCCTGTAAGACCTGTTAAAACTATTTCACCTTGAATACCAGGAATTCCTTGAAGACCTTGTTCACCTTGGATACCTTGTTCGCCTGGAATTCCAGCTAAGCCAGTTTCACCTTGGATACCTTAAACTCCTGTGGCACCAGTAGGTCCCGTCGGTCCTGTAGGTCCGGTTGGTCCGGTTGGTCCAGTAGCACCAGTTTCGCCTTGAAGACCTTGAGGTCCTTGTGCACCTTCAGCACCGGCAGGCCCTGTAGGTCCGGTTGGTCCGGTTGGTCCAGTAGCGCCAGCTTC
>OLIW01000268.1_pt1 | contig 64293 bp, 74 predicted proteins | sample 1601321 | NCBI WGS metagenome assembly OLIW01 (sample SAMEA2452114, study PRJEB22498) | human gut metagenome
GGTTAACATTGCAATTTTTTTAATACTTCCTCTCGCCTGGCACTACCTTATTCATAAGATGAAGGAAAACTACAAACTTCTATTTTTTATTTTAAAATAGTACTTTTTTTATTATATATGTTATAATAGTATTTATAAATTTAATTTTCGAGGTTTAATTATGAACAAATTTCAAGCTACAAAAATCGCCGGAATTATTGGCATGTTAGGAAATATATTATTATTAATTTTAAAAGCAATTGTAGGATTTGCTTCTAATAGCCAAGCAATGATTGCAGATAGTATAAACAGCGCATCAGATATATTTGCTTCTTTAATGACTTTTGTTGGAAACAAAATTGCAAGTGAACCTGGAGATAGCACTCACAATTTTGGGCATGGTAAAGCAGAATATATTTTTTCCCTTTTTATTAGTATATCTATGATAATAGCTTCTGGTAAACTATTAATTGACTCCATTAACTCTTTGTTACATCAAAACAAAGTTACATTTTCTATATTTTTAATAATAGTATGTATTATTACAATAATAATTAAATTATGTATGTTTATATTTACTAAAAAATTATATAATAAATTTAATAATATATTGCTAGAGTCAAATTACAAAGATCATAGAAATGATTGTATAGTTACAACTTTTACACTTATTTCTATTGTTGCTAGTTTATATAATATTTATTGGGTTGATGGAATTGTTGGAATTGGGATCTCTGCATGGATTTGTTTTACTGGAATTAAAATTTTTATAGAAAGTTATAATGTTTTAATGGATATTTCTATAGATGGAAATACTAAAAATATTATTTTGGATTTAGCATATAGCTATAAAGATATTCTAAAAGTAGATAACTTATATTCTACTCCTGTAGGAGATAAGTATATTATTGTTCTTACAATTTATGTAGATGGAAATATAAGCACATTTTCAAGTCATAAGTTAGCAGATAGTATAGAAAAAGATATTGCTACATTAGAAAAAGTGTCACACGTAGTTGTCCATGTTAATCCAATGTAACACAGTATAAATAGGCTTAAACCCATTAAAAACAAAATAAGACCAGCTTATTAGCTTGTCTTGTTTTGTTTTCCTAGAAGGACTTCCCACAAGAGTTCTCTTCCCTCTTCAGAAAAAATTGCATATGCAACAGCTTTGTTCTCTACTTCCTTTACATTCTTTTGGGTAGAAGGTTCGGTAGTGACTGCAGTTGCATCTGCTTGGGATTTTCTAAAGTTTTCGCCAATGAATTTTTCAAACATTGATAAACCCCTTTCTAATCCGCTATTGCGGTTACTCCTTTTTTATTATAACACTTTTTAGCAAATATTTCAAATTATTTAGCTTTTGCAATTGGCTCTTTTTCTACATTTATTTGTATTTCATTATTTTTTTCCTCAATAATTACTTTATAACCTGGCTTTAGTTTTTCATCTAAGATTGCTTCTGCAATTTTATCTTCAATATTACTTTGTATAGCTCTTCTCAATGGTCTTGCCCCATATGTTGTATCTGTTCCTTTTTTTGCAATTAGTTCTTTTGCAGAAGGTTCTATTTGTATTGTCATATTTTGCTCTTGTAATCGCTTTTCTACCTCTTTTAGCATAATGTCAATAATACTACTAATTTCTTTTTGTGTTAATTTATGGAAAACTATAATTTCGTCAATACGGTTTAAAAACTCTGGTCTAAATGATTTTTTTAGTTCTGCCATTACTTCTTTTTTAATTTCCTCATATTCTTTTTCATCTTTGCTGTTTTCTTCTTTTGCAAATCCTAAAGTCTTTTTCTCTGTAATTAATCTAGCTCCAACATTAGAAGTCATAATAATAACTGTATTTTTAAAGCTAATAGTTCTACCTTGACTATCTGTTAATCTTCCATCTTCTAGTATTTGTAATAACATATTCATTACATCCGGATGTGCCTTTTCAATTTCGTCAAATAATACAACAGAATAAGGTTTTCTCCTTATTTTTTCTGTTAATTGTCCAGCTTCATCAAATCCTACATATCCTGGAGGAGAGCCAATTAGCTTAGAAACAGAATGGCTTTCCATGTACTCAGACATATCAATTCTTATCATAGAATTTTCGTCTCCAAATAAGCTCTCTGCTAATGCTTTAGATAGTTCGGTTTTTCCTACGCCAGTAGGTCCTAAAAATAGGAAAGAACCAATCGGACGTTTTGGATCTTTTAATCCTACTCTTCCTCTTTTAATTGCTTTAGCAACAGCCTCAACAGCTTCGTCTTGTCCTACTACTCTTTTATGTAAAGAAACCTCTAAATTCTTTAATTTTTCATTTTCTGTTTGGCTAATTTTTTGTGCTGGAATTCCTGTCCAACTTGCTACTACTTCTGCAATATCTTCTCCTGTAATGTTAACTATTTGTTTTGTGTTTTTATCTTTCCACTTTCCATTTTCTTTTTCTAATTTTTCTTTTAATTTGTGTTCTTCATCTCTCAATTTTGCTGCTTTTTCAAATTCCTGAACTTTAATAGCATCTTCTTTTTCCTTTATTGTATTTTGCAATTTTTCCTCTAGTGCTTTAATATTGCTTGGTTGTGTATAAGTTTTAAGTCTTACTCTTGAAGATGCTTCATCAATTAAGTCTATTGCCTTATCTGGTAAAAATCTATCATTTATATATCTAACAGAAAGATTTACCGCTTCATTAATTGCCTCATCTGTTATTTTTACATTATGATGTGCCTCATACTTATCCCTTAAGCCTTTTAAAATATTTATTGTGTCTTCCTTACTTGGTTCAGAAACAGTTACTGGTTGAAATCTTCTTTCTAGTGCAGAATCTTTTTCAATATATTTTCTATACTCATTTAATGTTGTAGCTCCTACTACTTGTATTTCTCCTCTTGCTAAGAGTGGTTTTAAAATATTGGCTGCATCAATTGCTCCTTCTGCAGAACCTGCTCCTACTATTACATGAATTTCATCAATAAATAGTATAACATCTCCTGCTTTTTTTACTTCATTTAAACATTTTTTTATTCTTTCTTCAAAGTCTCCCCTATATTTTGCTCCTGCTACCATAGAAGAAATGTCTATGGCAACTACTCTTTTATTCTTTAAAATTTCTGGTACATCTTGAGCTACAATTTTTTGAGCTAGTCCTTCTACTACTGCTGTTTTACCAACCCCTGGCTCTCCAATTAAGCATGGATTATTTTTAGTCCTCCTAGATAAAATTTGAATAACCCTTCCGTGTTTCCTCGCTCCTTCCTATAACAGGGTCTAATTTGCCTTCACTTGCTGCTTTTGTTAGGTCGTTCCCAAATTGGTTTAAGGTAGGTGTTGAATTATAGCTTCCTCCTCTTTTACTTGAATCTCCTTCATTTGAATCACCTTCTGGGTATTCATTAATTACCTTTATAATTTCATTGTATAGTTTTCCGAGGGTCTACCCCCAAGTCCAACATAATTCTTACAGCAATACTATCTGCTTCTCTCATAATACCAATTAGTAAATGTTCTGTTCCAATATAGTCAGAACCTAATTTTCTTGATTCTCTAAAGGCTAGTTCTATTACCCTTTTTGTTCTAGGTGTAAATCCAGATGTAGCATCAATGTTTTCTTCTCCTCTACCAACAAGTTCTTCAATTTTTTCTAATATAACATCTGGCATTACATCTTGGTTTTCCAAAACTTTGCTTGCAACTCCATTTGTTTCTTTACTTAACCCATATAATAAATGCTCTGTTCCAACATAGTTATGCCCTAGTTCTATTGCAATTTCGTTTGCCATTGCAATAGAGTTTTCTGCACTTTTTGTAAATTTGTATGTCATAATATTCTACCTCCTTGTATAACTAATAAAATAGTTTTTAAATTATTTGTTAATAATGTCTCTAATTACATCTACACGTTTAATATCTCTTTCATAGTTTTCTAGTGATTTTCCAATATATTTTTGTAGATTTGCTGGTTTTGTATATAAAATTAATTGATTTACTTTTAAGTCATTTAGTTCTTTTATAATTCCCATATCTGTTCCAAGTTTTATATCTGATAGCAAATTTTTACACTCTTCTGAAGATATTTTTTTGCAGTTAGTTAAAATTCCATAGGCTCTGTATACTCTATCTTCTAATTCAATCTGATTTTTCCCTAATATTTTTCTTGCCATTCTTTCTTGTTCAATAATTCTATCAGTTATTGCTTTTAGATTTTTAATAATTTCCTCTTCAGAAATTCCTAAAGATTGCTTATTAGAAATCTGGTAAATATTCCCTTGTGACCTACTTCCTTCTCCATAGACTCCTCTAATGTTCATTCCAAAATTATTAACTGCTTCTAACACTTTTTTAATATTTCCCGTTAAGCTTAAGGCAGGTAAGTGTATCATTACAGAAGCTCTTAATCCAGTACCAACATTAGTAGGGCATGCTGTTAAAAAACCATACTTATCTAAGAAAGCATAATTTACTAAAGACTCTAACTTTTTATCAATTTCTATAGCTAAATTTAAAGAGTTTTCTAACTCTAGTCCAGCAGAAATTACTTGTAATCTTAAATGGTCTTCTTCATTAACCATTATACAAATATTTTCTTCTTCATTAATTAAAATTGCTTTTGTTTTTTCTTTGTCTACAGCAAAATCTGGGCTAATTAAATGTTTTTCAATTAAACTTAATTTTGTAATTGTGTCCATTTTATCTAGTCTTAAAAATTTTAGTCCATACCCTAAACTAGGAGTAATATTTTCTATTTTTTCTAGTATTTGGTTTGCTTCTTCTTTGGCAAACCTAGATACAAAAGGAACATTACTTAAATTTCTTGCTAATCTAATTCTTGTACTTAATACTACATCTGAATCTTTTCCACTTTGTAAATACCAATTATACATAGACTCTTTCTCCTTTCATTATTTTTCTAGTTTTTTTATTTCGTCTCTTATTTTAGCTGCATCTTCATATTTTTCTTCTTTAATTTTTTGTTTTAACTCTTTTTTTAATTGTTCTATTTTTTCATTTTTTGAATCCAGTTTTTCTTTTGTTTTGTTAATTTCATTTTTAGCTGATATTTTTTTTACACTTCTTCCAACATAATTGCTATTTCCATGTAGTCTTTTTAAAATTGGGTCAATTCTTTGTTCAAAAGCTCTATAGCAATTATCACATCCAAATTTTCCAGTTTCAATAAAATCATCAAAAGTTAATCCACATTTGTCACACTTTTGTACTTTTGGCAAAGCTAAAGTTGGCATAAATCCAGAGTCTTCATATTCATTTAATAAGTCCACAAAGAAATTTGAAAAATCAATTGGCATATTAATGTTAATTTCACCAACTCCTAACTTATGTGCACATTCTTCGCATAAGTTCATTTCCTTTTTTACTCCATTAATAATTTGTGTATATCTAACATTTGCTTCGTTTTCGTTACAATTTTCGCATAACATAAAAACCACACTCCTTTATAATTTATTCATCTAAAAAGTTACAATTTAAAAGCATGTTCTTAAAAATATTTGCTCTTACTTTGTCTTTAATTTCTTGAGGTAAGTTTAAAACATTATCACTAGTTGCTACTTTTAAGAACTTTGCCTCTTGTTTTGTAATTATATCGTCTGAAAGTAAATTGCTAATTAGAATATCTACTTCATTACTTGTTATTTGTTCATTAATATTATTTATTATATGCATAAAGTAATCATTCATATTAGAATTTATTTTTTTTATTTTAATATGGCCTCCGTCCACCTCTTCTACTTTCTACATAATATCCTTGTGAAGGTCTAAATCTAGTTGATATAACATAATTAATTTGAGAGGGAACACAGTTAAAATGTTCTGCTAGTTCATTTCTTTGTATTTCTATAAAGTCTTCTTCTTTTAACATATCTTTAATAAATTCTTCTATAATATCTGATACTCTCATATTAGCTTTCTCCCTTCTGACTTTGACTTTCTTTGACTTTCGTTAAATATTATAACATAGATTTTATTTAATGCAATTATAAATTAATACTATTTTCCTTAATTTTTAATGTTTTTCGTTGTATTTTCTCTATATCTCTTATTTTTTCTAAGTATTTCTACTTTTTTCATTGTTTTTATTAGTCATGTTTTCCATTTTTTTAGTTTGCTTTTTTTGCTTTTCCGGTAAAAGCCAATGAAAAGCAGAACATACAAATTCTCCATATTTTGTAGCATCTTCTCCACATTCCTTTTTTTCTTTCATTAATAAAACTCTCCTTTTATATTCTTTATTATATTGTTTTCATATTATAATTTTTTATTCAAAAAAATATGTTTTAAATACTAAAAAATAAAAGCCAAAAATGACTTTTATTTTTTAGTATAAGTAATATTTTATAAATTTTATTAGTTTATATTTTTCTAAATACTCCTGCTACCTTTCCAAGAATTTGGCAATCTGGTACAATTATTGGATTCATTGTACTATTTTCTGGCTGTAGGCGAATATGATCCTTTTCTTTATAAAAAGTTTTAACTGTAGCTTCATCATCAATTAATGCTACAACAATTTCTCCATTATTTGCTGCATTTTGTTTTTTTACTAATATATAGTCTCCATCTAAAATTCCTGCTTCAATCATGCTTTCTCCTCTAACTGTAAGCATAAAGCTCTCACTGTTTCCTACAAAATCAATTGGAATCGGAAATGTATCTGTTATGTTTTCAACAGCTAAAATCGGAGCACCAGCTGTAATCTTTCCAATAACAGGAACTTCTACCATTTCTTTTCCGCTATAAAATGGCTTATCTTCTATTTTGGTCTGTTGTTCATATGCTCCTCCTTTTAATAGCTTTAGTGTTCTTCCTTTTTGTGTTTCTTTTTTAATGTAGCCTTTTGTAGATAAGCTTGATAAATATCCGTGTACAGTAGCTGTTGATTTAAGTCCTACTGCTTTTCCAATTTCTCTAACTGATGGTGGATAGCCATTTTCTTTAATTTGTTTTTTAATAAATTTTAAAATTGCCTTCTCTCTTTTATTTAATTCATTAGGATTTTTTTTTCTCACTAAACATCACTCCTATTTTTCTTTTCTTATATGCTATCATAAAAAAATATGTTTGTCAAACAAAAGTTTATCTTTTTTATGTTTTTTTATTTTTAGTCATACCACTCGAATTCCCAATTTCCAAATTTAACTATATTTCCTTGTTTTACTCCTTTTTCTCTTAACGCGTCTTCAATTCCATATTCTCTTAAACATTTTTGAAAATAAAACAAAGATTCATTATCTGCCATGTTTGTTCTACCCAAGATTTTATCAATAGCTGGTCCTTTTACTATAAATGTTTCTTCATCTTTTATAACTTCAAATTTTGATGTATCTTCTTGTAATTTATAAACTATTTTTTTCTCGGTTTCTATTGGTTCTTCCTTCGGTAAAGTTTTTAAAGTTTCATTTACTTGTTTTAATAATTCTTTTATTCCATCTCCTGTTGCTGCAGAAACTTTAAAAATTCTTATTTTATTTTTTTTAGCAATTTTTTCTAATTCTTTATAATTTGTCTCATCTTGCATTATGTCTGCTTTATTTGCAACAATAATTTGCGTTCTTGTAGCTAATTTGGGACTATAACTTTTTAATTCTTCATTTACTTTATAAAAGTCATCAACTGGGCTTCTGTTTTCGGATCCAGAAACATCAATAACATGTAGTAATAATCTTGTTCTTTCTATATGTCTTAAAAATTGTAAGCCTAGTCCAATTCCTTTACTTGCTCCTTCAATAATTCCAGGAATATCTGCTATTACAAAACTATCTCCATATTCTGTTTTAACAACACCTAGGTTTGGTTGTAATGTTGTAAAATGGTAATCTGCAATTTTAGGTGTTGCAGAAGTAACCATAGCAAGAAGTGTAGATTTGCCTACATTAGGAAATCCTACTAGTCCAACATCTGCCAATAGCTTTAACTCTAAAATAAGTTCTTTTTCTATTCCTTTTTCTCCATCTTGTGCAAATCTTGGAACTTGCCTTGTTGATGTTGCAAAATGAGAATTTCCTTTTCCTCCATGCCCTCCTGGTAATACAAGTTCTATTTGGTTATCTTGTGAAAGGTCTGCAATTACTTTATTTGTTTTAGCATCTCTAATAACTGTTCCTTTTGGTACTTTAATATACAAATCCTCTCCACTTTTACCAGAGCAATGATTTCCGCTTCCATTTTTTCCGATCTTTGGCTTTAAATTTTTTATTATATTTAAAATCTATTAATGTATTTGAATCTGGATCTACTTGAAAGTATATGTCTCCGCCTTTTCCTCCATCTCCTCCATCTGGTCCGCCAGCAGCTACATATTTTTCTCTATGGAAACTAATTGCACCATTGCCACCGTTTCCAGATTTTACACTAATTTTAGTATAATCTATAAACATTTTTTCTCTCCTTCAAAATAATCCAACTGCATTGCTTTTTTTACCTTTTTCATGGTTTGTTTTGCAACTAATTGTGCTTTTTTAGTTCCTTCCATTAAAATTTCTTCTATAAGTTCGGGTCTTTGTTCATAATATTGTCTTTTTTCTTGCATAGGTTTTAAAAAATTAACAATATTATTTATTAATTGTTTTTTACAAGTAACACAACCTCTTTTACCTAGTTTGCATTCTTGGCAAACTGTTTTGTATTCTTCTTTACTACTAAACAAATTGTGATAGTAATATACCATACATATGTCTGGGTTTCCTTTATCATCTTTTCTTATTCTACCGTGGGTCTGTTAATGCTCCCATTACTTTTTTGCTAATTTCTTCTTCTTTATCTGATAAATAAATAGCATTTCCTAATGATTTTCCCATTTTTTCATTTCCATCTAAGCCTTTTATTCTTTTTCCACTAGAAAGCACCGCCTCTGGTTCTATTAATACTTCTCCATAAATACTATTAAATTTTCTAACAATTTCTCTGCATTGTTCAATTAAAGGCAATTGGTCTTCTCCAACAGGAATAAGAGCTCCTTCAAAGGCGGTAATATCTGCTGCTTGGCTAACAGGGTATCCTAAAAAGCCATAAGTAACACTTTCTCCAAATAGTTCTTTTTTTTGTGCAATTTCTGTTTTAACAGTTGGATTTCTTTGTAGTCGTGATATTGTTACTAAGTTAGAATAAAATATTGTTAGTTCTGCAATTTCTGGTATCATAGATTGAATATATATTGTTGTTTTTTTAGGGTCTATACCAGCAGACAAATAGTCTAGTACTACTTCTTTTACATTTTTTCTAACTTTTTCTGGGTTATTAAAATTGTCTGTTAAAGCTTGAACATCTGCAATTAATATATATGGATCGTATAAACCACTATTTTGTAATTCTACTCTTTTTTGTAAAGAACCAAAATAGTGTCCAATATGTAATCTACCTGTAGGCCTATCTCCTGTTAAAATACGTTTTTTGTTTTCCATCGTTGGCAACTCCTATCTCTATAAATAATTTAAAAAATTATATTTTCTTAATTAATATGAAATATTATACATTATATAAATACAAAAATCTAGCAAATTTTTAAGTTTTGCTAGATTTTACTAAATTTATGCTTTTACTTTTTCTGTTGGATAAACACTTACTTGTTTTTTGTCTTTTCCTTTTCTTTCAAATTTTACTTTTCCATCTTTTAATGCAAATAAAGTATCATCACTGCCAATTCCAACATTTATTCCTGGATGTAATTTAGTTCCTCTTTGTCTTACTAAAATATTACCAGCTAAAACGAATTGTCCATCAGCTCTTTTAGCACCTAAACGTTTAGACTCACTATCTCTACCATTTTTTGTACTTCCGCCACCCTTTTTATGTGCCATTATTTTCACTCCTTTCGTTTTATAGTCTCTATTTACAATTCTTTAAAATTCTAAAACTATGCTTCAACTTCTTCTACTTTTTCTTTTGCAACTGTTTTCTTTGCTGTTGAAGTTTTAATTCCTGTAATTTCAACCTTTGTATATGGTTGTCTATGTCCTTGTTTTCTTCTATAATTTTTCTTTGCCTTATATTTGAAAACAATTATTTTTTTGCCTTTACCATGTGAAACTACTTTTCCTTCTACTTTAATACCTTTTACATAAGGATTTCCAATTTGTACTTTTCCTTCTGTTTCACTAACTAAAATAACTTTATCAAAAGTTACTTTTTTTCCCACTTCTGTTTCTAATTTTTCAAAAAATACAATGTCTCCTTCTGTTACTTTGTATTGCTTTCCGCAACTTTCAATTATTGCATACATTATGAAAGCACCTCCCTTTTTTGTATACTCGCTAACCTTTTATATAGGTAGCTAACTTATAGTTAGCATTTAGTTACCTTTATTAAGCGGCTTACAGGTAAGTATTATAACATGGGTTTTGTGTTTTGTCAAACCTTTTCAAGAATTTCGTTTAGTGCATTTTCTAATACTTTATTTTCTATTACATAATCTGCAACATCTTTAGCATTTTTAAACTTTTTGTTATCAATTTCCAAACGCTTTTGTATTAATTCTATGCTATCTCCTCTTGCCAACATTCTTCTAGTTCTTTCTTCTGCAGGGACATGTACATAAAATGTAATAATTTTCATATTTTGCATTCCAAATTCTTTTGCTCTTTTTTTTACATCTGTAACTGAGTCAGGAATTTGAATACATACAACATTATCTTTTAATGAATTTACGGAAATTCCATAATACTCCCCATTAAATTCGGCTCTTTGTAATAGTTTTCCATCTGTCCACATTTGCTCAAATTCTTCTTTTGTAACAAAAAGGTATTCATCGTTTTGCTCTTCTTTATCCCTTTTCTTTCTTGTTGTATGGTTAATTGCTTTTTGAAATCCTCTTTTTACTAGTTCATTTAATATTGTTGTTTTACCTGAACCACTTTCTCCAATTAATATAATCATAATTTCACCTCTTTTAGTTATTTTAGAGACAATATTATTATTTATAGAAAATTATATTATATAAACTACGAATTTGCTATTACAATTTGTTTACGTTTTTATTACCTTTTTGTAAAAATAAATAAAAGAAGAGAAAGCAAAGCTTTCTCTTCTTTGGAGGTCTAGGGCCGGTCATGAATGCTAGCTAAGATTTCAATTCCGTCATCTGTTTCCCCTATGATGTCTTGTTCTTCCTCTCTTCTAAGGACAGAAAAGAACTTTCCTTTTGACTCTCCTTTTGTTGTAACTGCGGTAAATCCCCCATTATATTTGATGGAAAGAATTGAAATGATTTTTTCTACTTCAAGTTCTTTCATATTTTCAAATATAATGTCACTTACCTCTTTTCCTTCTTGGTTGATGAAGAAAATATGAAGTTTTTCATTTTCCACTTCAACTGCAAGAATGGTTTTGTCCGACACTTGAAAGGTTTGTCCATCTTTTAGAATGTTTATTCCTTCAGAAAGTTTTTCCACCTCTTGAGGATTCCCTGTGTAGAGTGGGTTCTTGGTGGCATCATTGTAGACACAGGTTTGGATGTAAAACATGTTCTCCCTCCTTTTAATTTAAGGGAACTACCCTTTATTAAAAGTAATTATATATTATTAAGTTGTTTATGTAAAGTGATTTTTGGTTTTTATTTTATTAATTTTTCAAAACAGCTTAATTCAATTTTAAATGTCATACTAGTGCCTTTTTTATTCAGTTTAAATTTTTTTATTATTTTGTTTTATTTATATTTTGTTGTGGTATAATGATATAGAATTTTATATAAATAAAAGGAGATGATTATTTTAATGCCAAATGTAAAAGATGATGTAAATGTTTCAGAACTATATGGGCAAGAATGTTTGTTATCTAAAAGCGAATTTATAAAAAAATATAATGTTAAGGAAAATGGGCTTAGTGCAGCAGAAGCAGAATATAATTTAAAGCAATTAGGGTTGAATGTTGTAAAACAGGCAAAACCTAAAAAATGGTATCATTATTTTTTAGAGAGTTTATTTACTCCTTTTAACATTATTTTATTAGGAATTACTTTATTGTTGTCTTATACAGATATAATTTTACCACAAACACCTAGTTATGCTAATATAATTGTTATTACTATTTTAGTAGCAGCTAGTACTTTATTAGATTTTTTTGAAGAGTATCGTTCTAATAAGGCTGCTAATGAATTGAAAGAATTAGTTGCTACAACTTGTCATGTTATAAGAGATGGAAAGCAAATACAGGTTCCAATTAAAGATATAACACTTGGAGATGTTGTTGTTCTTTCTGCTGGTAGCATGATTCCCGCTGATTTAAGAATTATAGAAGCAACAGATTTATATGTTGGACAAGCTTCTTTAACTGGAGAATCAGAAGCTGTTAAAAAATTAGTTGAGTCTCAAGTAAGTCCTGAAGAGCTAGACAGTATTGCCGATTTGGATACTATTTGTTTTATGGGAACTAATGTTGTTTCTGGGAGTGCAAAAGGTGTAGTAATTAAAACAGCTGATTCAACATATTTTGGAAGGATTGCTAATACCTTAAGTTCTGGTAAACCAAAAACAGCTTTTCAAAAGGGAATTGAAAGTATTAGCAAATTATTAATTCGTTTTATGTTAATAATTATTCCTATAGTGTTTATTCTTAATTTTTCAAAACACAGTATTGTAACAGCATTTACTTTTGCAGTAGCAATTTCTATTGCAATTACTCCATTGTTACTCCCTGTTATTTTGTCTTCATGTTTGTCAAAGGGTGCTATTAAAATGTCTAAAAAGAAAACAATTGTAAAAAAATTAGATGCAATTCAAAACTTTGGTGCTATGAATATTTTATGTACAGATAAAACAGGAACTTTAACTGAGGATAAAATTGTTTTAGAAAAGTATTTAGACATTAAAGGAGATGAAGACATTGGCGTTTTAAAATATGCTTATTTAAATGCTAGTTTACAAACAGGTCTAAGAAGTAATATAGATGAAGCCGTTATTAATCGTGGAATAGAATACAATATGCAAGAATTAACCAGTAAATATGTAAAATTAGATGAAATTCCTTTTGACTTTTCACGTAGACGTTTATCTGTTGCTGTAAGAAATGAAGATGGAAAAGATGAGTTGATTACAAAAGGTGCAGTAGAAGAAATTTTAAGTATTTCTTCTACTGTAGAATATAAAGGCGAAGTTTCTCCTTTAACTAAAGAAATTAAAGAAAATATTCAAAAAATTAGTAAAAATTTAAATAAAGAAGGTTTAAGAGTTGTTGCAGTTTGTAAAAAATACAGTAACGATCCTGGTTATGACTTTGAAATAAAAGATGAAAAAAATATGATATTAATTGGTTTTATTGGTTTTTTAGACCCCCCTAAAGAAAGTGCTAAAGAAGCTGTGGAAAGAATGAATAGGTCTGGTATTCGTGTTATTGTATTAACAGGTGACAATGCAGAAGTTACAAAATGTATTTGTGATAAGGTAAATATTAAATCTAAAAATATTGTTCTAGGAAGTGAGCTAGACAAGTTATCAGATTTGGCTGTTCATAGGTTAATTAGAAAAAACAATATTTTCGCAAAATTATCTCCTATACAAAAGGCAAGAATTATAAGGCTTTTAAAAGAGCAGGGAAATGTTGTTGGATACATGGGGGATGGAATTAATGACAGTCCTTCTTTAACAAATTCAGATGTTGGCATTTCTGTTGATACTGCTGTTGATATTGCAAAAGAGTCTGCTGATATTATTTTATTAGAAAAGGATTTAAATGTTTTATTAGATGGTGTAGCAGAAGGAAGAAAAACATTTGCAAATTTAATGAAATATATTAAAATGGCAACCAGTTTTAATTTTGGAGAAGTACTATCTGTAATTGTTGCAAGTGTTGCCCTCCCTTTTTTGCCAGAAACACCTATACAGCTGTTAGTAGAAGGTTTGTTGTATGACTTTGGGCAGATGACTCTTCCTTTTGATGATGTAGATCAGGAAATTGTGCGTAAGCCAAAAAAATTGGATATAAAAAGTTTAAAGAATTTTATGCTATTTATGGGACCAGTTAGTTCTATTTTTGACTTAATTGTTTTTGCTTCATTATGGTTTATATTCGGCGTTAGAGAAGCAGCAATTTTTCAAACCATTTGGTTTTCTTATAGTATTGTTTCTAACTTGGTTGGTATGCATATTATTAGAACTGCAAAAATACCTTTTATACAAAGTAATGCTAATAAAATGGTATATTTTTCTTCTATATTGTTAATATTTGTTGGTATTATTGTACCATTTACACCTTTTGGAAGTTTAATTGGTTTAGTTCCAATTGCAGGGCAATATATTGCATTAATATTTTTTGTAACATTTCTATATTGTATATTGGCTATGTTTGCAAAGAAAATATATATTAAAAAATATGGTGAATGGATATAAATTTCAATAAAATAACAACTGTGAATTTTATTCACAGTTGTTATTTTATTATTTATTATCTTCTTTTTCTTCTAGGTTTAATTCTAAGTTATATACTTCATAACCTTTTTCTATTTGTTTTGTTTCTAGGTTTTCTATAAATAATGTTGCTTTAAAGTCTTTAATCGCATTATCAATTGCACTTTTAAGATTATTGTTTAATCCTAGTGATAAATTTTTTATAGGAGTTTTTAAAGATACATTATTATTTGTTTTTGTTCCTCTGGCTTGGCTTATAATTTGTATTATTTGGTTTCCTAGTTCAACTTCTTTTTCAAAGTTATAGTTTAAAGCTTTAATTTCTGTAATATGAATAGATTTACTATTATTATATAATTCTTGGAATATTTCTTCTGTTATAAATGGGAAATATATGCTAAAGTCTTGTAATAGCTTATACAATAATATATATATTGTTTTTTGGCCACTATATCTTGGAATGTTTCCAAATTCTTCTGGTCTATATAGTCTATGTTTTACAATTTCTATGTAGTTGTCGCAAAATTCCCAGAAAAATTTTTCTAGTGCATTTAATGCCAATCCAACTTCATATTCATCTAAATAACTAATAAATTGTTTCTCCATTTCTTGAAAGCGACCTAATATCCACTTATCAATAAATTCAAAATTATTAAATTCTTTGTCTTTATAGTCTGTTAAGTGTATTTCAATAAATTTTGAAACATTCCAAATTTTATTAACCAATTTTTTTCCACGTAGTAATGTTTCTTCACTAAATACAATATCTGTACCAAGTCTTCCTGTTCCTGCCCAATATCTTAGTACATCTGCTGAATATTGGTTAATTAAATTTATTGGCTCATGCTTACTATTTCCTTTGCTTTTGCTAACTTTTTCTCCTTTATCTGCCATAACAAATCCAGAAATCATTACATTATTCCAAGGTCTTTGTCCAAAATGGTAAAAGCTTTTAACTATTGTATAAAAATCCCAAGTTCTTATTATTTCACTTGCATTTGTTCTTAGACTCATAGGTTTTAATATGTCTTCAAAGTTTTCTTTTTCTCCATATCTCATATTTATTAGAGGAGTTACAGAAGATGTTGCCCATGTGTCCATAACATCTGTTTCTGGTATAAATTCTTTGCAGCCACATTTTGGACATTTTTTAGTTTTTGGTAAATCAACTAATGGGTTAACTGGTAAATCCTCTTTACTTGCAAAAATAGGTTCTCCACAATCTTTGCAATACCATACAGGAAATGGAACCCCAAAATACCTTTGTCTTGATATGCACCAGTCCCAGGCAATGTTATTAACCCATTCGTCATATCTTGAATGCATATAAGAAGGATGCCATTTTATTTCGTTCCCTATTTTTATAAAGTCTTCTTTATGGTTCATAATATCAATAAACCATTGTTTCATTACTGAATATTCTACTTCTTTTCCACATCTTTCATGTGTTTGTACTTCATGTTCTAGTTCTTCTATTTTTACTATATATCCACCTTCTTTTAGATCTTCTATTATTTGTTTCCTAGCTTCTTTAATTTTTAGTCCTCCATATTTAAGAACATTATTAATTATTCTTCCATTTTCAGTAAATATATATTTTAATGGCAAATTATATTTTTTCCACCATTCAATATCTGTTTGATCTCCAAAAGTACAACACATTACTACTCCTGTACCTTTATCCATTTCTACTTTTTCGTCTGCCATTATTGGAACTTCAACATCAATTACTGGAATATGTGCTGTTTTTCCAATTAGTTGCTTATGTTTATTATCTTCTGGATTAACAAATACGCAAACAATTGCTGGCAATAGTTCTGGTCTGGTTGTTGCAATTGTAAATTCTTCGTTGTCTTCAACAGTTTTAAAAGTAACATAGTTAAAAGTAGTTTTTACTGTTTTTGTTTCCAATTCTGCTTGTGCTATTGAAGTTAAACATTCATTGCACCATAGAGCTGGACTTTCTTTATGGTAGCAATGTCCTTTGTCTTTTAACTCTAAAAATGATGTTTGGCTTATTTTTATAGTTGAAGGACTAACTGTTTTATAATGAATATCCCAGTCTGTGCTTACACCCATTTTGCTAAATAGTTCTTTAAATTCTGCCTCGTACTTATCTGTTGTTTCATAGCATAATTTTGAGAATTCTTCTCTCCCAATTTCATGTGCTCTTTTGCCTTGTTCTTTTTCTACTAATCTTTCACTAGGTAGTCCGTTATCGTCAAATCCAAATGGGTAAAAAATGTTATACCCTCTTAGTCTTTTATATCTTGCTAGCATTTCCGTTTGTGTATATGAAAAAATATGCCCTATATGTATTTTCCCATTAACTGTTGGTGGTGGAGTATCTATAGAATATATTTCCTTATTATTTCTTTTGAATTCATAAATTTTATTTTCTTTCCAATAGTCCATCCATTTTTTTTCTTTTTCCTCTGCATTGTATTTTTTGTCCAACATATGATATCCCCTTTCTTATCGAAAAAATTGTTTTTACAATTTTACACGATATAAAGTAATTTAGCTTTTTTATATAAGTTAGTATTTCTACATATTAAAATAAATTAATAGTCCTCCAACTGTTGCAAAAACAAATCCTATTATTTTCATTCCCATGCTTGCTTCGTTTTGATCCCCAAATCCGAATATTCTTCTTGTAATAGGACGTGCATCATATACTAATATTACTCCTAATATTGCTAAAATTGCTCCTAATATTTTTAAAAATGCCATAATATTCACCACTTTTTGTTTTTCTAATTTTACCTTATATTTGCTATTTTTTCAAGTATTTTTTACTAGTTTGCTAAATCTTAAGCTATATTTCAATTCTATTTTTAAACTTATTTTCTATTATTTGTTTTAGTTTTTTATTTTCTTCTTTTTCTAATTTTGGATCTTTTTCTATAATTTGAATAGCTAAACTTTGTACTCCTTTTAATATTTCTATGTCTTGAAAAAGATTTGCAATTTTAAATTCGGGCAATCCATGTTGTTTTGTTCCAAAAAATTCTCCTGTTCCACGTAATTCCAAATCCTTTTCCGAAATAATAAAACCATCATTAGTTGATTGCATTACTTGCATTCTTTGGCGAATAATTTCTGTTGTTCCATGATATTTTAATATACAATATGACTGGTATTTTCCTCTTCCCACTCGACCTCTTAGTTGGTGTAGTGCTGCTAAGCCGAAATCTTTCTGCGTTTTCTATTATCATTATACTGGCATTAGGAACATTTACGCCAACTTCTATTACAGTTGTTGCAATTAAAATTTGAATCTTTCCTTCTTTAAATTCTTGCATAATTTGGTCTTTCTCTTTTGCTTTCATTTTTCCATGTAAATACTCTACTTTGTATTCTGGAAAAATTTCCTTTTGGTATTTTTCTGCTAATTGTAATACAGATTTTGCATTAATTTCTTCGTTTTCTTCTACTAACGGGCATACTATATAGCATTGTCTGCCCTGTTCTATTTGTTTTTTTATAAAAGTATTTACTCTATTTTCCATTCCTTTTGTTACTGCATATGTTTCAATTTTTTTTCTGTTTGGAGGCAATTCGTCTATAATGGAAATGTCTAAGTCTCCATATAGAATTAATGCTAATGTTCTAGGAATAGGAGTTGCAGTCATAACTAGCACATCTGGATTTTCGCCTTTTGATACGATAGTACTTCTTTGTCTTACGCCAAAGCGATGTTGCTCGTCTGTTACAACAAATCCTAAATTTTTAAAAATAACATTTTCTTCTAGCAGGCTATGTGTTCCTATTAGAATATCGATTTCCCCATTTTTTAATTTTTCTAATAGATTTTCTTTATTTTTTTTACTAATACTGCTAACAAGCAATTCGCATCTTATTCCAAAAGGTTTTAAAATTTCTTTAAAACTCTCTAAATGCTGTGCAGCTAATATAGCAGTAGGTGCCATTACAGCTACCTGATATCCGCATTTTACTGCTTTATATGAGGCAATCATACTAACAATTGTTTTTCCGAGATCCAACATCCCCTTGTAAAAGTCTATTCATTGGTTTTTGAGTTTCCATGTCTTTATCTATTTCTTCTAGAACTTTTAATTGTGCTTTTGTTAATGAAAAAGGCAATTTGCAAATAACATCTGACATTTTTATTTCTTTAGAAAAACAAATTCCTTCTTTATTTTTGTTATATTCATTTTTTAAACTTAGTAAAGCTAATTGCATACTAAATAATTCTTCAAATACTAGGCGATTTCTGGCTTTGTTAAAAGTTTGAAAACTATTAGGCAAATGGATTTCATGTATTGCTGTGTTTATATCCATTAAATTATATTTATTTAGCAAGTATTCTGGCATTGTTTCTTCTAAATTTTCTACTTCATTTAACCCATTTTCTATAATTTGTCTAATAGCATTTTGAGAAAGGTTATATGTAAGTGGATAAATTGGAATAATTTTTTTTGTATTTTTAGATGTTTCTTCTGAGTCATATACCGGGCTGATTATATCTATTTTATTATACTTTTTTTGTACTTTTCCAAAGAAAGTATAGTTTTCTCCTAGTTTAAATTTATCTTTTAAATATGGTTGGTTAAACCAAGTAATTTGACATACGTCAGTATCGTCTCTTACAATTAATTTTTGTAGTGTTTTTCCATTTGCAATACGAATAGATGTCAATTTTGAAACTATTGTTGCTTTTATTAAAGTTTCTTGTCCATCTATTGTATCTGCAATTTTTGTTATTTTGCTTCTGTCTTCATATTCTCTTGGAAAATATGTAATTAATTCTTCTAAAGTATGTATACCGCAATTTTTCTAGTAATTGTGCTCTTGCTGGTCCAACTCCTTTAATATATTGTACAGATTTTTTTAAATTAACCATTATTTCACCTTCTAATATGTTTATACCATATTTTGTAACATCAAACAAGTAAACTTTAATTTTATTTTTATTAAATATTGTTAAGTCCACCTCGAGACCACTCTAATGGCACATTTCTTTCTTCTACCATTTTTACTAGCCCCTGATACCCTATAAGTTGGTACTCTACAAACTTGTTTAATTTTCATAAAATCTCTTGTTTTTTTTTATTATTTGTGGTAAACTTATATGCAGTCATAATTAGTTATCAATTTAGGAGGTGCATATCATGGCAAAATGTGAAATTTGTAATAAAGGTGTTAGTTTTGGTAATCAATTAAGTATTACTCGTTCTCATATAAGTAAAAGAACCACTAGAACATTTAAACCAAATTTAAGAACAGTTAAAACTATTGTTGATGGTCAACCTAAAAAAATTAGAGTATGTGCAAAATGTTTACGTTCTGGAAAAGTTAATAAAGCATAGCGAAACAAGATTTGGGTATATTCCAAATCTTGCTCTTTTTGTATTGTACAAATTATGTACCTATTCTTAGTCTTTAATACGAAATATAAATTTAACAAAACCTCTTAAGAATTTAGGTACTTTTTTTACTACTACTGTCATATGGTTTCACTCCTTATTTTTTATTTTAACATGCAAGCCACGCTAATCCAACACAAACCAAGCATACTCCTATTGTAAACAGCCAGCCTGTTATTGGAAGTAATATAACAAACAATATTCCTAGTCCAAACCCAATTAAGCATACTGCTAAAGTTTTCTTTAATGCTCCAAACATAATATATTACCTCCTTAAATCTTATTATATTATATTAAATTATGTAAAAAAGGTGATATCATGGTTTCAAAAAATGTAGAAATAGTTAAAATATTAAGAAAAACTTACCCTGAAGCAAAATGTAGTCTTAACTTTAAAACTCCTTTTCAGTTGCTTGTTGCAGTTATGCTTTCTGCACAATGTACAGATGAAAGAGTTAATAAAACAACTCCTTTTATTTTTAGTTCCTATTCTGCTCCACAAGATTTTGCTACTATTCCTTTAAAAACACTAGAAGAATTAATTCATCCATGCGGTTTTTATAAAAATAAGGCTAAAAATATTAAAGAGTGTAGTAAAAAAATATTAACAGATTTTGATGGAAATGTGCCAAAAAAAATGGAAGAATTAATGAGTCTTCCTGGTATAGGCAGAAAAAGCGCTAATGTTATTATGTTGGAAGCTTTTTCTATACCTTCTGGTATTGCTGTAGATACACATGTAAAAAGACTTAGTAATAGAATTGGTTTTTCGCAAGAATCAGAACCTGAAAAAATAGAAAAAGACTTACTTAAAATTTTTCCTAAAAAGTATTGGAGAGATATTAACCATTTATTAATATGGCATGGTAGGAATTGTTGTACTGCAAGAAATCCTAAGTGTAAAGATTGTCCAATTAAAAAATATTGTAAAAATGTATAAATTTTTATTTTATTCTAATAATATTTTCAAGGTATTATTAGATTTTTTGTTTTAAGGAGGTTCGTTTTGACGAATATTAATTGTACTTCCCCATGTAAATATCAAAAAGATGGAAAATGTACTTTAGAAAATGTAAATCCACAAAATTATACAGCTAGTAAAGATTGTGCTTATTTTGTGAAAAAGTAATGTAAAAACACCGAATTAGTTATTAATTTAATAAATTAATAACTAATTGTGTTTTTTTTGTGTTTTTAATTGACAAACCCCTCCTAAGGATATATATTATCTTTATTAAATATATGGGAGGAGATTTTATTATGTTAAAGAAAAAACTAAAGACATTTGCTTGTATTTTAGCATTGGTTGTATTAATTAGTAGTATTTCTTTTGCTACAACTGAAAATAACATTGAACCTAGAGCAGAAGAAAATTCTACTGTTGAGAATGTTAATGTAACTTCTGAAAATCCTGAGGAAAACACAACTACTACTTCTGATGAGCAAAATACTACTGATGAAAGTACAGAAACTTCAGATGAAACATATTATGAAGAATTGGTTTCGGATGATTTATACAAGTTTGAAGATACTATCGAAGTAAGTAATTTAATTGATGGAAATGCCTATCTTTTTGGCGATGAGGTAACAATTAGTGGTCAAATTGGCGGAGATGCATTTGTTGTTGCTAAAAATTTAAATATAACTAAAGAAGGTTATATTTACGGAAATCTTTTTGTTATTGCTGAAAACATTACTATAGATGGTATTGTTTGCGATTTATATTCTATTTCTCAAAAGTTAGATGTTAATGACGATGGAATTATTTTAAGAGATATGAGGAGTATTTCTGGAAATATTAATTTAACAAATGCTGATATTGGCAGAAATACTTATCTAAAGGTTGGAAATTTGACTGTTGGAGAAGGAACTGTTATTTATGGTAACTTAAACTATGAGTCAGCTACTGCTATTACAGTTCCAGAAGGAGTAGTGAATGGAAGTATTAACTATTCAGCAGGAAAAGAAGGAGAAGCTTTTAATTATACTTCTAAAACTGTAACTGATTACGTAATAAGCTGGGTAACAACAATTTTGTTTACATTATTAGTATTTGGTTTATTGCTATTATTTGCTCCACACTTTGTAAAAAAAGCAGAAAATGCTATTCATAAAAATGCATTCATAACTTTAGGCATTGGTATTCTTGCTTGGCTTATAATTGCAATTACTTTATTAGCATCTTTATTCTTATTATTAACAATAATTGGTGCTCCATTAGCATTTATTATTGCATTATTATGTTCTATTCCATTATCACTTGCTAGTACATTAGCTATTATTGCTATTGCTAGTTTATTAGGTAGTAAAGTAAGTTTCCTTGGAAAAGCACATAGTTTATTAGCTATTATACTTGTCGCAACAATAGTATGGGCATTAACATCAATCCCATTCTATTATATTGGTTCTATAATTAGTGCTATTGTTACAGTTTTTGGTTTAGGATTGTTTGCATTCTCTATTTTTACTAAAAAAGAAACATCTGAAAACATTATAAAAGAATAAAATATAATTTAATTTTGTTGTATGAGTAAATACAAATTAAAAAGAAATGGAAAGTATTAATCCATTTCTTTTTTGTTACACATAATTCTATTGAGCTTTCATTTTTGCTATTGTTTCTTTCATATGGTTAGAATTAATTATTGCACTACCTACTACAGCAATGTCTAGTCCTGAGCTTTTAAGTTGGTTAATGTTGTTTAAGTTAATTCCACCATCTGCTTCTATATAGCAGTCTAATTTATTTTCTTTTATATAATTACTAAGTTTATCAATTTTAGAAATTGTATTTGTTATTAGTTCTTGTCCTCCATAACCCGGCTCTACTGTCATTACAAGAATTAAGCTAATTTTTCCTAAATAGGAATATATTTTTTCTACAGGAGTATTAGGTTTAATAGAAATTCCTGCTCTACATCCATTTTGTTTAATGTATAAAAGTGTATCTTCTAATTCCTTTTCATTTTTAAATGACTCGTAGTGTATTGTAATATAGGTTGGATTTAGCGGTATATATTTTTTTATTTGTTCTATTGGTTTTTTAACCATTAAATGTATATCTAGTGGTATGTTAGATATATGCTTAATAGTAGTTGCATATTCTAACATGTTTTCAGTTGTATTTTGTTCTACAAATTTTCCATCCATAACATCAATATGGAAATAGTCTGTTTTGGCTACTTCTAAATTATAAAATGTTTGAATTGCATTTTCTTTTTTTACAGATAAAATTGATGTTGATATTTCCATGTGTTTTACCTCCTTTAAAATGTGTTTATAGGAGCGTACGTTTTTCGTTCGCTCCTATAAGTTATCCCTTAGTTTTTATGGAATGTTTATTGTATTGTTAACATTTAAGTCTAGAGATTTTGTTGCTTTTACGACACCATCAATTAGTACTTTTATTGTAACATTTCCTATTCCTTCTATTGTAGCTACTACTTTCTCTGTGTCTTCACTATGAGACTCTTGGTAAAAAATCTCGTCATTTACTTTTACTACTACTTCAACCTTTTTAGGAGTTACTATTATTTCTCCTGTTGAGTTGCCTCCAGCAGTATTGGATGGAACTTCTGGTGGAGTATATCCAGTTAATTGTTTTACATTAATATTAACAGTTCCGCTTTTAATTTCTGGTAGTTTATTTACTGTAATAGTAATTGTAGTTTCTTCTTCTACTTGTGTTCCACTATCTATATCTTGTTTTATTACTACACCATTTGATTTTGTTGTGTCTTCCCCTGTTTTTACTACTACTTTTAGTTTTAAGTCTTCAATTAGCTTTTTGGCTTCTTCTTCTGTTTTTCCTAATACGTCTGGTACAGGTACTTTATTTGTTCCTAAACTTACATAAACTATAACTGTACTATCTTTTGCAACTTCTTGGTCTTGTTCTGGTTCTTGTTTAATAACAACACCAGCTTCAATTTTATCGTTGTTTTCTTCTTTTATTTCATATTTTAGTCCAGCATTTTCTAACATTGTAATTGCTGTATCTTTTTTCTCTCCGGCTATTTTTGGTACTTTAGTTAATTCAACGCCCTTGCTTATGGTAATTTTTACAGTACTGTTTTCTAAAACTTGGTAGTTAGCTGCATATTTTGGTTCTTGTTTTATTACTTTTCCAGCTTCTTGGTCTGTGCTGTATTCTTCTGCAATTATTTCATATTTTATGTTTGCCTCTTTTGTTAATGTTTCTACTTCTTCAATTGTTTTGCCTATTAAGTTTGGAATTTGTACTTGTTTTGGCCTATTAGCATTTGAAATAGCAATAGTAATTCCCATTGTTAAAACAAAAATTGCAATACATGCCATAATAATTGCAAGTACTTTTAATACTTTATGTTTGTTAAAGAATGCAACTAATTTATTTTGTTTTTTTGAAGTTTTTCTTTCTCCTTCATATTTTTCTGTATCATTTACTTTTTTCTCGTAAACTGTGTTGATTTTTTGTGTTGGAAAATCATTTGGGTATTTATCTAATACGACAAAATTGCCGTCTGGATTTTTACTTACTTGTTTTAAGTCTCTTAGCATTTCTGTTGCTGTTTGATATCTTAAGTTTGGATCTTTTTGCATTGCTTTCATTATAATTTTATTTAAAGCAATTGGAATTAAAGGATTAACTTTAATTGGTTCAATAGGTTGTTCTTGCATGTGTTTTAATGCAACAGATACTGGAGTATCTGCATCAAATGGTACTTTCCCAGTTAGCATTTCATACATAACAACTCCTAATGAATATAAATCTGATTTTGCATCTGTAAAGCCTCCTCTTGCATGTTCTGGCGAAAAATAATGTACGGATCCAATTGTAGTTCCAAATGCCGTTATTGTAGAATTAGATACTGCTTTTGCAATTCCAAAATCTGTTACCTTTGCTACTCCATCTTCTGTAATAATAATATTATGTGGTTTAATATCTCTGTGAATAATATTATTTCTATGTGCTGTTTCCAAAGCAGATGCAATTTGTATTGCTACATTTACTGACCATTTCCAAGGTAGTGCACCATCTTCTGTAATAATCTCTTTTAATGTTTTGCCTTGGATTAGTTCCATAACAATATAATAAATGTTTCCTTCATTTCCTACATCATAAATTGATACAATATTAGGGTGGGTTAGACTTGCTGCTGCTTGTGCTTCTGTGTTGAATCTTCTTACAAATTCAGCATCTGTTGTAAATTCGTCTCTTAATATTTTAACTGCAACATATCTATTAAGCACATGGCACTTTGCTTTATATACTGTTGCCATTCCACCAATACCAATTTTTTCTAAAATTTCATATCGATTCCCTAATAATCTTCCTTCAAAATTCATTTTTAATCTCTCCTTAATATTTATGTCAAATTTCTCTTCAGTTTATTTTATTTAATTTTTAATGATTGTCTATTATAATCACAGTAATATTGTCTAGTCCTCCATTATCATTTGCTCTTTGAATTAAATTATCCACAGCAGTTTTAGTATTTGTAACTACCAAACCATAGATTTCGTTTTCTGATACAAGATTTGTTAATCCATCTGAGCACATTAAAAGGATGTCATCTTTTAAAAATCCTTTTACCATTACATCTGGTTGAATAGATTCGTCGCAACCTAATGCTTTTGTTAACATATTCTTTTTTGGATGTGTATAAGATTCTTGTCTTGTAATTGTTCCATCTCTTACTAGTTTTTCAACATAACTATGGTCAATTGTAAGTTGTCTAATAAATTGTTTTCTTATCCTATATACCCTGCTGTCTCCTACGTGGCCTATAAAAACTTTATTATTATAAATTATACACACTTCTAAAGTTGTTCCCATTTCTGATAATTCCGGAAATGTTCTTGATTTATTATACACAACTTGATTAGCATATTCAATAGTCTGTTTAATAAATGCCAATATAGATTCCTTATTTAATTGTATGCTAGAAAAATGTTCTTTAACATAAATTATAACAGATTGTACTGCCAAACTACTTGCTATTTCTCCACCATTATATCCACCCATGCCATCTGCTAAAACAAATAGCTGAATTTTGTCATCTTCTTGTGGTATATAATAATTATCTTGATTCATATTTCTAGCTTTTCCTATATCACTTTTTGCAAATACTCTCATTTATTCACCTCATTTTTTAGGTTTTTTCTTCTTAGTTGTCCACAGGCTGCATCAATGTCTGAGCCTAATTCTCTTCTAATGGTTGCAGTTATTCCATTTTTGTTTAAATAATCTCTAAATCGAATAATATTTTCATTGCTACTTTTATTAAATGTTCCATATTCAATTTTATTTATTGGTATTAAGTTTACATGTGCTAGCATTCCGTTTTAATAAGTTTACCAATTCGTGTGCATCTTCTATATTGTCGTTATTTTCTTTTGCCAATGCATATTCAAAAGAAATTCTTCTATTAGTTTTTTCTATATAATATTGGCAAGCTTTTATTAATTCATCAATTGGATAAACTTTATTAATTGGCATCATAGCACTTCTTTTTTTATTATTAGCACTATGTAGCGAAATAGATAAAGTACATTGTAGTTGTTCATCTGCTAATTTGTATATTTTAGGTACAATTCCACTTGTTGAAATACTAATATGTCTTGCTCCAATATTTAATCCTTTAGAGTTGTTAATAATTCCTATTGCATTTACAACATTTTCATAATTGTCTAATGGTTCTCCTATTCCCATAAACACAACATTAGAAACCCTAATGTTTTCTTCTTTTTCTACTTTTAAAATCTGTTCTACTATTTCTCCTGAAGTTAAATTTCTGATAAATTCGATTCCTGTTGATGCACAAAATTTACATCCCATTTTACATCCAATTTGAGAAGAAACGCAAATACTTTTCCCAAATTTATATTGCATTAAAACAGTTTCAATTGCATTACCATCTAGTACATCAAATAAATACTTAATAGTGCCATCTTTTGATACTTGTTTTTTTAAAATATTAAATTGGTTAAGTGTAAAATTTTCCTTCAGTTTATTCCTTAATTCTATAGATAAACTAGTCATGTCATCAAAAGTGTTTGCTTTTTCTTTATATATCCATTGAAAAATTTGCTCTCCTCTAAAAGGTTTTTCTCCCAGTTTTACTAATTCTTGTTTTAATTGTTCTAGATTAAAGTCTTTAATATTTTTCTCCAAAATGTCCTCCCTATATTTTGTTTTACTTATATCACATAATTTTATTTTTTTCAACTTTCATTTTATTTAAAAATCAAATTTTTCTATAAAATATTTGTAAATCTTTTTTAAATATAATAATATGTATTGTTATTTTTTCATATTTTTTATTTTTGTTAATATATTTACTTTATGTGAGGTGATTAGTATAATGAAAAAATTAGCAATTGTAGGTGCCACTGGTTTAGTTGGTAGAACTGTTTTAAAAGTATTAGAGGAAAAAGATTTTCCTGATTTGCAATATACATTATTTTCATCTAATAAGTCTGCTGGTAAAGAGATATGTTTAATACATAGAAATTATATTGTTCGAGAATTAAACGAAAAGTCTTTTGATGAACGGTTTTGATTTTGCAATTTTTTGTGCTGGTGGAGAAGTTTCTAAAAAATTTGCTCCAATTGCAGTTAAAAATGGATGTATTGTAATTGATAATAGTAGTGTTTTTAGAATGGATAATTCTGTGCCTCTTGTTGTTCCAGAAGTAAATTCTATTGATATTGTGAATCATAATGGTATTATTGCTAATCCTAATTGTTCTACAATTCAAGCTGTTGTTGTATTAAAACCATTAGATAATAAATATAAAATTCGCAGGATTGTTTATTCTACTTATCAGGCGGTTTCTGGAGCTGGGCAGGCAGGATTAGCTGAATTAGAAAATACAACAATTGGGCTGGCCAGTAAAAAGTTTGCATATCCTATTTTTAACAATTGCTTACCACAAATTGATGTTCCGAATTATAATGGTTATTATAAAGAAGAAATTAAAATAATACAAGAAACGCAAAAAATATTACATAAGCCTAATTTAAAAATAACTGCAACTGCTGTTCGAGTGCCAATTGTAAATTGTCATTGTGAGTCAATTAATATAGAATTCGAGAGAAATTTTGACTTGGAAGATTTAATAAAAACATTAGAAAATTCAGAAGGAATAGTTGTTAAAAATGATTTTGAAAATAGCATATATCCTATTCCCACAGAAGTAACAGGAAAAGATTCTGTTTTTGTGGGAAGAATTCGTAAAGATTTTAGTGTGCCTTTTGGAATTAATTTATGGATTGTAGCAGATAATGTTAGAAAAGGAGCTGCTACAAATGCTGTTCAAATCTTAGAATACTTACTTTAAGATGGTGTGTTTTCACACACCATCTTAAGTTTTGTAAAAATTAATGTAAATTAATATTATCCGTTTTTTGTTTTTAGCAGCTTTTATTAGTTCTGCAAAAAGTGGCGCTGGTCTATCTGGTCTGGATTGAAATTCTGGGTGAAATTGGCTTGCAATAAAAAATGGATGACTTTTTAGTTCAATGATTTCAACTAGTTTTCCATCTGGTGATGTTCCTGAGCAAATTAGCCCTTTTTCTTCAAAACGTTCTTTATAGTCATTATTATATTCATAACGGTGTCTATGTCTTTCCGAAATTTTTTCTTTGTTGTAAATACTATATGCTAGTGTGTTCTTTTTTATATTACAAGGATATGCTCCTAGCCTCATTGTTCCTCCTTTTTTTGTTATTCCTTTTTGATATTCCATAATGTGAATAACTGGATTATTTGTTGTTTCATCAAATTCCATAGAATTTACATCTTTTAGTTTTAGTACATTTCTAGCAAACTCTATTACTGCTATTTGCATCCCTAAACATATCCCTAAAAATGGTACTTTATTTTCTCTTGCATATTTAATTGTCTCTATTTTTCCTTCAATTCCTCTATTCCCAAATCCTCCAGGAACTACAATTCCTTCATACTTATTTAGAATTTCTTTTACATTATCTTTTGTAATTTTTGATGAATCAATAAAGTCAATATTTGTATTCACACAATTAGCAAATCCTCCGTGTTTTATACTTTCTGCAACAGATAAATATGAATCATGTAATTTAACATATTTTCCAACAATTGCAATTGCAATAGATTTATCTATTTTTCTAATATTGGCTATCATTTTTTCCCAAGTTTTATTTTCTGATCTTGTATTTTGTAAATCTAAGTGTTCACAGACTGCAGTTGCTAAACCTTCTTTTTCTAAATTTAATGGTACAGCATATAAATTATCAGCAGTTAAATTAGAAATAACATCTTGTTTTCTTACATTGCAAAAAAGGGAAATTTTTTCTTTCATTTCTTCTTCAATTATGCATTCAGATCTGCAAACTAGAATATCTGGTTTTATTCCTAATGATTGTAATTCTTTTACAGAATGCTGTGTTGGTTTTGATTTTAGTTCATTAGAACCTGCTACAATAGGTAATAGTGTAACATGTATATAAACTACATCTGTACGTGATTTTTCTATTCCTACTTGTCTAATTGCTTCTAAAAATGGTAGGCTTTCTATGTCTCCAACAGTTCCCCCAATTTCTGTTATTACTATGTCTATATTGCTGTTTTCAAAACTGTAAATATTTTTTTTAATTTCATTAGTAATATGTGGTATTACCTGCACTGTTTTTCCTAAATAGTCTCCTCTACGTTCTTTTTCTATAACATTTGAATAAATTCTTCCTGTTGTAATACTTGAATTTTTGGTTAAGTTCTCATCTATAAATCTTTCATAATGACCTAAGTCCAAGTCTGTTTCTGCTCCATCATCTGTAACAAAAACTTCTCCATGTTCATAAGGACTCATTGTTCCTGGGTCTACATTAATATATGGGTCAAATTTTTGTATAGTTACTTTATAACCTCTATTTTTTAAAAGTCTTCCTAATGATGCTGCTGTAATTCCTTTCCCAAGTCCTGATACCACTCCACCTGTAACAAAAATATATTTCATTTTTTCCCCTTTCAAAAATTTATTAAATTAAATTTTATCTATATTAACAAAAAATAGATTAAAAAATTTTCCTCAAAAAGAGGTTTTTTTTTAATCTATTTCTAGTCTAACATTGTTTATTATTTTATAACATAATAATTAAAATTTCAACTATTTTGTTATTTTTTGTATTAATATTACAAAAAAATAGTTAATACTTTAAACTATAGCAGTTTGAAGTATTATAAAATAAATATGATTTATATTATTTTTTAATTGACAAGACTTTATATTTCATTACTCCCGCTGGTGCAATAACTTCTACTTCTTGGTTTTTCTTTGCTCCTATTAAAGCTGTGCCAATTGGAGATTCATTTGATATTTTATTTTGTGCTAAATCTACTTCTGTTGAACCAACAATTGTATACTCTAGTTCATCATTATATTCTAAGTCAAGTAATTTTACAGTATTTCCTACCTGTACTGTTTTAGTGTCGATTTCAGATTCGTCTATAATTTTAGCATGTCTAAGCTTGTTTTCAAGTTCAGCAATTTTTACTTCATTTTCTGCTTGTGCGTTTTTTGCTTCATCATATTCTGAATTTTCAGATAAATCTCCAAATCCTAAGGCAACTTTAATACGCTCTGCAATTTCAGCTCTTTTTTCTGTTCTTAAATTTTCTAATTCTTTTTCTAAATTATCATAACCAGTTTGTGTTAATAAAATTTCTTTTTCTTCCACTTTGTCTACCTCCAAGTATATAGTAGAAAAAGCCTTCCTTTATGGGATTGCCTTTTCTTTTATTTTTTATATTATTACTTTGTTTACTAATATTAGTTTAATATTTTGCTTTTGTCAAGTATTCTATATGAATTTATTGTGAAAATTTATATTCATTACTTTGTATCATTCCATTATTTCCTATAAAACACTCTATTTTGCTCTTATTTGCTTTAATTTTTAGTGCAATATTTTCATAGTTATCTTTTGCATATAGCATACTTTCGTATAAAATATTATGATCAAATTCTTCTAAAATATAATACTGGTCAAAGAGTTCAATATATTCTTTTGGTAATTTTATTTTATAATTAACTATATTTATTCCTGCGAATTTTTTAGAATAGATTTTTATATTTTTATTTATATTTAAAATAATTGCCTTATGTGGTAAAGAATATTGGTTTAGTTCTTCTTCTGTAAAGTCTAAGTTAATTATAATATTTGTTCTTTTTAATGCTTTTTTCTTATTATTTGTAATAGTTATCATTATCCCTAATTTATTATATAAATATTCTTCTATTGGCTTAAATTTATTAATATTATTTGTTACTATATTCATGTGTTTTACTTTTTGTGACAGTTGTATAATATTTTTTAGGTTTACTTCTAAATTTTCATTTGCCATTATTGTAATTTCTTGTTCTTGCAATGGAATCTCTTGTTGTTCTGATATGTAATTAACAGACTCTTCTAATAAATAATTCCATAGCCATCTTCCATTTAATATATTAGAATTTTTCTTGTATAATTGGTTTTTAAATTCTTCTATTTTATATAAATCCTTGGATAAAACCACATTAGTTCGTGAAGTTTGAATAAGTTTATTAGTTATTTTTTTTAGTTTTTTGTGGTTTTTATCTGTTTCAAATGGCAAAATTAATATTGTATGTTTTCCGTATGTTTTTTTGTGTAATAATATTAAAAATTTTTTTAGTTTTGTAAATAAAATTATTTTGGGCAATTTCTCTTGCAAAATTTAAGTTTTTTATATAGATCATTGGCTTTACCTCCTATAGTTTGTACATTATATGGAGGTAAATTTTATTTTATTACTATACTTCTATTATTTTTGCGTTTTCTTCTCCAACAATTTCATATAGTTCTTCTAATATTTCTTTATTTATTTTAATTGTTCCTGCTGGTTTTAGGTCTTGTCCATTTTTTATTTGAATAGCAATATTATTTCTTTCGCCTGAAAAGAATTTAATAAAACCTCTTAATTTGTCTTTACTTTCCTCTGGTAGGTTAGTTATATCTATATTTAATACTTTTTTGCTTTGTTTTGTGAACTCAGAAATGCTATTTGCTACTATTTTAGGTTCGTCATCTTCCCTAATAGATAATCTACCTTCAACTTTTACTATTGCATCTTCAATTAAAATTCCATTGTTCCTCTGGTAGCAGCTGTCAAATACAATAATTTCGCATACTCCATATAAGTCTTCTATTTTTACAAATGCCATAATTGTATTGTTTTTTGTATATTTCTTTTTTATAGAATTAATAATTCCTATATATGTTACATTTTGTCCATCTTTTAAATTTTGTTCTTCTATATGGTGCATTTGCAAAGAATTAATATTAGAATCACTTAAAATAGATTCTCTTATATCTTCGAGTGGATGTCCAGAAATATAAATTCCCAACATTTCTTTTTCCATAAATAATAATTCTTTTGTTGGTAGTTCTTTGCATATTTCATAGTGGTATTTTATTTCTTCCATATTTGATTGCATAGTCCCTAGTTCAAACATACTAACTTGTCCTTTTAAGCTTTTTTTCTCTGAATTAGATATAGTCTCTAGAATGTTTTCAAATGATGCTAGCAATGTAGCTCTTGTTTGTTCAAATTCGTCAAAACATCCTGCTTTAATTAATGATTCTATACATTTTTTATTAACCGCTTCTCCATTTATTCTTTCGCAAAAATCTGTAAAACTTTTATATGTTCCATTTTTTTCTCTTTCTAAAACAATAGCCTCTACTGCTCCAATTCCAACATTTTTTATACTACCTAATCCAAATCTAATTTTATTATTATTTACTATAAATTTTGTTGCGCTTTTATTAATATCTGGTTTTAAAATTTCAACTCCAAGGCGTTTGCATTCGTCAATGTATTCTGGTACTTTATCTAAATTTCCTAAAAAGCTATTTAAAGTTGCTGCCATAAATTCTTCTGGGTAATATGCTTTTAAATAAGCTGTTTGATAAGAAACAACTGCATATGCTGCTGCATGGGATTTGTTAAATGCATATTTTGCAAATTCTGCCATTTCATCAAAAATTTTATTGGCAGATATTTCGTCAATCCCATTTCTAATGCATCCTGGAATAATTATATTTCCATTTTCATCTGTTTGTCCATTAATAAAATACTCTCTTTCTTTTGCCATAACATCTAGCTTTTTCTTTCCCATAGCTCTTCTTACTAAATCTGCACGGCCTAAAGAATAGCCAGCTAATTGTCTTACAATTTGCATAACTTGTTCTTGGTATACCATGCAACCATAAGTTACATGTAAAATAGGTTCTAATGCTGGATGTGTATATTCAATATTGTCTGGGTGTAATTTATTTTTTATATATCTTGGTATTTGGTCCATTGGCCCGGGTCTATATAAAGAAACTCCTGCAATAATATCTTCTAGTCTATCTGGTTTTAGTTCTTTCATAAAGTTAGTCATACCTTGACTTTCAAATTGAAAAATTCCAGAAGTATTTCCACTTGCCCATAAATTATATACTTTAGGGTCATTCATATCTTTGTCAAATTCAACATCTATTCCTCTATTTTCTTTTACTAATTTTTTAGCATCTGCAATAACAGTTAGTGTTCTTAATCCTAAAAAATCCATTTTTAGGAGTCCGTAATTCCTCTAATGTTGTCATAATAAATTGAGTAGATATATTTTCATCTCTTACATATAAAGGAACATAGTCTACAACTGGCTCTTTTGTAATAACAACACCACAAGCATGGGTTGATGCTTGTCTAGGTAACCCTTCTAGTGCCATAGCAATATTTAATAAATTTCTTATATTTTCGTCATCTTCGTAAAGTTCTTTTAATTCTCTATTTTGTTCCATTGCTTTTTTTATTGTAATGTGTAATTCATTTGGTATCATCTTGGCAAGTTTGTCTGCTTCTGCATAAGGAAAATCTAATGTTCTTGCTACGTCTCGTATAACCATTCTTGCTGACATAGTTCCAAATGTAATAATTTGAGAAACATGGTCCTTTCCATATTTTCTTGTAACATAGTCTAGTACTTCTTGTCTTCGTTCGTAGCAAAAATCCACGTCGAAGTCTGGCATACTAATTCTTTCTGGGTTTAAAAATCTTTCAAAAAGCAAGTTATACTTTATTGGATCTATATCTGTAATTTCAATAGCATATGCAACAATTGAACCAGCACCAGATCCACGTCCAGGTCCTACTGGTATACCATGTTCTTTTGCATAGTGAATAAAATCCCACACAATTAGGAAGTAGTCTATATATCCCATTTTTTGAATAACACTTATTTCATATTCTGCTCTGTCTATTATTTCTTTAGATGGATTGTTTCCATATCTTTTTTTTATTCCATCATCACATAGTTTTTTAAAATAGTCATAATGAGTTTTATATTCTGTTGGGACTTCATAATTTGGTAATATTGTATGCCCAAATTCGAATTCTACATTACATTTTTGTGCAATTTTTACTGTGTTTTCTAAAGCTTCTGGAATATTAGGTAAAAACCTTTGTATTTCTTCCGGGCTTTTTAAATAAAAATCGTCTGTTTCAAATTTCATTCTGTCTGGATCAGACATTTTTTTTGCTGTTTGTATGCAAAGTAATACTTCATGGTTGTAGGCATCTTCTTTTTTTAAGTAATGAGAATCGTTTGTAATAACAAGTGGTATGTTTAATTCATGGCTTAATTTTACTAATTTTTGGTTAACAAGGGCCTGTTCATTTAAATAATTAGCTTGTAGTTCTAAATAATAGTCTTCTCCAAATAAATTTTTATGCCATAAAGCAATATTTTTTGCTTCTTCGTCTTTGCCATTTAATAAGGATGATGGTAGGCTTCCTGCTAAGCAAGCACTACAACATATAAGGCCTTTATGATATTTTTCTAAAATTTCTAAGTCAATACGTGGTTTATAGTAAAATCCTTCTGTAAATCCTAAAGATACTAATTTGCTTAAGTTTTTATATCCTTCATTATTTTTAGCCAATAAAATTAAATGATTATATTGGCTATCTAATTTTGGGTCTTTGTCAAACCTAGTACGTGGTGCGACATAAACTTCACAACCAATAATAGGCTTAATTCCCTCTTTTTTGCATGCTTTATAAAAGTCAATAACTCCATACATAACTCCATGGTCTGTGAGTGCAATTGCATTCATTCCTAATTCTTTTGCTCTTATTGGTAAATCTTTTATACGGTTTGCTCCATCTAATAGACTATATTCACTATGAACATGTAAATGTACAAAATCTGGCATGTTTTTCTCCTTCAACAAACTTTTGTTTTATTTTATTATAAATTATTGTTAAAAGTCAAGAGCTTTTCATTTAATATTCTAAAATCTTCTTCTAAAATTGCAGCTACAATCATTATTAGAAGTTGTATTTACTGTAGTAACGTTATTGCATGTATTGTTTTCTTCTGTATTATTTGTTATAAAATTATTACATATAAATTTAACTATTATTGCTGTTAAAAAGGCTAATATTGTATATGCAATTGTAGCAATTAAAAATGTTGCATCAAATACTGCAAATGTTATAACTAAGAATATGGCAAAAAAGGTCGCTGCAACTGCTAGTGGACAGTTTAAAAGTTTTTCTAAGATTATAGACAATATAATAATAGCAATTGGGAAAGCAAAAAATATTAGTAAAGTATTCATTATTTATCCTCCTTGTATCTTCTTTACTAATATTTTATTCATTCTATATTGTTTTGGTTACTATATTGGTAGATACAACTTAATTATTTTAATAGTATACTTCTACTAAATATAGTCCATATGGTGGCAATGTTTTTCCAGCTTTTTTCCTATCTTTTTGTTTAATAATATTTGGTATTTCTTCTGGTTTTATTTTTCCGTAATCCAACATCTACTAGTGTTCCACATATAATTCTTACCATGTTGTATAAAAAGCCTGTGCCTGTCAATTCTATAATAATTCTATCATTGGTTTGTTTTATTTCTGCTTTTGTTATTGTTCTTATGCTGGATTTACTACTTGTGCCACTAGCCTTAAATGCTTTAAAATCGTGTTCTCCTATAAAATGTTTAATTGCTTCTTGCATTCTTTTAACATCTAGTCTCACCGGAATATGGTATTCTAAGTCTTTATAAATAGCACTTCCACATAATGAATTGTTTATTACATATTGATACTTTTTTCCTTTTGCACAATATCTTGCATGAAAAGATAAGTCAACTTCCTCTGCAGATTTAATGACAATTGTCTTTTTTAGTTTTGAATTAAATGCTAATGGCATTTTTTCAACTGGTATTGCAGAATCTGTTTTAAAATTAGCTACCTGAAAAAAAGCATGAACCCCAGCATCTGTTCTTCCAGATGCATAGAGTTCAACGCTTTGGCCTGTTACTTCAGAAATTGCTCTTTCAATTTCTCCTTGTATGTTCAGTTTATTAGGCTGTTTTTGCCATCCATTAAAGCCTTTTCCATTATACTCAATTGTTAGCTTTATGTTCCTCATTTTGCTTCCTTTTTTGTTTCTTTTTTTACAGTCTTAGTAGATTTTTTTGTGTTTTTTTCTTCTGTATCTACTATTCTAATTAGTAATGTAACAATTAATGCTATTGCAACAGCAACTACTGCTCTCATTCCTATAGCTTTTACCACGCTTGTTCCTAAAAAGCTTAGTAGTGAGCCATTTATTGTTGAATGTTCAAGCATTTCATCTGGTACAAAACTTAAAGTAACATATGCTACTAAAACTACTACAATAAATACAATAATACTAAATTTAGTTTCCTTTTTCATTTTTTCTTTCCTCCTTTGTTTTTTTAAATTTATTTTTAAATTTATTTTTAAACTTATTTATTTTGTATGGATTTTCTTCTCCATATTTTGCAATAACTATATTTTTAATTAGTATTTGTTTTAAAGCTTCTTCTTTTAGGTCTATAAGTAATGTTCCATTTTTTGCTAACGAAATTTTTCCGGTTTCTTCTGATACTACAATAGCAATAGCGTCTGATTCTTTTGAAATTCCAATTGCTGCTCTATGTCTTGTTCCAAGTTCTTTGGCTATATCTTTGTCACTTGCTAATGGCAACATACAAGCTGCTGCTTTTATTTTATTTTGGCTAATAATTACTGCACCATCATGTAGAGGCGTTTTAGGAGTAAATATATTAACTAATAATTGTGGTGATACTTCCGAATTAATAGCAATTCCTGTATCTGTAATGTCTTTTATTTGTATATCTCTTTCAATAACAATAAGTGCTCCTGTTTTAGTATTAGCCAATTCCTTTGTTGCAATTACAATTTTATAAATGTCTTCTTTTGTTTTGCTAGCAATATCTTTTTCTATTCCAAAATATTTACTTAATTTGTTAGTTCCTAGTTGTTCTAATGCTCTTCTTAGTTCTGGTTGAAATACTACAATTAATATAAGTACACCATAAGTCATAAAAGATGTTAATATATAGTTTAAAATTTTAAGTTCTAATATAGAACTTAAAGCAGTAATAATAATTAAAAATACTATGCCTTTTAGCAGTTGCCAAGCTCTAGTTCCTTTTACAATTTTTAATAATTGATATATTAAGAAAATAACTATGGAAATATCCAAAATTAAAAGTATTAACTTAATTGGATATTTATATAATTGTTCAATATATCCTAATATATTATTTTCATAAAAATTATTAAATATTTTTCCAAAATTTTCTAACATTTTTCCCTCTTTATTTAGGATACAAATATATAGTATAATATGCTTATAATTGAACCTAATAGCATTGCTGCAACTAATATTCCAGCTATAATCTTAGTTGCAATTTTCCCTGTTTTTCCGTTTATTCATTTCAATTTTCCCTCTTTCTTATATGCATTACATTAATTATTATATTTCATTATTTCTTTTTTTTCAATATTTTTTTATAAATTATTTTTTATCTTTTTTGCAAGTCTTTATATCTGTCTATATATTTATTGTAATTAATTTCAAAATCCTGCTTATTTTTCTTAACAATAGTTTCTAATATTAAGCCTCCAAAAAAAGATTGTATTGCAGCAATAAAGAAAAATACACTTGCTACAAAAGAAGGCATTTTAGGAACTAGTCCGGTTTTAAAGTAGTCTATTAATACTGGTAGCAAAAAGAATATTCCTATTAGTATTAATAAAAATGCTAAAATGGAAAAGAAAGAAAATGGTTTATAGTTTTTATATAGTGTTATAATTGTTTTTATTACTTTAAATCCATCTGAATAAGTATTTAATTTAGAATGGCTTCCATCTTGCCTGTCTCTATAATCTACAACAACATTTTTAGTAAATAAATTTTTGTCGAGTGCGTGAATTGTCATTTCTGTTTCAATTTCAAATCCTTTTGAAAGAACAGGAAAAGTTTTAACAAAATTATATCCAAATGCTCTATATCCTGTCATAACATCACTAATATTACTTTTATATAACAAATTAATTAGTCCTCTTACAAGCATATTCCCTGTATTATGAAATAATCTTTTATTTTCATTAAAGTAAGTAGAAGATAACCTATCTCCAATTACCATGTCTACTTTATCATTTAAAACATAGTTTACCATTTCTCTAGCATTTTCTGCAGGATATGTATCATCTCCATCTACTATTAAATAGCATTGGGCGTCAATTTCTCTAAACATTGTTCTAATTACATTGCCTTTTCCTTGTCTTTTCTCGTATCGAACAACAGCACCAGATTGCCTAGCTATTTCGTCAGTCCCGTCTTTTGAATTGTTATCATATACATAGATAGTGGCTTCTGGTAGTTCTTTTTTAAAGTCCTCTACTACTTTTTTTACAGTTTTTGCTTCATTATAGCATGGTATTAATACTGCAATTTTATCCATTTTTACCTCCTAGTTACTTCTACTTTCTTTTATAAATTTTACCTATTTTCTTAGTTCTGCTCCTAAATCGTTTTTTAAGTCCTCAATAATGTTATTCATTATTGAATTTATTTCTTCTTCATTTAATGTTTTTTCACTAGAGCGAAATGTTAATGCATAAGCAATACTCTTTTTTTCTTTTCCTAGTTTTTCACTTCTATATATATCAAATAATTCTAATTTTTCCAATACTTTTTTGCATTTTTTTGTTATTACTTTTTCTATTTTACCAACTTCTATTTGTTCATCAACTACAATAGCAATGTCTCTTTCTACTGCTGGAAATTTAGATGTTTCTTTATATTTTGTATCTTCTTTACTATATTTAACTAATTTGTCTACGTATATTTCTGACAAATATATTTCTTCAGAAATTCCATAATTTTGTGCTACTAATGGATGAATTTGCCCTACAATAGCAATAGTATCGTTTCCAACTGTTATTTTCGCTGTTCTTCCTGGATGATATGCTCCGCAAAGTATCTACACTTATTACTTCATATTTTTTTACATAAGAAATTTCTAATATATTTTCAACTATTCCTTTTATGGTATAAAAGTCCATATTTTTTCCATATCCAGCCAATGTTAGCATATAGTCTTCTTGTGGTAATACCCCCTGTTGTATTTGTTCTTGAGTATTTTTATATGTTCTTGAAATATCAAATAGTTTTACTCCGCATATTTTTTTTAAAATAATTCGTAGATAGTGCTTGCATCATACTTGGGATAGTACTTAATCTCATAACAGTATAGTCTTCACTTAATGGATTTTTTATTTTAATTAATTGTTTCATTGGTTCTTCGTCTTTTGTAATAGCACTTTTTTCTAGTTCTTTTTCATTTAAAAATCCATAAGTATATATTTCTGAGTATCCTTTGTTTACTAATAAGCTTTTTAATTTATCTTCTAATTTTTGTTTTTTGTTTTTTCTTCCCAAAGTTGTTTCAGCGTTAATTAGTGTACTTCCTAGTTTGTCATATCCATAAATTCTAAGTACTTCTTCTGCTAAGTCTGCTTCTTGTTCTAAATCCATTCTATAATATGGTGAAATGGCATATCCATTTTCTATTTTTATATCTAATTTTGATAAAATTTCTTTCATCATTTTTTCTGGAATATTTGTGCCTAACAAGTTATTAATCCTTTCTGGATTAAATTCAATTTTGTGAATAGGCTGTTTGGTTGGGTATACATCAATTACTCCTTCAATTGCTTTACCCGCTTTTAGTTGTTCTACTAGTTCTACTGCACGATTTACTGCTCTTAAAGCATTTTCCGAAGATAATCCTTTTTCATATCTACTAGATGCTTCTGTTCTTAAACCTAATTCTTTTGCAGTAATTCTTACACTTCCACCATAAAATACAGCTGATTCAAAAACTACTGTATGTGTAGAATTTTCAATTTCTGAATTAAGACCTCCCATAACACCTGCAACAGCAACTGCTTTTATTTCGTCTGCAATTACTAAATTATTTTTATGTAAAATTCTTTCTTGATTATCTAGTGTTGTTATTTTTTCTCCATCTTTTGCTCTTCTTACAATAATATGTTTTCCTGAAATGGAATCTATGTCAAAAGCATGCATTGGTTGCCCCATTTCAAGCATAACATAATTTGTAATGTCAACAATATTGTTAATTGCTCTCATTCCACAAGCTCTTAGACGTCTTTGCATCCATTCAGGTGAAGGTTCAATTTTTACATTTTCTACTGCTCTTGCTGTATATCTATAACATAAGTCTGGTGCCATAATATCTACTTTTAGTCCATGTATGTTATCTACAACTTTTTCTTTTTGCTCATCAATATTTTTTCTTGGGTTTTTATATGTTTCTCCTAATGATACAGCAGTTTCTCTTCCTAATCCTTCTATAGAAAAACAGTCTGGTCTATTTGGAGTTATTTCAAATTCAATTATATCTTCTTTTAAGTTTAATACTTCTACAATATTTTTACCAATATCTTTTTCATTGCTACTTGGTAATATCATAATTCCATGTTCTATTTGGTTTGGATAATCATCGATTTTTAAGCCTAACTCGCCAATAGAACACATCATTCCACAAGATTCTACTCCTCTTAGCATTCCTTTTTTTATTTTAACTCCTCCTGGAAGTTCTGAACCATCTTTTGCAATTGGAATTAAGTCTCCTACTTTTACATTATCTGCCCCAGTTACAATTTGAACAATCTCACTTCCGATATTTACTTTTGTAATAATTAGTTTATCTGCATTTGGATGTTTATTTATTTCTAAAATTTTTCCAACTACAACATTTTTTATGTCGTTGCCTTTAGATTCTATTGTTTCTACTTTTGAACCAGTTATTGTTAATATTTCTGCTAACTCTTTTGGTTCTTTTTGAATATTAGTATATTCTTTTAACCATTCTATACTTGCCTTCATAATTTTCCTCCCTAAAATTCTATTTTTCTAAAATTGTTTTAAAAACCTAACATCATTTTCATATAATAGTCTCATATCATCTATCCCATATTTTGCCATAGCTATTCTTTCTACACCAAATCCAAAAGCAAATCCAGTATATTCTTTTGGATTAATTCCACAAAATTTTAATACATTAGGATGTACCATACCACATCCCAAAATCTCTATCCAGCCTTCTTCTTTACAAACTCTACATCCTTTTCCTTTGCATACAAAACAAGAAACATCAACTTCAGCACTTGGTTCTGTAAATGGAAAATGATGTGGTCTAAAACGAGCGTTTACATCATTTCCTAAATATGTTTTTGTAAACATTTCTAATGTTCCTTTTAAATCAGCCATAGTAATATTTTTGTCAACCACTAATCCTTCAACTTGGTGGAATACTGGTGAGTGAGTAGCATCTACACTATCTGAACGGTATACTGTTCCTGGACATATAATTTTAATTGGCGGTTTTTGTTTTTCCATTATTCTTGCCTGAACAGAAGATGTTTGAGAACGTAATATAATATTGTCTGTTATGTACATTGTATCTTGTAAGTCCCTTGATGGATGGTCTTTTGGAGTATTTAATTTGTCAAAATTATATTCTGCATATTCAATTTCTGGCCCATCTGCTATTTGATAGCCAAGTCCTATAAAAATTTCCTTAACTTCATCAATTAATTTTGTAATTGGATGAAGAGAGCCAATTTCTTCTTTTTTACTTGGAATTGTTACATCTATTTTTTCCTGTTTTAAGCTTTGTATTAATTCTTTTTGTTTTATGTTTTTTTCTTCTATTTTTATTTTTTCTTCTATTTTATCTCTGGTTTTATTTACTAACTCACCAATAATAGGTCTTTCTTCTTGTGGCAAAGATCCCATACTTCTTAATATAGAAGTTAGTTCTCCCTTTTTTCCTAAATATTTTACTCTAAGTTCATTTAGAATATTTAAGTCTTTAGCATTTTGTAATTCTTTTGTTGCAAGTTCTTCTATTTGTTTAATTTTTTCTTGCATATTTTTATATCTCCTTTCTTAATTTACATTCAAAAAGATGTATTTAATCCTATATTTTATAGGACGAAATACATCTTTTTCGCGGTACCACCTAAATTACTAGTTTTCACTAATCTCTCTTTTAAGCTATAACGTAGCAAACGCTTTTATCTACTGTATTTCAATAAAAGACCTACAAAGTGAAATTTCGCAAATATTTTTTAGCAGGCTTTCAGCCAATGACCTACTTCTCTAATTATATTCTATTTGTTACTTTGCTTTGTCAATGGTTTTATTTATAACGATATTATATTAACATACTTTTTACAATTTTACAATATTCATTTTAAAATTTTTGCTTTTGATTTTTGAATTTGCGTAAAGTTTTGACAATATTTTATGTGTGTGTTATAATCTCATTTATCAATGGTAATATTCCAAACAATAAAACATTAGGAGGTTGCTAACATGGTTGAAAAACTAGTTATTCGTAATTTGTTATCACATGTCTATCTAGAGCTTAAGCAAAACGATGACAGTTTGTTGGATCTGATTGACGAAGTATATATGTACTTTGGAGAAAATTCTGAAGTTGAGTTAATTGCCGACCTATTGGAATCTTACCGGTACGGAATTGACTCAAGGCAGAACGTTCTTGACGAACTCTACCATATGCAATTTCCATCCTAAATGTAAATGGACGCGCCATAATTTGGTTGCGTCCATTAATTATACATAATTCTATATTATGTTGACTTTTTCTGTCTTTTAGTGTATAATGTATATAAGATTAGCTTAAAGAAGCAAGTGGTTTGCTCTTATAGGCGAAGTCTTTTATATAAAGGTACTCTTTTATTTCCTTTGGCTCTCTGACTTAAGTTAAGTAAATTATTTGGTTGGATAAGATTAAGTTATAAGCAGAGCTAAATAAGAAAAACTGTATAAGGAGGTTTCGAATGGAAGAGAGTATGTAAGGCCAGAACACAATTAGTAAATTAGTGTTCTGGTTCTTTTTATGCTGTTTATTTGTTTTATAAATTAAAATTTTAATAGAAAAATTATATTTCTTCTTACTTATTTATATTGGAGTTTTGTTGCTTATAAATGATTTGTATACGATTTTTCCAAATTTTTATATAAATTATAGCTTGTAAATTGATATATTTAGGGTAATATAGTAGAATAGCAAAGGTACTTTAAAACTTAAAAATAGGGAGTTTGTAAAATTAAGCTAATATAAATATAAAGCAATTTTTGCTTACTTCAAAAATAGGTAAGAAAGGATATTTATAAAATTAATTTGTTATTTAAATAACAAGTAAGGAGAAACTTATGCAAGAAAAAAAGAAAGAAAAAGAGGCAATTTGTTTTTCATTAATTGCTGGAATAGTTTTGCTTATTATAGAAATAATTATGTCAGTAATAACTGATTCAAAAGCTATGTTAACAGATGCATTGTATGATTCAATAGATATTATAATTGTAATTTTAACATTGTTTTTAATTAAATTATATAACACACCTATATCTGAAAAGAAACCATTTGGATTTTCACAATTGGAATCATTTTTCTTATTAATTAAAACTTTTATGATTTTAGCACTTAATATAAGTATAATTATAAATGCAATTATTTCAATTTTAAGTGGCGGAAAAGAAATTGATATTATAGCAGTCTCCTTGTTCCAGTTTATGCTATTTATAGGAAATTTAATTATATGGTTAATAATAAGAAACTTTAATAAAAAAGTAAATTCTCCAACAATAAAAACAGAAGTAATTGCTTGGAAATTTGATATGGTTTACAGTTTTGGAATGGCTTTTGCGTTTTTTGTAATACAATTTTTAGAAAATACCATTTTCAAAAATATTATTCCATATTTTGATCAAGTTGTAGTTATTATTAGTAGTATTGTAATGCTACCAGAATTATTTAAAGTATTAAAAGAAAATATAACCAGTGTTTTATTGTTTGCACCAAATAAAGTTTTAACTGATGGAATTAAAAAAATTATAGAAAAGCATTTATTAAATTATAATATGGAAATTTTACATTATGATATTATAAAAACAGGAAGAAAAACTTGGATATCTATTTATTTTAAAGTTCCTAATAACATAGTAGATATAATGCAGCTAAAAGAAATAACAATAAAATGTTCAAAAGAATTGAATGAAAAAATAGGAAATATCTATTTTGAGTTAGTTCCTGATGTTGAAAATTATTATAGTTAGAAGTAGTCTTTATGAGAGTATATGATGTTACAATGTTCTTCTAATTTTGGTAATTTAATCTTATATATTTATATTATCCATCCATTTGGATAATTTTTATATTGTTTTTGGCCAACAAAAAATCAACCAGATTTTATTTTCTGATTGATTTTGTATCAACTCTGTTTATTAGTTCAAACAGAAACGTCATTGGTGCAGATGAGCAAATTTGATATTTCATAAGTGCCTGTGCTGTACATGTTTAAGCCATTACTCATATTATTTTAATGGAGTTTTAATGGAATTTATAATATTAATTTATCATAAGTAAATAGAATAAATATAACAAAAAGGCATATGCAATTAAACATACACCCTTCTGTAGAAAATCATGCGTATTTTGCGTGTTCCCTTACGGCACGATATTTGCCGTTCGGCAATTTTTCCACAAAACCTCTGATTTCCTCCCAGCCGTACATCGCAGAATGGCATTCCCGAATTGCCTGTAATACCTTCAAGGCATCGCCTTCTGTGTCCTTCTCAAATGGAGATACAAAAACTTCCCGATATACTTCTTTCTTAGTAGCCATGATAAATCCTCCTTATAATTGTTCGGAGGTTTGCACCTCCGAAAGTTTACCTTTTCAAAGGTGCAACAACAAATGTTACTAATCTTATTATACTACAATTTTACATAAAATGCAATTTTTTTACGATATAGATTTTGCCTCCTGTTTTACCTTAGGAAAAGCAATTATTTTACTATTTTTTAAATGTTTTCTAAGTCCTTCAAGTTCTACTTTCATAAACTTATCTAATACATGAGCATACGTTTTTTCAAGTTCTCTTACGCTTGTTCCAACTAACTTTGAAATTGTTAGTAAACTCATACCTGATTCAATGGCACGTGTTACAAATGTATGCTTTGTCATGTGTGTATTACAGCCAGTTACAAGATTTGTTTTTACTCCCGCTTCTCTGCATACTCTTTTAAAGATTTGATTTATTTGTGAAGGTATAATATAGCTTCCGTCCTTCTTGCAAAATAATAAATGTTCACAATTACTAGGGTTATTGTTAGCAATAATTACTTGTTCTTCTAATATATCAATTAACTGTTCTTTATCAAATACATCAAAGGGTATAAAGCGTGTAGCACTATTATTTGATTTTATATTTTTTCTTCCTGTTTTGGTAGTTTCTCCCATAACAATTTTTCTTTCTTTGTTTTTTGTAAGTGTTCTTTCTATAACAACTCTTTCTAGTTCCCAGTCAATATGTTTTGTATAGTCTAAACCGCCTAATTCTCCACATCTTGCACCTATCAAAAAAGCTGTTCTTATTAAGTTTTTTACTGTTGTATCATCATAAGCCGATTTTGTATCTGTTATGATTGTATGTGTGTTTATGTATTGTAATAGTGTTGCTTGTTCTTCTACTTCAAAAGCAATTACTTCTTTTTTTATTTTCTTGCTTATTGGTATATCTATATAGTTCATAGGGTTATCTGTAGTGGTAATTATTTTATCAAGTACAGCTTTTCTAAAAGAAGCATTTACTATATTATAAAGTTTGTTAATGTCGCTTTGACTTTTTCCTTCATCTCTTTTTGACCTTAACAACTTTTTAATATCTTCGCTAGTTGCTTTTTGTATTTTTAGGTTTTCTCCAAGTATTTTTTTAATGTATTCTATACTTTCAAGATTTCTTCCATAAGTGTTTTCGTTTATATCTCCATTATTTAATTTTTCGTCTTGTATATCAACAGCAATTTGAAACAGTGTAATGGAGCTTTTATCAAGATATGTTCCATTTTGAATTTTGGCAATAGCTTTATTTTTCTTTTCTGTTGCATTTTTTTGTGCTGTATCACTTCCAACAGTTTTTTTCTTGCCTTTTACAGATATTTGGGCAATGTTCAATTTTTGGCAATAAAATCTATCACAATACTTTAAACATTCTTCTTTACAATTTTTACACTTATCGCATTTTATATGACCGATTCTGTTATTGCATGGAGTTCTGTCAGTACATTCTCTACAAATGGCACATTCGCCTCTTGTGTCAAACTTTTTTCTTTTTACTTTTTGAATAGTGGCATAAATACTACCTTCGCCATTTGCACGTCTTCCCATAATGAGCCTCCTTTCTTTGTCTATATATGACTATTTACAAATTCTCTAGTTTCTTGTGTTTGATAGCACATTAAGTCAAATAGTATGTTAAGAATTATCTGATTGTCTGTATATCTTGTTGTTAGTTCTTCTATGTTTAGGCTTTCTGCTGTAGCTTCTAATGTTTCGTCTAATAATAAGCCAACTACATTTTTTAAGCCTTCCATTTGTCCTAATATTGTTTCGATTTTATAAAAATATTCCGCTTCTAATTTTTCCATAAAGAACCTCCTTAATAAATTTTATAATTTATTTTGTCAATGTATTTATTTATATTATAAATTATTTTATTGATTTTGTCAATAGTTTTTATAAACTTTTTAATTTATATTTTATATTTATTCATTGACATTGTAAAATATTAAGTTTATAATATAAATATATTTTAGAAGCGGAGGTAATATATATGGGAATGGCTGAAAAAATTAGAATAGCATTAATAAAGCGAAACAATATGTCAGAAGCGGAACTTGCTAGAAAATTAGATACAACACCACAAAATTTTAATAGTAAAATGAAACGTGATAATTTTACAGAAAAAGAACTTATTAAAATTGCAAATGCTCTTAATTGTGATTTTAAAGGCGAATTTGTAGATAAAGAAACAGGCGAAACATTATAAATTATTTTTGAAAAATGCTATTGTGATATATAGCATTTTTCAATTTGTATTTTGCTTATAAAATAATAACATAGCAAAAATAATCTATATAAGTTATTCTTACATACTTTTACACATATATTATAAATATATATATTTAATATTTATATATAATAAGGTTATTTCACTTGTCTTATTTTTGAACAATGCTTGCACAATCTTTAAACAATCAAAAGTCCATTTTTAATTTTACTTGTTCAATTTTTATACAAGCATAAAATATGATTTTGTTTATAACTTCAATGTTAATACACATTTTTATAATAACCTTTGCTTGTTCAATTTTTAGGAACATATAATATATATTATTTCATACATACTATAAAGCACATCTAAAAATAAAATATTATTTGTTATTGTTTCCATTCCATTTTTGCCATTTATCACAAAATTGGTATTTATTAGGGCTATGATTAAACTTGCCACTTGATATTATATCAATAAAGCCATGTTCAACTAATGATTTAATAGAAGTTTGAAAAGTAGATTTTGAACATATATTTTTATATATTCTATGAGGGTATTCTGTAATAAAATTGCCCTTTGCATATAATACCATACCTATGTAAATGTCTTTGGAAATGGGCTTTAAATCTCTATAAGCAGTGCTATTGTATAATGTGCTGTAAAGCATTACAAATGAATTATCTCCAATTTCGCCTTTCCATGATTGCTTGTTTGTCCTTTTTAAGTTTTCTTGTTTCTTTAATTTTGCAATGTCCTTTTCCAATTTCTCTTTTTCTGCTTGTTTTTCTGCAATTATTTCTTTATTACTTCTTTTATTTTTATTCATGCCATAAATCAACACCTCTTTTCGTTATTTCTTAAAATTAATGTATTTGATATATACTTTTATGTTTTTTTATAATTTTGTCTTAAAATAAGCAATGTGTTTATTCTATGGAATACAAAAATAGGGTTTAAACACTTTCTTTAACTTTTCCCTTTGCTTGTCCTATAATATTTGTTTTAGATAAAATTTGCCTTACTTTTTCTTTATCTTCAAAATTAGCTTTCCATATTGCACCTACTAATTTTTCTTTTACATACTCTTTTTTGTTAGGCTCTCCCAGTTTTTTTAATAATCTGCAATAAGTGGTCTTTCTATTAGTTTCAACAATGACTTGTCCTGAATAAAAATCAGTCCATATATGTGTTTCCGCTTCTTCATTGCAAGTAGTATAAAATTTTTCTTTTCTCACTTGTACACCTTCTTTCGTTTTAAATTCTTATACTTAAATTTTTTATTGTGTTTTAAAATTATTTGTTTCTTGTTCTTGAATCCATTTATCAATACTATTTTTACTAAAATTAAGTTTGCTCCCGTATTCTCCATACAGGAATTTGTCCGTTTCTTACTAATTTACGAATACTTGATACATTACAACCTAGATATTTTGCTACTTCTGGAACAGTCCATATAATATTTTCTTTTTCCATAATGTCAGCCTCCTTTCAAATATGTTGTATTTGAATTGTTGCAAAATTATATATTTTAATTTGATTAATTTTGTAACATTCTATTTTATTGTATTTTGTTTTCTAAAAGTTATATCAATTCTTACTTTATTATTACTTTTCTCTTACTTTCAAATAAAAAAATAGCCCTTAAACGTTTATATATAAGTATTTAAAAACTTTTTATTTATAACACTGCTTCTATTAGTACATTGCTAATAGGTTTTATATAAAATGTAAAATTACAGTATTGTAAAAATAGCCCACTTTTTGAAATAGAAGAGGTTGTAAGAATAGCAAGAATTTTTTTTATGGAATTGAAAATTAATTTTAATGGAGTTTTAATGGAGTAAGCCAAAATATTCTATGATAATTTATGATATTTTAAGATAGGCAAAAAAATAAATACTACCTTTAAAAGATAGTATTTGCAATACTTTGAAATAAATTAAGATATTGTATGATAATTTACAATATCTTAAAAAAAATATAAAATTTGGTGGAGATGGCCGGAATCGAACCGGCACGGGATTTGAAGCCCGCAGGATTTTAAGTCCTGTGCGTCTGCCAGTTCCGCCACATCTCCATAATTTGAACTGACAATTGTTATTATACTACTCTTTATTTTAATTTGTCAATATATTTTATATTTTTTTTCCAAAAAAACACACGGGCAAAAAATACCCGTGTACATATGAATTCATACGATTTATAAAAGAATTTATTTTTTATTTACTAAATCTTTTAATGCTTTACCAGCTTTAAATACTGGAGCTTTTGATGCAGGTATTTTGATTTCTTCTTTAGTTTGTGGATTTCTTCCTTTTCTAGCTGCTCTTTTTCTTACTTCAAAAGAACCAAATCCAACAAGTTGAACTTTATCTCCTTTTACTAATGCTCCTGTAACAGTTTCAACAAATGCATTAACTGTTGCTTCAGCATTCTTTTTTGTGTCTCCTGTTTTTGCAGCTATTGCTGCAATTAAATCAGCTTTGTTCATTTAAATTACCTCCTATAAGATTTTTGTATTTTTATGTAGATTTTTATCTACAATTACATATTCGCCGAATTTAGCTAAATTCCTTCTTTTTTCTAACATTTTTCTTGTAAGTTGTTTGTTCTGTAGGTTTTTATTATATAGTTAATGTAAAAAGCCTTATTTGAAGCCTATTTATAAATTCTAAATTTATAAAGTATTTTATATAGTTTTTCTCCGTAGGGTAACATATATAGTTCCTCTTTTGAAAGAACTTTTAATAATATAATACATATTATATAAATAATTAAAGCCATTATAATTGAAATTATTGTTGCTACTCTTTGTGGATTTATCTCAAGCATGCATGTTATGCTAGTATTGCATAAGTCAATATATATATTCCATGAGAATATAACCATTATTATTGTAGCAATTATTGGCTTAATTATGCATTTTTTTAGGCTTAAACTTATTTTTATGTATTTGTTCAAAACTATAAACGAAATGCAAAAAGAAATTGTGTGGCATACAACCGAAGCAATTGCCGCTCCGTTTATACCTATTTCTGGAATCGGAATTAATATAATGTTTAAAATTAATTTTATAATTACACCACATCCCAATCCCATAATTGGTACAATTAGTTTTCCCATTCCTTGTAAAGCTCCATTTAAGGTTTGTTCTAGCATTGTAAATAAAATAGTTAATGAACTAATTTGTAGTACAGTTACTCCAGATGCTGCGTTTGGAAATAGTAGTTTTAATATTGGCTCTGCAAAAACAATCATTCCTATTGTACATGGTAGTCCTATTAAAATAGTTAGCAATATAGAATAGGATATTCTTTTTTTTGCTGTGTTGATATCTCTTTTAGTCATTGCAGTTGATATTGCTGGAATTAATGCCACAGCAAAAGCAATGTTAAAAGATAATGGCAAAGCTGTTAATGTATCTACTTTTCCACCTAATATACCATATTGTAGTTTTGCTTCCATTGTTGTAAGGAACGTCTCTAAGCCTCTTACTACTGTAAAAGCATCAATATTTTTGCTAATTGCTACTAACATAGAACTTAATGAAATAGGAATTGCAACTAGCATAATATTTTTAATGATTGTTTTTATTCTTTCATTTTTTCTATTAATAGATAAATTAATGTCCTGCCATACTTCTTTTCTTTTTAATCTATAATATGAAAATAAATAAGTAAAGCCTAGAAATGTTGCACAAGTTGTTGCTAAGTTTGCTCCTGCTGCCATTAAAACAGTATTTGAAGAAGAAATAGTTGCAATTGTACCCACAATAATAATTGTTAATAAAGCTTTACATATTTGTTCTATAGTTTGAGATTTTGCAGATACACTCATTTGCTCTCTACCATTAAAGTATCCTCTTATAACAGAAGAAATAGCAACAAAGAAAATAGATGGAGCCAAAGCCACTAATGTTAATTCTGCTTCTGGAATTCTAAGTAGCTTATTTGCAATATAATGAGCTCCAAAAAATAGAATACTAGTTCCACATAATCCAATTAAAGCAAATGTTACAAATGCTACTTTAAAAACTCTATGCGCTCCTTTTGTATCTCCCTTAGCTAACTTTTCAGAAACTAGTTTAGATATTGCATTTGGTACACCTATAGAAGATAGAGTAAGTAATAATGCATATATTTGGAATCCACTACTATAAATGGCGTTTCCTTCGTCTCCAAAGCCCTCTTTATTAGTTAAATATAATTTATATATTAATCCTGATACTTTTATAATTACTTGCGAAAACATAATGGCAATTATTCCTTGTATAAAGCTTTCTTTTTGTATTTTTATTTTTTTTAACATATACGCACTTCCTTATTTTTACTATTATTTAATTATATTTATATTGTTATTTTTATTCAAACGTTTTTATGTCATGAGTAAAAATATATTAATTTATATAATAAAAATTTAACATAAATTTGACAAAAAACCTTGTTTTTTTATTGTTTTTATAGGATAATATAAGTGGATATTTATATTTAACGAAAGCGGTGAAAATTTTGAAATATTTTGATAAATTTTTAAAATTTTTAAAAACAGATAGGAATACTTTTATAACATATATTTTAACTCTTGCAACTATTTATATTGTAGTAGATAGAATTATGGAAATTATTTTTATGATGTTTACAGGAGTTAGTTCTTCTTATTGGGGGCCTATTACTTATACCTTTGCATTAGCATGTCCTGTTTTTGCTTATTTACTTTCTGGCAGTTCAAAATTTACAAAGGGTACTAATATGAAGGTTTCATTTTTTTACCTTTACTGCATTTGTTTATATATTATAGCCCTTTCTATGTTTGTACAATGGATTAATGTTTTTGCTTGGCTTGCTTTTACATTTGTTCCAAACTTTGTTGGTATTGTAACAGATTTTTCGGATTTAATAAAACCTGCGTTTTCTGCTCTTGCCATATATTTACCACTTGCTACATTTTATCCTTTGTTTAAATGGTTGTTTTTAGGGGTAAATGATACAAAAAAGTGGGTAGATTCTATAAAAGATTATGGTGGCATAGATTTATCTCCTAAACCAGAAGGAACTGGTCCTTATTCTTGCGAAGTTACTATTTGTAAAAATGCAGATACTAGTAAAGCTGTAAAAACACCTGAGGCAAAACGATTTGAAGCTACATTTGTTTGTGGAAGTTCAGGGACTGGAAAAACTTCTATGGTTTTTGAACCAATGATTGCACAAGATATTGAAAAAAAGCATTTCTTTAGAGAAGTATCCAAAGAAATGGGATTTACAGCTTTAAAAACTGGATTAGCTGTTTTAAATACACCATATGATAATGAATATTTAAACAATAATTTTTCTTTAAACATGATTAAACCAAATTCTTATAATTTAAAACTTTATAATGCTTATATGAAAAAGTTAATTAATTTTTCTTCTGAAGATAAATATATTTATAAAGATTTAGGAATTACTTATTTGGCTCCAGATTATGAATCTGTTAATCGCATAATTGATGTTGCTAATAACTACAATATACCAATACATATAGTAGACCCTGCTAATAGTAACTCTATTGGAATTAACCCTTTTATTCATAATGATCCTGTAAAAACTGCTATTGCTATTTCTTCTGTTTTAAAGGGAATGTATAGTACTTCTCGTGTTGATGTAGAAGAAGCTTTTAGGGAAAATGTTGTTACACAAGCAGTAGAAAATTTATGCATTTTATTAAAAGAAGTATACCCTCAACTACACAATGGAGATTTGCCAACTTTAGAAGATTTATTAAATCTTTTAAATAATTTTGATTTAGTACAAGATATGTGTAATGTGTTAGAACAAGATGAAGAATTAAAAGAAAAGTACAGTGTTCAATTATCTTATTTTAAAAAGAATTTCTATAAAAATGCTCCTGGAAGAGCAGATACAGAAAAATTTATATATGCTGCCACAACTCAGTTAGACGATTTGTTAAGATATCCTGGTATTAAAGCAGTGTTATGTAATAGAAATTATAACATTGATTTTGATAAAGCTTTAGAAAATGGTGAGGTAACTTTAGTTTGTACAAGGCGTGGCGATTTAGGGGCAACTGCACACAAAGCATTTGGTTTGTTTTTCTTATTGTTAATGCAATATTCGGTATTGACAAGACCTGGTAGTGAAAAAACAAGAATACCACATTTTCTATATATTGATGAATTTCCAGAGTTTTTGTGTAAGGCTACTACGCCTATTTTTACATTATATAGAAAATATAAGGTTGGTACAATTATTTCTGCACAAGGCCTATCTCAATTTGGTGCACAAGGTCAAAACAATTATAGAGCATTAATTTTAGGAAATTGTTCAACAAAAATAGTTTTTGGTGGTGCTACCCCAGAAGAAAATGAATGGTGGGCAAAGGAATTCGGTAATCATAGGGAATGGCAATGGACAGATTCTTATGATACCAAAAAAGGAGAATATGATCCTAAATTTAGTAATATTAAGTGGGGTTGGAAAGCATATTTCGAAGCAGATAAGTTATCTAAACTTGGATTTAAAAAATGTGCATATAGAACCAAAACTGTTAAAGGGAAATATACCATTGGTCCTGGTGTTGTAGACTTTCTTTCTTCTAAGTATAAGGAAAAGCAAGAAGATAAGAACTATAATTTTTATAGATTTAGTAGTGGTATCCATGACGAAAATAAAAAATCTATTTTTAAAAAGAATAAATCTGTAATAACTAGTCCAGACGATACAAATGAAGAAATTGATCCAATTCAAACAGATACAACTGATGCAAGCTATTTTTTAAATAGTGATGATGGAATCATTTTTGATTTAAAAAATAGTAAAAAAGAATAATTTAGAGATTTTAAAATATATACCATAAAAAAACCAGTTTTATAAAAACTGGTTTTTTTATGAAATACTATTTATTCTAATAATTTTATTGTTGGCTCTTTCATTTTATATTTATTAGAAGTTTCATCTAAAACAAATTCCACTAAAGTATTGCTTAATGTTTCCTGATTTTGTCTTAAGTCTGTAGAAAAATATAATTTAATTTTATCTGGTTCTAAATGGTTTTCAGCAATTGTTTTAAAACTTTCTGCCATATGTTTATCATCTTCACAGATAATAATAAGTTGTGGGATTTTTTCGTATCCACAATCCATTTTTACAAAGTTATCATAGAAATCTTTATATAGCTTCATTCTGTCTATAAATTTCTTTTCCCAATCTTCTTCTCTTCTTGTTACTTCAAAAATAAAGTCAATTGTTTTATTATTTTTAGCTAATTGTATTCCACCATGTGCCTTAAAAACTTTGCCTAATCTTTTAGCAGATAACATAGGTTTAACTGTGTAATTATTATATGCATGCACTTTTCTTATGTAAGCTAAAATTGCTTGATTACCAGCTAGCCTTTTTTTAATCATGCCAACTGGTTTAGTATTATCTGTTGGTTGCCAATTACACTCTATTCCTCTAGAGTTTAATAAATATTTCCCCATTTTTTCTAGGCAGTATATTCTATATGTACAGTCTCCCATTTCAGATTTAAAATAGTATCTTGTTAAAATTTTGCATTTAATTAGCTGTTCTAGTTTATTGTTTAACTTGTCTTGTGATTTAACATCTATTTTTCTTTCTTGTAAAATTTGGTACAATTGTCGTGATGTAATAAATTCAAACTCATTTACTGTTTCTATTATTTTAAAATGTACTTCTGTAATATGTCCTATATTAATTTTAGTAATAATTTGATTAATAGATACATATCCGTCTTTACCATCAAACACCTTTATTTCATTTGCCCTAGCAGCAAATGGTGATGTAGTAGCTTTTATTTCAAAATCTTCTACCATTAAAATTTCCTCCCACTTTAATTTATTAATAATAAACTAAGCTATATTTATTTTATCATATATTGTTTTATTTGTCTAATAGTTTTTCTATTTCTTCGCTATTTAGATATCTCCATTCTCCAAATTTCATATTTTTTACAGATAATATTCCAATTTTACTTCTATGTAGTTTTATTACTTTGTGCCCAATTTTTTCAAACATTTTTCTTACTTGCCTGTTTTTCCCCTCATGTATTGTAATTTCTATATTTGTCTTATTTGTTTTATCATCATATTTTAGTATTTTTACTTTTGCTCGCCTTGTTGTGTAATCCTCTATTTTTATGCCTGCTCTTAAATTTTCTATTTCTTCTTCTTTTATTTTTCCACCTATTGTAGCAATATATGTTTTTTCCACTTCATGTTTAGGATGTGTTATTTTATACACAAATTCGCCATCATTAGTTAGCATAATTGCTCCGAGAAGTGTACATATCTAATCTACCTACTGGTACTATTCGTTCTTTTATTGGAATTAAGTCCATTATTTTGGGTCTATTATATTCGTCACTTAATGTTGTAACATACCCTATTGGTTTATTTAAAAGAATATATATTTTCTTTTGATACATGTTTATAGGTTTATTATCAAAATACACTTTATCACTAGTATTTATTTTGTCTCCTAGTCCGCGCAATTTTATTATTTATTTTTATTCTTCCTTGTTTTATATACTCTTCTGCTTTTCTTCTTGAGCAAATCCCTGCTTGGCTTAAAAATTTTTGTAGTCTTATTTCTGGCATATTTTCCCTTTCTTATAAATTATTATAACTATTTATGTTTTTAATCACATTTTTGGTTATATTACATAATATATAATATAACTTTTATCTATTTTAGGTAAAAGATCATATAGATTTTCCGGTATAGAGCTTATACCGGATTTTGTTTTTTTAAATTTTCTATTAATTCTGTAAAATATTTAGGTAATGGCGCTTCTAGTCTCATTTGTTCTCCTGTAGTTGGGTGTTTGAATTCCAAGCTAAAAGCATGTAAACATTGTCCTTTTATTTCAAAAGGATTCTTACCATTTGAGTAAATATAATCACCTACTATAGGATATCCAATTTCTGCCAAATGTACTCTAATTTGATGAGTTCTTCCTGTATCAATTTTTACTTCTAATAATGAATATCCGCCCTAATCTTTCTAATACTCTAAAATGAGTAATAGCTTCTTTCCCGCGTTTAGTTACTGCCATCTTTTTTCTGTCTTTTTGGCTTCTTCCAATAGGCATGCAAACTGTTGCTTCATTTTCCTTTACGTTTCCTCGTACAAGGGCAATATATGTTTTTTTTACTTTTCTTTGTTTTATTTGTTCGCTTATATTAATATGAGCTATATCGTTTTTAGCAATAATTAAAATTCCGGATGTGTCTTTATCTAGTCTATGTACAATTCCTGGTCTTATTTCTCCTCCAATGCCAGACAGAGATTTTTTGCAAATATTCATAATTGCATTCACTAAAGTTCCGTCTGGATTTCCATTACCAGGATGAACTACTAATCCCTTTGGTTTGTTTACTACTATAATGTCATTGTCTTCATAAATAATTTCTATAGGAATGTTTTGCGCTTTTAGTTTAATTTCTTTTGGTTCCTGTAGTTTTATTAAAACTTTATCTCCTATTTGGACTTTATATGAAGGTTTTTCTATTTTACCATTTACCAATATATTTTTTTCTTCTATCATTTTCTGAATAGTAACTCTAGATAAGTCATTATATCTTTTTGCTAAAATTTTATCTATCCTTATTCCAGCTTCATTAGCAATATATTCTCTTTCTTCATATTTTTGCATAATTAATCGAATTTCCCCTTAGCTTTGTCTCTTTTAAAAATTAATTTTACTACATATACTGGTAGCACTGCCATTCTAGTAATTCTACTTGGTTCTAGGCAAAGTCTCCAAAACCATTCCATTCCTATTTTTTGAATCCAAACAGGAGCTCTTTTTATTCTACCTGCTTCGTAATCAAAAGTTCCTCCCTGCCCAGTTGCTACATCTACTTTAAGTTCTTTGCGGTGATTATAAATCCATTTTTCTTGTCTTGGAGCACCTGTTGCTACAAATAATACATTAGGTTGTAAATTATTAATTTCTTCTATTACTTCTTTTTCTGTTTTTTCATCTAAGTATCCATGATGTACTCCAATAATATTTAGTTTTGGAAATATTTTTAGTAAATTTTCCTTTGTTTTTTCTGGTATGCCAGGCTTTCCACCTAAAAGGTAAAATGTTAGTCCCTCTTGTTCTCCTACTCTTAAGACTTCTCTAAAATAAGCCTGACCGTGGGATTCTTTCTACAAATTTCTTTCCTTGTAATTTTGCTCCCAGCATTATTCCAATACTATCTGGAGTTGCAAGGCTTGACAACTTTAAAATATTAAAGAATTCTTTATCTTTTTGTGCTTTCATAATAAACTCTACATTTGGAGCAAATATCATTTTACATGTTTTATTGCTTTTTCTTACTAAATCTAATGTTATCTGACCCGCTTCTTCTTTTGTTATATTATCAATTGGTACTCCTAAAATTGTAATTCTTTGTCTCATCTTTATTTCACCTCCATTATTTATTTTTAACTGTATATTTAATTGTTAGCACTACAAATACTGCCCAGCCAATTACAATATAAATATCTGCAGTATTAAAAATAGGAAAATTCAAAATAGGCGTAATGTCAATAAAGTCTACAACATATCCTCTTATTAGTCTATCTAGTAAATTACTAATTCCACCAGCTAAAATTAAGCTCCCACAAAATTTTGTAATTTTGTCCATTTTATTAAATTGAGTAATCATAAAATGTGTCACTATTCCTAATATAATAACATTAGTAATAATAATGCCTAATAAGTTATTTTGTGCTAGGCTAAATGCTCCTCCTGTGTTTTTAGTAAAAGTAAATTGAATAATCCCATCTATAAAGAAAATTGTGCTATCAGTCATGCTTATAATTAATTTTGTAATTTGGTCAATTAATATTAATACCAAAATACTTATAATAATATATACATATTTTTTTTTCATTTGTTATTTACTCCTAAAACTTGTATACATTAATTTTGAGCTGACAATCTTTCATATACGCAAAAGTAGCTATCAGAATATATTTGTTTATAATTACTATCTCTTGGTAAAAACAAATTAAGTTTTGCATTTTTATGAACAATTACATGAGTAATATTGTATTCTTCAAATTTGTCCTCATAATGTAGCCCTATATTAGAAATATTAATAAAATCTGAAAAAATGTCTTTTACTTTATTATATTCTTTTGTATATAAATCACACCTTGAGTCAATAAATACAGGTATATCTTGCATTAGTAAATAGCTTCCATAATTATATTCATTATACAAACGCATATTTTCTATGTCTATATTTTCTTTTATAAATTTTGCAGCTTTAACAGGATAAGATGCTTCGTTTACAAGAGTATTTCCTATCTTAGGTTTTATAACTCCATAGCACAAAATTATAACAATTCCAATCGTAATTAATTTACCTGGTAGAGTAACTACTTTTTTAGTAAATTTTTCTACTCCATCCTTATCGTATTTTTCAAATATGGCAGTAACCAGTCTATTTAATATTAAAGTACAAATTAGAATAAACATAGATGCTTGTCTTCTCGACTTTAGTGCTAATAGTAGCAATCCACCTGTCATAAATAAATCTCGTAATCTAATTTTTGTATCTGTAAACATTAATATTACTATAAATAAAGTAATTAGGCATAAAAAGTGGACATTCTCAATTAAAGTTAATGGTAAATGTTCATTAATAAATTGTGTTGTATTTCCCCTTAATGTATCATACAAATATGTATAAGGAGTTCCATGTAACGGAGTTAGCAATCCAGTTAGTGTGCAAATTGGCATAATTACAATAAGCCATTTTACATTATCATTTTTTACAATTTGTAATTTATATGCATTTTTACTTATTTTTTGTTTTTTCTCTTCTATTTGACGAATTTTATCTTCAATTTCTTCTATTTTTGCAACACTAATATCTGTTTGGATTTTCCTAGATTGTATTTTTTTAATTTTCCATTTTCTAATTACAATGCCTAAATTTCCTAGTAAGGCAATTATGTATTCACCAATATATGGCATAAATAACACAAAGAAAAATGGCCACACAGCTACATGGAAATTTGCAATAATTGTTGGGATAATAAATAGCCCAACTGCATATCTTTTTTTCTTTGTAATTAAAAATTGTTCTATACAATATATAGTCCATATAAATAGGATAAAAGTTACTAATTGTGCTCTTGCTGCAATATAATCTTTTAGTAAAAACATTGCTCCTATTGTAATAATAAACGAAAGAATATTATTTTTGGTTAATTTTGCATTAACAAAATAAATGCTTACACCTAAAATAGCAGACAATGCCGCTGTTAATATGTATACTCCTAAAAATCCACCCGCATTATAAACAAAGTATGTCATTACGTCATATGCCCAATGTGGATATGTGTATGGTAAATTTTCATGCCAAGAAAATGGATCCATCATGTCGATTCCATTTTGTACAATATGTTCTCCCACTTTAATTGTGTAATAAGTGTCATTTTGTAAAGTAATTGGTGCTAAAGCAATAGAAAATATTATAACTAAAACAATTGCTAAAATATTGAATTTTATTTTTACTTTTTTGTCCATGATTTCCTCCTCGTATTTGAAACTATTTATATATTATCATTTAAACTATAATTGGTCAATAAATACTAAGAAAAACAGCAAGAAATCTTGCTGTTTTCCCTATATATATATTATTAATATAATGTTTTCATTATTTAAATTGCTTCTTGTTGTGAGTTATCTTCTTCATTATTTTTTTGATTGATTACTTCCATACTAATAACAGATACTTCGTAGGCTACCTTATTTAAAATTGTTCCATCTTCTAATTTTTTTTCATAACCTCTGCTTTGTACTCTACCGACAACTTTAACTTCTGTTCCCACATCCATGTTTTGGCAAAATCTTGCATTTCTTCCCCAAGCAATACATGGAATATAGTCAGATTTATTATAAGCTCTGTTAACTGCTAATAAAACATCTGCAATTTCTCTTTTAAATGGTGTTTGTCTATAAATTGGCTTTTTACATATATATCCACTTAAAATTACTTCATTAGAAACCTTTTCTTTACTAATTGGTAACTCTTCATCATCTGGTAAAATAGTAATTTCTTTAGCAAATACAGTTAAAATTAATCTGCTTTTTTCGTTTTCATATCCATTATATGATCTAAATTGTCCTTCTATAATAGCTTTTTTCCCAGTAGATATATCTAAATCTGTTAATAATCTTTCAGATATTGTAATTGGTATAATATCTGCTGTTTCACTTAGTCTTGGAACTTCTAAATTAAATAAATAAAATTTTTCTCCATAAACTTCATGACTAAATTTTTTTTCATTTACGATTTTTCCAATTAGCACTAAATGATTGTTTTCTGAATAATTTGTAATCAATGTATTTTCCCCCTTAATTTATCTATAGTATTTTTTAATGTTTATACTTTAGAATATTCACTATACTCCCTTATTATACTACTTTTTTTGTAGTTTGTCTACATAAAATGTTAAATTTGTTAAAATTTTCATTGTAAATACTAAATTTTATTTATATAAGAGATTTATAAGCTGTATGCAAATTACTAAATATTTATCAATTAAATTATTATGTTGCATATTAATACAAATTTCTTGTGGCTCTATAATTTTATTTTGCAAAGTTTTAATATTTCTTTGTAGGCACAGAATTAATTCATCATCTTCTATACTAGACATTGTTACTGTTGCTTTACCATTAAATCCATAAGTAATAAATGTTGCATTTAATTTATTAAGAATACTTAAATTAACTTCATCTGAATTTATAAGAATATATTTTGCATTTGCAATTATTTTTTTAAATTCTTCTTTCTCTTGTATTTTTTTTATATTATTATTAATTATAAGTGTTTCAAATTTTACGTTTTTAATATTATTAATACTTTTTTCATTTATTGCAATAGTTGGATTAATAGTAATTTTTTTAAGTTCTTGTTCTACTAAGTTTTCTTGTTTTTTGTCTACGAAAAAACCAATAAAGCTCATTTTTCTTTTTTCTCCTAGCGCTTTACTAAAAAGCAATGTTCACTTTATTGTTATTTTTTCCAATTTACATGGTTTTATTCTTTATGTTGCACACCATTTGCATCAATTTTATAATTTTGTTTGTAAATTAATTCCGAAACCTTAACTATTTCAAAGCCTGAGGCTTTTATAGTTTTTATAATTCCATTTAAGCTAGCTGCTGTATTTTTAGTTCCATTATGCATTAAAATAATACTACCCTTTTCTAATTTTGGTTTAATTCTATTAATCATTTCCTGTTCTGTTAAGCCTGTATAGTCTAAGCTATCAATTGACCATTGAATAGTAATATGATTTTCATCTTTAGCAGCTTTTAAAACCGTATTATTATATTCACCATATGGTCCTCTATAAAGTGTGGTTTTTTCTCCTGTTATTTTTTCTATTTTTTGACTGCACTTTTTTATTTCTTCTATATTTTCTTCATAGTTTAAATTAGTAACATGTGGATGTGTGTTAGAATGGTTGGCTATTTCATGTCCTGCTTGGTAAATTTTGTTCACAGCTTCTTCATATTTATCTACCCAATTACCAACCATGAAAAAAGTAATTTTAATATTATTCTCTTCTAAAACTTTTAAAATGTAGTCAATATCATCTGCATTCCAAGCGCAGTTCATTGTTAGGGCTACTTTGTTTTCATTAGTTTGTGCGCAATAAACTGGTACTTCTTTTTCTATATAAGATGTTTGAATAGTTTGATTTAAATTACTTGTAGCACCAATTATAATTAAAACGCCAACTGTACAAAGTACAATTATATAAGATATTAGTTTGTCTTTTTTGAATACTAAAAACATCGTCGTCACATCCTTTTTATGCAATATGCTTTTGAATAAATAATTAGAACTTTAATCATATACTTCTTCCAATTTAATTACTAGCCTCTGTAGTGCTCCTATAGTACAAGTAATTAGTGTTACCCTTCTTTCTCCGTCGCGTTTCTTGTTCCAAGCAAGAGGTATCATTTGGAGATACTTTTTCTATAGCATATACTTTATAAATATAATATTGTCCATAAAGGTCTGTTAATTTTATTTTATCCCCCATTTCTAATTCTTTTAGTCTCCAAAACATATTAGATCTTATATAATTATGACCTGTTATGCAAAAATTACCCACTTTATTAATATCTGGTCCACAAAGTTTTGTTACAGATTTATTTAAAGTTTCCTTGTTTGTTTGGTCTATTATATAAGTGGTAAGATTTATTTTAGGGATTTCTAATTTCCCTATAATTGGATAATCTTCATATTGACTTGGGATTTCTAATTTTATTTGTTTTGGTTTAATTCTTATTTTATAGTATGGTTCCTTTGGTTCTATTTGTGTAATAGGTTGTTCCATTTTTTGTTGATTTTTTGGATTCTTTATTGTAATAATACTGACTGTAATTAGCAGTATTACAATCAGTATTATTGCAATAAATATAGTTCGTATTTTTATTGCTTTAATTGGCATAATGCCTCCTAAATTATTTATTTTTTCTGATTAAGACATATCCTGCCACTATAATTGCAATCATAGCAAATGTATAAATTATATATTCTGTTATGCTTCGCCCTGTTTGTGGTAATTCTGCAATAATATTGTTAGAAACTGAATTATTAGTTGGAATTTGGTTTGTAACAGTATTTAGTTCAGATTCATCATTATACACATATATACTGGTAGTAGAATCTGCTATTACAGTAGAGTCTGCTACATTAACTAAAGATAATTTAATTTCATATAGTCCTGCTTCTTTAAATGTAGCTGTTACTGGTGTTGTATTTGTAAATGTTCCACCTACAGCAAAGCCTTCTGGTGGGCCCCAGTATCCGAGTTGTGCTATATCCCATTGTTGTCCTGCAGAATCAGTTGCCATAAGCTTTGGTACAGATGGGCCGGAAATATCTACCTTTACTCTTACATTAGTATATGGAGTTGCATTACTTCCAATTAGTTTAACATCTGCTTGTATAGGTACATCTTTAAAAACTTCTTGGCTATAATCAATAAGTAGTGTATATTCGTCTTCATCTGCTGCCAAGCAATAGCTTCCTAATAGTAATATAAATATAATGCTTACAACACAAGATAATTTTTTCATAAAAAATTAAACTCCCTTCTAATTAGTTTAGTACATATATATTTTCTATAATATGTCCTTATAACTAAATAAAAGGGAATTTTTTACATCATTAATTTTATTTCTATTTTTTGTTGCAGTAAATTATTAGCAACTCTTAAAAATTCTGTTTCCATATCTGTTAAGTAAAATTCATATCTGGGTTTATGTTCTCCTTTTTTAGGTAAAATTTTTTGCAAATACTTGGCTACATTTTTACCTGTATTAATAATTTCTACCTGTTCTCCTAATTCTTTTTGAATGAGTTTAGTAAATAATGGGTAATGTGTACATCCTAGAATAAGCTTTTGTATAGGAATACTGTGAAAAACTTTTAGGTATTCTTCAATTGTATATTTTGCTATTTTATTTGATATCCACCCTTCTTCTGCCATTTGTGCTAAAAGAGGGCATGCTTGGTTAATTACTTCAACTTGTGGCATTTTTTTCTTAATTTCTTTTTCCCAAGCATTGCTTCTAATTGTACCAGTTGTTGCTATTACTCCAATGCTTTTTAAGTTTTGATTTTGTAGTTCTAAAATTGTGGGGTCTATAATTCCAACAATTGGAATTTGGTATTTTCTTTTTACTTCTTCTATGGCCTGGCTCGTTGCTGTTCCACATGCTATTACTACTAAGTCTACTTGTTTTTTAATTAAAAATTCAATATTTTTCTTAGCTAACTCTACAATTGTTTCTTTTGACTTATTTCCATAGGGAAATTGTTTTGTATCTCCCAAATAAATAATATCTTCATTAGGTAGTAATGTGGCAATTTCTTTAAAAACAGTTAAGCCTCCAACACCTGAGTCAAATATCCCTATCATTTTTGTTTCCTCCATATATAATATGGTTTATTATATGACAGTTTATATAAATTGTAAATATTATTATTTTATTTAAAGTGCGGCTACGCGGAAGCCACCGTAAATATGTCCAAATCCATTATAGTTGCCAAAACCAAATATTCCTGCATTATTATCCATTCCCCAATGTGCTCCTTCTGGTCCTCCTTCTGATACTAAGTTTATATTGTTATATGTTATTGTTATACTGTCTCCATTGTCTTGTTTTGATTTTACTTTT